>Ga0182010_10000979_pt1 | contig 15606 bp, 15 predicted proteins | sample 611E1MmetaG_FD_120488 | JGI IMG/M metagenome (GOLD analysis project Ga0182010, IMG submission 120488) | Permafrost microbial communities from Stordalen Mire, Sweden - 611E1M metaG | ecosystem: Environmental > Terrestrial > Soil > Wetlands > Permafrost | place: Sweden: Stordalen | collected...
ATACCTCTTTGCATTTCATATTCAACATCGCAACACACATGATCTATAAGATCTTCCAGCAGGTGGGAAAAGGATATTTCCTCTCTGCTAATATCTCTGCTGATCTGATCAATATGGTGGAAACTAAGCTCAGGCATTGCTCAAAGCGGGTTTGGTATCGACAATCCGCTGAAGTGACTCGATAAACTCATTCAACTCTTTTATTTTGTCAGCAACAACAGTATGACCTTTAGGAGTTAGGGCATAGTAGATTCTTGTTCTGTTATTAAAATTTTCTGAAGCAGTGATTAGAGAGCCATCTTTTTCCAGTTTATGAAGGATAGGATAGAGGGCTCCGTATGTAAGCTTCATTTTCCCTTCAGTAAGCTCCTCCACTTTGTGCGTAATAGCATATCCATGCATTGGTCCTTCTTCTTTTAACAGTTTCAGGACGATTGTTTTTAGAGATCCCTTGATCAGGTCTGCTGGTATCATAGTTTAATAGTTTAATAGTTTAATATCCCAATATTTTATAAATATAATATATAAGATGCTTATATATTACAAATATAAAATATTATATTTTAAAAATGAAAAATTTTATGAAAATTTTTATGAAAAAAAAAAGGACATGCCCTGGCATGCCCATATATTATAATCTATTAATATGTCAGAAAGAGGAGCTCCTTAAATTTTTCCCCTGAACGTATCTCCCTTATCAAGATCACCGGTTTCCCATCCTCTGCGGAACCATTCCTTACGCTGGGCGGAAGTACCATGAGTAAAAGCATCCGGCATAACCTTCCCCTGATATTGCATCTGAAGCTTATCATCACCCACAGCTGCTGCAGCATTCATCGCTTCCTCAATATCCCCGGCATCAAGGGTATGAAGCATTTCCTGTGCATAATGAGCCCACATTCCTGCCAGAAAATCAGCCTGCAATTCAAGCCTCACCGTTAGCTGATTGGCTTTTATTTTGCTTAACCCCGATTTCTGCCCGTCGACAGTCTCAATTATACCCAGTTGGTTCTGAACATGATGACCAATCTCATGAGCAATTACATAGGCAACGGCAAAATCACCATATGCCCCGAACTGTGTTTTTAACTGATCACAGAAACTCAGATCTATATACACTTTTTGATCTGATGGACAATAAAAAGGACCGCTTGCTGTACTTGCCAGTCCGCATGCTGATTCAACCTCACCCCTGAAAAGAACAAGCTTTGGCTGATGGTATACCTTATCTGATTTCTCAAATATTTTGCCCCATACTGTTTCCGTATCCTTAAGGACTACCGAAACGAATTGAGCCATCTGATCCTCCTCTGCTGTAGGTTTTACCTGCTCTGTATCAGATCCGCTCTGAAGGCCATTGAGAAACTGCGAGGGATCTCCACCCAAAAGCAATACTATCAAAGCAACGACAATTGTGCCAATTCCGCCACCAATTGCCATCTTGCCCCTTGACATACCTCTGCGGTCTTCTACATTTCCGCTTTCTTCTCTGCCTTGCCATTTCATAATACGAAATCTTTTATTTGATAATGAACACTATTTCTTATTACAAATCTAAATTTTTCCTGTTTAACATCCAAGCAGGATAGAGTTACAAGGTCTAAAATCAAATCATATATTGCTAAATGTAAGCAAATTAACTCCCCAATTCAAAAATATTTCAAAATATTCATTGCTTATTTCAGAAATTCATTATACTTTTGACCATTCAGTTAAACATATTAGTTAAATTAATTGGTTAAACCAAAAAGTTAAATATGAGCGAGAATGAAAAACTAACTGAGGAAATAATCTTTGAAGCCGCCACTGTAGTTTTTGAAGAGGATGGATTATCAGGAGCACGTATGCAGAATATTGCCGACCGCGCCGGTATAAATAAAGCTCTTTTGCACTATTATTTCAGGACAAAGGATCATCTTTTTGAGGCAGTTTTTACAAAACTGGCCCAGAAAATGTTTATGAAATTTACTCCAATATTCGAAAAAAATCTTTCTCTTGAAGACAAAATAAGATTTTTCTTCAGGGAGCATATAACATTTATGCAACAGAATCCAAAACTTCCCGGATTTATTATAAATGAAATTAATCATAACCCCCAAAGGATAAAAAAGTTATTGCGCAATGTTGACTTCAGAAAATTATGGACCACAATCATGGAACAACATTCTGAGGAATTATATAAATACAATATAACCGAGGAAACTCTTCCACAAATTATGACAACCATTGTATCTCTAAGTGTCTTCCCTTTTGCGGCAAAAGGAATTATTGAAGTTGCATTTGATAATTTTGGTATCGATTTCGATAAATATACCGAAGAAAGAAAAACATTTGCTGCAGAGTTCGTTATAAAAGCTATAACCAAATAATTAGTGCCTGAAATGAAAAAATATTAAATCAAAATATATGAAAAAACGAGTATTGATATTGCTAATTGTACTTATTTCAGGACCGGTTACAATACATGCCCAGAAGATCCTTACTCTTAAAGAGTGCTATGACCATGCAATAGCCTCTAACGCACTGGCATCTGAAAAAAAGAGCTACTCAGATATTTCACGGCTTAAAGATGAAAATCTTGTAAAGGGATGGTTACCGATACTCGATGCCAACGGAAGCTTTATTTACAATTCATCTGTTATTGATATGAGCGGTGTTCTTGGTGGTTTGCCAATACCTGGAATTGCAAGTGCAATAAAGCCTCTTCCTCATGAGCAATATAAAATCACCGTAGATATAAACCAGGTCATTTATGATGGTGGTGCAATCAAAGGTGCCAGAGAGCTTGAGAAAGCCGACCTGAACGTCAATCAGAAACAAACAGAAACTGATCTTTATAAAATCAGGGAACAGATAAACAGTTTTTACTTTAACCTTTTACTTCTCGCAAGACAAAAGGATCTTCTAAATAATTACCTGGAAATAATAAAAAAGAAGATCGGATCCATTCAATCAGGTATTATTAATGGAGTCATTTTAAAGTCAGATGAAGACGTGCTTACCTCGGAAAAGATTAAAATCGAACAGCAATTGGCTGAAAATGAGATAAGGAAAACTTCTTTTCTCAAAATTCTGTCTGATCTTACCGGTGATCAGATCGACAGTTCCACGGAATTCGTCCAGCCATTGGTGCCCGGCCTGCCCGCTGATGAAATTAGCAGGCCTGAATTGCAGCTTTTTGACCTGAGAAAAGAACAGCTTGCTGCAGGCATAAAGGTTATTGACAGCAAAAGGATGCCAAAAGCTTTCGGATTTGCCACTCTGGGATATGGAAATCCTCCGGGCAGCAATTTCTTTAAAAATGAGTTCGCACCTTACTATTTAGTTGGAGCCGGTGCAAAATGGAATATTTTTGATTGGAACAAATCAAGGAATGAAAGGAAAATAATCTCATATCAGCAAACTATCATCGAAAACAGGAAAAATGACCTCACTGACAACCTGAAAAGGCTTCTCATATCAAAAAACTCTGAAATATTAAGTCTGAAAACATTGATTGAGACTGATAATGAACTTATTACACTAAGGAAAAGGATAACTGCCACAGCTGAATCGCAATACCAGAACGGGACAATTACTGCTACTGAGTATCTGAATGAACTCAATTCCGAACGGCAGGCTGTCATAAATTATGAAATTCATAAAATTAACCTGGCATTATCGGGGATTGAATATGTGAATATAAGCGGAAAGGAGATACAATAATATCTGGGATTTAGTCCCGCTCTCCGGGATTGGGGGGTAAAAAGGAAAAAGAGGGTTGGGGGGGAAAAAGAAAAAAGGGGCAAGAGGTGAAAGATGAAGGGTAAAAGAAAAAGGGCAAGGGGAATAAGAAGAGAAGAGCAAATAAAAGTAAATATGATAAACAAAACATTATACCAATATGAAAACCAGTACATTAATAATTATAGCCACGGTTCTTTTTGCCGGCTGTAAAAGCAAAACTGACCAGGCCGATGCATTTGGCAATTTTGAAGCTACAGAAGTAATCGTTTCTGCAGAAACCAATGGTCGCATCATGCAGTTTGACCCGGTTGAAGGAACACAAATCGACACCGGATCGAAAATAGCTTTTATCGACACTACACTCTTTCATCTTCAGAAAGCAGAAATAGATGCAGGCATGAAAAGTATCCTTACACGTATCAGTTCAATAAATGCACAAAACGATATTCTGAACCAGCAGATACTGAACCTGAATGTTAATATAGAAAGGATTGGGAAAATGCTGAAAGATGGTGCTGCAACACAGAAGCAATTGGATGATATGACCGGTCAGGCATCCGTACTGGAGAAACAAATTGCTGCCAATAATACACAAAGGTCTTCTGTTGCAGCTGACCTCACAGTTTATGAATCAAAAAAAGCATCTCTCAATGAACAAATAAAGAGAAGTTCGGTAATGAGTCCTTTAAAAGGAACAATCCTCGAGAAATATGCTGAAGCAGGTGAAATAACAACCATGGGCAAACCTCTGGTTAAGATTGCTGACCTGTCAGTAATGAAATTAAAGGTATATGTCAGCGGAGCACAATTGGGAAACATTAAAATCGGACAGCAGTGCACAGTAAGAATCGATAGCGGGAAAAAGGGATACAGCTCATTTCCGGGTACCATAAGTTATATATCGGACAAAGCGGAATTTACACCGAAGATTATACAGACAAAAGAGGAGCGTGTAACATTGGTTTATGCAGTTGACATAGAAATAAAAAATGACGGAATAATGAAATCAGGTATGCCGGGAGAAGCAAAATTCTGATCACTAAGCAAATGCAGAAAATTATAGAATCAACAGGCATCAGCAAGAAATTCGGAGAGACGGAAGCTCTGAAGGATATCAGTTTCTCTGTAAATGAATCAGAGATATTTGGATTCATTGGTCCTGATGGTGCAGGGAAAACCACACTTTTCAGAATCGTTGCAACATTACTCAAGCCTGACAAAGGGGAAATGAAAGTTTTGGGAATGGACTGTGTTACCGGGTTTAAGGAACTCCGACAAAATATTGGTTATATGCCTGGCAGGTTCAGTCTTTATCAGGATCTGACTGTCGAAGAAAATCTGAATTTTTATGCCACTGTATTCGGAACAACTGTAAAGGAAAACTATGATCTTATTGCAGACATCTATTCACATATTGAACCCTTCAAAAAACGTCTTACCGGAAAGCTCTCGGGTGGAATGAAACAGAAACTGGCACTTTCATGTGCATTGATCCATAAACCGAAGCTGCTTATTCTTGATGAACCAACAACAGGGGTCGATGCAGTCTCAAGATCAGAATTCTGGACAATGCTAGCTAAGCTCAGACAGCATAACATTACTATAATCGTATCAACTCCCTACATGGATGAGGCAATGAAATGCGACAGAGTTGCATTAATCCAGAACGGATCAGTACTATCAATTGCAACTCCGCAAAAAATCAGAGATGGTTTCTCCTCTAAGTTATTCATGGTAAAGGCAGATGAAAAGTTCAAGCTTATCACAACAATAAGAAGATATCCCCAGACTATGACTGCCTATCCCTTCGGAGATTCTGTTCATGTCACTTTTACTGGTGACCTCATTAAAGAATCTTTGATCGCATTTCTCGATGAATCAGGATTAAAAAACGTGACAGTTGAGGAGACACAGGCTGGTATTGAAGACAGATTCCTCGAATTAATGCAAAAACCTGCATAAATGGATAACAGGGTCATAATTGTAAAGAATCTGGTAAAAAAGTTCGGAAATTTTATTGCGAACGATAATCTTTCCTTTGAGGTTTTCAAAGGAGAAATATTCGGATTTCTAGGCGCCAACGGAGCCGGGAAAACAACTGCAATCAGGATCTTGTCGGGGCTCTCCTCTCCTACATCAGGGGAAGTCCTGGTAGCCGGCGTCGATGCATCAAAGAAACCGGAAGCAATAAAAAAACAGATTGGCTATATGTGTCAGAAATTCTCATTATATGAGGATCTGACTGTAAAAGAAAATATTATGCTTTATGGCGGAATTTACGGAATGACCAAGTCATTAATAAAGGAAAGAACCGATGATCTGCTTGAAAAACTTAATTTCCGGGAATATGGGAACAAATTCATAGCAGATCTGCCACTGGGCCTGCGTCAGAAGCTTGCATTTTCGGTAGCTGTATTTCACGAACCTAAAATAGTCTTCCTGGATGAACCGACAGGAGGAGTTGACCCAATTACACGACGGCAATTCTGGGAAATGATTTATGAAACTGCCGAAAGAGGCATTACTGTTTTTGTAACAACACATTACATGGACGAAGCTGAATATTGTGACAGAATATCTATAATGAGTGAGGGCAGAATTGTTGCACTGGACACTCCGGAAAACCTTAAGAAGCAGTATGGGGCAGATTCTGTTGAGGAGGTTTTTATAAAAATAGCAAGGCCAAATTGACCTCCGAACCGCCATCTGTGTGGCAAAAAACAACAGGAAAGGGAAAGGGGCAAATATAGAAATTGATGAATTAGGCCCCATTTGAGGGGTTGAGGGGTAGAATAGAGGCGAAAAATATATTCTTTGTTTGTAATTTGATTATCTGAATAATACAATGAAACGATTCCTCGGTTTTGTAAAGAAAGAGTTCCTACATATTTTCAGGGATTATAGAACGCTCTTCATTCTTTTTGGCATACCCGCAGCTCAGATCCTTATATTTGGTTTCGCTGTAAGCACCGATGTTAAGAATGCGGGAGTCGCCTTCCTTGATCTCTCAAAAGACGAAACCACACAAAAACTGACAGATAAAATAATCTCATCAGGATTCTTCAGACGGACTGAAAATCTTATAAACTACAATGAGATCGAAGGTATTTTCAGGAAAGGTAAGACTAAAGAGGTTATTATTTTTGAAAAGGATTTCGGTAAAAAACTTTTAAGCGAAGGAAAAGCAAATATCAGTATTATAGCTGACGGTTCTGAACCAAATACAGCAACACTGGTCACAAATTATACCATGGCGATTATATCGGACTTCAATATGGAAATTTCAGGGATGCAGGGAAAAAATTCACTCATAATACAGCCTGAAGTAAAGATGTTTTATAATCCAAACCTGAAGAGCCAGCATATGTTCGTTCCGGGGGTAATCACGATGATATTGATACTTATCTGTGCCCTTATGACATCTGTTACCATAACCAGGGAAAAGGAATTCGGAACAATGGAGGTACTTTTGGTGTCACCCCTGAAACCCATTCAGATAATCCTTGGTAAAGTTATGCCTTACTTCCTGCTCTCCTTTATAAACGTTCTGCTCATACTACTGCTTTCCTGGCTGGTTTTCGGACTCTCGGTAAAAGGAAGTATTATCCTGCTTCTTGCTGAATCAATGCTTTATATTATGCTAAGTCTGTCAGTGGGAATACTTATATCAACAGTTTCAAGCACTATGCAGCAGGCAATCTTCATTTCGCTGGTCGGAATGATGCTTCCTACCATCCTGCTCTCGGGTTTTATTTATCCGGTAGAAAATATGCCCAAGCCTTATGAGATTGTAAGCATGGTAATGCCTCCCAGGTATTTTATAATAATTATTAAAAATATAATGATAAAAGGTACAGGGTTTCAATATGTATGGAAAGAAACACTTATACTTCTTTCCATGACAATACTGTTCATCGGGTTAAGCGTAAGGAAGTTCAAAGTCAGACTTGAATAGAGCCGCATACCGCATACCTCAAACCGCATACCTTTTGCAAGATGAGAGAATGTTAAAAAATGAAAAAAAATGAGAACAATATTATATCTGATCCGAAAAGAATTTCTGCAGATTTTCAGAAACAAATTTATCTCCAAAGCAATATTTGCTGTACCGATAGTGCAGATGCTGCTGCTTGTTCCGGCAGTAACATTCGAAATGAAAAATGTCAGGCTTTGCATCATTGATAAGGACATGACTCCGGAATCGAGAGGTCTGATAAGCAAACTTGAGGGATCAAAGTTTTTCAAAATAACATTTTCATCATTTTCCGAGACTGAAGCAAACAATATGCTTCACAGGAATAAATTTGACATAATCCTAAGTATCCCTTCAGATTTTGGAAAAGATATTCTTACAGAACGACCAGCAAAAATTATGGCTTCAGTGGATGCTGTTAATGCATCAACGGCACAACTCTCCTGGGCCTATCTGAACGGAGTCCTGCGTGATTATAATGCAATTCTGCTTACTGAGAACATGAAATCCACTCCGATGGAGCCTATCCCCCAGATTCAGATCACAAACAGGTACTGGTATAATGAAATGCTTAACTACAAACACTATATGCTGCCGGGAATTCTCGGAATACTTGTAACTGCAATTGGATTTCTTCTTGCAGGTCTTAATATGGTAAGGGAAAAAGAGGTTGGTACAATTGAACAGATTAATGTTACTCCGGTCAGAAAACACCAGTTTATCATTGCAAAAATGGTTCCTTTCCTTATTATCGGGATGATTGATCTTTCCCTAGGTCTGATAATCGGCAAACTGGTCTTCAATATACCTTTCGTAGGAAGCATTGTATTGCTTTTCATGAGCTCTTTCATATTCCTGATCGCAGTTCTTGGGCTTGCACTTTTTGTTTCAACCTTTTCCGGGACTCAGCAACAATATATGTTTGTAGCATTCTTTTGCATGATTATTTTCATTTTGATGAGCGGTATTTTTACACCTTATGAAAGTATGCCAGCCTGGGCCCAGGATTTCAACCTTATCAATCCTGTTGCACATCTGATGAGAATAAACAGGATGGTAATGCTGAAGGGATCAACAATTCACGACATAAGGATGGAGCTCTATTCTCTTATCATAATTGCAATAGCTTTCACAACTCTGGCAGTCCGGCGGTATCGTAAAACCGCATAGGGAAACAAGATAAAGTTTTTTATTAGTTTGGGACTGTTGAAAAGGTCGAAATCCTTCTTTGTGTGCTTTGTGGTTAAATATGAAATAATCTATTCAAGTGAGATTAGCGCCTCAACAGGCCAATGGTCGGAAATGAAAATTCCCTTATCCTTTTTAACTACAGTTTTGTAATCCGTCACTTTCATCCCATTGCGTACAAAAATATAATCTACTCTTTCTGATTTAGTTTTATCAGAAAAGCCATTGAAAGTATATACCGGACCAGAAGGTCTTCTTTCAGTAATAACATAAGCATCTTTAATCAGAGGAACACTTTCATCAGGACCAGTTAAAATTGAGTAACCGGTACTTGTTGGAGGCATATTAAAATCACCTGAGATAATAAACGGGTATCCTTCTGATATCCTGTTAACTTCTTTAAGAAGAACCCTTGAACTCATCAGCCTTGCCGTTTCAGAATCGTGTGCAAAATGAGTATTGAAAAAGAAAAAATGTTTATGACTTTTCTTTTCCACAAACTCCATCCAGGTAACAATTCGAGGTAATGAGGAACCCCATCCTATGGATCCCGGAAGATCCGGAAAATCAGATAGCCAGAAAGTAATGCACCTGACCTCATCAAACTTTTCTTTTCTGAAAAATACAGGGTTCATCTCCCCGCGCCTGGAACCATCTTCCCGTCCTACGCCAACCGATGAATAATCGGTAAGGACTGAATCCAGAACCTTGTACTGGTTCCATAACACCTCCTGCATACCAAGAATATCGGGCTTTTCATTTATTATAAAATTACAGACCTGGGATGCTCTTTCAGGCCATGCATTGACACTGTCCTCAGGATTATCATATCTCACATTTAATGTGATTACCTTAATAACATTTTCTCCCTTTCGATGCGTACAACCTGAGAAAGAAATTAAAAAAATCGCAGCTATAAAGAAGGACAGTTTTTCCATTTTCCCGGAATTTTTACCAAAGATAATCATCTGATCATAAATTCCCATTATACTTTTCATCCGGCTTCGCTTAGTCTATTCTGAAAAGTTATGTACCAATTATTTATATATTTGTAAAATTGTTTAATTAAAGAATGCATAACAATAATTAGGAGCTGGCATTCGTGCTGAATATTAGCTGTATCTGTTAAAATAATTTTACTGATGTCTGATGTTATAAAGCTTCTACCCGATTCGGTAGCCAACCAGATTGCTGCCGGAGAAGTAATACAGAGACCTGCTTCTGTTGTAAAAGAGCTTATTGAAAACTCGGTTGATGCCAGAGGAAATAATATCAGGGTGATAATAAAAGACTCCGGGAAAACATTAATACAGGTAATTGACGACGGAACAGGAATGTCGGAGACCGATGCAAGGTTATCATTTGAAAGACATGCCACTTCAAAGATTACATCTGCCCAGGATCTGTTCGCAATTACAACTAAAGGGTTCAGAGGCGAAGCTCTTGCTTCAATCGCCGCTGTCGCAATGGTAGAGCTTAAAACAAGAATGACCGAGAGTGAAACAGGAATACTGATTGTAGTAAACGGTTCAAAAGTTGAAATTCAGGAACCCTGCAGCTGTCCTGTCGGCTCAAGCTTTTCAGTTAAAAATCTTTTTTTCAACATACCTGCCCGGCGTAAATTCCTCAAATCAGATAACACTGAAATCAGACATATTGTCAATGAATTCCAGAAGATTGCCCTGGCGCATCCTGACATCAGATTTTCGCTTCATCACAATGATGCCGAAATATACAATCTTCCGGCTTCCAATTTAAGACAGCGCATTATCGGAGTTTTCGGGAAACAGATAAATCAGGACCTGATTACTATAGAAACGGAAACAAGCCTGATAAAAATCAGGGGGTTCATCGGAAAACCCGAGAATGCCAGAAGGACCTATGGCGAACAATTCTTTTTCGTGAATAACCGTTTTATGAAACATCCTTATTTCCATAAAGCAGTTGTTGAGGCTTATCAGAATATACTTCCGGTAGAAGCAATTCCTTCTTATTTCATTTTTATGGAAGCTGATCCGGCATCTATAGATATAAACATCCATCCAACAAAAACAGAAATAAAATTTGAAGATGAAAGATCTATCTGGCAGATCTTAATGGCATCGGTAAGAGAAGCTCTTGGCCGGTTTAATATTGTTCCATCTCTCGATTTTGAAAATGAAGCTCTAATTGATATACCAGTTATGAGAGCAACCGGGAATATGCCGGAACAGCCAAGAATAGAAATTAATACACAATTTAATCCTTTCGACGGAGAAGAGAGAAATCATGACAGGTCGGGATATATTGACCGGTTTGAAAAGGAGAATACTGCAAATTGGGAAAAGCTCTATACTTCACTGGAAAAAGAGAATGACAATCCTGAGCAATTTGATAAGATCAGGGAGTCACAAAGAAAATTTTTCCAGGTCAAAAATAAATACATAGTATGTCCGGTCAAATCGGGCCTGATGCTGATTGACCAGAAGAGAGCTCATGAAAGGGTTTTATATGAAAGATTTTTAGAGTGTCTGAGTAATAACAGGGCTATTAGCCAGACAGATATGTTCCCGGTTACTGTTGAGCTCAATCCTTCTGATTATTTAATTCTGAAAGAAATCGAAGCAGATCTCGAATTGCTTGGCTTCAGTTTCCAGCATCCCGGTAAAAATAAAATTACTATCAATGGGAGACCGGCAGACAGTGACTCGTCCGATCCGGTTATGATGCTGGAGATTCTGTTTGAGGATTATAAAAATACGCAGGCTGAGCCATCGACAAGCGCAAAAGAAAAAGTCGCATCAGGAATGGCGGGGGCAACGGCAATTCAATACGGAAAAGTACTTAGCCAGGGTGAAATGGAAGATCTCTTTGACACACTCTTCGCTTGCCATTCGCCGAATTATTCACCAAAGGGTAAACCTGTTATAAGCATAATTACACTCGATGAAATTGATAAGAGATTTAAATAATTAGCAGAGCATGATTTTCAGTTCTTATCATAATACCCCCTTTCGCTTTCCCCCAAGGGGGAAATGACCTCCTTCCCCTTTGGGGAAAGGTTGGGAAGGGGGTAAATACGAAAAATAAGAAGTACTAGTCTTCCAAATCACTTTTGATAATCATTATGACAATTTGACTGCTGGAATAAATTAAAATGATTTGGCCCAACAATTGATGAACTAAAAATATTATAATAATTAATAGATGAACGGATACGGAAGAGGAATACTGGATTTACCCCCGGTGGTGAAGAATATCATAATGATCAATGTACTGATGCTTTTAGCATATTATGCAGCCAGCAGCGTTTTTGGCATTGACCTGAATGCCCTATTGGGACTTTATTTCCCGGCGTCAAGCCAGTTCAAACCATTACAGATAGTCACACATATGTTTATGCATGGAGGTTTCATGCATATATTTTTCAATATGTATGCACTATTTATATTCGGACCTATTCTGGAAAACGTTTGGGGACCAAAGAGATTTTTCATTTTTTATATGGTCTGCGGACTGGGAGCTGCTTTTACTCACGAAACAGTGATTTTTTTTCAATACCATCATCTGATCCAGAGCCTTAGTCCTGAAAGCGTTCAAACGGTTATAAATGAAGGAACTGCATACTTTCATCAGGGAAAGGTATTTACCGACCCTGATATGCAAGGTCTTCAGCTATTGCTTAATACACCCACTGTCGGTGCTTCCGGTGCAATTTTCGGGGTATTACTCGCTTTCGGAGTCCTTTTCCCGAATACTCAGTTATTGCTCCTTATTCCTCCAATGCCAATTAAAGCAAAATGGCTGGTTCTGGGTTACGGGACGCTTGAACTGATTCTGGCTGTAACACAACCCGGAAGCAATATTGCCCATGCTGCACATCTTGGAGGTATGCTATTTGGTTATATCCTTATCAGGTACTGGAGAAAAACAACAAATACATTATACTGATGGGAATCTGGGACGATATAAAACTGACTTTCAGAAATGGGAGTAATCTTACCCGGCTGATCTACATCAACATTGCAGTATTTGTTCTGATGACTATCGTGGCCGTAACAGGTTTTCTTATGAACAACCCTGAAATCTCGGAGAAAGCCCTGGATATTTTTTCAGTTCCGGCTTCCTTGAATGCCCTGCTCTTAAGACCGTGGACATTAATTACATACATGTTTACTCATAAAGGCATCTGGCATATCCTGTTCAACATGCTATGGTTATATTCTTTTGGAAGGATCTTTCTCGAATACCTGGATGGGAGAAAACTTGTAGCTGTATATTTACTCGGAGGTATCAGCGGAGCATTGGTTTACATACTCTCATTCAATATATTTCCCGCTTTTACAGGTGTAGTTGCTGATTCGGTAGCAATCGGAGCTTCTGCCTCTGTTATGGCAGTTGTAATTGCCATTGCAGCATATGTACCGGATTATACTGTCCAGCTCATGTTGCTCGGAAGGATAAAAATAAAGTACCTGGCACTGGCAATATTTATATTTACATCAGTTATGGACTTCTCCATTAATTCCGGAGGAAAGCTGGCACATATAGGTGGTGCAATTTTCGGCTATTTCTACACAATGAATTTAAGACACGGACGCGATATGGGAAAAGGGTTCAACAGAATATTGGATTTTTTTGCTACTATGTTTAAACCCAGGAAGAAACACAAAGTAACTCATAAGAAAGTTGCGACTGAATATGATTATAATGCTATCAGAGCTGACCATCAAAAGCACATAAATCATATACTGGATAAAATTTCCAAAGGAGGATATGATAGCCTGACAAAAGAGGAAAAGGAAACACTGTTTAAAGAGAGTCAGAATAAAAATTGACCTCATAATTAAACCCGTTTATATAAACTATTTCCGCTCTTGTCAAAAAACACCATTCTTAAATACGATTCCGCTTCAATTTTGGTAAATTAGTAATCACAAATTATTGTTTTTGAGAAAGATCCTCTATAAAGTTCTATTAGCAATAAATGCATGTTTCGCATTTATGCTGCTATTGTCCTACCTGGCAGTAGTTATTAATCCTATGGATTTTGCTCTTCCTGCTTTTTTTGGTCTTGCCTATCCATATCTGCTGTTAATCAATATCATTCTGGTAATTATCTGGGCAATGCTGTTAAGATTTGAAGCAATTATTTCAATAGTTGTAATAGCAATCGGATTTCACCACTTTTCGAATTATATAAAACTGGCCAAACCTACTGGAGATAAAACAAACACAATTAAAGTCTTAAGCTATAATGTGCGACTTTTTAATTATTTTGAAAATACTCACGGTGTTACTTCTGATAAAAAAATAATTCAGTTCCTGAAAAATCAAAAGCCTGATATAATATGTCTTCAGGAGTATTTCCTGCTTGGCAACTCGAAGGTGGAAGAAGCATTTTTCGAAACAGCACTTGGCGGTGAATATTTTACTCATCTGAAAATTATCGGAAGCGGTAAAAACAAGTCTTACGGAATTGTAACTTTCAGTAAATTTCCGATTATCAGTAAGGGCGAAATAATTCATCCGGGGTCTTCAAGTCTTTCAATATATACAGATGTCCTTATTCAGAATGACACATTCAGGATATATAATAACCACCTTCAGTCATTCCGACTAATGAGAATGGAACGATCATTTATAAACGAACTGACTGCGTCCGATGATAAAGAGACTATGACAGAGGTAAAAAGCTTATCGTTGAGCCTTAAGAAGGGATTTGTAAAGAGAGCCAATCAGGCAAAGGTTGTAAAAGATCACATCAACCAGTCCCCGTATCCTGTTATTGTTCTCGGTGATTTTAATGACACCCCGGTATCTTATGCATATACCAAAATAAGGAAAGGACTTAATGATTCATTTGTCAATTCAGGCTATGGTGCAGGTTTTACCTACAGAGGAAACTACCCTGCAAACAGGATAGACTATATTCTATATGATGATGCTCTCATCAATAGCTTTTTCGAGATAATAAAGGTTAAATACTCTGATCATTATCCCATCATATCATATTTCAGAAAGAAAAACTAAAACGGGAGTTTTCTGAAATCTACATTCCCTCCCGATATTATCAAACCTATTTTTTTACCGGTGAACAGTCCGGGGTTTTCTTTTACCACTGCGAGAACAGTTGCAGATGACGGCTCAATAATAATTTTCATTCTTTCCCATACAAGCAGCATGCATTCAATTATTGAATCTTCCTGTGCGGTAAGAATCTTATCCACATTCTTTCTGATAACTGAAAATGTAAGATCACTCAATGAAGTAAGAAGTCCGTCGGCACATGTTACAGGATTATCGGATTTGGTCAAAATGCCAGAATTGAAAGAGATATAAGCATCATTCGCATTTAATGGTTCAGCGCCAAAAACCTGAATATTCAGGTTCATTCCTTTTACATATGTTGATGTCCCGCTCAGCAGGCCTCCCCCTCCGACCGGAGCTATAACAATATCAAGATCTTCTTTTTCCTGAAGAAGTTCCAGCGACGCAGTTCCCTGACCACAAATAACATTGAAATTATCATAAGGATGAATAAGAGTAGCACCTGTGTTTTCAATTATCCTGCAGGTAGTATCCTCGCGGGCCTGTAATGTGGGTTTACAGAATGTTATCTCTGCTCCATACCCGGCAACTGCAATTTTCTTGACAGCAGGTGCATTCTCCGGCATTACAATATTTGCCTTTATTCCGTTCATCCGTGCGGCCAGGGCCAGTGCTGCTGCATGATTCCC
>Ga0182010_10000980_pt1 | contig 15604 bp, 12 predicted proteins | sample 611E1MmetaG_FD_120488 | JGI IMG/M metagenome (GOLD analysis project Ga0182010, IMG submission 120488) | Permafrost microbial communities from Stordalen Mire, Sweden - 611E1M metaG | ecosystem: Environmental > Terrestrial > Soil > Wetlands > Permafrost | place: Sweden: Stordalen | collected...
GAACCACGGCGACTACATGCGAGGCAGGACCCCTTCTCAGGTCCTCGACAACCACAAGAAGAACAAGGCAGCATGACCATCAACCAGAGAGTCCATCTGTCACCTCGACCCTCGGTCCGGAAGTTCTAGAGCAGGAGCGCAGTGCCGGAAGCTGTTGAGCCGTAGCTCGACGACTCAAGAGTCCCCATGTCGGAACGGTTGGTCTTCGTACCCCTTCAGGACGCGCTTCGGAGCCTTCCCACCCACGACTCGGAAATGAGCTCCCGGAGCTCGATGGTGTCAACGGCGCCAAGGTTTACCAGCACCGTTGGATGGCCGTCACAGTGCGGCGTCGAGAAGAACTTCTCGGGATCTGAGGCCAGGAGCAGCTCTTTCTCGCCCAGGTCAGCGACGAACACGACAATGCCCCCTTCGGCTTCGCTGCAGATCCGCAGGAACCCCTTGTCCTTCACTAGGAACCCCGGAGTGCCGTACCACGGCTTCTCCATCGTCTCTGGGAGGGACAGTGCAATACGGCGGACATCATCCTCCGAAGCCACGAAGCCAGGCTATCGCTGCTTCGGATCACTTTCCTGCGCTCACAACCGGTAGGGGGCAGATTGGCCAGACAGCCACAAGGCCGACAAGCCTTGGCGAGTTGGAGTTCTGTATGAGCAGTTACCTCAGCCCTTGTCCGATCCTGGAGTCCTTTGTTCGGAATGTCCAAGCGGACTTTCCCAAAGAGGAATCGGTCAAGGTCACTCGATTTGCCCACGCGATTTCACACACGCCATCGGAGGCTCACTCCCAACGAGCCCGCAAACGCTTCGAGTGGGCGTTCGAGATGGCGGACGGCAATAGCCAATCTGATCCGAAATGGCGGGAAATCAAACCTCTTGGACTTCGAGTTCGGCGCAACAGCCTCTATTTCTTCCTCTTCATCTTGATCTACCAGCTATTCATGTCAACGTTCTCCGTCGTCGGATGCGCCCAAGGAATTGCCCGGAGAAATCGCAGATGGAAGTGACGAGGAGATCCGGCAGGTGAAGCGCAAGTCCGTGGCGAAGCCTGTGGGTTCGCCGACGACCGCATGCCACCCTCGACGTCAATCGGCCATCGGAGGGTCGGCCCGCTGACGATGAGGTCGATGACTGGAGCGCCCACGCTTCAGAGTCCAGGACGTGCCAATACCCAACTGTCCACAAACGGTTGGGCGGGGCAGGCACTTCGGGGCGCCCGGCTCGTCTCCGCGAGTTCGAGGCGGGGCCGTGATGATCGATCTTCGCCGTCGCGTGGCTGTCCAGTGAATGCCATGTGGTTCTCGGTGCGGAGGTATCAGTTTCCTCGTGCCTTGTGGATGTGGCGAACTTGCCCCGCCGATCTCGGTCTGACCGATGGAGCGGTCGCCGACGTCAAAACTGTGACGGAATAACCTGCACCCTCGGGCGTGTTGAGCGTTATGCGGTCGTGTGGGGGGGGTGGCTGCTTCACTCGAGCTCGACGGAGGCCCTGATGACCACAGCGACCGCAACGCAGCCGCCAGGCGAGGTCTCCCACCAGGAGGCCAACCACATCCGGAGATGGTGGATCCTCGTCGTGCTGGGCCTCGCCCAGCTGATGGTGATCCTCGACAACACCATCGTCAACATCGCGCTCCCCACCGCCCAGCACGCTCTTCGCTTCTCCAACGCCGACCGGCAGTGGGTGGTGACGGGCTACTCCCTGGCCTTCGGCAGTCTGTTGCTCCTTGGGGGTCGCATCGGCGACTTCATCGGTCGGAAGCGTGCCCTGCTCATCGGGCTGATCGGTTTCGCCTGTGCCTCGGCGCTGGGTGGCGCATCGGTCAACTTCGCAATGCTGGTCATCGCCCGTTCCGTCCAAGGCGCTTTCGGAGCGCTCCTAGCCCCTTCAGTCCTCGCCCTCTTGACCACCACCTTCACCATTCCGGCAGAGCGGGGGAAGGCGTTTGCCATCTACGGCGGTATCGCCGGGGCGGGCGGGGCCATTGGGCTCTTGCTCGGTGGCATCCTCACCTCCTACGCATCGTGGCGGTGGACCCTGTTCGTCAATCTCGCCTTCGCAGCAGTCGCCACCGTCGGTGCCCTGCTGTGGCTGAAGAACGACAAGGCCGCCGACCGCGACCCGCTGGACATTCCGGGATTACTTCTCGTGACCGGGGGCCTGTTCAGCTTGGTCTACGGCTTGTCCCATGCCGAGACCACCGCCTGGAGCAACCCCTACACCATCGGATTCCTGGTCCTCGGCGTCGTGCTGCTCGCCGCCTTCGCCTACCTCGAGACCCGGACGACCTTCCCGCTGCTGCCACCCCGGGTCGTGCGCAACCGGACACGTGGGGGTTCGATGCTGGCCATGCTGTTCGCCAGCATCGGGATTTTCGGGGTCTTCCTATTCCTCACCTACTACCTGCAAGGCACCTTGGGCTTCAGCCCGGTGAAGACCGGCGTCGCTTTCCTCCCGATGGTCGCCGTCCTGGCCGGCATGGCTCAGGTGTCCAACCGGGTGCTCTTACCCAAGATTGGGCCCAAGATCATCGTGCCAATCGGCTTGCTCATGGACGCTGTCGCGATGTACCTGCTCCATCTGGTCGGTCTGCACAGCTCGTATGTCAGCCATGTACTTCCCTGCTTGATCCTGTTGGGCCTCGGATTCGGGCTCAGCCTCGCCCCTTCGTTCAGCACCGGCACCCTTGGTCTGCAGCCTCACGACGCTGGCGTCGGGTCGGCCACCCTCAACACCAGCCAGCAGGTCGGCGGTTCCATCGGCACGGCACTACTCAACACATTGGCTGCCGGTGCGGCCACCGCCTATCTGGTCGGAAGGGTCGCGAGCCCGGCCAACCTCAGAACGGCCGCTCTGCACAGCTACACCACGGCATTCCTGTGGTCATCCATCATCTTCGTGGCCGGAGCAGTGATCGCCGGGCTGGTGTTTGAGCGGGGGACCCTCAAAGCGCTGGCGGGCTCCCCAGGCGGGGCGGCCGAACCAGTCCTGGCCCGCCCCTAATCCACCGAGGAGGGATCATGGGGACGTTGGAAGCAGCTGCCGACCGTGCCTGATGACGCACGCCTGATCGTCAGCGGAATGAGGCAGCAATGACACTCCGGATATCATCTCGGAAGGCACCGCTCGGACCGGAAAGCTGTCTCTGGGAGGGGCTCGTCACTGGAACGTCCCACAACGCCGATTAGGCGATCCAGCGAAGATGCCCGAGTGGCGTGATCGTCGCCATGGCGTCGGCGATGAGGGGAAACATGGCTCGGTGCCAGGTATGGAACAGCAGGGGCTGCTCATCGTCGATGAGGTACTGGTTGAAGGTGAAGCCGGTCGGACCGATATCGGGGACGAACGTCGAGAACCGGTAGATGCGGTCGGCGATCTCGCTGATCTGCGTATCCATGTCCTATCTACTCTGTGGATTCGGGGCGTTGGACTAGAGAGGAAGGGTGTGGCGCCCAATGCCCGTGCCGTGGCCGCGTTCGGCCAGGATCCGGCAGAACTCAATGGCATCCATGCGCACGTGCTCGCCACCGGAACCTGCTCGACAGTGGCCTCTGGCTGGGCCGTCGAGCACGAAGGTGAAGGGCTCGTTGTGGGTGTTTGCCCATTCGGCGACTATGCGGCCATCGGGATCGGGATTGGGGTCGAGTGGCTAGCTCGTCGCCTGTGCCAGGTCGATGCGGTGCAACCACACGTCACGGGTCAAGCCGACGTCAAAGAGGGTACGAGAGCGGCTGGCGGCCGACGGGTGCAGGGAGATCGAGCAGAGGAAGCCGGGCGATGGGGCGCGGGAGCCGGGTCCGGGCAAGCAGGGCCTTGGAGGAGCTGGGGTCCCACTCGGCGATGAGCTGCTCGGTGCTCAGTTCCGTGGCGGATGATGGCGAGACTCGAGTCGATGGTCAAACCGATTGCCCTCGAGGTCGTCCCAGCGGAGTGCGGCCAGCTCGAGCTCGGAGCGCCGGGCTCCGGTGACGGCGGCTCGGAGGGCCACCGTGACCACATTGGTCGTCACCCAGCCCCACCACACCGCCCGGGTCACCGCCGCCCGGAGTACGTGGTGCTGGTTACGGATCGACCCCTCCCCCACGCCGCTGCGGGCCATGCGGGCGTGGCTCCGGTCGACATCCACCGCAGTCAGCCTGACAAGTCGGACCTTGGCGATGGGATCGTTCTTGATCTGGGCGACCCGGCACTTCTGGTTCTGGGCAGTCGAGACGGCCCACGTCGGCTCGTTCTGGTCGGTCCACAGGTCGAGCAGCTCGTCCATGGTGACCTTACCGGCATCGGAGCTGCGGCGGACGGTGAGCTCGGCGGCCCCCCCACCACCTGGTTGGCGTCGCGTTTGGTGCCCCGGACGGTCCGGCTAACCGGGGTGGGGCGGCCCCTCGGACCACGGCCGGTGAAGGCCCGGACCTCCCATGCCACCGGAGAGTGCTCCCGCACGGTCGCCATGAAGCTCCACAACAGCGGAGTAGGGATCAAGGAGGGATGCGAGGTGGAATGTCGACCCGACGAGCGATCGGCCGCCCGACCCGAAAAAACCCTACCCGAGCAGCTTCTTTGGGATCACCACCCGCTGGATCTGGTTGGTGCCCTGGTAGATCTGGGTGGTCGGGTCTGGGGGTCCAGCAGGTCGCCTTTAGTGCGCTGACCTGCGCCTATTCTGGATCGAGTAGTCCTGCATCCACCCAGTTTCGCTGAGTTGTAGGGACAAAGTAGGGATGGAATCGGACCACGGCACGAGCAACCACCTCGCTCAGCGCTCGACCTGTCTCACTGTCTGCTCGGCGATTCGCACCATACGTACCGCGGCGGTGACCGCCGCCTTCGCTTCCGTTGCAGAGATCGGTTCGGGTCGTACTCCGCCCGGTTCTTCAGCGGCAGGAGCCGGCGAAGGTGAGCGGCTGCCTTCCGCCCCTCTTCGCCACCGACCTTCTCCAGGTGAGCCGGGGCCTGTGAATGTTCTCCCTTCCAGACCACCGCTGCCCTGGCTGCCGTGATGGCGTCCGCAGCACCGATGCCGGCATGCACCGCGTTCCCAGCCGCGGCGACACGGTTCTCGAGCCCGAGCGAGCCCTCGGCGGCCCGCAGGAACTCCCGCGCTTTGTCCACATACGCCCGGGCATCAGCAGCTGAAGCAGGTCGCGTCTGCGTCTGTCGGCGTGCAGCCGTCATGACACCGCCCTGAACTCCGAGGGAAAGGCGCCAATCAGCACGACTCCCTCCTCGACAATCGTTCGCCACGGTTCCCTCTCGCGACGGATCAGTCTCGGCAACTCCTCCATGGTGACTTCGACAAGATTCACCGGATTGCCGGCGATCCGGGCCGCCTGGTCGGTCCACAGCCCAAGCGCTACCGTCCACCGGCCGTCGTCGACCTGTGCTTCGGGAGGCGGTACGGCGAGCACGTCGATGTCGCTGTTCTCGTGTGCTTCACCACGGGCGAACGAACCGAACACCACGAGACACGCCGGAGCCGGCCGGATCTTCCTCGCCTCCACTGTCAGCCGGGTCAAAACCCCGCGTTGGAGATCTGCCAGCGTAAGCACTACCCGCGCCGCCTCGTTGTCCCTGATCAGGCGCACCAGGCCCGCAGTTCCCACGTCCCGTCGCTCCACGAGCCCCAGGTGCACGAGGCGGTTCAGCACGACAGTGGCCTGGTTGGCGCTCACGCCTGCCAACTCAGCGACCGCCCGCATGGTCAGCTCCGCTCCGGTCCGAGCCAAGACGGTGAGCACGCGGCCCTGCACGCCCGGAATCAGCGCCTCAACGGGATCTCCAAAGTCCATGCGCCTATTATCGCATTTTTTCGCACACATGTACGATTTATTGTGACATCGCCTGGTAGGTGACCAGAGTAGCCCGCCCGACGCGTGGGGCTCAGGCGTCACCCCACGAGCTGCGTCGCTTGAAGAGCGCCTTGCGGGCCGCCTTGGCCACCACCTTCGTCGGGTGCACCTGGGAGACCGCCGTCAGCACCAGCTCGGTCATCGGTGACGGCGCCTTCCACATGCCGGCGACTACGTCGACCTGTCTTCCGTGGTCGCCGGTCAACGCCAGCGTCGAGATCAGGCTGTCCGGCCCACCCGTCACCATGCGACATCCGAGAACATCGACGTACCCCGGCACGTCCGATGGGTCGAAGAGTTCCTCTTCCCCGGCCTGGCCGTGGTCGACCAGCCAGCACAGGGCGAAGCCACGAGTCCCGGGTTCCGAAGCAAGCTCACGGACGTACGGCGTAGCGACGTCGGGACCGATCTCCGCGAGGATGGCCAGACCGAGGTTCCGCAGGGCGGGGTCGTCGAGCTCCCGCACCGCGTCGGACATCCCGGCGGCTGCCTCGTCGGGCTGACGAGCAGCACGCCACGCCATCGCCTCTCCGTAGACGACGGAGAACTCCTCTCCGTCGGTGCCCAACAGCAGGTCCGTCGCACTGACGTCGGCGAATCGACCGGCGGCGGGGGTGTCGTAACCGGCGGTGGCGAGTAGCCGCCTCGCGTAGACGACACCGGCCGGGGTGAGCACCACCGATCCCCCCGGCCTCCGGCGGCTGTCACCCGGGTCGCCGGTGCCGATCCGCTGGACCACGCCGGCCAGCTCGAACGCGTCCATGATGTCGGTGACATCGGTCGTCACTCTCCGCGCCACCTCATCGTCTTCAATCTGGAAGCTGAACGCGTCGAGCACCACCCCTGTGGCCGTCGTGGCGATGTCCTCCAGCGGGAACGCAGCCTGAGCCCCGTACGGTGCAATGAGGAGGTGGGCGCTCACCGAGTCGAGGACCTTGTCGACCTCGGGCCAGGTGAACCATGCATCGGGGAACCGCTGGGAAGTGAGCGGTCCGATGGCCAGCAGGGCGTCAACCGCCCGGTCGAACGACTCGCCGAGACCATCAGCAAGCCCAAGGCCGCGTTTGGTGGCGACAACCTTGCCGTGGACCACCCGCACGACGCCCGCCTTCTTGGCCCAGGCGAACACCTGCCGGAGCCGGTAGAGCTCGTCTGAGCTGGTCGTCCGGAACGTCCGGTCCCCGATCTGCTCGTCCATCAGGTCCCCGGTTCCGAGCAGCTCGACCAGGGCCCGGGCGTCAGCCAGAGTCAGGTGACCCTTCTGGGTCAGCTTGCGCCCTGCGCCGACATAGGCGGCGAGGTCCCGAAACATCGCGAGGATCGGTGCCGCCTCCCTCGATGTGGCAGCGTCGTCCTCGGCTGGCACCGCCACCGGTGGCAGGCTGCGTCGGGGCGGTGGCCCCGAGAACGCCGAGTCGGGCAGCAGCCGGTGGCGTTCCGGATCCGACCGGTCGTTGAAGAGCGCCATCCACGCTTGGAGCTCGTCGGGGTCGGTCGTATCGACCCCTTCGTCTGTGGCTGCGGTGAACATCGACTTGGCCAGGCCAAACCTGGAGCGGTCACCCATGGCCACGACGAACTCCTCAGCCAGCGAGGTGACCGCTTCGATAAGCCGGTCGACGGGGGCCGACCCGCGACCGAGGAGAGCCTCGTCGTCGAGGAAGCTGAGGAACGAGACCACGGCAAGGGGGATCGTCGAGCAGTCGGCCTGGGTCACGCTGAGCTTCTGTGGGCACCACTCGAGAAGGAACTCGGCGACGTCACCGGTGCGCCACGTCGCCAACTCCCCGTCCCCGTAGCTCCACTTCCAGTCGAGGGCGACGCTCGCATCTCCGACCAGCTCGTCGATCTCCTCGTCCGAGGCCCAGTCTTCTCCTGCCAACCAGCGGGCGAAGCGACCGAGCAGCATCTCCCTGGCCGCAACGAACCCCCGCTCGTCCTCGTGGTCGATATCGAGCAGCATGAGGCTGAGTTTTCCATGCCGTGACGGGCCGCTGCATGTCCTGTGGTCCATGCCGGTGGTGGAGTACAACACTCGGCCCCTGGGCATGAAATCCCTGATCCGAGTGCTGATTGGCCAGATTTGTGCGTTCCACTGAGGCAGTCACCCGCCGGTACAGTGAGGGCGACCCAGGTGCTCCCAGGTGCTCGCAGGTGCTCGCGATCGTCAGTGATCCACAATTTCAGCCCGAGATTCTGCGACGCGTAACCGGCAGGGAGGCAGTCTTGTTCTTGATCAGCGGAGGCTAGACCGGGCATCGATGATCTGAATCGTTACCTCGACCGCTGTGGCCTTCGGATCGGGTCCGCCCGGCATCGTGACTAGTTCGATGTAATTCTGGTGATCTACTTCCAGTAGCCGCCCGCCGTCACCCGTGTCGATGATTTCATTGTCTACGGCAACGACGCCGACACGACTGGCCCTACTGAACCCCGAGAGATCCGGCTCAGGGAAGCAGGTTGTGAATCTCGAATCCTGTTTCTTGAGGTGGGGTCTCGAACCCGCCCTCAATGCCTTGCTGCATACGTGGAATAAGGGTTCCGTCCCTGAACTTCTCCCAGCCTTCCTTCGAGTTGTGAACGGCAATGATCGTCCAGCCGTCCTCGGAAGCGCCTGCAGCATGGAACGTCTGGCCTTCCGGCAGGCCACCGCCTGCGGGATGAACCTCGGCAACAGTCTTGTCGTACTGGCTCTGCGTCCCGCCGGGAAAGAAATGGATGACACCGTATGCCATGATGAACTCCGCTCAGTTGAAGGTGTGCCTAGCATTCGTATCTGCCGATACGGCTCACATCGGCGAGCCGAGCGACACTTTACACCGGAGTACTTGCGCCGACCATTGAGATCGAAGCACACGCCCCCTGGTGTTGGTTCGCCACCATAAGACTGAGTAGTAGCGCCCCTCACCGGCAGCGAGGATTGAACCGGGCGTTGATCTGATCCACCACTTCGGCGGGGGAACCGGTCAGCGTGAGGGTGGATGCCCGAGCCAGGTCTGACTCAAATGAACCGGCTGACGTCCCTTGGGACTGTCTTGATATCGATCCGTCGGCCCGGCTCGGACATCCATCCTCAACACCGCTCGGTCGGACGGAGTGACCTCATAGGAGCCTGCCGCACAGGCCCGTCGCTGTCTTGTCCATCGTCCCGATTGATGTGGTGCCACCCCACCCGATTGGAACGAAGGGATGACAATGACCACTTTGGCACGGCAGATCACCGGCGGGGTCGACACGCACCTCGACGTGCACGTTGCAGCCGCCCTGGACGAGCGAGGAGCGCTCCTCGGAGTCGAGTCCTTCGAGACCACGCCCAAGGGCTACGACAAGCTGCTGACCTGGCTGCGGAGCTTCGGCACCGTCGAGCTGCTGGGCGTCGAGGGCACCGGGTCTTATGGTGCCGGGCTCACCAGGCACCGCCATTCGGAGGGCGTCCGGGTGGTCGAGGTCGACCGTCCCAACCGCCAGCGCCGACGCCGGCACGGGAAGTCCGACCCCGAAGACGCCATCTCGGCGGCCCGGGCCGCCCAAGGAGGCGATGCCACCGGTGAGGCCAAGACCAGGGACGGAAACGTCGAGGCCATGCGCGTATTACGGGTCGCTCGAGCCTCGGCCCGCAAGGGCCGGACCCAGGCCCTCAACCAGATGCGCAGCCTGATCTCGACCGGGCCCGACTGCGTCCGCGCCGACCTCAGACACCTCAACGTCTACCGGATGCTGGAGCGGGCCTCGTCCTATCGACCGGGCACCAAACGGGACCTGGTGTCGATCAACAAGTTGACACTGCGGATGCTGGCGCGTCGGGCCATCGAACTCGAGGAGGAGATCAAAGAGATCGATGCCGTCTTGAAGCCAATGGTGAAAGAGACCGCACCTGAGCTCTCCGCCCTCTCCGGAGTCGGAACCGACATCGCCTCTGCGCTCCTAGTGGCCGCCGGAGACAATCCGGAGCGACTCCGCAACGAAGCGAGCTTCGCCCACCTCTGCGGCACCAGTCCCATCGATGCCAGTAGTGGCAAGAACCAACGCCACCGCCTCAATCGCAGCGGAGACCGTCAGGCCAACTCTGCGCTCTGGCACATCGTGATCACCCGGATGGTCTCGGACCCTCGAACCCGTGAGTACATCGCCCGACGGGTGAAGGAAGGCCAGACCAAGAAGGAAGCGATCCGCTGCCTCAAGCGCTACATCGCACGGGAGGTCTACAACAACCTCCCGATGGAACATTTAGCCCTTGACAGTCCATAGGAGCATCGATAGGGAACAGCCCCAGGTGTCTCGGCCAGGTACACGACGACCCTCATGCCACCTTCATCAGTTGAGTCCCCACCAGTGGTGTACGACCCTCTGAGCTGAGGGGCATCCCCCAGACGCGACGGTCACCGCGTCAACCTCAAGAAGCAGTTCCTACACAAACCACTTGAGGAGGATCACGGTGACAGTCCCCACCACTATCGACGCGGGCGCCTGGCTGAGCAAGTACCTCGAGGGCGCCGACGGCGACCACGACCTGGCCCGGGCGATGCTGGCCGCCTTCGCCGAGGCGCTGATGTCGGCCCAGGCCTCAATGCAGTGCGGCGCCGCCTACGGCGAGCGCACCGAGGTGCGGGAGAACTCCCGCAACGGCTACCGGATGCGGCCCTGGGATACCCGGGTCGGCTCGGTCGACCTGGCGGTGCCGAAGCTCCGGAAGGGGGTCTACTCCCCGGAGTTCCTGCTCCAGCCGAGGAGGCGCGCCGAGAAGGCCCTGATGGCGGTGGTCTGTCAGGCCTACGTGGAGGGCGTGTCCACCCGCCGGGTCGACGACCTGGTCAAGGCCATGGGCGTCGAGGGGATCTCCAAGTCCGAGGTGTCCCGGATGGCCGCCGAGCTCGACGCCAAGGTGGACGAGTTCAGGGAGCGCCCGTTGGACAGGGGCCCCTATCGCTACCTGTGGATCGACGCCCTCACCCAGCGGGTCAGAGAGGGCGGTCGGGTGGTGAACGTCTCGGTAGTCATCGCCACGGCCACCAACGCCGAAGGACAGCGGGAGATCGTGGGCTTCGACATCGTCACTACCGAGGACACCGGCGCCTGGACGGCCTTCCTCCGGTCCCTGGTGGCCCGGGGGCTGACCGGTGTGGAGCTGGTGATCTCCGACGCCCACGGGGGCATCAAGGCGGCGATTGCCGCGGTGCTCGCCGAGGCCTCCTGGCAGCGGTGCCGGACCCACTTCATGGCGAACCTCGCCTCCCGGGTCCCGAAGGCCACCTGGCCGATGGTCGCCACCCTGGTGCGTCAGATCTTTGTCCAGCCCGATCGGGAGAGCACCTGGGCCCAGCTGGCCGACGTCACCAGCAAGCTCACCGAGGCCGGGTTCACGGATGTGGCCGTGTACCTGCTGGACGCGGCCGACGACATCCTGGTCTTCGCCGCCTTCCCACCCGAGCACTGGCCGAAGATCCGCTCCAACAACCCTCAGGAGCGGCTCAACAAGGAGATCCGCCGGCGCACCGACGTGGTCGGGATCTTCCCCAACCGCCAGACCGTCATCCGTCTCGTCGGGGCCCTCCTGGCCGAGCAGACCGACGAGTGGGCCATCGCCCGGCGCTACGTCAGCGTCGGGTCGTTCGCTGACGGACCGGCAGCGAACGACCCGAGACCGGCCATCGACGGCACCGCTGACTGATCGCCATCAACGACACCGGGAGGCAGCTCTTCGACACGACGACGTAGAGTCAGATCAACAGGTTGACGCGAGGACACCGAACCTCACGGGCTTGTACACCACTCGCTGGGACGTGACCCCTTCATCCGTCCGCTTATCCACCTCCCGCCCCCGAACGTGACGTTTCGGCCTATCGTCAACGTCGTGATCGCCTGATCACCGCAAACCACATCGAAGGAGGGACTGCCATGACCATCGCTCCGGCAAAGTTCGTGCACGTCGTGTACCGCACCCGCCGCTTCGACGAGATGATCGAGTGGTACAAGACCGTGTTCGGCGCCCGCGTGCAGTACCAGGACCCTGGCCTGGCGTTCCTCACCTACGACGACGAGCACCACCGCTTCGCATTCGCCAACATGGCCCTGCTCGACCCGACCGGCGGCGGCCCCGACGACCGCGGGCCCATTGGCGTCGACCATGTGGCTTACACGTACGCCTCGCTGGCTGATCTCTTCGACCAGTACGCCGAGCTGAAGGCCGAAGGGATCACCCCCTATTGGTGCATCCACCACGGCATCACCGTGTCGATGTACTACGGCGACCCCGATGGCAACCAGATGGAGTTCCAGGTCGACTGCTTCGCCGACAACGAAGACGCCAATGCCTTCATGCGCCGCTCTTTCGCCGTCAACCCGATCGGAGTCGAGTACGACCCCGACGCCTGGCTCGCTGACCTCCGCTCGGGCACGCCAGCCACCGTCCTGCTCGCCCGGACGACCGACCTGCCCGTCTCGCCAATACGCAACGCCCGGTCGGCCGAGATCCCGACCCATCCGTGAGATCCCAGCGGGCTCCGTAGCCCGCAAGTGCCGGTCGGCCACTGTCGAAACCTGCCCCACCTACTTCCGGCGTTCGGTGACACCGGGACACCGGGACACCGGGACACCGGGACACCGCCCACTATCGGCAAACTGCGAGCGTCGTCGCACACTGCGTCTAGGCGGGCTACGGACATGAGTGGTGACTGGCCTGCAGGGCCGGCTTGGATTCGGGGCGGTGCTACCGTTCCCGCGAGGCCGGGCCAGGATACGACGGGACGAGCGCATGGGTCATCAATTCGAAATGGGCTACCTGGGACTCTAAGTCGACGATCCGGAAGCGCTCGGTGCTTAGCTTCGCGACGTTCTGGGTTTGCAGCTCGGGTCGCCGCCATGACCTGATGTCGAGGCGTGGCGTCTGGACGGCAAGGCTGGCCGTCTCTTCGTGCACCGAGGACCGGCCAACGATGCCTGCTATATCGGCTGTGTGACGGTCGACGACGACGCATGCGACGCGTGTGTCACACGCCTCCAGAGTTCGGGCGCGACGGTCACCGAAGCGACACCCGCCGACACTGCGGCCCGATGTGTCGCCAAGATGGCTTACACCCACGCGCCGTGGGGCACGCGCGTCGAGATCGCAATGGTCCTCGCCGATGCGCCGACACCGTTCGAGTCCGTCCTGGTGCCCGGCGGGTTCGTCACCGATGGCGTCGGGCTGGGCCACGCCGTCTTCTTTATTGCCGGAGACCCCGAAGAGCACGCCGAGGCGACGCGCTTTGTTGAGGACGGCTCGGGCATGGTTCTTTCTGACCGCCTGGACATGGGCGCTGGCGAGGATCGATTCCGTGCCAACTTCTACCACTGCAACGCCCGCCATCACACCCTCGCCCTCGGGTTCGGTGAGGCCCCCACCTCCACCGCCAAGCTGCACCACCTCATGGTCGAGACCGTGAGTGTCGACAACGTCGGGATGGCCTTCGACCGGGCCGTGGCCGCCGGCGTGCCGATCCCGAGTGGCCTCGGCAAACACCCCAACGACCGCATGTTCAGCTTCTACGGCCGGACCCCGGCCGGCTTCGAGGTTGAGTTTGGCACGGGAGGGGCCGTGGTGGATGACTCCTGGCCGGTCGTCCAGATCGACCGGGTCAGCGTCTGGGGTCACCAGCCATTCACGCTCACGGCCACCTGAGTGGTCAGATCAGCCGAGCCGTCCGGGGCCAACAGCCCGCAGCGGGACGTGGAGCATCGCTCCTGAGGCAGTGCGAGCACCGATGCGCTCGACATTGCCGGTTACCGAGCGGAACTCCCTTCGCACCCTGGGCTATCCCAATTGTTCCGTTCTTGGGCGGTTAGCCGTCGGAAAGTACACGACGGTCGATAACGCCCCCCGAGCCGGCGTTCAGTCACCATTGGATCCAAACCGATGGAGATGCTGCATGGTCGGCCACAGTTGGTTACGGCGTCGGCGTCTGGCCGGGAAAGTCCCTCATGCGTCGAATAGGGGAAGCAAGGAGCCAGACACCAGCCAGGGCCTGACCGGACATGGCTACCCACAGTGTTAGTCGTAGGCCGATCCCTGCACCGATCGCCCCTCCGGCGAGGGCTCCGATGGGGAGCACCCCGTAGACGACGAACCGGATCGTTGCATTCATGCGCCCGAGCATCGGGTCAGGGCACAACTGCTGACGGAAGCTCACCTGGTTGATGTTGTAGACGACGGCTGCGAACGAGCTGAGAAACAACCCGGCGCCGAAGACGAGGACCCCGACTCCTGGAGTTGCAAGGGGAAGCAGCAAGCCACCTGCTGCCGCGAAACTGCTGATCACCGTCGCCCGTGCCCCGCCGATCCACCGCGCGATCGGCGAGGCAAGAAGCGCTGCGAGCACGCCGCCGACCCCACCGGCGGCGAAGAGCAGACCAATGACCCCAGGGCTTGCGTGCACGACTTTGACCAGGAAGATGACCTCGACAGCGATTTGGATTCCACCGCAGAGGTTGGCTGTTGCCGTCGTTGTGGTGATCGCGCGAAGCAGCGGGTTGCCGAAGACGAATCGCAGGCCCTGACCGATCTCGTGACGGAGCTTCGGGTGCCCGCCCTCTTGGACAGTGAGCACTGGCTCGACGGTATGGATTGCGCCGACCGCCAGGGCGGAGACGAGGAAGCTCGCAGCGTCGAGCGCAACTGAATACGGCCCACCGATGGCTTGCACGAGGCCGCCGGCGAGGCTTGGCCCGGCGACCTGGGCGGCTTGCTGACTTCCGGTGAGCTTGGCGTTGCCTTCTACGAGGTGTTCTCGTCCCACCAGGGACGGCAGATACGACTGGTAGGCGACATCGAAGAACACCGTGAACACGCCCGAGGCGAGCGCAACGACGTAGAGCTGAGGAAGATGCAGTGCCCCGAGTGCGTAGGCGACCGGAATCGATCCCAGCGCGAGGATGCGCCCCACGTCAGAGGCGATCATGACTCGACGGCGGCGAAGTCGGTCGACCCACACGCCAGCGGGCAGCCCGACAGCAAGGAAAGCTACGGTCGACGCCGCAGCGAGCGCTCCCATCTGGAACGGCGTGGCAGCAAGAGTGCTTACAGCGACGAGAGGTATGACAAGGAGACTCACCTGGCTTCCCAGCTCGCTAACCGTCTCCCCTCCCCAGAGCAGCCGGAAGTCACGATGCCGGGTCAAGCGTCCGCGAGCCACCAAAGCACCCTATGGGCAAGCGCACTGGAGTCGTGTGGAGTCCAGTCGGAGGAAGCTCATCCACACTCCGGCAGGTGCCGGTCAGTGACGTGAGATAACCGTGTCGCTCCCGGCGATCAGGGGAATGCTCTCGGTGGCCTGGCTATGGCAGCGACGTGCGACTACTCGCGCTCCTGATCGGATCGGCGACCGAAGGGCAGGGTCCGGTTTGGGAGGCAAGTACGGCGACCCGAGGGCGCAGCAGCTCAGGATGGAGTTCCGCCGCGGTAACCATGGCCTCGGCGGGATCCCAGGCCTCGACCACCTCGGCCACGAAGTCGAATCGCCCCATTCTCCCCCAGGTGACGATGAATCGGTGAGGGCCGGTCACGCCTAGAGCGTATCGACCACCGTCCTGGGCAGTCGCCGTGACGATCGGCGTGAGCCGGAAGATCGCGCGCCGGGCTCTGAAGCCAGCACGATTCTGTTGGGGGCATACCCGGTGATCAGGGGCACCCTCGACGAGCCCAGGCCGTATGGAAATCTTGGGAGATGGCCCGACACCACGTAACGCCGATCGCTCACGAGGCGCTGGCTGGACTCAGTACCGAA
>Ga0182010_10000983_pt1 | contig 15560 bp, 13 predicted proteins | sample 611E1MmetaG_FD_120488 | JGI IMG/M metagenome (GOLD analysis project Ga0182010, IMG submission 120488) | Permafrost microbial communities from Stordalen Mire, Sweden - 611E1M metaG | ecosystem: Environmental > Terrestrial > Soil > Wetlands > Permafrost | place: Sweden: Stordalen | collected...
GAGGCCGGATGGATCAGCGGCGAGAGCCTGGCCGTGGACGGCGGCCACCATCTGCGCCGGGGGGCCAACTACGGCCTGCTCTTCGGCGAGTAGCAGGCCAGCGGCCCGCGGACCGGGGTGGCGGTCCTGGAAGCGGGAGGGCCGGCCCGGCGACTGTGTACATCCCAGCCGGAGCGGTAGCGTCGTCCCGATGACAATTCACGGGGCCCGCTGATGCCCGGCATGGGTGCCACCCCCGGCGCTGGCAACTCGACGATCATCCAGGCGTTCCACCAGGCGCTGCTTCGGCAGGGGGAACTGATCTTCGTGGTGCTGATTCTCCTGATCGTCGCCTGGAATATCCTGCGCTCCGTCCAGTACAGCCGGGCGGTTGCCAGGGGCGAGCGATTCCCTGCGCCTCGGCCGTCGACCGTGTGCGAGCCAATCGCCCGGAAGGTGGTGCGGATCGGCTTCGGGGCCATGTGGATCTTCGACGGCCTGTTGCAGATGCAGTCCGCGATGCCCCTCGGCATGCCGTCGAACGTCATGCAGCCAGCGGCAGCCACTTCCCCCACCTGGGTCCAGCACCTGGTCGGGTTCGGCGTGACCACCTGGTCACGGCACCCCACCGCTGCGGCCTCCTCGGCGGTGTGGATCCAGCTGGGGATCGGGATCTTGCTGCTGGTGGCCCCGCGCGGCCGGTGGTCCCGGGCCGCCGGCCTGGTAAGTGTCGGGTGGGGGCTGGTCGTATGGGTCTTCGGAGCGGCCTTCGGTGGCCTGCTCGCCCCGGGGCTCACCCTCTTGTTCGGTGCGCCCGGCGCGGTACTGATCTATGTGGTGGGCGGGGTGCTCGTTGCTCTACCCGAACGTGCGTGGGCCGGTCGACAGCTCGGTCGCATCATCACCGTCTCGGTCGGGGTGTTCCTGCTGGTGATGGCAGGACTCCAGGCCTGGCCGGGTCGGGGCTTCTGGCAAGGGGGCACCGCCGGCAAGCCCGGGACCTTGGCGGGTATGGCGCACCAGATGGCCACCACGCCCCAGCCCCACGCACTGTCCTCGCTGGTGTCGTCCTTCGCTTCGTTCGACGAGGCCCATGGTTGGGGAGTCAACCTCTTCGTCGTCATGGTCCTGGCGGGCATCGGCGCGGGTCTCATCCAGGGACGCCGGTTGCTCTACCCGGCCGTCGTGGCCTTGGTCGTCGTGGGAGTGGCCGACTGGATCTTCATCGAGGACTTCGGGTTCTGGGGCGGGACGGGAACCGACCCCAACTCCATGTTGCCCCTGCTCCTCCTCACGGTTACCGGCTATCTGGCTCTGGTGCGAGCCCCGGCCGCAGGGCCCGCCGAGGAGCCCTCGCCCGCCGCCGCCCCCATAGCCGAGCCGGCCCTGGTCGAAGGCGGATCGGCCGATGGGCCGGCCGCGGAACCACGAGGCGCCATCGAGCGCGTGACGGAGGGCGTGGGGAGCCGGGGCCGCTCCTGGTGGGAGCGCGTCGACCCCGGCTACACCGGCCGGCTGGCAGCAGCGTTGGGGGCAGTGGTGATCGTCCTGGTCGGTGCCGCGCCCATGGCGGCGGCATCGGTCAACCGCACTGCCGACCCGATTCTCGCCGAGGCCATCGACGGTACCCCCAACGTGACCGCGGGCCCGGCTCCCGACTTCCACCTGGTCGACCAGCGGGGCCAGCCCGTCTCGCTGGCCGACCTGCGGGGTTACGCGGTGGCGCTCACGTTCCTCGACCCGGTGTGCACCACCGACTGCCCGATCATCGCGCAGGAGTTCCGGGTGGCGAGCCAGATGCTGGGTCGGGATGCCACGAGAGCCAAGTTCGTGGCCATCGTGGCCAATCCCATCTACAACACGGTGTCGGCGGTCGACGCCTTCGACCGCCAGGAGGGCCTCGACTCCCAGTCCAACTGGCTGTTCCTCACCGGGTCCAGGTCCGAGCTGCAGTCGGTGTGGGACGCCTACGGAATCGCGGCCGCCATCTCTCCGGCCGGGGGGATGGCTGCCCACTCCGACGAGGCGTTCGTGATCGATGCCCGGGGCACCACCCGCCGCGTCCTCTCCACAGACCCCGGCCCGGCCCAGGCAGAGGACCAGTCATCGTTCGCCGGTCTGTTGGCCTCGCAGATGTCCCAAGTCCTCCATTCATGAAGGGCAGCACCGTGGCGGCAGCGGCCGTCGTGGTGGTCATCGTGGTCTCTTGGAGACGACCGGGGCCAACCAGGGCGCGGTGACGACCCAACCGGGCGGAGGTGCGGCCCCGGCGATCCCCCTTGCGTCGGCGGTGACCTCGACGAAACAGTCGTCGGTGATCCTGGCTTTGGGGCACCTCGATCCCCTCCCAACACCCTCTGGCAACTGTTCCTCCGGCCGGCGGGCAGCGCCTCCTGGAGTCTCTCCACGCCTCCCGGGGTGGCTGACAACGGCGGCAGTACCTGGCTGCCGGGCTCGCTCCCGGCAGCGCTGATCGCCGCCCCCGACGCCATCGCCGCCGGGACCGACCTCTGGGCGATCGTCTCGGGTGAGAAGGTTGAGGCCAGTACGGGCGATCTGTTCACATGGCACCCGGTGGTCACTACCCATGACCTCGTCACGTCCGTTCCCGGGTGTCCCGCGGTCGCCGCCACCGCGGTCGCAGCTGGTCCGGTCGGCCAGCCTCTCCTCGGGGTGGGCTGTGTACACGGCAACCAGATCGGGGTGCTGGAGACCGATCCCTCCGATGTCGGGTCGACCGTGCATCGCTGGCAGGACATCGGACCGCAGCTCGGGGGCGTCGACAGCGGTGCGTCGACAACCGTGCTCCGGCTCGAGCAGGCTGCCGACGGCATCGCCAGGTCGGCCGAGGTGAAGCAGGGTGGTGCTTGGTCGCTGGTCGCCTTCTGGGGTGCGGGGACGAGCAACCAGTGGTCGCAGTCGGCGCCGGTTGGAGTCCCGCAGGGCTGGGCGGTAGAGGCCACCGGGATCGGTGGCGGTGGCGGCCAGGGTGGATCGGTGGTGCTCGGCTCGGGGACCCGGCGTCAGGTCGAGGTGATCCCAGGGCCCGGCGGAGGCTGGACCGCGGCTCCACCGGCACCGAACGGGACCGCGGCCGTCGCCGTGATCGGGAGCGAGACCGACGCATTCGTTCCGGCGGGCTCCCGTCTCACCGTGTGGACCTGGGCGGCCGGTGCCGCCGGATGGACGCGAACCGTGGCGATCACCGTACCCATCCAGTACGAATCCTCACCCTGAGCCCCGAGGGGTGGGCCGGCTCCGGTCCGGCCTGGGGCACGTAGCATGAGCCGGTCGGAGGAAGGATGATCACATGACACTCCCGCCGTTATGGCAGGTGACCCCGGTCGGCCTGTTGGCCGTGGCGGTGGGCATCGCACACGAAGCGGGAGTGCGACGGCTCGGAGTGCGCCAGTCCCCGGCCCACCGACTGGCCACCCGACGACGCAGCTGGGTGTTCTATGCCGGCCTGATCGGTCTCATCCTGGTGGTTTCCGGCCCCCTCGAGCGTTGGGCCATGGCGTGGCTGAGCATCCACATGGTCACCCACGTACTGGAGATGTTCTACCTCCCCCCGCTGCTGATCATCAGTGGACCGCTTGTCCCGTTGCTGTTCGCCCTGCCCGTGGAGTGGCGCCGCCGGGTGCTGTCGGCCTACTACCGGTCGAAGTCCCTGGGCTGGCTGCGGTTCTCCCTCCGGGCGGTGACCGGTCCCGTGGGGGCCATCATCCTCTTCAACGGAGTGATGGTCATGTGGCACATCCCCGCCGTGTACAACTGGGCCTCCTGGAACGACTGGGCGATGAACTGGTTGATGGCACCCAGCTTCGTCATCACGGGCCTCCTGTTCTGGCGGATCATCCTCCCGTCCCACCCCTGCGCTCCGCGCGGCTCCACCAGGATGCAGATCATCGCCATCGTGCTCACCGCCTTCGAGATGCTGGTGCTGGCCATGGCGTTGGCCATCTTCACCAAGACGCCCTGGTACACGATGAACGTGCTGATGGACGGATCGGCCGGCGCTCTGCGGGACCAGCGCTTCGGGGCCGGCATCCTCTGGGTCTGCGGCGATCTCTGGGCGATTCCGGCCCTGGTGCTGGTGGCCTACCGGATCTACGGACAGGAAGGCGGCGTGTCGGCCTCGTTCGAGCGAGCCCTCGGACGGGTCTGAGCCGACAGGCAGGCCCGGGTCTCACTCGGGTCCCGGTCAACCTGGCCGCCGATCAACTGGGCCGCCGTGCGCCGCCCTCGGGCGGGTGCAGGCCGGGCGTCCCGGACCGGAGGCCGTCCGGACTCCCCGGGCCATCTGCCGCCTCCATCTCCTCGAGGTAGCGGTTCCATGCCTGGAGGTCGGCATCGTGCTGCCCCAGATCCCCCTCGGCGGAACCCTGCTTCTTGGACTTCTCCGATTCTGGGCGCCCACCGTGACGACCATGGAGGAGGTTCCACCACATGTAGATGGCGAATGCGGCGAAGATCGGCCATTCGAAGACGTAGGCCCAGCTCAGCGTATTGCCGCCGAGCGCCCGGATGACCTCGAACACGAAGGCGCTGATGCAGAGGGCCAGACCGAGGGCCAGGGTGAGGTGGAGGCGGAAGGCGTCTGCACCCCGCAGCCGACCTGGCTCTTCGTCCGGCGGCGGTTGTCCGGTGGGGCGGGGCCGGGCCACACGCCCACCCTAACCAAGCGTGTCGGTCCCGGTGGCTGCTCCCCATACGGGGCAGGACGGCTCGGTAACAGTCGGCAGGCCCCATCGCCTGTCTGACCAGGGCCTTTGATGGCTTCGTCAGAAAGTCCGGGCAATTGCCGGAAGGGTTGCTACTGTAACGACCCAAGTTGCCTCGGTGGCAACTTCAGTTAAGAACTTGGCGGCAATGCGGTAAGAAGTTCCTAATGGCGCCGGCAGCCGCCGGTGGCTGGCTAGCGGAAGTGAACATCGTGGCAGATACGAATCAACGGGCGGATCGGACCACGGCGACCGAGCAGTCGGACGCCGCCGCCCGCGCTCGCCCCGTCGGATTGATCCTCACCCTGGTCGTCGCTCTGGTCGCCACCGCCGGGATCGGAGCGTTCTTCTGGTCCCAGAGCTACAGCTCACCCTCCGGTACCGAGGTGGCCCAGTCGTCCGGGACCGCGGTGGTCAACGGTGTGGCCATGCCCCACGTGACGCTCAGCTTCGCGACCTATCCGGACTCGACCGGCAGCGTGAACGGGGTGGCGATCCACCCCAACGGCAATCCCTCCTGGCCCGCCTACGGGATGACCAATGAGTTCCAGGTACCCGCCCACGCACTGGTGACGGTCACGGTCCGCCAGTACGACTCGGGCGGGGCGCTCAACAGTCCGTGGTTCGCCCAGGTGCGCGGCACCGTCGGGAACGTGGCGACGGTCAACGGCAAAGTGGTGAGTTCCGTCGATCCCAACAACGTCGGACACACCTTCACCGTTCGGGGCACACCGGGGACGGACCCCGGGTTCTTCCTGAACGTCCCGCTGCCGGCGGAGACAGCCGCCGGGACCAATCAGACGGACAACGACCAACCGGTGGTGGTGCAGTTCAGCTTCGTGTCCGGAAGCACGGGGGTCTACGCATGGAATTGCGAGTACCCCTGCGGGTCGATGGTGGCCAGCTTCGGAGGAGTGATGGGAGCCTACGGGTACATGTCGGGATTCATACATGTCGTTTGAGGAACAGGCAGATGAGATAGAGCACACGATCCTGGACGGCAAGCCGTTCTTCTCCCGGCCGGCCGGGAAGATCTTCATCATCTGGCTGGTCTTCACGGTCATCGGTCTCCTGCTCAGCTTCTACCTCCCCCATCACATCCTGCCGACGCTGATGGCCAGCACCGGAACCGATGTGTTCAGGACCGTGGTGGTGTTCTCCGTCCTCGCCGCCCCGGTGGCCGCCTTCGTCTACGCGGTGGCTGTCTACAGCCTGATCGCCTGGCGTCACAAGGGCAATCAGGACGAGCCGCCCGAAGACGGGCCGCCCATGCGAGGCAACGGTCCGATGACCGTCCTGTGGCTGACGGTCTCGTCGGTGCTGGTGGTTGTGCTGCTGGTGTGGGGATTGGCTGTGTGGAGCTCCCAGCAGGTCTCCCACCCCGACACCCTCCAGGTGAACGTGACCGGCCAGCAATGGCTGTGGACGTTTTCGTACCCTGGGACCGGAGTGGAGTCACGGACGTTGATGCTCCCCGTGAACCGTCCGGTCGAGTTCAACGTCACCTCGGTGGACGTGACCCACGGGTTCTGGCCGGTCAGCCTCGGCACCCAGGTGGACGCCAACCCCGGCGAGGTCACTGTCATCCGTACCACTCCCAACATGCTGGGTGGCTTCACGGTCCGGTGCAGCCAGCTCTGCGGCCTGTACCACGCGTTCATGTACGCGTCCGGTGCGGTGGTGACCCCGACCCAATTCTCCACCTGGCTCCAATCACAGGGGGCCTCGGCCACGCAGGCCAGTCAGACCGCCCAGACCACCCCGACCAACTCGTAGGCGGGCAGGCCGTGGGCGACATGTCGATGAACGAACGCAGCAAGAGGACTAGCGCAGCGGGACGCAGCAGCGAAAGGGCACCAACGTGACAACCGACGTGGCTCCACGGCTCCTCGAGGACACACCGCTCGGATCTAAGGCCGGGGGGTTCTACCAACGGCAGAGCTTCCTGACCGGGCTCGGCTTCGGCGTGCTCCTCGCCTTCATCGGCTGGCTGATCTCCCACGCCACCCTCCAGGGCTCGAACTGGGGCAGCGACATGGTTGTCACCGTGACCATGGCGTGCTGGGTGGTCGGGTTCAACGTCGGCATGGGGACCTTCAACGCCCCGATCCGCTGGGCGCTCGGACACGACCAGAGCCACGAGGACGAGCTGTACGCCGCCGGCGTGGGGCAGGGCAACAAGCGGTACTGGAAGTTCTGCACCGACCACAAGGTGGTCGGGACCCAGTACCTGGTGCTGGTGATCGTGCTCTTCGCCGTCGGCGGGTCCTTGGCCATGATGATCCGGACCCAGCTGATCACACCCCATTCGAGCTTCCTCGATCCGAACACCTACAACGCCATCGTCACCATCCACGGCATGTGCATGATCATCGCCACCATCATCATGGTGACCGGCCCCTTCACCAACTTCATCATGCCGATCATGATCGGGGCCAAGGACATGGCCTTCCCGAGGCTCAATGCCATGAGCTTCTGGATCGTGGTGTCCGCCGTCCCGTGCCTGCTGGCCACGTTCTTCCTCGGTGGCGTGGACGCCGGCTGGACCACCTACGCACCGCTCAGTGTCCAGGCCCCTGCGGCCATGGACACCTTCGCCTTGACCATCATCACCTTCGTGGTCTCGGTCACCGTGGCCGGCATCAACACCATCGTCACCATCATCACCATGCGGGCGAAGGGCATGACCATGGGTCGACTGCCCATCTTCACCTGGGGATCCATGATCGGTAGCGCCCTCGGCCTGTACGCCATGCCCGCATTCCTCCTCGTCATGACCATGATGATCACCGACCGGGCGGTGGGGACGTCGTTCTTCGTGGCCGCCCAGGGGGGTTCCGGTTGGCTGTACGAGAACATCTTCTGGATCATGGGCCACCCCGAGGTCTACGTGATCCTCCTCCCGCCGGTGGCCGCCATGCTCGAGGTGGGCAGCACGTTCGCCCGCAAGCCGGTGTTCGGCTACAAGGTGGTCGTGGCTTCCTTCGTTGCCGTCGCTGCGTTGTCGATCATGGTGTGGGCCCACCACATGTTCACCACGGGCTGGGCCCCGGATCTGGCCGGGCCCTTCATGCTCACCACCGAGCTCATCTCGATACCCACCGGCATCATCTTCCTCAGTGTGATCGGGACGTTGTGGAAGGGGAGTATCTGGACGCGATTGCCCATGTACTTCGTGTATCTCTTCCTGTGGAACTTCATCATCGGTGGTGTCACCGGCATCTACCTGTCCGACGTGCCCGCCGACCAGTTCTTCCACGGTGACATGTTCGTGACCGCCCACTTCCACTACACCCTGCTGGGTGGGGCGATGATCGCCGCCACGGCGGCACTGTGCTACTGGTTCCCGAAGGTCTCCGGCAAGATGTTCAACGAGCGCATCGGCAAGACGGCGTTCTGGATCATCGCCATCGGGATCCAGATCACCTACGTGGGGATGTTCTGGGAAGGGTTCCAGGGGATGCCCCGGAGGGTCGCCTACTACGACCCGATCTTCCTGCGCTCCAACCAGATGGCGACCGGTGGCGCCTACCTCCTGATGATCGGGTGGGTCGTGCTTCTGTACGCCATCATCCACTCGTGGCGCAACGGGAAGCCGGCCCCGGCCAACCCCTGGCACGCCAAGAGCTTGGAGTGGAAGGTGCCCACGCCGGTGCCCCTGGAGAACTTCCTAGTCGATCCCGTAGTGACGTCGGACCCCTACACCTACGGCGAGCAGGTGCCCGATGGGCAGAACGAACCGAGCACGACTCCCGAACCTGAGCCCGAACTGGTGCCGGCCGGCTCCGGCGAGCAGTCCGACACCGGAGGTCAGGTCTGATGGCCATCACCACCGTCGAGCACGACGGCTCCCACGACGACGGCGCCGGCCACGGATCTCAGGCCGAGCACGCAGGCGGCCTCCACGAGACGGCCGAGCAGCGCGACCACAAGGAGCGCCTCGCCCTTTGGTTGTTCATCGGCGGCGACGCCCTCTTCCTCATCCTGGAGCTCTTCACCTGGTTCTACCTCCGGGCGTTGAACGTCAACGGCCTGTGGCGAGGCACCGCATGCTCCAAAGCCAATCCGTGTACCGACGGCCTGGGCAACCCGATCACCCAGGCGATTCCGAAGGCCAACGGCTGGTACTCGGTAGGCGTCGCGGTCCTTCTCATCGTCGCCGCACTGCTCATCTGGGCGGCCGAGCGATCGGCGCGCAATCGCGACAGCCGCAGCGTGATCGGAGGTGTGACCGGCCTGGCCGTGGTGGCCCTCCTGGCCGCCATCGCACTCGGGTTCTACCAGTTCCAGGCACTCCCCTTCACCACCATCGATGGCGTCTATGCGTCGACCTACGAGTTCTTCATGGGGTCGACCCTGGTCCATGCCATCCTGCTGTCGTTCATCGGGTTCGGGCTGTGGAACCGGGCGCGCATGGGCCGGTATGAGGACGGGAAGTGGTACCGGGTGCGGGTCATCCGGATCTTCGCGGCGTGGATCGCCATCTCGGCGAGCATCCTGGCCCTGGTCAGTACCTTTTTCGCCTAGGTTCGGGGGGTCGTGCGGCGCCCGAGGCGCCGCAGGGGCCTGGTTGTGGCTGACCTGCGTCCGAGCCCGGCGGTTTCGGCGGACAAGCTGGGACGGCACAACGGGTGGACCCTTCGGACGGTCCCTCGTTGACCGATCTTCCTCAAGGGTTACAGGCACTGGAGGCTTCGCAACTGGTCCATACGGTGGTGCTCGACAAGACCAGAACCGTCACCCTGGGAGACATGGCTGTCACCGATGAGCGGGTGCACCCGGGGTGTAGCGGACAGCACTCCTGCGCTGGACGGGAGCATTGGAACAGGCCTCCGAGCACCTGCTGGCCCGGGTGATCCCCCTTGCGGCTTGCGGGCTCCTCAACCCCCTGATCGCCGGCACCGCCATGGCGTTCTCGTCCGCCTTCGTGGTGTGGAACAGCGCACGGCTCCGGCACTTCTCGAATCCCGGAGCGGAGGCTCGGCCGGCGGACAGCCGGGCCCCGGGCATCCCGGGCATCGGCACCCGCACGGTGGGCGTCTGACCTTGGCTGCCCGCCACCGTGGTCTCCCGGTCGATCACCCGGCGCCCCGGGGCAGCGACCCCGCCTTTCGACGGGACCCGGCGGCGGGCCGCCGTTGCCCTCTACCATCGCGGGTGCATTTGGCATGCTTCGTTCCTGCCGAGGTGCACGGTGAAGAGTAGGCAACCGGCCACCGCGGCAGTCGGCGGCTGCCACGGCACGCATGGGCGATCAGGGAGGGAGCACGGGTGAGCACCGATGCGACGGTGACCGGGGTGTCAGGCGTGCGCTCCGCCCAGGCCGGGGCCGGAGGCGTGACACGGGGAGCGGACTGGTCGCGGCCGGACGGTCGCCGGGCCCTGCAGCTGGTGCTGGCCACGATCTGGTTGCTCGACGGCGTCCTGCAGCTGCAGTCCTTCTTCTTCACCAAGAGCTTCGGTCTGCAGATGATCTCCGGTATGTCCCAGGGCAATCCGTCCCTCATCGCCCGACCGATCAGTTGGTCGGGAACGACCATCGGGCACCATGCGGTGCTGACCGACAGCTTCTTCGCCCTGGCGCAGATCGCCATCGCTCTGGCCATCGCCTGGCGGCCCACGGTGAAGGTCGGACTCGGCGCATCCATGGCATGGTCGGTCGGGGTGTGGTGGGTCGGCGAAGGACTCGGTGGGATCCTCAACGGTGCCGCCAACCCGGTCAACGGGGCCCCGGGAGCGGTGATCGTCTACGCACTGTTGGCCGTCCTCCTCTGGCCGAGCGACCGAACCGGCCGGAAGGCTCCTTTCATCGCCGCCCGGGCTGTGGGCGAGCCCGTCGCCAAGGGGTTGTGGTTGGTCCTGTGGGGATCGCTCTCGTACTTCGCCCTCCTCGGGGCCAATCGGTCGGCGCAGGGCCTGCACGATCTGATCAATGGTGAAGCCGCCGGCGAACCAGCGTGGGTGGCGTGGATCGACCGCCATTCGGCCGGCCTGGTCGATCACAGAGGGCTGACAGCCATGGTGGTGATAGCCATCTTGCTGGCCATCGTGGCCATCGGCGTCTACCTCCCGCCCTCCTGCGCCAATGTGACGGTGGTCCTGGCCATCGTGCTCGGAGGAGCGTTCTGGGTGGTCGGTGAGAACTTCGGGGCGCTCTTCACCAACGGGGCCACCGACGTGAACTCAGGTCCCCTCCTGGTGCTCCTCGCTGCCGCCTACTGGAGGCGCACCCGGAGCGGCGATGCTGCGGACCCTGCGACGGCTGCCGAGTCGGCGCCGAGCCTCGAAGGAGCGTGACATGACCAGCCCTGCTTGGCTGAACGACCTCTTCGCTGCGGTGATGGTGATCGTCGCGGTCTACAGCGCCGGGCGCCTGGTGGCCGCCCGCATGTGGTCTCGGCCGACCCATGTCGATGTGGATGCGGCACACGTCCTGATGGGGGCGGCCATGGCCGGCATGCTCGTACCGGCTATCGACCCCATCCCGATCGGGGTGTGGGAGGTCGTGTTCTCCCTCCTGATCGTGTGGTTCGTCTGGCGGTGTCACAGGTTCGTCACCGAGCACGGTGTGGAGGGGCGCGACGACGACCATGTCCACCACCTGTCCCACTACGTGACCCACCTGGTGATGGCCGGGGCCATGCTCTACATGTACCTGGCCGCCGTCACGCCGACGACCGGTTCGGGCGGCGGCATGGCCATGGGTGCGGCCAGTGGCACGACGGCCGACTTCGTGCTCCTGCCCCTCGCGTTCATCGTGGTGCTGTTCGCCTCGGGGATCTGGGAGTTGGACGGCATCGGGCGCTTCGCTCCGGGAGGGCCCGGCCGGCCCCGGCCCGAGCTCGCCTACGCCGCTGGCTCTGCCGCTGCCGCTGGTGGCACTGCGCCGGCACCAGGCGGGCCCGGTGCGCCCGGCGTGGACGGGTCCGATCTTTCGGACCAGGAGGACCAGCACCGAGAGGGCGGCCAGGTGGCACCGTGGCTCGCCCCCCGCCTCGAGTCTTCCTGCCACATTGCCATGTGCGTCACGATGGGCTTCATGTTGATCCTGATGCTCTGAACGCATGCCCGGGGGTGACGGGCGCTCACTGCACCGTTCGGTGGATGGTGAACCGGACAGTCGAACTGCCGAAGGCGGTGGCCACCCGGAAGCGCCACCGGCCGGGGGAAAGCACCACGAAGTCGGTGAAGTGGCCGGTGCCCACCCGAAGCTGCCGGAGGTTCTGGAACGGCCCGTCGTTGAGACTCGCCTTCACCAGCGGAGCCGTGGAGGCCACGTCCTCCTCGGACCCGCTGAAGATCAGATGGAACTGGTTCACACCGGGGCCGCCCGGCTCGAAGTACGTCTCGACCGACCCCCCGTGGGGCAGGGCCACCACGGTCAACGCGGGCAGGCCGGGCAGCAGTGACTGGCCCCTGGCAGGCGACACGGCCTGGCTGACCAGGGTGAGGCCGGCGAACAGCACGATCGGGAGTGCGACCGAAACGGCCACGCCGCGTCGCCCGTGCATGAGCCGGGGAGTTCGGATGCCGGCCAGGCCGGACCGGCCGAGCCGTGTGAGCCGGAGGCTGTTCAGCACCACGATCACGCTCGACAGCCCCATGGCCACGGCCGCCACCAGCGGATCGAGCAGGCCGAACGCAGCCAGCGGCAAGGCGGAGACGTTGTAGCCCATGGCCCAGCCGAAGTTCTGCACGATGACCGAGTAGGTCGAACCGGCCATGCCGATCGCCGCCGGCACGCCCTCGAGGTCGTTGCCGAGCAGGGCCACGTCGCTGTTGGCCAATGCCGCCTCCGACCCGCTGCCGATGGCGCAACCCACGTCGGCCGCGGCCAGGGCCGGGGCGTCGTTGACCCCGTCGCCCACCATCACCACCCGACGGGACTGGCCGCGCATCTTCTTCAACGCCTCGACCTTGCCGGCCGGGCTGAGCGCTCCCTGGGCGGAGGCGATCCCCAGCTCCGACGCGACAGTGCGCACGGCCGGTTCGCTGTCACCGCTGAGGATGGCCGAGGTCAGACCCATCTTCTCGAGATGGCTCACCGTCGGCTTCGCCTCGGGCCGCACCGGAGTGGCCACGGCGATGGCCCCGATCACCTCATCGTCCTGCACCACCACCACCACCGTCTCACCACGGTCGTACCGGGCCGTCACTGAGCGGTCGAGCGAGGGCGGGATCTGTTCGGGAACCAGGCGGCTGACCTCCAGCCGGTGACCATCCACCGTCCCGGTCATTCCCACCCCCGACCTCGCCCGAACGTCGGATGCCCGCAACTCGGGTCGGCACGAGGCCACGATGGCCTGGGCGATGGGATGGTCGCTCTCCGCCTCCACTGCCGCGGCCAGCGAGAGCACCTCGTGCTCGGTCGTCCCGGCCACCGCGGCCACGAAGGTCACCTCGGCGTAGCGTTCGGTGAGTGTCCCGGTCTTGTCGAAGACGACGCTGTCCACCTTGGCCAGACGCTCGAGGGCGTCGCCGCTGCGAATGAAGATCCCCAGAGCCGAGGCGCGGCCGCAGCCCACCATCATGGCCACCGGTGCGGCCAGGCCCATCGCACACGGGCAGGCCACCAAGAGGACGGCCAGGCCGCTCAGCACCGCTTTGCCCAGGTCGTCGGCGATCAACCACCAGACCACGAACGTCACCGCCGCACCGATCAGAACGGCAGGCACGAAAACGCTGCTGATCCGATCGGCGACCCGTTGGAGCGGGGCCTTGTCCCTCTGGGCATCCTCGACCAGGCGCTGCAGTCGGGCCAGCACCGACTCGGCGGCCACCGCGCCTACCCGCACGGTCAGCACGCCGCCACCGTTGCGGGTGCCCCCGGTCACCTCGCTGCCCGGCCCGCGGTCGACCGGAAGCGGCTCTCCGGTCAGCATCGACTCGTCCACCGGTGACCAACCTGACACCACGGTGCCGTCGAGAGGGAGGGCTTCTCCCGGCCTGACCCGGACCAGGGCCCCGACCGGGACGCTCTCGGGTGCCACCAGCTCTCCTTCGTCGTCGGCACCGGTGACGACCCGCGCCGTCGGCGGTCGCAGGGACAAAAGCGAGTGCATGGCCTGGGCCGCACGCTCCCGCGCCCGGGCCTCGATGGCCCGGCCGGTGACGAGGATGGCCACGATCAACGGAGCCATCACCCCGTGCAGGCGGGCGGCGAATGCCCCGCTGCCCCCGAGGTGGATGTGGCGGCCGCCGAGGGCGATCGCCTCCACGGCGCTGACGGCGAGGGCAGCCAGGGTTCCCAGTGCGATCAGGGTGTCCATGTTGGTCGCCCCGTGCCGGAGCAGCCGGGCGCTGTTGCGCAGGAAGGGCCAGCCGCCGGCGAACTCGACAGCGATGGCCAGGATCAGGACGGTCCAGCCTGCTGTCGACGATTCAGGGGCAGCCAGGGCCACGACGAGGGCCGCGATGGCGAGCGGCCACGAGATCAGGACACGGACGCCCCAGTGGTCCGGATCCCGGTCACGCTTCTTCGGCTGCGAGGCGACGACAGGGGAGGCGGAGTAACCCACATCGGCGACGGCCCGACAGAGGTCCACCGGGCTCAGCTGGTCCGGATCGTAGGAGACGAAGGCGCGCGTGGTGGCGAGATTGACCGACGCGCTGGCGACGGCCGGCAGGCGACCGAGCGACTTCTGGATACGGGTCGCGCACGCACTGCAGTGCATGCCACCCAGCTCGAACTCCGTGGTGGTGAGGGGATGCTCCTCCGACTCGCTCGGAGGTGGTGCCTCCGTGGGAGCGGTGAGCATCGGGGCTGATGCCGGTCCTAGCCGACCGGCGTGGCCGAGTACCCGGCTTCGGCGATGGAGGCCTGCAGGTCTTCGACTCCCAGCTGCGAGGGGTCGTAGCCGACCACCGCCCGCGCCGAGTCGAGGTCCACCGCGGCCGATGCCACGCCCGTGTGCTCGCCCAGTGTCTCCTCGATGAGCGCGACGCAGGACACGCAGTGCATTCCCTCGACCGCGAGTTCGACAGTCGCGACCTGTCCGGTGCCGGTCGGCTCAGGCGATGCTGCAGGGGATGGGGACGGAGAGGGTGAAGTCATGGGACAAGCGTAATTGCTCCGGGTCCGCCACGAGGCAACGGTTCATGGTCGGGTCGGTGGCCCCCGGGGCCCGGCTCGGCTGGCTGCCGGGCCCGGCTCGGCGGGACCCGAGCGGCCTGCTCGTCGGCCAGTGCCATGGGCCAGGCTCGGCGGCCTGCTCGTCAGCCGGGGTCTCCACGGTGACCGGGATCTCCCGTGGACCGTGTATCTCCTGGTCAAGTGGACAACTGTCGGCCGGGAGGCGCGGGTCAGATACGGAGCGCCCTGTCCCGCGAAACGGATCTGGATCACGGGCGGGCGCCGACGGACGGCGCTGCTCGCTCACCCGGGTCGTCGATCAGCCATCCACGGCGCCACGAACACCGGGGTTGTCACCTTGACGTACCAGTGCGAGGCGGTGCCATTGGCCGTCACCGCGGGCATCGTCCACACCCCGTAGACGTTGTTGGCGATGATGTTGTGCTCGATGGTGATGGTGAGAGGAGGGATCGCTGCGACGATCACACCCGTGTGCGACGGGTCGGCCGATGGGTAGAAGTCGGAGTCACCGTCGAGATTGTTGGTGCCGATGAGGTTCGCCTCGATCACATTGCCGTCGAGATCCTGGCCGGGCGCGTGGCTGTGCACGGTGACACCGGCCAGCCCGTTGCCCCAGATGCGATTACCGAGGACCTGGTTGTCGTAGACCGCGCCGCCAGGGAAGGGAGTGGCGAGGAGGACACCAGCACCTCGGCCCTCGACACCGTTGCCCGACACCGAGTTGAACAGGATCCGGTTGTCGAACACACCACCGGCGGGGCTCC
>Ga0182010_10000984_pt1 | contig 15546 bp, 12 predicted proteins | sample 611E1MmetaG_FD_120488 | JGI IMG/M metagenome (GOLD analysis project Ga0182010, IMG submission 120488) | Permafrost microbial communities from Stordalen Mire, Sweden - 611E1M metaG | ecosystem: Environmental > Terrestrial > Soil > Wetlands > Permafrost | place: Sweden: Stordalen | collected...
AAAGTGAATGCCGCGGAACCCCGACTCTTCCGCCTCCGTGATCAACTTCGCGGCGTGCAAGAGCGCCTTTGAGGGAATGCACCCGCGATTAAGACATACACCGCCGAGCCGTTTCTCCTGCTCAACGAGCACAACCTTCTTCCCTTTGTCTGCGGCATAAAATGCGGCAGCGTACCCGCCGGGTCCTGCTCCAAGCACAACGATATCCGTCTTGATGGAATTCATGTTCAAATCATTCTCCACATATGTCTAGTCATGTTCATCATCGGCAGATCTTAGAGGGCGACGTCGGATTCCTTGAAGCCCTCAAGGAGTTTCACCAGATCCGTCACGAAGCGGGCGGCGCTCGCGCCATCGACCACCCGGTGGTCGTACGAAAGGGTGATGGGAAGCATCGTGCGGGGGACGATCTTTCCGTCCTTCACGACCGGTTTCACCACACCGCGCCCTATCCCGAGGATTGCCACTTCCGGCGTGTTCACGACGGGCGTGAAGTGTCCGCCGCCGATCCCTCCCTGGTTGGAAATTGTAAATGTTCCTCCTTGCATCTCGTCGAGCGACACTTTTCGCTCGCGTGTCCGCTCCGCGAGTTCGTTGACACCCACTGCGAGCTCGAGCATGCTTTTCTTGTCGGCGTCACGGAGCACGGGAACGATAAGGCCTTGTTCCGTATCCACCGCAATGCCGATGTGGTAGTACTGCTTTAACACCACCGTCCCCGCGCCCTCATCGATGCTGGCGTTGAAATCGGGATATTTCTTCAACATCGCCACCACCGCCTTCAGGGCAAATGTCGTCAGCGTAAGATGTCCCCCCTTCTGCTCATACGCCCCGGCATGTTTCTTCCTCAGCGCCATGAGATCGGTGATATCCGCTTCGTCAAACTGCGTGACACGCGGCACGGCCGCCCACGACTCCGACATTTTTGCACTAATTGCCTTTCGGAGTTGGGACATTTTCTTGACGGATACCGGGCCCCATTTCGAAAAGTCGACGCTGACCGGCGCCGGCCGCGCAGCAAGACCCTGACCGGCAGCGGGAGCACCCGCGCGCGCAGAAAGAGCAACCTCCTGAATCTTCTGTGCGTACGCCCGCAGATCGGCCATGACGATTCGTCCGCCGTGTTCGCTTCCACGCACGCGGTGGAGATCAAGTCCCAGTTCCCGGGCGATCTTGCGGATCGACGGAGATGCAGGCGGCGGCACGCCTGCTGGATGCGCGACCGGGAAGTCTGCGGAGAGCGGGGCCACGGGACCCGGCGCAGGGGGAGGTGCCACATCGATCGCGGCCTCTTCTTCATCACCCACGCGCGCGTCGATGACAGGAGGAGCGGCAGAAGCCGGCTGCACCACGGGGGATTCGCCGTTGCCGGATTCGGCAAGCGAAACGATCAGCGCTCCCACCTTGATTTCATCCCCCTCCTTGACAAAGATCTTCGTCACGGTACCGGCGGAAGGCGAAGGAATGCTTGCCACCGCCTTTTCGCTCTCTAATTCGAGTATCGGTTGATCTTTCTTGAGAGTGTCACCGAGCTTCACAAACAGCGTCGAGACGACACCTGAATCCGCGCCTTCTCCGAGTCGCGGAAGTCGTACATCCATGACATGTTCTCCTTCCAGGTAAGCCCGGAGGCCGTTACACCAATGACGGGAACGGCTTCTCCGGATCGATGTCCAAATCTTTGATCGCCTTCTGCACATCCGCCATGGGGATATCCCCCTCCAATGCTATCGCGTAAAGAGTCGCGACAACAGTCGATTCCGCGTCGATTTCGAAGAACCGCCTTAGGGCGGGGCGGGTGTCGCTCCGCCCGAACCCGTCGGTTCCCAGCGTCATCAATCCCCCGGGAACCCATGGAGCGATCTGATCGGGGACAATTTTCATGTAATCCGACACCGCCACAAAAACGCCTTCTTCGTGCTCAAGAACTGACTCAAGATAGGAAACACGGGGAGTCTCCATTGGATGGAGCATATTCCAGCGTTTTGCCCGCAGGGCGTCGTTGCGAAGCAGTTTGTAGCTCGTCGCGCTCCATACGTCGGCCGCAACATTATATCGTTCCGCAAGAATCTCCTGCGCCCGGAGCGCGTGCCGGAGAATTGGACCGCTACCGAAGATGTGCGCCTTATGCTTTTTCTGCGGGTCTCCCTTGCGGAAACGGTACAGCCCTTTGCGGATTCCTTCCTCCACCCCGTCGGGCATGGGAGGCATCGCATAATTTTCGTTATACAGGGTCAGATAGTAGAAGACATCCTCCCCTTCCCTGTACATCCGCCGCAGCCCGTCTTCGATGATCACGGCAATTTCGTACGCAAAGGCCGGATCGTATGAGACGAGCGAGGGGATGGTGCTTGCGAGAATGTGGCTGTGCCCATCTTCATGCTGGAGGCCTTCGCCATTCAGGGTCGTTCTTCCCGCAGTGGCGCCGAGCATGAAGCCCCTGGCGCGGATATCCCCTGCCGCCCATGCAAGGTCTCCGATCCTTTGGAACCCAAACATGGAGTAGTACACGTAGAACGGGATCGTGGTGAGGCCGTGCGAGGCATACGAGGTCCCTGAGGCAATGAACGACGACATCGCCCCCTCTTCCGTGATTCCTTCCTCCAGGATCTGGCCGTCGGCCGCTTCGTGATAGTAGAGGAGTGACTCGCTGTCCACAGGTTCGTACAGTTGCCCCTTCGGCGAGTAGATGCCTATCTCGCGGAAGAGCGGATCCATGCCGAACGTGCGCGCCTCATCCGGGATGATGGGCACGATGCGACGGCCGACGTTCTTGTTCCGGAGCAGCATGCTCAACATGCGAACGAAGGCCATGGTCGTAGAGACTTCGAAGCGTTCGGACCCCTTCAGAAATTCTCCGAACTTGTCGAGGGTGGGTGTTTCAAGATGTTCCGTCGTGACGTGCCGGGCCGGGACATATCCATGCAGTATCTTTCGCCGTTCATGGAGATACTTCATCTCTTCGCTGTCCGCCGGCGGGCGGTAGAACGGCGTTTCGGCAATCTCTTCGTCCCTGATGGGAATACCGAATCGTGTCCGGAATTCCCGAAGCTCCTTTTCATTCAGCTTCTTCTGCTGATGGGTGATGTTCCTTCCTTCTCCTGCTTCACCCAATCCATACCCTTTGACCGTCTTGGCGAGGATCACCGTCGGCTGCCCTTTCTGTTCCACCGCCCGTCGGTACGCCGCGTACACTTTCTTCGGGTCATGGCCGCCGCGCAAAAGCCTGTGGATCTGGTCATCGGTCAGGTGGTTTACGCTCTCGAGCAACTCCGGATATTTGCCGAAGAAATGCTTGCGGGTATAGCTGCCCGGTTCGACGATGTACTTCTGGAAATCGCCATCGACGACCTCCTCCATGCGTTTGAGAAGGAGACCCCCTTCATCTTTTGCAATGAGTGGATCCCAGTCGGTTCCCCAGATCACCTTGATCACATTCCAGCCGGCACCGCGGAAAGCTTTTTCGAGTTCCTGGATGATCTTCCCGTTTCCCCGAACCGGTCCGTCGAGCCGCTGGAGGTTGCAGTTCACCACCCACGTCAGATTATCGAGATTCTCCCGCGATGCGAGTGTCAGCGCTCCCAGCGTCTCCGGTTCATCAGTTTCGCCGTCGCCGAGAAATGCCCAGACGCGGGACTCTTCCCCTTTGAGAAGACCGCGTGCCTTGAGATAGCGGTTGAAGCGGGCCTGGTAGATCGACATGATCGGAGCCAGCCCCATCGACACGGTCGGGAACTGCCAGAATTCCGGCATGAGGTAGGGATGCGGGTAGGACGAGAGGCCGCCTCCCGGTGCAAGCTCGCGCCGGAAGTTATGCAGATGGGACACATCGAGGCGTCCCTCCAGGAACGCACGCGCATACATGCCCGGGGCGGTATGTCCCTGGAAATAGATCATGTCCGCCGGCCGGTCCCCCTCGCCCCCCCGGAAGAAGTGATTGAACCCCACCTCATACAACGTTGCCGAAGAAGCGTACGAAGAGATGTGGCCGCCGAGGCCCGCAAAGCTCCTGTTGGCCTTCACCACCATGGCCATGGCATTCCAGCGGATGTAGCTCTTGATTCGTCTTTCGATGTCGCGATCGCCAGGGTATGCGGGCTCTTCTTCTGGGGGGATGGTGTTCACGTACGGCGTGCTGACAAGGTTGGGAATGGTGATACCGGCCTCCCGGAGACGGGCATGCACCTTTTCCAGCGCCAGGTTGACCTTTTCCGGCTCCCGGTCTTTCAGCACCGACTGCAGGATGAATTCAAGGGATTCAAGCCATTGGTCCTTGTCCTGACCGTTCGTCCCTTGCGTCAGTGGACCATGTTCCTTATTTTTCGTTTCCACAGATCCTCGCGTCGTGATACCGATCGGCGGGCAAGCCAGGAATGTCCGCGTTGCCGCCTAATGTACAGCATTCGGAGTATTCTATCAAATCCGGCATTGCCCTGCAGTACTTGGACACCGTCTTCACCTCGCCCGCGCATCAACTTGCCGCCGACGAAGCTCTTCTCCTCCAGCGGGAGCGCGAAGGAGGCGAACCGGTCCTTCGTTTCTGGGAGCCGGCGGCCCCTTTCGTCGTGCTGGGCAATTCCGACGATCCCGGGCGCAATGTCAACATCGAAGAATGCCGCAAGCGCCGCATCCCCGTGTTTCGCCGGTCAAGCGGAGGTGGAACTGTCGTCCAGGGACCCGGATGTCTGAACATCTCGCTGATTCTCCGGACGGCCGACGATCCGGTCCTTGCCACGGCCGGCGATTCCAACACATTCATCATGAACCGCCACGCCTCAGCATTGCGCCCCCTCGTTGAGGGGGAAATTGCGGTCCAGGGATTCAGCGACCTGACTCTCGGACAGCGAAAGTTCTCCGGGAATGCGCAACGACGACTCCAGCACTATTTCCTTTTCCACGGATGCTTTCTTCTCGCCATGCAGCTCTCGCTGATCGAGGAACTGCTTCTCCCGCCGCCGAAACAGCCGACGTACCGGCAGCAGCGCAGCCATCGGGACTTCTTGTGCAATCTTCCCGCCCCCGCCGCAACAGTCCGCGCCGCACTTCAATCCGCCTGGAATGCACACCACCGCACAACAGTCGATCCTGGCGACGACATTGAGCGGCTCGTTCGCGAGAAGTATCTGAATCCCGCGTGGACGTTCAAGTAAAAAAAAAGGCCCCCGCACCACACGGAGGCCGCTTTTCCGGCGCTGCACGGTACTACCGCAAAGAACAAGATTTCCTGGGCATTGGTTCATTCCGTCGCTCGCACCACCATGACGCCGCGGCGATTGTTCGTTCATCCTGCCGCAAACGCGCCGGCAGAAAGATGCGTCAGATAACTTCTGCGGCGCCCCCATCCATCCAGCCAACCTTCCCATCGGCAAGACGGATCTTCATCCATGTCGTAAACCGATCCGTGATCTGCACCTTAACCCCCCCGTGGAGGACAAACGCATCGGAGCTCATCGGGTCGGGGGAGTTCTTGACTGTGACGATCTGCGACACAACGATCGCGAGATCGCTGCGCACAAGGTCGGACTTCTTGTCGAAGAGGACCACCGTGAAGAAGAGGCAGACGACGAACGTTCCGGCCGCGGTCAAGAAAGCGATCTTGCGGAGGGCATAGGTCCGCGCCAGGGCAACAACGGCAAGCGATGCGGCGAACAGGACGAACCATGCATAGACAACGAGCGTGACGCCCGTCATGGTGAACCAATTCTTGACGCCATCCCAGTACTCCCAGATGAAAATCCGGGGCGTAGGTTCGATCTTGTCAATGATCATGAGATTCGCAATCTGCAGATTGTGCCGGACGTCGTCGTCGCCCGAGATCCGCCGGAGGGCTCTTTCGTAGTTGAGTATTGCATGCGGGATATCCCCCTCTTTGTAGCATGCGTTGCCGAGGTTGTAGGAGAGCTCTCCGGCCGCGTAGCCCGAGGAGAGAATACGTTCATAGGACGCGCGTGCTTCCGGAAATTTCCCCTGCTGGTAGAGTTGGTTTGCATCCGCAAAGAGCTGCTCAGGCGTTTGCGCGCGGGCAACCGCAATCGCAGCACAGGAGATGACAATGACGAGGATTCGATGCATGGCTATTTCAGTGTCCGCTCAAGTTCCACAATGATACGCTGCGCTTCGTCATAGGTCTTTTGCATGACGGACGCTTCGAGACTTGTCGGCGCAAAACGGGCAAGGTCACAAGTCTCGAGGAGCGAACGCAGCGCCGCAAGGAGACCGGGATCGATCCCCCGATCGGTCAACACCTTTGCCGCCCCCTCCACAGAGAAGTCTGCTTGCGGGATGGCGAGCTTGTCCCCAAAATATTTCCACAACGCTTTCGACACCTCCCCGTAAAACCTAAGACGTTGATTGGCCGCCGGCTTCCCCGATTTTTCTTTCAGAAGGTATTCCGCCTGTTTCAAGCCCTTCCGCGCCACCTTCATTGCCTTTCTGTTCCTGTATCCTGCCTGGTCGAGCATGACAGCCGCCCGCCGGCGGGCATAGACAAATGCACCGGCGAGTCCTGCAACGGGGATCAGGAGCATGGCCATGAAGAGGCCGCTGCTGTAGAACGCCTCGCCCGGACGCGCAAACCCCGGCGAAGCGAGTTTGATGAATCTGACGTCCTGGCTGAGCAACTGCACATCTTCCCGCGATCCCCCGGCAATCATCGGCGCGACGGGGGCGGTTCCCTGTTCGACATTCAGCTCGATCTGGGGCGAGTGAAGCTTGACATACGATCGTTTTGCAGGATCATAGTATGAGAAGCTGACCGGTTTGACAGTCTTCACGCCGGGGTACCGGGGGATGAGCAGATACTCGAAGGTCTTGCTCCCCGAAATCCTGTTCCCGGTCCGGTTGATGTTGTCCGATACTTTCGGGCTATATTGCTCGAAATCGGTGGGGAGTTCCACGAGGGGAGACTCGATCAGTTTGATATTCCCCGTCCCCGAAATCGTGACTTTCAAACTCACCGGTTCGTTCGTCCTTGTCGTCTTCTTGTCGACTGCCGTGCTCATCGCAAACTGGCCGACTGCACCCTTGAAATCGGGGGGAGGATCGGAAGGAAGGGGATCCACCTTGATCTTGATCGGTTCACTCTTGATCTCGTAGTTGATGGAACGTCCGAACGGATCGCGAAAGAACGAATCAAAAGGATCGACCGAACGCCGGTCCTGCACCACGACGGTCGTCTGAACTTCCATGGGACTGATCTCGAGCGTCCCCGCCTGCGTCGGGAACAACGCCATCCGTTTGACAATCCCCACTTTGTATTGCTTCCCGTTGACTGTCTCGGTGGAGAGCGGAACATTTTTCGGAAGCTCTATATCTTCCCCCCAGAACCCCGTCATGTTCGGCGTCTTCTCCACGGCATAATTGTTCACCGAAACGCGCGTATAGAGTTTGAAGACGAGATTGATCTGTTCGCCCTGGATGACGTGTGCACGATCCACGGTCGCCTTAAGAAACAGATTGTCGCCGACCTGCGCGGAAAGGTCGGCCGCCTCCGTGCCTTGCTGTTTCGTCTTCGTCGACCCCTTGACAACCTCGATGGTCAGCGGAGCGCTTCGATACGTTTTCCCCCCGCTCTCTATCGACGCCGGGCCGATGGTGAACTTGCCGATCTCTATTGCCTCCACGACGTAGCTGTACACGAACGACGAGGAGACCGAGCCGTTGCTGATCTGGACATTTGACGACTGGTTGGGACCTCCCATGATCCGAAACTTGTTGAGGTCGGGTGGTTGCAGGTTCTTGCCGCCACCCATACCGCCGTTCGACAGGGTGAACGACAGCGTAAAGGGTTCCCCCACGCCAACCGGATTCCGGTCGACATTCGCCTGAAATTCGGTCCCCTGCGAAAGCCCCACCCCAGCCCACAAGATCAGGCACAGGAAGACCGAAAGCATCCTCTGGAACGCGGTCCGATCCATGTTACCAGTCCTTATCCGTCTTGACCCTCACACCCTGGCGCACGCGCAATTTCTTCTGTACTTCCTTCTCATTGTCTTTCAGGACGTCCAGGATGCGCTGAGCGTCCGCCTTGGACATCTGCTTCTGTTGCTGTTGTCGCTGCTGTTGTTGTTGCTGCTGTTGCTGATTCTGCTTCTCCTGTTGCTGCTTTTGCTGGTCCTGCTTCTGCTGATCCTGTTTGTTCTGTTGGTTTTGGTCGTTCTTTTTCTCCTGGTTCTTGTCCTGGTTCTTCTTCTGGTCCTTGTTTTGTTGCTGTTGTTGCTTCAGCTTCTCCAGAGCATAGGACAGGTTGTACCGCGTATCCTCGTCATGTGGATCGACCTTCAGCGCATTGACGTACGACTGCACGGCGTCCTGGTAGCGCTGTCCCTTCATAAGGGAGTTGCCGATATTGTAATGCCCAAACGCTTTCGTCTCTTTCTGTTCCGCTTTACCGATCGCCTCCTCGTATTCCTTGATTGCCTCGTCATATTTCCCTTGCTTGTGCAGGGCGTCTCCGAGATTAAAGTGCCCCTGAACGGATTCCTTCTCTTTTTCCAGCGCTTTCCGATAATTCACTTCCGCGTCGCTGTATTTCTGATCCTTGTAAAAATCGTTCCCGCCGTTGACGAGCGAACGGACTGATTGGGCCTCTGCGCGGCCAGCAAGGAGAAAGAGCATTGTGGCAGCAAACCCAAGCCACAGCAACGGGAGCGGCCGGCCGGCGAGTCTCTTCATGCCTCCACCTCCCCCGGCTTCCGTAACGGGTTCCACTTCGTCAGCCACGCAACCTTGTTCTCTGTCAAGAGAAGTTCGGCAATCAGGAGGAGAATCGCGGGGAAAAGGAAAAACTGGTAGCGCTCCTCGTAGTCCGTGAATTGCTTGACGCCGAACTCCCTTTTCTGGAGAGAATTGATGTTCTTGTAGATTTCGTCCAACTCGTCCTGCGCGTTGGTTCCCCGGAAGTACTTCCCGTTGCCGATGGTAGCGATCTTTTCCAGTCCCGGTTCATCAAGTTTCGTCACGACGACATTCCCCTCCCGGTCGCGTTTGAAATCTGTCTGTCGCCCGGACGCGTCGTACACGGGAATCGGGGCGCCGGCAGGTGAACCGAGTCCGATGGTGTAGATCAGCACCCCCTGCTTCGCCGCATCGGCGGCCGACTCAAATGCATCCCCCTCTGTTTCCTCGCCGTCGCTGATGATGACGAGCACCTTCGTCGTCGTTTCCTTGAGATCGAACGATTCGACGGCCCGCTGGATCGCCGCGCCGATGGACGTACCGGGAACCGGCGCGACATCGACGTCCACAACATCAAGGAACATGTTTGCGGCGCTGTAGTCCGTCGTCAGCGGGAACTGTGTGTAGGCCTCCCCTGCAAAAACAACCAGCCCCAGCCGATCGCCTGCAAGACGTCCGACAAGGTTGCGGATTTCAAACTTCGCCTTTTCCAGGCGGTTCGGCTTGATGTCTTCGGCCTTCATGCTCAGGGATACGTCAAGAGCGATGAAGATATCCACTCCCTCCTGTTTCACCTCTTCAAGCCGCGTGCCGATCTGCGGCTGCGCAAGTGCCACGAGGAGAAGTGCGGTACTACAGAGGAGAAGAATAAACTTCACATTCCGTTTCGTGCGGCTGGCCTGTTCCGCCATTCGCTCAAGGATCGCATCCTGTCCAAACCGGGACCGCGCGCGTGCTCTCGCCCGTCCAAACGCCCAGAAGAGCGCAATCATCACCGGAAGGAAGACGAGCGCATAGAGGTACTCGATATGGAGGAATCGGATCATCTCAAGGAAGCTTCCTCAATACCGTGCCGCCCAGGCCAAATTCCAGCAGCACGCAGGCCAAACCGATCAACGCCCAGACGGGGAAGAGTTCGGCGTAGGACCGGTACGACTTGACCTCAATGCGCGTCTTCTCAAGTTTGTCGATGTCGTTGTAAATCTGCTTCAGCGTCCGGTTATTGGTGGCGCGGAAGTACTGTCCGTTGGTCATGTCCGCGATCTGTTGCAGGGTCTTCTCGTCGACATCGGCCGGTATATTCTGGTACCGTTTGCCGAACGGCGTCATGACAGGATAGGGAGCTTCCCCCTGCGTTCCGACACCGATCGTATAGATGCGGATTCCGAATGTCTGCGCGATCTGCGCCGCAGTCAGCGGATCAATCTCGCCGCGGTTGTTCATGCCGTCCGTCAGGAGAATCATCACCCTGCTTTTCGCCTTGCCGTCCTTCAGGCGGTTCACCCCCTGGGCAATTGCCATGCCGATCGCCGTCCCATCCTCCACCATCCCCTGCTTGACCTGCCGCAGGAGGTTCTTCAGAACGCGGTAGTCCATCGTCATCGGGCATTGGGTGAAGCTTTGGCCGGCAAAGATCACGAGACCGATCCTGTCGTTCGTCCGTCCGTCGATGAAGTTCTCTGCCACGGTTTTCGCGGCTTCAATCCGGTTCGGCTGGAAATCTTCCGCCAGCATGCTCCCCGAGATGTCGACCAGCATGGCAATGTCGATCCCCTCGGTGTAGATGTTCTCTCCGCGCGACGTTGTCTGCGGACGGGCGAGAGCAATCATGAGAACCGTGAGGGTGACCATGCGCAGTATGAACGGGACATGGCGCAGTCGCTCACGCAGTGTCGGTTTCAATCCCGCAAATGCCTTGAGCGTGGAGTACCGGTAATGGCTCGCGACCCTTTTTCTGTTACGGAGGTACCAGACCACCAGGAGCGGTAACGCCGCGAGGCCGGCAAGAAACCACGGATGCGCGAAGGTGACGTTAGTGCCTGGCATGTTCCGCCCCCTTTGGTTCCTGGGCTTGAACCGGCGCCATCTGTGTGATCTTGGTTCTCTCAACGATGTCGTACACGACTGCGATCATTTCTTCGTGTTCGGGGACGAGGGGTTGATACTTCGCAAACTTGACAAGGTCGGCCCGGTGCAGGATCCGCCCGGCGTTCTCGCAAAGGGGATCGGGAAACCGGAGCCTCCGGAGCCCGTCCATGATCTCGTCTGTTGTCTCCTCCAGCGCCGTCATGGCATAGCGGTTTTCAAGATACTGGCGGAAGATACCGGTAACGTCAGAATAAAATTCCTTCACACGCCCCTGCTGCCAGAGTTTTTTCTCCTTGAGGATGGCGAGCTCTTCAAACGCGATAACATGTGCAGGGCGTTGGGAGGCAGGATCCACGGCCTTCCCAGACCGCTTCTCCTTCCGTTTCTTCCAATAGCGATACCCAAAGTACACCGCCGCTGCGATAGCCAGAACGATGCCGGAGAGAAGCATGATCTCCGCAGGCGTCAGCGGGATCCCCAGAGGCGGTTTCAGATCGCGTATGTCCTTCGTGGTGTCGACGGCAACTGCATGGATCGTGACGACAAGGGAGTTTGTGCTCACATGATGCGCGGAATCGCCCGGCACATTCACTGCAAACGGAAAGGGGGGGAGGATGGCCTCGCCGGTCTCGTACCTCGCAACAGTGACGGTCGCCGTGCTTGTCGTATCGGTCTGGGAGGATGGAGGGAGACGTTCCAGGACGGCGAATCCACCGAGGGTGTCGCCGAATTGCGCCTGGATGACGGATCCCTTCGGATGCTGGAAATTGATCCTGACGCGAATCCCGTCGCCGATGAGGAAATTCGTTGAGTCGACTGCGGCCTGGGCGACGATATGTTGATTCTGCGCCTGGGTATCCATGCAGCAGAAGCACAAGAGGAGAACGATGGACGTGACTCTCATTCCCTTCACCACCTGGTCGCCCTCTTCTGGAAAAAGTCGACAATCGGCTTCAGATAGGGCCGGTCCACCCGGATCGGAATGGCATCCACCTTGCTGCGGACAAACATCGAGCGTCGCGCCGCGCGGCGCATGCTCCAGTACTTTGCGAATTCACGGCGAACCGACGGGTCCGAGGTATCGATCCACCGCTCGGCCTCACCTTCCGCATCACGGAAATTGATCAACCCGACCGGCGGGATCTCTTCTTCCCGCGGGTCCGTCATTTCCACGGCGATCACATCGTGCCGTCGGCTCATGATCCGAAGGATGCGGTCGTAGCCATCGTCGATGAAATCGGAAATCAGAAATGCGATTGACCGTTTCTTCGTGACGTGGTTGAAGTACTCCAGGGCCTGGCGGATGTTCGTTCCCCGTCCCTCGGGATTAAACGAGAGCAGTTCGCGGATGATAAGGAGGATGTGGGCGCGCCCCTTTTTCGGGGGCACAAACTTCTCGATCCTGTCCGTAAACAGGATCAACCCCACTTTGTCGTTGTTCTTGATGGCCGAGAAGGCAAGAATGGCGCATATCTCGGCGGCGATTTCGTTTTTGGTCTGCTTGGCGGAACCGAAATCGCCGGACCGGCTCAGATCCACCATCAGCATGACGGTCAGTTCCCGTTCCTCTTCGAATATCTTGACAAAGGGGCGGTTGAATCGCGCCGACACATTCCAATCGATACTGCGAATATCATCCCCGAATTGATATTCGCGTACCTCGGAGAATTCCATCCCGCGTCCTTTGAAGACGCTGTGGTATTCCCCCGAAAAGATCTGGTTCACCATCCCACGGGTCTTGATCTCGATCTGGCGAACCTTTTTCAGCAGCTCACGCGTATCCACGTCGCACGCTCTCCGCTTCTACAAGCCAACCCGTCGGACGATCACGGTACTTCGATCTTGTTCAGTACTTCCTGCACCACTTGCTCGGGAGTGACCTCCTCCGCCTCGGCCTCGTACGTCACGGCTACACGGTGGCGAAGGACGTCGAGACTCACGGCCCTGACATCTTCCGGGATGACATAGCCACGGCGCTTGATAAAGGCGTACGCCTTGGCGCCGAGGGCGAGGTTGATGGAAGCGCGCGGCGAAGCCCCGTACGAGATCAGCTGCACCAGGTTTTGCAGGTTGTATTGCTTGGGATTCCGCGTAGCGAAAACGATGTCAAGGATATACCGCTCGATCTTTTCGTCCATATAGATCTCGCCGATCGCACTGCGCGCCTTCAGGATGTCCTCCGGCGTGACAACGGTGTTCACCTGTGCAGGGACGATATTCACGTTTGCCCGCATGATCAGCAGTTCCTCTTCCTTCGAGGGATATCCGATCTTCACCTTCAACATGAAACGATCGACCTGCGCCTCGGGGAGGGGGTACGTCCCTTCCTGCTCGATGGGATTCTCCGTTGCCAGGACCAGGAACGGTTCCGGGAGAGGGAACGTCTGCTCTCCGATCGTTACCTGCCGCTCCTGCATGGCTTCCAGCAGCGCACTCTGAACCTTCGCCGGGGATCGGTTGATTTCATCGGCGAGGATGAAATTGGCGAAGACCGGCCCCTTCTTGGTCTGGAATGATCCCTCTTTCTGGTTGTAAATCATCGTCCCGACGAGGTCCGCCGGGAGCAAATCGGGGGTAAATTGGATGCGTTGGAATTTTGCTTTGATGGCCGCAGCAAGGGTCTTCACACTGAGGGTCTTGGCGAGTCCAGGCACACCTTCAAGGAGAATGTGACCGTTCGCCAGAAGGCCGATCAGCAGGCGTTCCACCATGTATTTCTGGCCGATGATGACCTTGCCGATCTCCATCTGCAGTATGTCGACGAAGGCGCTCTCGCGCTGAATCTTCTCATTGATCGCTTTGATATCGTACGCCATGGCTCCTCCTCAGTGCCTCCTTAGATCTTACCAATGCAAGAGTTAGACGATATACAAGGTAGAAAAGTTTCACGGGAAAATCAACGAACTCGCAGAAAGGGAGAACACAGGGGGAGGGAGAATTCACTCTTCGATCACGAGCTTCACATTGAAGATCTCTTCAAACATGGGCCCCTTTTTGAGGAGGGCCCATTTCTCCAGCAGCAAGTCGCCTTCTCCCTCCAGACGCAGGAGAAACTTCGGACGACGGAGTTCCACGGAGAAGCCGGAGACCTTCGCAGCGTGCTCATTGTCCATCGCGTCGGCAATCCGCAGGATCGAGGCAAGCTTTGCGACAACGACCCGGTCGCGCGAGGGGAGAACACGGTATGCATCGTGCTGCGGCTTCGGCTGCGACTTCCGATGGTAACGGGCGACGTTTGCGACGATCGCCATCTGCGCCTTCGTGAGACCGATAACCGGCGTCGCATTCAGGAGGTACAGAGTGTGCTTGTGGTGTTCTCCCATGTCGATAAATGTGCCGATATCGTGCAGCAGCGCTGCGACTTCCAGAAGCAGTCGGTCTTCCATCGTGAGGTTGTGAAGATTGCGCGTTTCATCGAAGAGCTCGCGCGCGAGCCGGGAAACGGTGGTGCCGTGTTGTTCGTCGAACATGTACTTCCGCCCAAGCTGCAGCGCAGACGCCATCACCTGGTCGCGCTGCGGCGACTTCCGCTCCCCGAACAACTCCTGCACCATATCCAGCAACAACCCGTCCTTCAATCCGACGCGAGGGATCGCCACCTCCTTCACATCCGCCTGTTTCATGATGCGCTGCAGAACAATGGAAGCAGGGACGATCACATCGGCCCGATCCGGCCGGAGACGAAGCTGCGACACCCGTTCTTCAAAGGTCATCGCGAGGAGTTTCTTGATCAACGTATCGAGGTCTTCCATGGAGAGGGCCGAGTCCTTCTCCCTTCCCAGGACTTCGCGTCGCAGGTCGGCAAGCGTCTCAATGTTCCCTCCTGTCCCGACGCACAGGTCGATCTTCTCGTTGCCGATCTCTTTCTTCAGGCGCCGCTGCGTGGCATCGACGTATTCCCGGACAAGTTGGTTGAACTGCTTCTCTCCGTGCTTCTTTCCTTCCAGCAGCTGTAGGAGTCGAACAGCCCCCATCTTGAAACTTTCGGTCGAGATAATTTTCCCGTCTGACGAAAGAGTGATTTCCGTGCTTCCTCCACCGATATCAACAAGCATGGCGAGGGTATTTTTGAGGTTGATCCGTTCCTCGACGGCAAGCTGAATCAGGCGGGCTTCCTCGTCCGGACCGATCACCACGACCTCGATACCCGACTCCTGGACGATGCGATCGATGAAGAGATCGCGATTGAGCGCCTCCCGCGTAGCGCTCGTCGCCACCGCGCGCGTCCATTGAGCTCCGTGGAGATCGATAACCTGGCGAAACCGTTTGAACGCGTCGATCGCGTTCTCCATGGTCTCTTCGCTGATCGTACCGCTCGTAAAAACATCCATGCCGAGGCGGACGGATTCCCGCACATTCTCAAGGACGCTCATCTTCCGTGCGGCATTCACGCTCCCCACGGAGAGGCGCATGGCATTAGAACCGACATCGATGGCTGCAAAAACCGGCATGACAGTCCGCACAAGTGGAAGATGACTGTAATATACGCAATGCACCGTTGAGATTCACGTCACGCCACGGCGCGGGCGGGAACGGTTCGCCGCCGCCCGTCGTTATACTGATGCAGAGGATGCACGCTCATCATCAACCCAACGGAGGAAACGCTGTGGCAAACACCAAGATCCTTCCCGCTGAAGAGGTCACCCGACATCTCACCGCACTGCCTGGCTGGTCTGTCGCGGAGGGAGCGCTCCACAAGGAGTACGCCTTTAAGGATTTCGTCCACGCCTTCAGCTTCATGGCCGGCGTGGCACTGGTTGCGGAGCGGATGAACCATCATCC
>Ga0182010_10000985_pt1 | contig 15535 bp, 8 predicted proteins | sample 611E1MmetaG_FD_120488 | JGI IMG/M metagenome (GOLD analysis project Ga0182010, IMG submission 120488) | Permafrost microbial communities from Stordalen Mire, Sweden - 611E1M metaG | ecosystem: Environmental > Terrestrial > Soil > Wetlands > Permafrost | place: Sweden: Stordalen | collected...
ACGTTTTCGATGACGTTCTCCTCTGTACCGTAGAGAACGATCCCCGACTCTGACCTGCAAATGATGTTCTGAAATTTCACATTGCTGATATGGCCGAGCTTCACGTCCTTCGTCAGCCGGACCGCAGAGATATGGATCGGCTCGCCGTTACCCCACCAATCACCGGTATGGAGTCGTGTTTCAATGACGATGTTTGTGAACGTGAGGTTCTCTATCGACCCCTCATCGCGGGCAAAGATGCCGATTCCGCGATTGGAATTGTGAATGGTGAGGTTGCTGAACGTGTAGTTCCTCATCGGGTTCTGATCGAACCCACCGATCCGTATGGCCGCCGAGCGGGAGACCATCGTGCAATTGGTGACATTGATGTTCTCGGAGGGGTGCCTGAGCCCCCTGTATCCGGGGAGATTAAAGTGGTGGCTGTAACCGGTGAAAACCAGGCAGTCATCCCCCGTGCGGATGTCGCAGTCCGACACCAGGACATTGCTGCACGACGTAAAATCAGCTCCGTCGTTGTTGGGCACCAGCAGATTGCACCAGATCCTTACGCCCGACATGAGGACGCCATCGCAGTCGGCACAATGCACTGTCCAGAAGGGGGAGTTTGTAATCAGCAGGTCGCGGAGCACGATGTTGCGGCACCCGGAGAAAATGATCATCTGAAAGGGACGGTCAAGAGGAACTGCCGGGCCATCGCCGATGCCGGCGGACACCTCCCGGAAGTGAGTCTTCTGACGCGTCCACTCTGTGCCCGCATTCTCGATCTTCTTCGCACGCGCGAGATCCATGAATGCGTCGCCGTTCCCGTCGACGGCCCCCGGCCCCGTGATCGTGACATTTTCCGCATCCTCCGTAAAGAGAAGCCCGACGAGCTTCCCATCCAAATAGTAGTCCCCAAGCCGATCGCTTCCTTTCAGGACGGCGCCGCTTTGAAGGGAGAGCTGGACATTGCTGCGGAGGCGGAGCGCACCGGTGAGGAAGACGCCTGAGGGGACGACAACGGTCCCACCGTTCTGTACAGCACATGAGTCTATCAGCTTCTGTATCGTTGCAGTGTTGAGTGTTTTGCCGTCCCCTACTGCTCCGAACTCTGTGACGCTGAAAACGGAGGATTGTCCGGATGCCTCAAACCAGGTAAGAAAGGCGAATAGAGTGAGCGAGCAGATGCGACGTTTCATGGCAGGATTCCTTTTTCAGCGAGCAGAACCGCCCGCCCGGGGGGAGTACTCCCCCCGGGGGAGAGAAGACAAATGTCATGACGTCGGATTCACCACGGCATATCCGATGCCACCGATCCCGCAGCGATACCGTGACTCCCACACAGCGCACACGAGCGTCCTTTCGGACTTTCCCGTGCTACCAACCCGGCCCGAATTTCTCGTGCGTGAGGACTCTCGGATCCGAATACAAGCGCCTCATCTGAACCGGCGTGTTGTGCGTATCCACGAAATTGCCCCAGATCATGAACCAGGTCCAGAACGGTTGCATTTTCAGAATTGTCGGTGTGGGCACCTCGCCCACCTCCCCCAACGCGATCGGCTTCCCTTTCCCGAGTTCGAGCAACTCGTCGTGATGGCTCTGTTTGAAGTCATTGTGGTACACGTCCGCAGCGAGGACATCGACACAGTCCAATCCCGGGAAGAACTCATCGTAGGCATACGCCTCATCCTGGAAGAGGCGTCGCGGCGTGTTGGTATCCCAGACCCAGATCAAGTTGTTCAAGTGGTGGACGTTGACGAATCTTTCATACATCATCCTGTACAGTTTTGCGGATCCGCCGGGCCCCTTCCGGTTTCCCCACCAGAACCAGACACCGTTCTGTTCGTGGTACGGCCGCCAAAGGACGGGAACGCCGAGCGCCTGCAATTCTTTCAGGTACGACGCCACCGTGTCGACCTGGGCGGCCCACCGGGCATTCAACGCCGTCCCGGGCGTCGTCAATTCCTTCCACTGCGTGTCGGTCATTTTCGCCTGGATGCTCTCCTTCCAGCCGAAGGGGGGATCGTCCAGCGGTCTCCCTGCATGCCACATCAGCGTGATGATGTACCCCTCTTTATATTTCTCATTGGCGCTCCGGACGAGCTTTTCCGCATATCCCTTCACGTAGTAACCCCCGAAGTCGCATCCCCAGACCTCCGGCAATTTGCCTGTCAGCTCCCTGACCCGACCGGGAAATGAATCGGGTAACGCGACGTAATTGTGCTGCCCGGAGAGAGTGTATCTGCCGCTGATGGAGTAGAGATACTGCAGGAGTTTCCTTGCCCCGGGGGTCGCGTCCTTGTTCACGGGATCAAACTGCGCATGCCCGTGAAACATGTTGTGAAGTCTTCTGATGCAATTGATCATCGCCCTCGAAGTGTGGTACTCCGCCTTCCAGATCGTTCCCTTCGGTGCAAACCGGTTCCTCGGCTCCTTATCAAGGCCGCCCCAGTACCATCCGCCGTGTTCCGTGTCGAGAAGGTATTTCCTGCAGAACGCCCACTGCGTCAGGAACATGTCGTAGTATTTCATCTCGTCCCCCGGGAAAAGGACGGTCATCATCAGGAGCGTGTTGAGCGCTTCGACCTGGGCCCACCATTCCTTCGTATCCAGGACGATCTCCGCTCGTCCATTTCCCGCGTTGATCTCCCCTCCGTCGAAAAGACCCCCCTGTCCCGCATCGAATCCGTTTCGCAGTGCGTAGTCCGCCTTCTTCTTCGCCTTCATGAGAGTCGTCGAATCATCCCGGATTCCCAGTCCCTCTGATGCGTCCAGCATCAAATAGGATGTTTCGACGTCGTGCCCGAAGGATATGTGATCGGCTTCATACATCGCTTTCCTGGTGGCGGCGTTCGCCTCCTTGTAGGAGACGGGCGTCCAGTCCCGCTGAAAGAAGAGCCTCAGGTACCCGTCGTCGGTCGTGAGCGTATCCCGCACGAGTTGAAGGAGAGAAGCGAGACGCAGTCTCAGGACCGAATCCGGCCAGACGTCGTAAAGCGCCGTGAATGCTTCGAGCAGGTGTATTGACGAGTTCTGGTCTTTGGGGGGCGTATTATGCACTCCTTGTGTGAACGGAACACCCTCGGCCGAGATGAACTGAAAATATCCGCCGTGGACGGGATCGAAGCTGTTCTTCTCGAGCCAATGAAAGGCGTCCAGGGCCAGTTGCAGAGACCCGGTATCCCCCGAGACCTTGTAGTAGGTTGCGAGTCCGTAGATTGCGAAAGCGTTGCCGTACGCTGTCTTGATAAGCCTGCCGTCCTGTGACAGCGGATCGCCGTGTCTGTCCACCAGATCGTAAAACCCGCCGTTGCGCGGGTCCCACATTTTGTTCTTCAGGAACCGGTAGCCGTGCGCGGCGTAGGGGAGGAGACGGCGGTATTCAGAGTTGAACATCGCGGCATTTGCAATCGACCAGATGTGTCGGGCCTGTGTGACGATCATCTTCTGCTGAGGCCCGTCGAGCTCCCATTGATAATTGATGTCGCTATAGTAGCCGCCGTCGACCGTGTCGACGCAGAGGGGATACCAGAGTCTGAACTCGTCATCCAGCGCACGCTCCATCTGCACCGCAATCGAATCACCCTCCTGTGTATTTCCGGGCGGCGGGGGGGGCGTTGACGCACGAGAACACGAGACGAACAGCACCAGCATGAAGAGTGATACCAGCCACGTCTTAGCCATCGCAATCCCTTTCATCGAGAACAGGTCTCGTGTCGTTTGACCTAGTGATTCAGAATGTGATCCGCTGCCATTGCAAGGAGCATGAAATCCGTGGCCCCTTCCCCCATGACATATTCCGTCTGCTGCCAGAAATAGGGCCAGGTCTTCAGCTCCGGCAGGTCCGGGCGGATCAGCGCCGTACCGCTCGCCACGCCACCCGGGATGTACGACCACTCGTCCCTGTTTGCACCGTATGCCACCGTAAGCGACTTTACCCCGACGCCGGAGGCAAACGACGCTGTGTTTCCGCCGGGGTGACAACCGAGAACGAAATTCAGGGCATTGAAAGCAAGCTCGGGCGTCACCAGGTCCGGGAAGTCCAGGGAGAGGAAGAGCACTTTGACCCCGAACGACTGGATATCCCACCCCGCTCCCCAAATTGTCGGGTTGTACGGCACGCCATAGGGATTGCGCTGTTCCGCGCGGACGTTCGCGGCATACGCTCTGACGGCATCCCTGATTCTGCCGGTGAATGCGGGCCGATCCAGTTTCCTCACGACCCTTCCAATCACCTCACTGAAGTCACCGATGTTCCTGGAAATCAGATCTCCATTCTCCAGAATGACGTTCTCGTATTCGTTCTTTGATGTCGTGAGATACAGTTCGGCCGCCGCGTTCAGCCGCGCCATCGCCGGACCCGAGGGATTCCGGTGATACAATTCGCCTGAGATTGTCAGGCACTTCCCGGCAAGAGCGGGATTAAATTTCGACATGACCCTCGCGGCTGCGGCGAGTGTCTGCGCAACGTAGAGATCCCGCTTGGGATCCTCTTCGGTGAAGAGAAGCCGGTCGTCATTCGGAAGCGGCGTCAGAAGCACTGGGTCTTTCCCTGACTCGCTGTAGACAATATTGTCCGTCATTGTCGCAGCGTCGCCTAAATGCGCATACTGGCGCAGGGTCGGGCAGATCATCCCCCTGTAGAGCCTTCCCAGTGATTCATAGCCTCCGACGATGCTCAGCAGGCCGTGCTCCACTTGCTGGAGGATATCCGGCTTCCCGTCCGGAACGTGCATTTCGACGACTCGCGTCTCTTGATTGATGGAGGTTGCGTCGTAGTCATTTCCGAAGAGCTCGTAGGCCTGGGACAGTCGGTACACCGTCGCCGCCTGCGATTCGAGCCGTATGTCGTAATCGCCGGCATCGTGCCAACCGCCGATGTTCACCCCCGGGATATGCTCGCCCGGCCTGTACGTTGTCAGCGTCGAGCTGCCCTGTATGTATCCGTCAAAATGATCATGGTTCAGTGGGGCCATCGCGGCATCATCCATGTGGCAGAGGCCATGCCACACTTTGTACCGATCGTTGATTCTCATATGGCACATCTGTACCGGCAGGAAATACTCCAGGGTCGGCTGCCAGACATGTCGCGAGAAGACGTCCCCGCTGATCTCGAACTCGGCCGACCGGGAGGTACCGTACTGCACCCTGTACACGCCTTCCCTCACGATATCGCTGAAATCGAACCGCAGGTACTTGAACCGCAGGAAAGTCCCCCAGCACGCCGGGTCCGGGTCCCTTTTCACCACCGTTTCTGAATCGGCATCGATCCGGACAAGCTCCACCGGCTCAAAGACCGATGTCAGCTTGTCAAGCTCTATGACCGCGATCTTTTTCTGTTTCGGATGGTACCCCACCTGCGAGACCTGAACCGCAGGAGCCGAGCGCCACACCGGCTTCACTCTGGGAATAATGCTCCATCGGACGGCCCCCTTCACCGCCCCCGCACGGATCGTGGAGCGAAGCACGAACCAGCCGTTATTGTAGAGCCCTCTCCCGTCCAACAACTGAATATCCGCCGTCTTGCTCTCAATGGTCATTTCTTTCTCTTCATTCCCCGGTGCTACCACCAGACGCCTCCCCGAGGCCATCGGCATGATTTGCACGCCCCCTCCCTCCCCGCTGTCTGCGATCATTGGACCGTTCGCCTGACGAGGGAACAGGCCGGGCCTGCCGTCCATGAAGTAATGCTCGCCGAAATACTCCCCGGGGAACAGCTCCAGATTGAACCCCACCCTCCCCGCCCATGCTTCCGGGAGGGGCTTCTGGAGATCCACGATGACCCCAATCCCCTCTCCCTCGACCTCTGTCCTTACCGTGTATTGGAAAGCGAGATCAGGGTAGAGGATGGGGTTGAATCCCTTCCGGTTCCTGCTTGAATCCGGGTACCAGAGCGTCACCGTGATTGTCGCCGCCTTCGCGTCAACCTCCTTCTTCCCGATCCTGGGGACAGGCGACCACTGTCCGGGACCGGGTTCAAGACGGACATCTCCGTTCGCAGCCACCCGGCGGCCGCATTGAATGATTGTCACACCTCCCTGGTGTCCTTCCGGGTAGAAGTCATCAAAAACCATGACATTCAACCCCGGCCTTTCATAGTAGCCCGCGTCATTCAGATGCCATCCGGCGGCAGGGAGCCGGGTCTGGCCGGTGGAAACCGCGAGAGACAGCAGGAGGAGGAATGCAACAGGTGAAAGGGCGACCTTGTGCATCAATCACCTCACGATGGCCGGAGAAGTTCGAAGTTCAGTCGTGAAAACCACGCTTGCGCGCCTCTTCCAAAATGTTCCCGGTTGCCGTGGCCCCAATCCTGCTCACGCCAAGCCGGCGTACACGAAGCAGATCATCCAGCGTCCGTATACCGCCCGCCGCCTTTATCGCAAGGCGGGAGGGACAATGTTCCCGCATCAACCGGAGATGGTGGTCGATCGCTCCTTGATATGCGTACATTCCATTCGGCTGTTTCACAAACCCGTAGCCGGTGGAGGTTTTGACAAATGCCACATTCCTCTCAGCACACAGCTCACAGAGTCGGACGATCTGCGGGTCCTCAAGATAGTCGTTTTCAAATATCACCTTGAGGAGGGCATGATGACCGGTGACAACAGTATTCACTGCCCCGATCTCGGCGGAGACGTAGTCCCAGTCGCCCCCCAGAACTCTGCCGATATTCACAACCATGTCGATCTCACCGGCGCCGCTCAGCACCGCCTCTTCGGCTTCCTTCGTCTTTATCGCCGTGGTGCTGTTGCCGTGCGGGAAGGCAACAACGGCGCAAATTCCCACACCGGAGCCCTCCAGCACTCTGCGGGCAAGCTGAATCGCATACGGCTTCACGCATGCCGTTGCTACGTCATAGTGCTTCGCGAGCGTGCATCCGGCCACGATCTCTTCATCCGTCAATGTCGGATGGAGCAGGGAATGGTCGATCATTTTCGCCAACGCCGTCAGACCGGGATCGTCGTCCATCGGTCACTCCGAACCATGAGGTTTGGCCTGCATGGCCTCCTTGAAGAACTCGCCGGACTCTGTCAGCGCATAGGTGTCCCACGAGCTGATCATGGACGGGGTCCACTCCGGGTCGAACACCCACGCAACCCAGCTTATCCCCCTCCCCTCCAGATAGCTGACGATCGCCTTGCCGTACGCTGCATTGTCGGTCATTCCCTCATTCCCTATGGTGAAACCTATTTCGGTCGCAATAAGAGGGAACTGATCGGCCGCAAAACCGAAATCTTCTTCCCATTTCGGCTCCCACGGCTGCGTCCGTTTATGCGGGTACGGGTGCGTCACGTACCCTATACCATCTGCTTCGACGGGGTTGATCCGGAGGGGCGAGAGATCGTAAGCCCAATCGAACCCTGCCACCAGCGGGATCTTCTCCCTGTCGAACGCACGGATAACGCAAATCAAGTCTTCGTTGATCTTTTTCCATTCATCCCAGGACATCCGTCCGAGCTGATTGAAATATAATGTGGGTTCATTGAAGAGCTCGTAGAATGCAACGGTGTTGTTTCCCTTGAAATGCCTGGCTATCATCCGCCAGAACGAAAACGTCTCGCCCCTCGAGGTGTTGTACATCGGATCCTGAAAGAGCTCGCTCTGCAGGTTTCCGATCGAATGCCAGTCGATGATGACATAGATCCCCAGCTCCGCGCACCACGTCACCGCCGAGTCGAGCAGCGCGATGTACTTTGCAGGCGTCCGGTCGCGCCATGCTACCGGGTGCACCGGGATCCGGACAAGCTGCGCTCCCATCTCCTTCACGTGGACGAAGTGCTGCTTCCCCCAGTGCCCCTGCCCATCAATCTTGTCGGGATCAGAAATGGAAAGCCCCCTGAAGAGGACCGTCTTCCCTTCCGGGTCGACGAACTTATTCCCCCTGACCGATATCAAAGGAAGCTTCCTGGCCAGCGGGCTGTTTAGGGGCTCGCCTGGATGTCTCTCATTCCACCACTTATGGACATTCTTCTGACGGCTTGTTCCTGCTCTCGCGGCATCGGAATCCTGGGCCAGGACGTCATGACAGAGGCAAAGCAGCGCCACGCAGAGAGCGGCATTGATCAGCGGCATTCTCACGGCAGACCTCGATGAAAGATTGTGGAGTGTGAACAGCGTGAACGAAAAGAGGATTGATCTCAATAAGAAGGCATAGACAATGCCAGATTTGCCATCGCCCAAATCCATAAAATCCACGTTAAATCCGCAATTACGGGGGAACCACCTGGCTCCAAAGGTACCCTTGCAATTGGTGTCTTATCAAAATGATAAACTCCCGGGGAGTGGCGCGTGCACGGGGCACTTCCGTCGTCCGCACGTAGGAGGAATACTTCCGCCCCGTACCCCCCCCGGCCGTGATCTACGATTTGAAATCCGACGGAGATCATCTATATTATCGGAGTGTCTCACGTGATCTATCCCTGACATTCCCGCATCGGGCCGTCCCGAATTATCATTCTCATCATCATTCTCTTTAATGTACGAAATTCCTACTCAGAATCTTCTCGAAGGTCCGGGGACCATATATGCCCCATCTTCGTCCCCCGATGGCAAAATGATCGCGCCTGTCAGTGACAGGCTTCTTGCGCCGCAACACACAGCAGATACCGCATGGTCACCACTATTGTGTCGAAAGGAGTGCTGTCATGTCCCCCATTGATCGTTCGCGAAGAGATCTCCTCAAGACACTGGGATTGGGAACCATCGCCCTGACAATCCCCGGGTTCAATCTTTTCGCAGGTCCACGCACCAAGGCGAAGATAGGCCTGCAACTCTACACCATCCGGAGGCAGATTGAGAAGGACTTTGAGGGAAGCATACGGAAGGTGGCGGAGATCGGTTTCGAGGGAATCGAGACCTACGCCTTGCCCGGGAACATCACTCTGGAGAATGCCGCAAGGATATTCAAAGACGCAGGCCTGAAGGTATTCAGCATGCACACCGAACTCCCTGCAGCCGGCACGAGAGACGCTGTCGTGAAGATGGCCGATGTGTACGAGTGCGATCTCGCGATCTATCCTGGATGGCCTCAGGGAGACAAGTACAAAAATGTCGAAGCGACAAAACATATGGTCGGTGTGTACGACGAAGCTTCGGCGTTTCTGAAGAGCAAAGGGATGCGGTTTGGACTCCACAATCACTGGTGGGATTTTGAGCTGACAGACGGCATCTATCCGTTCTACTATCTTCTCGACCACGCGAGCAAAGACATTGTGTTCGAGATCGATACCTACTGGGCGAAGACGGGGGGTCAGAACCCGGCAACTGTCGTCAAGCGTTTCGGCAAGCGGGCTCCGCTGCTTCACATCAAAGACGGCCCCGCGATTGAAGGAGACAAGGCATATGCGCAGGTTCCTGCCGGCGACGGCTCCATGGATTTCCCATCCATTGTGAAGGCGGGGGGTGAGAACATCCAATGGATGGTCGTCGAGTTCGATGAGTACGGCAAGGACATCTTCGATGGCATCCGGCAGAGCTATTCCTTCCTGACCAAACACGGACTTGCCAAGGGGAAGATCTGAATCTCGCGACAGGGAATTCCACGGAAAGGACGATCACGTGAAAGTGCTCTTCATCGGCGGGACGGGAAATATCAGTACATCGGTAAGCAGGTTGTGCATCCAACGCGGCGAGGAGCTCTTCCTGCTCAACCGCGGGATGAGAATGGCGGATTTGCCGGGGGCAACGGTCCTCCGGGGAGATAGAACGAAGCCGGACACCCTCACGGCAATTCTTGCGGGCCATCGCTGGGACGCCGTGGTCAACTGGATTGCGTTCACGGAGACTGACGTGGAGAGGGATATCGCTCTCTTTCGCGGCAGAACGGGACAATATATCTTCATCAGTTCCGCTTCCGTGTACCAGAAACCCCCGTCCCACCCTGTGATAACGGAATCGACCCCCCTCTGCAACCCATACTGGGAGTATTCCCGCAACAAGATCGCCTGCGAAGAAAGGCTCAACCTTGCCTATCGTGTCGAGGGCTTCCCCGTCACCATTGTTCGTCCTTCACTCACCTACGATACGGTCATCCCGGTCGCCATCGGTGGTTGGACCGAATACACCATCATCGACAGGATGAAGAAGGGGAAAAGCGTCATCGTGCATGGCGACGGCACGTCGCTCTGGACCATCACCCACGCGGAGGATTTTGCAAAGGGCTTCGTCGGCCTCCTCGGACACCAGCAGGCAACAGGCCATGCGTTTCACATCACCTCGGACGAGATCCTCACATGGAACCAGATCTACCAGGCGGTTGCCGACGCCGCGGGATGTGAATTGAAGGCCGTTCACATCCCCTCCGATTTCATCGTCCGTTGTGATGGCTCCCTGACAGGAACGCTTCTCGGCGACAAGGCGGTGAGCGTGATTTTCGACAACAGCAAGATCAAGAGATTCGTCCCCGGCTTCGTCGCAACCATCCCATTCCATCAGGGGATTCAACGGACGCTCGCCTGGTTCCACGATGACCCCGCGCGACAAATCGTCAACAGGGACACCGATGCCCTGATGGACCGAATAGCGGGGGCCTACGAGAAGAGCGCTCTCGTGGGGGCACCGCCATCCACTCTTACCCCCTGAAGAGACTCTCAGGACAGCGTCACCTGAACGGCAACGCTGGTGATACCGGCTGCGGCCCTGGGGATCAGGTTCCCCCCGACCGACCGACCGTCCACCGTCATCTTCACAGAATTACCCTTCCCTTTCCGGCTCACCTGAATGTCATAACGGACCCCTTGGAAGACCCGGCTCACCGTAAAGCCCTTCCACGATCCCGGAACCACAGGGGCCACCACGAGCCCTTCGTACGTGGGGCGGATTCCAAGGATGGATTGTGTGATCGCGAAGTAGTTCCACGCCGCCGTTCCCGTGAGCCAGGAGTTCTTCGCCTCACCGTACGTCGGTGCATCCCGTCCCGCAATCATCTGCGCATAGACATACGGCTCGCAACGATGGATGCGGCTGATTTTTTCACGGGCCGAAGGGTTGATCCGGGAATAGTAATCGAAGGCCCGGTCACCGTTCCCCAGCATGGTTTCGGCGATCATGACCCAGGGATTATTGTGGCAGAAGATGCCGGCGTTCTCCTTGTATCCCGGCGGATATGACGAGATTTCCCCCAGGTGGAGGTAATACTTTGAATATGCCGGCTGCTGGAGAATGATGCCGTGCGGCGTCGCCAGCATCTTGTTGACCGAGTCAAGCGCTTTCCTTGCCCTTCCATCTCCAAGACCAACGCCGGCCATGACACAGAAACCCTGCGGCTCGATGAAGATCTTTCCCTCATCGCACTCACGCGAACCCACCTTTCTGCCGGAATCGTCGTAGGCACGGAGGAACCACTCCCCGTCCCAGCCCTGCGCGAGGACTGTTTCCTCCATCCGCGCAGCCGCCTTCAGGTAGGTCTGGACTTCAGAAGTCGATCCCCTCCGCTTTGCGATTTCCGCCAGCTCGCGGGCCGCCAGAACGAACAGGCCGGCGATGAAGACTGATTCCGCGACCTTCCCCTCCTTGTTTGTCGTGGTCTGAAACGACTCCCCGGGGGTGTCGGAGAAGCAGTTCAGGTTGAGGCAGTCATTCCAGTCGGCACGTCCGATCAGGGGAAGGCCGTGAGGCCCGAGTCGATCGAGAGTGTACCGGAAGCTGCGCCCAAGGTGCTCGTAGAGAAGCGACTCACTCCCGGGTTTGTTGTCATAAGGCACAGGCACATCGAGGATGGACCAGTCGCCGGTTTCTTTCAGATACGCTGCAACTCCTACGATCAGCCAGAGGGGATCGTCATTGAAGTTGCTGCCGACATCGTTGTTCCCTCTCTTCGTCAGCGGCTGGTACTGATGATATGCGCCGCCGCTTTCGAGCTGGGTGGCCGCAAGATCGAGTACGCGCTCCCGGGCGCGCTCAGGCACCATGTGGACAAAGCCGAGCAAATCCTGCGTGGAATCGCGGAAGCCCAGGCCGCGCCCGATGCCGGATTCATAGAATGACGCCGACCGCGACATATTGAATGTGGCCATGCACTGGTAGGCGTTCCAGATGTTCACCATCCGGTTGGCGTGTCTGTCGGGGGTCTTTGCCTGGTACAGGCCGAGAAGCCGGTCCCAATACGCGCGGAGCGACTCGAACGCCGCATCCACCGCTGCCGGCTTCAGGTATTTGGCAATAGTCGGTTTGACGCTCCGTTTATTGATCGTCTGCGAGCCGGGAGGATCGAACTTGTCGTTGACCGGGTTCTCGTGGTATCCAAGAACGAAGATCACCCGGCGGGTCTCGCCGGGCTTAAGACTGAGCTTGACGTGGTGCGAACCGATGGGGGCCCATCCGTGCGCCTCCGAATTGAATGACCGTCCGCGCTCGACCGCGGCCGGCCTGTCCCAGCCCCTGTACGCGCCCAGAAACACATCGCGCTGCGTGTCATAGCCGGCCAGCTTCTCGGAGCACGCAAAATAGGCGAAATGGTCCCGGCGTTCCCTGTATTCTGTTTTGTGATATATCACCCCCCGGTCGATCTCAACCTGGCCGGTGGAAAAATTCCGCTGGAAGTTCGTCGAGTCATCCTGGGCGTCCCACAGGCAGAACTCCACCGAGGAAAACACGGAGAGGCGCCGGGGCTTCTTCCCTTCGTTGGTGACGACGAGCTGCCATATCTCGAGATTTTCACCGAGGGGGACAAAGTAGAGTGTCTCCGCCCTGATCCGCTCAAACGTTGAACCGATGATGCTGTACCCCATCCCGTGCCTGCAGGAGTACTTTTCAATCTTGTCCTGGGTGGGCTCCCAGGAAGGAGACCAGAAGCGGCCGCTGTCATTATCCCGCAAGTAGATATACCGCCCGCCGAAATCGAAAGGCGCGTTGTTGTAGCGATACCGCGTGAGGCGCCGGAGCCTTGCGTCCTTGTAGAAGGAGTACCCCCCCGCCGTGTTGGAAATAATCCCGAAATAGGCCTCGCAGCCCAGGTAATTAATCCAGGGGAGCGGTGTATCCGGCCTGGTGATGACATATTCGCGTTGCTTATCGTCAAAGAAGCCGTAGCTCATGTTCTCTCTCTCTGATATTGTACGGACCGCCGTCGCCTGCTCTCTAAAGAAGGATAGGCGGCTGACGAGAATACGCCAGCCGCCTATCAGTGTACATCTCGGAGCTGCGAATGAGATTGGGACTCGTTCGCTTACTTCAACAGCATCATCCTCTTCACGCTTGTGTAGTCGCCTGCGGTGATGCGATAGATGTACATCCCGCTCGCGAGATTCTTGGCATCAAACGTCACTGCATGCGAACCTGACGTAAGGTTGCCATGAACCAGCGTCGCCACTTCCTGTCCCAGAATATTGAAGACCTTCAGATCCACTGAGGATTCCTTCGCCAGCGTGAACTCAATCCTCGTTGACGGGTTGAAGGGATTCGGGTAGTTCTGCGAAAGATTATAGCGCAGCGGATTTGTAGAAGGTGTCGACACACCCTGCGGGCCGCCGTCAATAACGTACTGGGTATAGACAGCCGCCATAGTTGTCACCGGGTTCAACGGAAGCTGCACATCATCCCAAATCAAAGAACCGATGGGACGACCGTCGATGGCGGAAAGTTCACCTGGGTGGCTGAAATTCTCCGTCAAGTCTGTGAACTTCGTGATTCCGACTTGAATTCCGGCTCCGTCTGTAACGACGTTGTCGCTCTTCACGCCGTTGATAATGCCCGGAAGTGTCGTTGGATCGTAGTCCCCATAGATGTATTTGCTGCTCAAGATATTTCCCGTTGCCGTGAATCGAGGATCGCCATATGCATTCTGATTCCACACCGCCATCGCATCCACCACTGATGCATCGGCGATACCTTTTGTCACAGTTCCAGGATCAGCGGTGCTCGTTCTCTTCTCGAGGAATCCGCCATTACCCGGCCCGTACGCATCAAACAGGGCCTGCGTACGCGAGTTCATCCATTCGCACGGCGTATTCCCGACGACGAAGGGGGCGGTCCAACCGAACCACCCCAAATACGACGGCACAGTACCGAGGCCGGCAAGTTGGTACGTGGCGGAATTATAGTACCCGCTAATGAGCAACGGGTCGTAGTAGTTGATGTTGTCCGCAACGTAGATGTGCAGTTTATTGAGGTCCAGGTCAGCAGTATAATGACTTGAATCGCCAAGATAGTACTTTCCCTGTACGACCAATCCGTTTGTCCCATTGCACGTGTCGATATTGATCGTGCTACAGAATATTTTGTCCGGATCCTGACCGCTGTGCGTCACATTCGTGTCTTCACCAACCCAATTCTGGTTGATGAAAATGTTGCTTACGATGTTCTCGTTGTGACGATAGGGTGACAAGAGCCAGTATTTGTGATTGTTGACGATGGTGTTATGACCGATGTAGCAGAAATCCGTCAACTCGTTCTGCTGAAGGAATGTAAGACCTCCAGTGGTCGTCGTGACGTTTTCAATCCAAAGCGTGTCGATCGGATGCTTGCACTGGAATACTCGTGACCACCACCATTGGCCGGAGTCGAACATATTCCGGAAATAGGAATTGGTGAAGAAGAACTTCGCACCATACGGCCAGCCACCGATGGCATTCGCTTCATCTGTGCAATCAAAAATGTCGGTGCCGGCAAACTCGAAGAAGCAGTTATTGACTCTCAACTCCTGCGGCACATCCTTTGCCGTTCCGCAGTAGAAGAGTTCAGAGTTCTGGTGGGTATTGATCATCATCGTCTGATAATGGATACCCTCGAGCTTGATGCTTCCATAGACCGTATTCGTGCCTTCGAGTGTGGCCGGGGCGACGGGGGTAATGAGGATGATCGGCTTTGTCGCTCCAGAGCTTGAAGGGACGGCGCAGATTGTGAGTGTGCCGTGCGGGTCGTTGTAGTAAATCGGTGCCTCTTGGAAATAAACCTGCCCCTGGTACAGTGCGTACACCCGGTTCGGATTATTTCGCGCTCCTGTGAGAGTCGTATCTCCGTTGATTGTTATTTCCAGCGACCCGGAATTTGCGGTCCCGGAGAGTGGATCACCCGGGATGAAGATCGTATCTACCGCCGCCGCAACCTTTGGCGCGACGAACGTGCTGTGATGCATCGGACCAATGCCCGCGTAGCTTGTCAGCGCGAGAAGAACTAACAAGCAAAGTACCATTGTTGACTTCATAACTTCCTCCCATTGTTTTTTTACTGATGACAGCTTTGACAATCCTTACCTTGAACTTCTTCCTTCCTTCTCCTCACCTCCTTTATTCATCTTGTTTGGTTCTGTGATGGTGAACTGGTACTGACGATGCACTACTTTCACACTGTATGCACCCGGGGCCTTCTCCCTCCCCTCTAGTAGGAATAGCTAATTCCCAACTGTGCCGCCCATCCGTACGTCTGTTCGCTTGTCGGCAATTGGCCCACCGGATGCGTGGTGTACGCCGGATGTGAAAAATAGTAATTGTCGATATGGTTGTTGAGATTTGTCGCATTCGCAAACACCGACAGGTTGCCGATGATCTGCTGCTTGAGCGCAATATCAAACAACAGCACGTTGTCATAGTAACTGTTCTCAAGCCCGAACTGCGTATCC
>Ga0182010_10000988_pt1 | contig 15513 bp, 12 predicted proteins | sample 611E1MmetaG_FD_120488 | JGI IMG/M metagenome (GOLD analysis project Ga0182010, IMG submission 120488) | Permafrost microbial communities from Stordalen Mire, Sweden - 611E1M metaG | ecosystem: Environmental > Terrestrial > Soil > Wetlands > Permafrost | place: Sweden: Stordalen | collected...
GATGGGACACCCGCCTGGCAACCGACGACGTTCAGCTACACGTCGACCAACGGCCGGAGCAACGCCAGCACCAACTGTATTCAGACTGAGGCCGGAGGCTCGGGAGCAAGCCCGCCATCCGGCTGCAGCGAGAACGCCGGCAGCGGAGGCGTTCTCTACAACGACGCTTGGGTTTCGATCATGGTGACCCTTCCAACTACCTACGGCGACGCAACGCACCCGCTGAGTCAGAGCGGCTGGTGGAAGATCAAGTACACCGTGTCGCTGGCAGACGACAGCACAACGTGGCAGGTTTCCATTCGAGGCAACCCGGTCCACTTGATCGGTGGATAGCGGCCGAAACGCAAGGCCGAAACGCAAGAAGGAAGCCCCCGGCAACGGGGGCTTCCTCGTTCCTAGGGGCCGCAGCCCCGCGACTGACGAGCGGCGGAGCCCCGCCCGCCCGGCCCATGACCATGCTCTGGTAGGATGCGAGCATGGAGGGCGTGGTCCTGGTCCTAAATCAGAACTATGAGCCGCTGAACGTGTGCAACCTGCCGCGCGCCTTCCGGCTGGTGTTCGGCGAGCGGGCCGAAGTGCTCGAGTACGACCACCAGGTGATCCGGACGCCGCGGGCAGACTACCGCGCGCCCGCCGTGATCCGCCTCCAGCACCAGATCAAGCGGCCGCGGCCACGGGTGAAGCTCACTCGCCGTGAGATCTTCACGCGCGACGCCTACACATGCCAGTACTGCGGCCACCAGAGTAGCGACCTCACGCTGGACCATGTCGTGCCCCGTCATCGCGGCGGCTCCCACACCTGGGATAACCTGGTCACGGCCTGCAAGTCGTGCAACCATCACAAGGGCGGCAAACTGCTCGACGAGGCCAAACTTCGACTGGCCCGCCGCCCGATCGAGCCACGCTGTGACGTCTACTCGCTCTTCACGCCGTACCTTCGCGAAGACCGCAACGGGAGCTGGCGCTCTTACCTCTTCCTTGGCCACTGATCTCGGGGCCGAAGGGGCCCGGGGGCAGGGAGCGGCGCCGGCGCCGCAGATTCCGACGCCGGTCGCGGAGTTGCTGGCCACTCTCCGGGGGGGCGGGCACTCCGCGTATGTCGTGGGCGGCTGTTTGCGCGACGCGCTGCTCGGCCGCGAACCCGCGGATTGGGACCTGACCACGGACGCGCCCCCGGATCGGATCCAGAGCCTGTTCCCTCGCTCGCTATACGAGAACCGGTTCGGGACGGTGGTCGTGCGTCGTGGCCACGCCCAATACGAGATAACGGCGTTCCGCCGCGACGTTTCGTACTCGGATCACCGCCACCCCGACAGCGTCGAGTTCGGCAGCTCGATCGACGAGGACCTGGCCCGCCGCGACTTCACCATCAACGCGATGGCCTGGGGCGGCCGGCCGGACGTGCCGCCGCTCTTCGTCGACCCGCACGGAGGTCGCGCGGACCTCTCCCTGCGCCTGCTTCGAGCGGTCGGCGACCCGAACCGGAGATTCCGCGAAGACGCCCTGCGAATGGTTCGAGCGGTTCGCCTGGCGGCGACGCTGGACTTCGAGGTCGAAGGCGAGACGCTGGCCTCCATAGCCCGAAACGCCGAGCTGACGCGCCATCTGTCGGGCGAACGGATCGCGGCCGAGCTGCTGAAACTTCTGGCCGCCCCTCGTCCGAGCGTCGGGCTGCGCCTGATGGCGGAGACCGGTTTGCTGGCCGTGATCGCCCCGGACCTCGCCCGCCAGATCGGGATCCCTCAGAACAAAGTCGTCGGTGAAGACCTGTGGGACCACACGTGCAGGACGGTCGACGCGGCACCGAATCGCGGCCTCGTCCGGCTGGCCGCCCTGCTCCACGACATCGGCAAGCCGGACGCCCTCGCCGACGGGCACTTCCACGGCCACGACACGGTGGGCGCCGCGATGGCCCGCGACTACCTCTCGAACTTGCACGCCCCGCGGGCCCTCCAGGAGCGCGTCACGCACCTGGTTCGGAATCACATGTTCTCCTACCAGTCGAACTGGAGCGACGCCGCCGTCAGGCGCTTCATTCGAAAGGTCGGCCCCGGCTCGATCGACGATCTGCTGGCGCTGCGGGCTGCCGACAACGAGGGCAGCGGGCTCTCGGCCGAGGCCGGACTCCTGCCGGAATTGGAACGGCGGGTCCGCGATGAGCTGGCCGCGCACGCCGTCCTGGGGCGGAACCAGCTGGCCGTCGACGGCAACGACCTCAGGTCGGAGCTGGGCATCCGGCCCGGTCGGATGCTCGGCCGGATCCTGGACGAGCTCACGGAGCGAGTGATCGCCGAGCCGGCTCTCAACGATCGTGCGATCCTGCTGGAGCTTGCCCGCGCGCTGGCCGATAGCCAGGCGGGCGGAGAATCGGACGACCCCTCGTCGGGTCGTATGAACGAGGCGCCTTGATGTTCGAAGTGCTGTTGCAGGCCGACAGGGCCCTGGCGAGCGGAGCGCTCGACCAGGCCGAGCGGTCGTACTGGCAGCTGATCGAGCTGGACCCCACGAACGCCATCGCGGTCGCGGGTCTGGCCCGCATCTCCATGGAGCGCGGCGACCATCGCCTGGCCCGGACTTTCGCCGACCGCGCTCTCGTGATGGACCCCGAGATGGTCGCGGCGAAGAGGATCCTCGAGACTCTGAAAGGGGGCTCACCCGGAGAGCCCGCCTCGGACCTGCCGGATTTTCCGCTGCTGGCCGCGCAGCGCTTGGAGGCGTTGGGCCGGCGGCGCGTTGCGGCCGCGGAGGAAGAGGCCGTGGTCGACGAGCGGGCCTGCGGCGGCAAGCCGGGGAAGCCGGGCGAAGATGGGGCGGACGAAATCCGCACGTCCCTGCCGCAACTCCCCGTCGAACAGCCGACGGAGCGGCGCCAGGCCGGTCGTCGGGCTGCGGCCGCGCCGGAGGCGGCCGCAGCGGAGGCGGCTGCGCCACCGCAGGCGCCACCTCGTTCCAAGGCGCATCAGGCTCTCGGGGAACGAGCCCGTCGCAACCTGTTGCCGGACGACCAGAAGCCGCCACCGCGTTCGGAAGACCCGTTCGCCGCCGCGGAGTCCGCCGCGGCGATCGAGGCTGTCGACGAAACGGACGACGTGGTCATCGAGGCGCACGTAGGGCGCCTCTCGAGCTCTCACGGGGACAAGATGGGCGCGGTTCTCGGGGCGGCCGATGCCCGGGGCGAAGACGAGAGCGTCGCCATGCGCGTCGCGCTCGTGCCGGACGCGACCCGACTCGCGGCAGCTGAGCTGGCCGAGGCCACGTTCGGCGCGATCGATGCCACGGGCGAAGACGAGACCATCGCCATGAGGGTCGCGCTCGTCGGAGATGCGACTCAGCTCGAGGCCGCCGAGATGGGCGCGGCCGAGATGGGCGCGGCCGAGTCGCGAGCGGCCGGCCTGGATGCGTCGGCAGCCGAGCTCGAGTCGGCCGAGCTGAACGCCGAAGCCGAGAGAGACGCGGCCGAGTTCGACGAGGACGTGTTTGGAGTCGCCGAACTGGTGGCTTCCGAGGAGCTCGGCCCGGTGCCGGCCCACCGGATCGACCTCGACGCCCTGGAGGCCGAGCTGCGGGCGGCCGAGTTGCGAGCCAACCTGCCCGAGGCCGGCGAGCACGACGCCGCGGCTCAGCCCGAAGACGACGCAGCGGCTCAAACGGAAGCCGAGGCAGAAGCCGAGCTCGTGGCTGCCGAGCTGACTTCGGCCGAGCTGGCAACCGCCGACCGCGCGTCCGAGTGGATCGCCGAGGCGGAGGCAGACGCCGCGTCGCCAGATGCCGGCCGCGGCCTGCGCGAGCCACCCGTCCTTCCGGCGAAGTTGCCGACGACGGGCGAAGAGGTGACAGAGCAGGACGCGGAGGCAGCGGCACTGCGCGAGGCCGTGGCTCTGGTCCTGGGCGTCGAGGCGGACGGCGCGGGCAACGCAGCCGAACGCGGCGAGGCATACGGAACCGAGGCCCAAGATTCGGCCGCGCGTCCGGCCGGAGGCGAGCTCCGGACGGCGGCCCCGAACCCGCTTCCACCCGCGGGGCAGACCGGGAGCGACGACCCTAGGGTCGAGCCCGCCGGCGAGGGCGCAGATCCCGCTGCCGGAGGCGCGGAGCCGGCCGAATCGACATCGCCAGCGACCACGGAGCCTCGCCGCAAAGGGCTCCTGCGAAGATTCAGAGGAGACTGAATGCGCATTCTCGTCACCGGCGGCGCCGGGTACATCGGTTCGGTTTCGGTCGAGGCGCTGGTGGTCGCGGGCCACGAGGTCACCGTCCTCGACGACCTGTCGACAGGCTATCGCGGGGCGGTCTCGCCGGCGGCCCGACTCGAGGTCGGCAGCTACGGCGACACGGCCGCCGTGGCCGCGCTGCTGGAGCGGTACCGCATTGAGGCGGTCCTCCACTGCGCGGCCAAGTCGATCGTCGGCGAGTCGATGACCGACCCGGCGAAGTACTTCCGCGAAAACGTCGCCGGGGGCATCGCCCTCCTCGAGGCGATGCGCACGACCGGCGTGCTGCGCATCGTCTTCAGCTCCACGGCGGCTACGTACGGGATGCCCGAGCGGACGCCGATCGTCGAGACGGATCCGATTCGTCCGATCAACGCCTACGGGGAGACGAAGCGCTGCGTCGAGGGCGCGATTCGCTGGTACGGCCACGGCTACGGCCTGAGGAGCGTGATCCTGCGCTACTTCAACGCGGCCGGCGCGAGCGCCACGTACGGCGAGGGGCACAACCCGGAGACGCACCTCATCCCGTGCTTGCTGCAGGCGGCGACCGCGGGACGCGAGGTGACTCTCTTTGGCGACGACTACTCCACTCCCGACGGGACGTGCATCCGCGACTACATCCACGTCGTGGATCTGGCTCGGGCGCACATGCTCGCGCTCGAGGCGACGGATCCCGGGGACACGCGAACCGGCCCGACGTCGGCGCCATGCGAGCCGCTGATCTGCAACCTCGGGAGCGGCAGCGGCTTCAGCAACCGTCAGGTCGTGGCCGCCGCGGAGGCGGTCGTCGGCCGCCCGATCACGGTCAAGATGGGCCCTCGCCGGCCGGGCGATCCGCCCATCCTGGTAGCCAGCCCCCAGATGGCACACGAGAAGCTGGGCTGGAACGCGAGCCGGGGCACGCTCGAGCAGATCATCGGATCGGCCTGGGCGTGGCAGGGCGCCCACCCCGCGGGCTATGCGAAGTAGCAGCCGGGGAGCGCGGCCGCCGGTAAGAGGTCGCGGGCGCCGGCACCAATCCGACTGGGTCTAGAATCGACGAATGTCGCCACTGCGCCGCAAGGTCGACCCGCCGCCCCCGATCGATCCCGCCGAATGGCGCCCTCAGGCCTTCGGGCGCAAGGGCCACCGATCCGTAGCCGATCCTGTCATCGAACCGAAGTGGAGCGGAGTGCGGATCATCGTTCGCATTGAACGTGGCGCGGGCGGATCGCCGACGGCAACCCTGACCGACGAGGATGGGCTCGACGCCACCGAGGAGTTCGCCCAGCTTGCCTCGGCCATAGCCGCGGCGGCGCTAGCAGACGATCTCGTTTTGGACGGCTATCTCACGATCGAGCCGACGCAGGAAACGGTGGGCATCGAGACGAAGTTGATAGAGACGCCGACCCAGGGCCAGGTCTTCGCTCAGATGCTCGGCGGCGGTCGCATCCGGCCCCCCGAGCCCGGGCCTCGGCTCGACAGAGACCGCCCCATTGCGTTCGTGGCAGTCGACCTGTTGCGGATCGACGGATCCAGTCTGATCGACCTGCCGCTCCTGGAGCGCAAGCGGCTGCTCGACGGCGCCCTCAAGGTCGGCAACCTGGTGCGGATCACGCCATACGTTCGGCCGCCCATCGGTTCGCTGGCCCTCACCTGGCATGCCCTGGGCTTTCGTGAGCTTGCGTTCAAGGCCGGCAACGGCCGCTACATTCCGACGGGCGAACCGAGCGACTGGGCTCTCGCGCCGATCAACCCCCGCTGAAGCGACCGCCCCAGCCCGGCCGGGTCAGCCGATCGGGCCTCGGCGGATTCGGGCCGTACCACGCCGCTCGACCGAGCGGCGTGGTACGGTGCACCGGATGCCCGCAAGTGTGCTGACGCCTGCCATTCGGGATGAGATAGCGCGACTCGGCAGTGCCGACATCATGGTCGGCATCCCGAGCTATCGGAACGCGGCCACGATCGGCCACGTGGTCCGCGCCGCCCAGGCCGGTCTGGTCCAGTACTTCCCGGATCTTCGACCGGTTCTGGTCAACGCCGACGCCGGCTCGCCGGACGGAACGCAACGGGTGGTCGTCGAAACCGAGCCACCCGGATATGTCGAGCAGATCCTGCTCGTCCACCCGAAGAATCGGCTCGATCGAGTCAGCCTGACCTACCCCGACGTGGATGGCGTCGGTGGTAAGGGGGCCGCCCTGCGGACCATCTTCGAGATTGCCGCCGCACTCGAGGTCGGGGCTCTGGTGGTCGTGGATTCAGACCTGCGCTCGATCGTCCCCGAATGGATCGAGCTGCTGGCGGGGCCGATATTGAAGGGCGGCTACGACTTCGTTGCGCCCCTTTATTCCCGCCACAAGTACGACGGCACCATCACCAACACCGTCACCTATCCGGTGACGCGGGCGCTGTACGGCCATCGAATCCGGCAGCCGATCGGCGGCGACTTCGGAGTCAGCGGCGACCTGATCCGCGACTATCTCGCTCAGCAGACCTGGACGCCGGACGTTTCGCGGTTCGGGATCGACATCTGGATGACGACTACCGCGTTGACCGGCGGCTTTGCCGTCTGCCAGAGCCGTCTCGGCGCCAAGATCCACGACCCCAAGGACCCAGGGGCGGATCTGGGTCCGATGTTCCGCCAGGTCGTGGGAACGCTGCTGGACATGGCGAAAGACAACGCCACCCGCTGGCTGGAGATATCCGGCAGCCACGACGTGCCGGCCTACGGCTTCGAGCGGTACGCCGATCCGGCGCCTCTGGAGGTCAACACGCTGCGCCTGCTGAGCCAGTTCCACTCCGGATCGCTGACGCTCGCCGACACGTGGCGCGGGATGCTAGCGCCGGACAACTACAAGAGCGTGGTGGAGCTGGCCGGAGAGGCGGGGGCCATGGCCGAGGCCGCGACCCGCAAGCTGGGCCTGGACGCGGAGTCGGGCCAGGATACCGCGGGCAGCGGTGGCCTGCCCTCCACCGACGAGCTCTCGGACCTCGTTTCGGGCTTCCACTTCCCCGACGATCTGTGGGCCCGCGTCTTCTACGACCTTCTCGTCTCGGCGAGCTTCGGCGAGGTGCCGACCGAGCGGCTGGTGGCAGCCTTCGTGCCGATCTACTTCGGACGTGTCGGCCGTTTCGTGATCGAGAGCCGGCGCCTCTCCGGCGAGCAGGCCGAGGAGCTGGTGGAGCGCCAGGCGCGAGAGTTCGAGCTGCTCAAGCCGTATCTCGTCGCGCACTGGACCGAGGCGGCGAAGGCCGGGGTCACGGTACGGCACGCCGGAGGCACAGCGCGGCAGCGGGCGGCCGAATGACGCGCTCGCCGCTGCCCGCTCGAATCCTGATCCCCGTCGCCAACCCGCTGACGGCCGAGGAGCTGGTCCGCATCGGAGCGGCCCTGCTCGACCGCAAGAACGGCAGCCTGACCGTGCTCGGGATCGTCGAGGTGCCCGAGGGAACGCCGCTCAGCGAGGGTGCCACCAAGGCCCGCCAGGCCCGCCGGCTGCTGCAGCGAGTCCTCGACTACGCGCCCGAGGGAGTGACGGTCCACACCGTCGTCCGCATCGGGCGGCGCGCCGCGGAAGGCGTGATCGAGGCCGCGACCGAGCTCGACGCGCAGCTGATCGTCTTCGGCTGGGGCGGCAAGCCCTCCGCGCCCAGGCCCGGCGCCGAACCGCCCGTCTTCAGCTCCACGATCGACGAGGTCGTTCGAGACGCGCCGTGCGACATCGCCGTCGTCAAGCAGGGCGCGCCAATGGAGATCGGGCGGATTCTCGTGCCGATCCGCGGCGGCCCCCACGCCGAGCTGGCCCTCCAATTCGCCGACGCCCTGGCCCGCCGCGGCGGCGGAAACGTCGTCGCCCTGCACGTCGTGCCCGCGGGCCTGAGCTCGACCATCCGCTCTCAGGCATCCAAAGCGCTGGCCCATTTCATTCGCCAGCACGCCGACGGCCACGTGCAGCAGACCGTCCTCGAGGCGCCGAATGTGCGCAATGCCATCCTTCACGAGGCCGACCTGGCGGACGTGGTCGTGATGGGCGCAGCGGCCTTCCCGGCGAGCGACAACGGTTCGACGTTCCTCTTCGGCGCGCTGCCGGAGGCGGTCGCGACCCGCTCGCGCAAGACGGTGATCGTCGTCAAGACGCGCGAGGCGATCGGCGAGGCCACGTTCGATCAGCTTGCCAAGCGGGAGGAGACGCTGGCCGCGGCCGAAAAGGCGGCCAACGATTCGCGCGCTGTACCGCTCCGAGTCGAGCGCTGGTTCGGCGAGTCGAACTTCCATCATCGCGAGTTCGCCGACCTCGACCGGCTGGTCCACCTCAAGCAACAGGCCGGGCTGACCGTCAGCCTGGTGCTGCCGGCGCTCAACGAGGCCGAGACGATCGGGACCATCGTCGGCCGGGCTCGACGGGACCTGATGGAGCGCCACCCACTGGTGGACGAGCTCCTGGTCATGGACTCCGACTCGGACGACCGCACCTGCGAGATTGCCGCCGGCGAGGGCGCTCGGGTCGCGATCCATTCGCAGGTTCTGACCCGCTACGGCAGCTATTGCGGCAAAGGCGAGGCGCTCTGGAAGAGCCTGTACGAGACGTGCGGCGACATCGTCGTCTGGGCCGACACGGACGTGCGCAACTGGCATCCGCGGATGGTCTACGGAACCGTCGGCCCGCTCATCGCCGAAGAGCGGCTGCAGTACGTCAAGGGCTACTACCGCCGGCCGATCGTCGAGGGCGGCGTGCTCAAGGAGGGCGGCGGCGGGCGAGTCACCGAGCTGGTCGCGCGGCCGCTCATCAACCTCTTCTACCCCGAGCTGTCCGGCTTGATCCAGCCGCTCTCCGGCGAGTACGCCGGGCGCCGGAGCCTACTGGAGACGATCCCGTTCTTCACGAGCTACGCGGTCGAGATCGGTCACCTGATCGACGTCTCGGAAAGGTGCGGGCTGGAAGGGCTCGGCCAGGTGGACCTGGAGCGGCGGGTCCACCGCAACCAGGAGCTCGAGGGTCTGTCGCGGATGAGCTTCGTCATCATCCAGGCCGTCATGAAGCGCCTCGAAGAGAAGCACAAGACGAGTCTGTTCGCGGAGCTCGGCTCGACGATGAAGCTGCCACGGTCGGGCGGGGGCAAGCTCGGGCTGGAGGTCATGGAGCTGGCCGATCACGAGCGGCCACCGATGATCCGCATCCCCGAGTACCTGGAGAGGCGCCGTCTGGCCGCCGGGCCGGTGAACGCGGGCGGCGGGATCGCGGGCGGCGGGGCGGCCCATGGCGCGGCCTCCGGGACCGGGGCTGTGGGCGACGACGCGGCGTCGGAACTCAACCCTTGGGTCGAGGCGTAGTCGCCTCATGAACGACGCTCGGCGGCTGCGAGTGTTGCTCGCCCCCGATTCCTTCAAGGGTTCGCTGACCTCCGTTGAGGTGGCGCGGGCCCTGGCTTCGGGCTGGTCGCGGGCTCGCCCGGGCGACGAGCTGATCCTGGCCCCGCTGGCAGACGGCGGCGAGGGCACGCTCGCGGCGATCGCCGAGAGTGGCGGCTGGGAATGGCAGGGGTGCCCGGCCCACGACGCCCTGGGCCGGCCGCTGACCGCGCGGTGGCTGCGATCCCTCGACGGGGAGAGGGCCGCGGTGGAGCTGGCCGAGGCGTCGGGGCTGTCGCGCCTCCCCGCCGACGAGCCGCGGGCGCCGCTCGCGGCCACGACCGAAGGGACGGGCGAGATCCTGCGGGCGGTCCTCGACGCGGGCGTTCGGCATGTGGTCATGGGCGTCGGCGGCAGCGCCACCACGGATGGGGGCGCTGGGCTGCTGCGGGCAGTGGGAGTCTGGTATCGCGGCGGCTCCCCGCAGCCACTCCCCGGGCCGGTCCCCGATCTGGCGGCGGTGGATCTGGCGAGCCTGGACGTACGTCTTTCGGAGCTGGAGTTGCGCGTCGCGTGCGACGTCACGAATCCACTCCTTGGCGAGCAGGGAGCGGCCGCCGTCTACGCCCTGCAGAAGGGCGCCTGGCCCGACGACATCGCGAACCTCGAGGCCTGGCTGGCCTACTATGCCGACCTGCTCGAGGCCGCGGCCGGCGTGCAGGCACGTAACAGGTCCGGCGCCGGGGCCGCCGGCGGGACCAGCTTCGGGCTGATGTGCCTGGCTCCCCATCTCCGGTCCTTCGAGCTGATCCCCGGCGTGGAGCTGGTGATGCAGGAGACGGGCTTCGATGCCCGCCTTGCGGTTGCAGACCTCGTGATCACCGGAGAGGGTCAAGTCGATGCGCAGACCGCGTTCGGCAAGACGGCGCTGGGCGTCGCCAAGCGCGCGGCCGCGGCCGGGGTTCCGTGCCTGGCGGTGGGCGGCAGTGTGACCGCCGAGGGGGCAGCGGTTCTGGCGGCCCATGGCTGCGTCGCCGTTCCGGTGGTCGACCGGCCGATGGCCCTGCGCGACGCGATGGCGGAGGCCGCGCCGCTGGTCACCTCCGCCGGGGAGAGGCTCGCCCGGCTCGTGGCCGTCGGCGCTCTTGTCGCCGACAGGCTGGGGTCGCCGGCGTGAGCCCGAGGACTATAGCCGGTTCGACGGCGAAGCCGGCCGGTCCGGCGGCGCCGGCGAAATCGAAGCCGAAATCGGTCCCGCGCCGCCGAAAGCTCGGACCCGAGCAGGTCGCCCGCGCCTGGGCCCGCCGGCTCGACGCAAGACGTCCTGGCCTCGTCGCCTTCGTCCTCGATCGACTGGCCGAAGCCAACGGCCGGCCCGTCTGGCAGCCCCGCCTGGACCCGGTTAGCGAGCTGGTGCTGACGATCCTGTCCGCCAACAGCGCCGACATCAATGCCGAGGTCGCGTTCGAGGCGCTCCGGGCCGCCTATCCGTCCTCCGCGCCGATTCCGGCCGGCGCGCCGACGGAACCTCGCGCGTTGCCCGGCTGGGGCGGCCGCGGCCTGCCGGACATGCCCCCGCCGGACTGGTCGTCGGTGGAAGCCGCGCCCCTTGCCGAGCTAACGGACGTGATCCGCCCCGGCGGCCTGGCCAACCAGAAGGCGCCTCGCATCCCTGCCGCGCTGAACGCGCTGCGCGCCAACGGCGGCAGCTACTCGCTCGAGTTCCTGGCCGCGAAACCGCCACTGGAGGCCCGCGACTGGCTGGCCGCCATCCCCGGCATCGGCAAGAAGACGGCCTCTGTGGTGCTGCTGTTCAGCTTCGGCACGCCGCTGATGCCGGTGGATCGCCACGTCCTGCGCGTGAGCCAGCGCATCGGCCTGATTCCGCCCAGGGCGGACCCGGACGAGGCCCACGACATGTACCTGGCGATGCTGGCGCCGGAGCAGATGTACGAGGCTCACGTCTCGCTGATCACCCACGGCCGCCGAACCTGCCACGCCCAGCGCCCCGACTGCGAGCACTGTCCGCTCGCCCCTCGCTGCCGTTACTTCGACCCGAAGGCGGAGTAGGTCGCCGCCCGTCGCCGCGCCACGTCCGCACCTATACTCGCCACAGCCCAGGGCGCTCTGACGGGGAGGCAAGAAGAGCGAATGATCGAGCACAGGCCGCGACGGATTCTGCTCGTCGACGACGATGCGAACCTGCTCGTCGTGCTGGCCGAGCAGCTGCGCGACGACGGCTACGACGTGGCCACTGCGCGCGACGGTCAGGAGGCGCTGCGCCGCCTGGAAGCCGGCTGGCCGGACCTGATCCTGCTGGACCTGATGATGCCGCGCATCGACGGCCTGGCCCTGGCGCGGCGGATCAAGGCCGAGGCGGATCTGCCGATCATCGTCCTCTCCGCCATCGACACGGCCGACAGCAAGGCTCGACTGCTCGACGAGGTCGCCGAGGACTACGTCGCCAAGCCGTACCACTACCCCGAGTTGCGGGCCCGTATCCAGCGTGTCCTGCGCCGGCTGGGCGACCGAATCCCACGCCAGTCGCTGGTCCTGGGACCGAATTTGACGCTCGACCTCCATCGCCGCGCCGCGACGGTGGCGGGCGCCGAGGTTCAGCTGACCCCCACGGAGTCGCGGCTGCTCCAAACCCTGGCGGCCAATCTCGGCGAGGTCGTCACGACCGAGACTCTCCTGGCCCGCGGCTGGGCCGAAACCGAGGAAGCCGATGCCTCCTACGTCTGGGTTTCGATACGCCGGCTGCGCCAGAAGGTAGAGGTCGAGCCCGGTAAGCCGGTCCACCTGCTGACGGTCCGCGGGGTCGGCTACCGCCTGGTCGCGAGCCGTGACGACGCCTGAGCCGCCGGTGGCCGAATCCGACCGACCGGCTGAAGTCGTCCCGGCGGCCCAATCCGACCGACCGGCCGAAGTCGAAGGCGCGCCCGACGTCGACCGCTCAACCGACGGCCCGCCTGAGCGCCCAGACCGCGTCCGGCGTCGCGGCCTCGACCTTCCGTTCCGCGTCCTGTTGACCATCGGCCTCATCGTCGCCGCTGTCTTGCCGCTCGCCATCTTCGGAATCGTCGTCATCGCCGCGGGTTGGGAGAGCAACGAGCGGGCCGTGACCAGTCTGTTCGCCCTTGCCATCGCCGGGGCCGGCTTCTTCGGGTTGCTCGCGGCCGCCCTGCTCGTGGGCAGCCTGACGGCGCCGCTGCGCCGTATCACCACCGCGGTCGAGCGCGTGGCGGCCGGCGAATCCAGCCCGCCGATCCATCTCACCGGCGACGACGAGCTGGCCCGTCTGGCCGAGAGCCACAACCGCATCGCCGCCGATGCGCAGCGCCGCAACGCCGAGCTTGCCGCGCTCCTGACCGCTATCGCCGCCTACGCCCCGAGCCAGGGAGTGGCGCCGCTCGTGGCCCAGGCCGAGCGCGACGCCCGCCAGATCTACGGCCTGATCGACTGCCAGGCCAGGCTCGGCAACGCCCAAGACGTCGCCCTCGAGGAGAGGATCCCCGGCGATCCGGGCCCCGTCCGCGCCGAGATCCGCGCCGGGGCCGAGACCCTGGGCGTGCTCACAGGTCACGTGCCGGCGACCCGCGACTGGGAGCGCGCCGACCAGGATCTCCTGGAGTTGTTCGCCAGCGAGGTCGGCGTGGCCCTGCGCAACGCCGAGCTGTTCGGCCGGATCGAGAGTCAGAACGCTCAGCTGCGCGAGCTCGATGCCGCCAAGGACGAGTTCCTGCGTGGCGTCAGCCACAACCTCCAGACGCCGCTGACCAGCATCCGCGCCTACGTGGAGCAGCTCCGGGCCTCGACGACGGACGCCGAGACGGATCGTCGCCTGGCCATCGTCGCGGAGCAGTCGGGCCGCCTGACCCGGCTCGTCCGCCAGTTGCTCACAGTCACGCGTCTCGAGGCGGGCGTGCTGCGCGCCGAACCCGAGGTCATCGCGATAGGGCCGCGCGTCCGGCGGGCCTGGGAGGCCCTCAACGCGACCGGCCCCAACTTCGAGTTGAGCGACGAGAGTCGCGGCTGGCTGGCGGTTGCGGACCCGGATCAGCTGGACCAGGTCCTGTGGGCGCTGCTGGACAACGCCGTGAAGTACGGCCGGGGCGAAGGCAAAGTGGAGGTGGCAGTTCGCGTGGAGGACGCGCTCGGCCGGATCCACGTCACCATCGCCGACGGCGGGCCCGGCGTGTCCGAGGCGGATCGCGAGCGACTGTTCACCCGCTTCACGCGGGGCGCAGGCCAGCCCAGCGGCGAGGGCACAGGACTCGGCCTGTACGTCTCGCGCCAGCTCCTGCGGGCGATGGATGGCGAACTCTGGCTCGAGCCGGCGGAGGCGGGCCGGGGCGCAGCCTTCACGCTATCGCTGCCGGGGGAGCCGCCCGGCGACGAGGGCTGAGCGGGCCGCGGCCAGCGGCCGTCCCGCCGCCGGGCCTCGCGCCGCGCCCCAAAAGGGGCGGTGCATGCGGTCAACGTGGTGCCACAGGCGGTCCGCCGTCCGCCCGGAGTGCGCGCCCGGATCGCGGCGCCGGCAGTCCTCAGCGCGCCGGCTGCGTCGGGAGTTGCCGCCTCACCTGGACCACTCTATCCATCTGGAGATCGGCCACGACCACGCCCGGGCCGTCCGGCGCCTGCGCGATCACGGTGCCCCACGGATCCACGATCATGCTGCGGCCGTGGGTCGGCATGCCCCCGCCGATGCCGCACTGCGCCGGGGCGATGACGAAGGCGCCGTTCTCGATCGCTCGAGCGCGCAGCAGCACTTCCCAGTGGTCCCGCCCCGTGGCCTCGGTGAAGTTCGCGGGAACAGTCAGCACGACTGCCCCTGCGGCGGTCAGCTCCCGGTATAGCTCCGGGAAGCGAAGGTCGAAGCAGATGCTCAACCCGATTCGCACGTCCGCGTCCTGGGCCACGCCCTGCATCACCGCCACGACGCTGCGATCGCCGGGCGTCGTACGCGCCGACTCGCGATCGGACGGGCCGTTTTCGATCGAGACGTCGAAGAGATGCCGTTTGCGGTAGGTCGCGCGGATCTGGCCGGACGGGCCGAGCAGGACGGCGGTGTTGTAGGGGCGCTGTGGATCGGCCGAACGTTCCGCCACGCTGCCCAGAAGTATCCACGTGTCGAGGGCGCGGGCCAGCTCGGCGAAGGGCGCGGTGGTCGGGCCGGGCAGCTCGCCGGCGGACTCCCGCAAGCCCGCGGCGGGGCCGCGGTAAAGGAACATCTCCGGCAGCGCGATCAGCTGCGGGCTCATCTCGCCGGCTTGCCGGACAAGCGCGACCGCCCGCTCCACGTTCGCGGCAACGTCCTGGTCGGCGGCGAGCTGGATCAGCGCCACGCGCAAACGGCTCATCGACGTTCCCCTCCCCGATCGGGGTTCGTAATCGCCGGACCGTGCCGGCTACCTGGCGTCGATGTTACGCTCCCCGCAAGGAGGCTTCCATGGCCAGCCCGAGTCGCGCGGATGCGTGGCAGGTCCTGACGGAGTGGTCGCCGAGCGAGGCGCTTCGCAAGCACGGTCTTGCGGTCGAGGCGACGGTCGCGTGGTACGGCGCGAACCGCTTCGCGATCGCCGGGCCCGAGCTCGAGACCTGGCGCATCGCCGGGCTGGTCCACGACTTCGACTACGAGCGCTTCCCCGAAACCCACCCCATGCGCGGAGCCGACGAGCTGCGGCGTCTCGGCTACCCCGAGGTCGTGGTCGAGGCCGTTCTGGGCCACGGCGACCACACCGGCGTCCCGCGCACGAGCCTTCTGGCGAAAACCGTCTACGCCTGTGACGAGCTTTCGGGCTTTGTGATTGCCGTGACCTACGTTCGGCCGAACCGCAGCCTCGACGAAGTGGACCCGCGCGCGGTCGTCAAGAAGATGAAGGACAAAGGCTTCGCCCGACCGGTCTCCCGAGATCAGCTCCTGCGCGGCGCCGAGGAGCTTGGAGTCCCGTTCGAGGAACACGTCGCGAA
>Ga0182010_10000989_pt1 | contig 15510 bp, 14 predicted proteins | sample 611E1MmetaG_FD_120488 | JGI IMG/M metagenome (GOLD analysis project Ga0182010, IMG submission 120488) | Permafrost microbial communities from Stordalen Mire, Sweden - 611E1M metaG | ecosystem: Environmental > Terrestrial > Soil > Wetlands > Permafrost | place: Sweden: Stordalen | collected...
CGGTAAATAGATCAATGCAAGTTACGGGCCCGGGCCGCGGCAATTGTGTTAAACAGTAGGATACCAATGAGGAAATTGACCAGGCATATTAAATCAATTACCTTTCAGACGAAGTGGATTTTTGTGTCGCCCAAAGAAAGGTACGCCTATTTATGGGCCAGAACCCGGAAGATGGGGAATTGTGATTTTAGCGCTTTCGCTACAACAATTAAATAATAAAACGGGAGGGATCAAAATGCAGGCTTATTGTGTTAAATGCAAGACCAAAAGGGAAATGAAAAATCCAAAAGCGATCGTCATGAAGAATGGCAGGCCGGCAACTCGGGATGTCTGTTCGACTTGCGGAACCAAGATGTTCCGCATCGGCAAGAGTCATTTAGTCAAAGATTAACAGCTAATAATGGCGGTTTTCATGCCGGGGACTGACATCCAGATTATGCAGGTTGATTGGATTATGATTATTATATTCGCAATAGCAGCTATAACCGCAATCATCCTCTATTTTATTTCTTGGCTTAAACCTTAAAAATAATTTATAAGAATTCTGTTTTCACTTTATTGAAAAAGAAAAAGGTATCAAATATTTATACGCATCGCTAAACAAACATCCCGATGTTTGTTTAGCCATAGGTATAGCTACACTATACCCTTTAGCTTTTATATTGAAAGTAAATCAGAACATATTAAATATTGAGATAAGCATTATTGATTATTTTTTATTATTATGTTAATTTAAAATATTGATGTTCTAACCATCAGATTGAGAGTGTTGAAACGCAAGAGATGAACATTCCAAAATTTACCAGGATTCCTGGTGCTATTGCAATAGACCTAGATGGCACTCTTGTTAACAGCCAAACCAAACTATCCGAACGCAACTATTACGCTCTACAAAGATGTATCGAACGTGGTATTCCGATCATCATTGCCACATCCCGACCCGCACGAATTTTCAATCGTATTTTCCCGTCAAGTCTAACTGAGCATTGTTCATTCGTTTTAATGAGCGGAGCAATTGCCGTCGGGAAATCTCCGCTGAACGGTTATTTCAAGGAAACTCTGCCCGAGAAAATAATAAGGGATATTATTAACACTGCAATAGAATATGACCCAAACGTCCATATCACGATTGAAATAGAAGGCTACGAATTCGGAACAAATTGGAAATGGGATAAAGAGACCCTTTGGCAGCGAAATTCCGCGACTCCGGAGATGGTCTTCTCCCTTGAAGAAGCAATCAGTCGTAAACCGTGTAAAATTGCGTTAGGTAATACGAATATTTTACCGTTGGCAGAAATTCTGGAAAATCAGTTTGGCAAGAATATTTCTATTGTTGGCGGTAAATTTGTGAGTGCATTGGTAAATCCTCTCCTCAATATCACAGCTAAAAATGCTACCAAACCAGAAGCATTGAAGAAGCTACTGACTCCGCATGGAATAACACTTGGAGAAACAATGGCATTCGGGGATGACCTGGCGGATTTAGAAATGCTTCAAGCTTGTGGCGTGCCAGTAGCAATGGCAAATGCTTTTCCCGAAATTAAATCTGTTTGCGCTTATGACACTGCCAGTAACGACGATGATGGTGTTGGTCGCGTTTTGGAGCAAATGTTTGTGTAAATATCGAACAACATCCCGATGTCCGTTAAAAAGTAAGAGGCTAATTTAGGCTAGATAAAATGACAAAGGAAATAATATACAGAGAAATTTATAAAGGCGAAGAGGAAAGGGTATACCGTTTAATCGCGGATTGTTTTAGTGAGTTTGTTGCTCCTGGATATAGTGAAGAAGGCATAATAGAATTCTCAAAATATATAACTCCAAAATTTACCGAATACCGATTAATGCATGACCATTTTATTCTACTTGCTTTAGATAACGGAATGATAGTTGGTGTTATCGAAGTGCGCAATAATAACCATATATCCCTATTCTTTGTCAAAAAAGAATACCAAAACAAAGGTATTGGCAAAAATTTGCATGAATTAGCCATTAATAAATGCGCAATAACAATACCCAAAGTCCCGTTCGTCGATGTTCACTCTTCACCATACGCTGTTCCAATCTACGAAAAGCTAGGATTTGCAAAGGTGAGTGATGAACAGATTGTAAAAGGAATGAGATTCACCCCAATGATATTTAAAATAGTATGAGTGAAATCATTCTGCTACTATGTTAAGAGTAACAACATGGACTATTGTTGGATGCCAAATCCAACAGCATTCGTCAATAAGGCTGGCTATTCAAAGTGGGGATTAGACCTGTAGCCATAGTAGCCTCCCTTTGACTAAGACATTAATCAAGCTTATTGGATCTGAAGTCGTTAACGCAGATATTTGATCGTTGGATATTGCCAATTTAAGTTATCGATTATCATGTCAGCCGTTTTCATCGGGTGACAATGGTCTATATATCTCTTCTGAGCCGGCAAATACTTCTCGTCATATCTCTTTAAAACTTCTTCGCCGTAAACAGGGACATCCCTGGTCGCAGCTCTGTTCTTGCTTTCCTCGAACGGAATCTCTAGAAATATTTTGTAGTCAATGTATTCAGAAAGCTCGTTTCTGAACAGGAAAACCCCCTCGAAGACCACTATCGTATTTTCATCAACAGAATATTTCTTGCTGACTTCATACTTGTCAGTGGCCAAGTCAAGCAGAGTTAGTTCAGTCGAGAGTTTGCGTTTGCTGCGAATCGGGATCAAAAGCTTTTGAATAAGTGTCAGCAGGTCGAAGCTCTTGTTGTAATAGTTTTCCACCTGGTCCTGCCCTGAGTATCTGATGCTCTTCGGGTTATGAAAATCATCAAGGTTAATTAACTGGGTTTTGTGGCCTTTAGAAATCAGAAATTCGGATAGCGCTTCTGCAAATCTAGTTTTGCCAGATGTATCGATACCGGTTACTCCGATGATAAGTGCCCTGTAGTTTAATTTCATTTTCGTGGCTTCATCCAGAACCTTTTTAAATATGGCCAGCTTTCTGTCAAAGATTCCGAGAAGGTCAGAGAAAGTGCTAATGTTAATATCTGCCTGTTTTGGTTCTTCCCCACCATGTCCATACAGGGCACCAATGGAGAGGGCATTGTTTTCACGAGCAGCTTCAATATCGGTAGCTCTGTCACCAATAACTGCTGTCTCTAAATTGCCGAACCTGCTCTTGATTTTCTGCACCATCTGTATTTTATTTAGATTGTTATCCTGGGAGCACTCAAGATAGTCAAAATGTTCTCTAATCCCGAGTGACGAAATTGCCGAAGTGAACCAGGCTATAGAACTATTGCTGCATAACGCGAGCAGATATCCTCTTGCTCTTAGAACCTCTAGAGTCTCCTTAACCTGTGGAAAAAGAATAGCAAAATCTCGCATAGAAGATGCATACTCATTGCGCACAGCACTCCGGATTTCTTGCCAAGATAACTGGCGGTCTTGGGGCGTGATTGCTTTCCAAAATACGTCCGAAGTGAAACCGATATATTTCTCTATTGATCTCTCGGTAACATTGTCCTCAATGTTTAACTTTCTATAAGCCCTTCTTATCGCTTCTATTTCCGGCTTTGTAGCAGGATGAATCGTGCCATCTAAATCAAAGATGAGCAAATTAACTTCGGATGGTTCAATCATAGGCTTTTTCATAGGAAAGGCCTTCCCTAAAAATGTGATAACTGATTTCAAGAAGGATTTGAGTAGATTATACCATCATCGGAATAAGGGCATTGGTCATATTCTGTAAAACAGACCTAGACGTACTAACCAAAACGCTAATTTATTACCCCTGGACCATTATCGGGATGTTTGCCCTTCCATGAGTACGTTCGTTTAGGCAGATTCACCCCAACATTAGCAGAACAAGATTAAATGCTCAATTAGTATTTATCGGGATGTCTGACCAGTGGCAAGTAATTGCAGATTTATGCAAAGGCACTTGCCAATAACGTATTATACATGTCCCAATAAAATAACGGTAAAAGGGATTAGTACTTGCATTGGAACTTATCCCATGAGAAATGTTATAATCCTGACACCGAGGCCTTCTATGAAAAGTTTCAAGGAGGGCGAAATGAGAAAAACGGTAGCCATTTTGATGATAATAAGCGGAATTGCAGGTTTTATAGCATGGCCGATGTTTTTTCAATCGCAGGGTTGGTTAGGATTCCATGGATTTGGTCTTTGGGCACTAAATGAGGCCTTTTTCTTACTGGGTTTTATGTCTATAATGGGCGGTATCTATACATTGAAGAGGAAACCGAGAAGCTGGGTACTGACCGGAGCAATATGTTCACTTATCATTCCCATCTTGGGAATACCGGCGCTGATAATATTGGCAACGCGTAAAAGTGAATTTCAAACCTTAAAACCTTAGTTTTATTATATTTACTCCCATTGTTTGTAACCCGACAATGCTCGAATTGGTTCGGGGCAAATACATTTTCTAACAAAAACTCGACGTTATTTATTCCTTTTTAATAACATTGCCCAGGTTTTCTCTAATAACCTTAATTCTCTGATATTGTGGCTATTTGCTCGTAATATAAAACATTAAAGATATTGAGTGGCTGTACTTATAACTGGACGGACATCGGGATGTTTGCCCAAGGATAGGTATCCTATCTGCAAGTCACTAAAAAATGATAATTATACTGTCCTTTTATTGTATTTATGTTCATGAAAGGATAGACATATCCGTGTTGGTGTAATGATGTTTTTATTTTATATAAAAGGAAAAGGTTATCAGTATTTTTACGCTTCATTGGACAGACATCCCAATACCACTTGAACATTTAACTTTGCCTTGATATTATTGGAATAAATTTCCCTAAACTAACGTACTCATGGAATGGCAAACATCCCGATGACTACGTAGCCTTATTCACAATTATTCTAAAGTGATATTCAGTGTTGTCAAGACCGTTTTACTTTCGTCGGCCCGCTTCCGTAATCCCGAAACATCTGATATGCCCGGTATCCAAAGCTTTACTGGTAACAGTCGCCTTCGCATGTATTAATGTTAACTACAAGCAATCATCACGCGCCACGTCATTCAGTTTCCGCTTAGGCGTACGGCGCTGTCTTCTTGAGGATTATGTAAACTATTACACCCGTTATTTTACTGCCAGCGGAAAAGTAAGAGTGTTCAGCGCTGACACCATACAACGCCGCTCAAACCGTTAACGCGCCGATTAAAGCGGCCTTTATACCCTATGGGTACCAAGCAAATGACCGGTTAAGCTCCCGGGGGCTGTCCCCATATGCTGTTACCGGACGCTGTTTACTTGGCCTGGTTTTCGTTAACTGAAATCCAGCCGCGCCGGATTGCCAGGACCACGGCATGGGCGCGGTCGTTGGCATTTAGTTTGCGGAGGATCGAGCTTACGTGATTTTTAATCGTCTGCTCGCTGATCTCCAGGATCTGCGCAATTTTCTTGTTGGAATTACCGTCGGCCACATAACGCAGTATTTGGGTTTCCCGGTTCGTCAGCGGGGCGGTGATGGACTCGACGGACATGCCCATTGATACCATCTCCTGGAATTGTTTCAGGACATGCTCAGCCACGGTTGGTGTTGCCAGCAGGCTGTCGTTAATCGGATACTCGCCGCGGCCGACACGGCGGATGATGGTTTCCAATTCCTGGGTATTCGCTTTTTTGTCCAGATAAGCCGCCGCGCCGATTCTGATCGCCTCAAATAGTTCCTCATTATTTGTTTCGGAACTCATCATCACCAATCTGGTCGCCGGATAACGCTGCAGCAGACTTCTCCCCATTTTGAGCCCGTCCAGTGACGGGGCATCAATATCTAACAGGATTACTTCCGGCAGGTCTGCTTCGATAATTGCCGTCAAGTCGTCACCGGGGCCGGCATCAACGATTTCGAAATCAGATAGACCGCTAAATGCCTGCTTGACGCCAGCTCTAAAGAATGGTTGTTTATCGATGATTACCACCCGGGTACTTCCCATATCAATTCTCCTCCATCACACTTGTCATAAGTCTAGTTTGCTTACTATATTAGACTGCTCGTTGGGATTTGTCAAAGGCAGCTACGTCGAAAGAGTACGGGGTACTATCTTACTACGATGTACCGGTAGCTTTGGGTGATTGTACCCTTGCCCCTTACCAAAGATAATGAATATATTCAAACACATTATAAAGTAATCAAACCTACTAGCATGAATAAAAAGCACGGCGCTCAGTTGCGCAGGAGTAAGGAAAATGGTAATTATGAACAGCATTGATGAAAAAAACAGACTCAATATACAGGGGTTAGGCATTAACTCGAATCAGTATGTTTATATGGTGGATAATGACGAACAAATGATGCTGATTCTCAAGCGGGAATTCGAAGAATCCGGGAATAATGGGGCTGGCAATGAAGAAGCAACGATCGAAGAGTTCATCACCGGCAAGGTCCACAATCTGCTGGAGCGGATTACGGGCAAGGGTCCACTGAGTGTCCGGGAGATCGAGGTTTTGAATTACGCCGCGATGGGTAAATCAAACAAAGAGATTGCCGAAGTCATGGGGCTGAGCGAAAGCACAATCAAAAACCACTTTTCCAGTACTCTCCGAAAATTACACGCCAACGACCGTACCCATGCCGTGACTTTGGCGCTGTGCAACGGTTGGATCAATGTCAAAAATATTTCCGGTAGCGGTTTCCCCAATTGTCAGACCACTATCGCTGCCAATAGCGGGATTTAGTTAATTTTTCACCGGATAAATTATAACGTGTGGGGGTTTTAAACTGTCGGTTTCAATTAGTCGTAAGACTTATTTTCAGATAGCGGAGGCGTGCGAGATCGCGGGTACCAACAGAAATACGCTGTTACGGTGGATCCGCGATGGCCGTTTTCCTGACGTAAAAACCCGTGACCGCAACGGCTGGCGACTTTTTACCGAAGCTGACATCGCGAGATTAAAACTCGAGGTCAATGCCATCAAGCACTCATAAAATACATCATTGCGCGGATGCGATGATTTCTGACAATAAGTTGAATTGGGAGAATATATGGATATTTGTAAGCTCTTAAAGCATGCGATCGAAGTTAAGGCGTCAGATCTACACCTTAACGCCAACTGTCATCCCATTATCCGCGTTGACGGCGCCTTAAGAATCCTGAAAAATGAGGAAATCTTAACGGCTCAATGTCTTCGGGAATTATTCGATTGCATCACCACGGAAAAACAAAAGCAGGCACTCCAGGCTAAACTACAGCTGGATTTTGCCTATGTCATTCCGGAAGTTGGCAGGTTCAGGGTCAATGCTTTAATCCAACGCGAGGCTCTGAGTTTTTGTTTCCGGGTGATTGCCAAAGACATCACCCCGCTCTCACTGATGGGTTTACCTGAAATCTATTCTGAGATCACCCAGGCACGGAAAGGACTGATTCTGGTCACCGGGCCCACCGGCAGCGGTAAATCTACGACGCTCGCGGCGATGATTAATTTCATTAACGAACATGACAGCCGGCATATCATTTCGGTCGAAGACCCAATTGAATATATTCACCCGAACAAGCAATCAGTAATTTTGCAGCTTGAGGTCGGCCGGGATACGGAGTCATTCCATCAGGCGCTTTGGAACACGCTGCGACACGACCCGGATGTTCTGGTGGTCGGTGAAATGCGGGACCTGGAAACCATCAGCGCGGCCATTACCGCGGCTGAAACCGGCCACCTGGTGATGGGGACGCTTCATACGAATGATGCAACACAAACCGTTGACCGTATCATCGATGTCTTCCCCCACGGCCAGCAGTCGCAGATGCGTAACCAGCTCTCGCAGGTATTGCTGGCCGTGTTTTCGCAGCTGCTGTTACCCAGAATTAAAGGCGGCCGGGTACCCGCCTGCGAGATTATGATCGCCAACTCGGCGGTGCGCAATAGTATCCGTGAGGGGAAAACACAATACCTGGCGAACGCGATCCAGCTGGGTCATAAAGAAAAGATGCAAAGCCTGAACCAGGCTCTGGCCAAATTGGTATCCGACAGAGTCATCACCGCGGACGAGGCACTGTTGCAAAGCGTCGACCATGAACAATTGATTAATCTGATCGGGCTCAAAGAAATGGTGCAGAAGCCGATTTTTGCTTGATGCCGGGATTGATCTATCTTGTAAGCGCAACGACAACGGTTTGCCGTGATCGTTAACTGATAATTACCGGTGGATTAAATATTGGGCACGCGTCATGAACAGGAGAGCAATAACATGGAACTGGCCGCCTCGCAATTAATAAAAATTTACACGCAGTCGCAGTTCATCGTGGGGCACATTTATTATGCGCCTACCCCGGAGGCGCGATTGCTGGATGCTTTAAATGGCGTGGCCGACAGGGGCCCGGTGAAAAAGGGAAAGTTTCTGGAATTAAATGACGTCACGATTCAATATCAAAACGGGACGACCGAACAACTCAAGGTCACTTACATTAACAAGGCAACGGTGCAACTGGCCATCACGATCGGTGACGCTGACTCCGGCCGGGGTATTGGCGCGCAAAAAGGCTATAAATCCTACCCGTTTGTCGAAAAGTCCCCGATCCCGGTCCGGGTGGAGACACATGATTATGTCGTTACCGGCAATATCTACCGCCTGGGTAGCCAGAAAGTCTGGAATATCCTCGAAGATACGGCGACATTCTTGCCGCTCACCCATGCTCAAGTCCATACCCTGGCGAACGGCGCCTTGGAGATGGTTAGTTTTGTGGCGCTCAACAAAGATCATATCCTGTCCTTACAAGAAGAAAACGGGAAGCAGAAAAGGGTGGGGCCGGTAACGGCATAAACCTTAAATCAGCATCTTAAAACACACTGAATATCAGCGTCTGGAGATCAAACGAATACATGAAAATAGAAACACTATTTAAGCGAGCGGTCGAAAATCGAGCCTCAGACCTGCATTTACGGGTCGGGCTCCCGCCCATTTTACGTATTGACGGGCACCTCCAGCGGCAAGCGGACTTAACGCTGCTGACCAACGATGATATCTTGCACATGCTGGATGAAATCGCCACGCCCCAGCAGCAGGAACGTTTGTCCCGGGAAAAAGAACTGGATTTTGCTTATCCCTATGAGCTCGCGGCCCGATTCCGCATCAATGTCATGCGGCAAAGGAAAACACTGAGCGTCGCCTGCCGGATGTTACCTTTTGTGGTACCATCCATTGATGAACTGGAATTGCCATCAATCTGTAAGGACTTGATATTGCAGCCCCGGGGCCTGATCCTGGTAACAGGACCCACGGGTGTCGGTAAGTCGACCACCATGGCCGCCATGATCCGCCATCTCAATGAAAACAAAGATTGCAATATCATCTGCATTGAAGACCCGATTGAGTATCAGCATCAAAACGTCAATTCGATTGTAGCCCAGCGTGAGCTGGGGGAAGACACCGATTCGTTTGACATGGCCCTGATACGCGCTTTGCGCCATGACCCCGATGTCATTGTTGTCGGGGAAATGCGTGAGCTGAACACGATTTCCGCGGCCATTACCGCGGCCGAAACCGGCCATCTGGTGATGAGCACGTTACACACAACCGATGCTGTGCAGACCATCGACCGCATGGTGGATGTCTTTCCGCCGAATCAGCAATCACAAATTCGGTTGCAATTGTCGCAGGAGATAATAGCGATCTTGTCCCAAACTCTGTTACCGCGAGCTTCTGGCTTAGGCATGATCGCGGTCTTCGAGATCGTTTTAGCCAACCCCTCAATACGAAACCTGATTCGCGAGGGTCGCACTTACGAGATTCCAACCTATATGAAATTGCACTCTGAGTCTGGAGCTGTGAGCCTGGATGAAGCGCTGGTATTAATGGTGCGCAAGCTTAAGATTACGCGCGACGCGGCGATGCAAAAAACAAATGACCCAAAACATTTAACCAAACTGCTAAGTTTGTAATGTAACCGATAATTGATTAGAGGTGCCGTTATGCAAATCGATGAATTGCTCAAATTAATGGTGGAAAAGAACGCATCCGACCTGCATATCAGAGTGGGGAGCCCACCCATGTTCCGGATCTACGGGAAATTATCCCCGGTGAAGGATTGGCTGCCAGTCACGGTCGAGGATTCCGTGGCCATTTTAGAGTCTATTAGCTCCCCAACGCAGCGGCAAACCTTCGCGGAAACGCTCGAGTTAGACCTTGCTTACAGCTCATCCGGCATCGGACGGTTCCGCGTCAATGTGCTGCGTCAAAGAGGAACTGTTGCTTTTGTCATTCGTTTGGTGGCTTTTAAAATTCCCACCATCGAACAACTGGGTTTGCCTTTGATCTGTAAAGAGCTGATTCTTCGACCCCGCGGCTTGATTCTGGTTACCGGCCCGGCCGGTAGTGGTAAGTCCACGACGATGGCGGCGATGATTGACCATCTGAACGAAACTGAGAGCCGCAACATCATAACCATTGAAGATCCGATTGAATACTTGCACCACAATAAAAAAAGCATTATTGCCCAGCGTGACTTAGGTGACGATACCCATTCCTTTGACGTCGCGCTGATGCACACCTTGCGGCAGGACCCCGATGTGATTTATATCGGCGAAATGCGCGACCTGCCCACCATATCAACCGCGATCCGGGCGGCCGAAACCGGCCACCTGGTGTTAGGGACACTGCACACCACGGATGCCTCCCAGACCGTGGACCGCATTATCGATATTTTCCCGGCGAACCAACAGGATCAAATCAGAATACAATTTTCCCAGGTACTGGAAGCCGTGATGACACAGTGTTTGCTTCCCCGTATCGGCGGCCAGGGCAGAGTAGCTGCTTTTGAGATTTTGCTGGCCGCGCCGGCCGTCAGAAACCTGATCCGCATGGGAAAAAGCCATGAATTACCCAATGTGATGCAACTTGGCAGTAAGGATGGAATGCAAACCCTGGACCAGGCTCTCGCAATGCTGGTAAAAAGCCAACTTGTCACCCAGGAAAATGCGGTGATGAAAAGCAGCCATCCGGCACAACTGCTGAAATTACTTTAAAATCCTCTGACTCGGCGGGGAATTACGGCAACTTCCTTCGATCGGGTCCAACGATCATTGACTGCAGGGTTTTGCAGAATATTTCCACCAGTTCCGGGTCGAACGTTGTCCCGGCGCAGCGCCGCAGTTCTTCGATTGCTTCCTGCGTCGAACGCTGGTTGTGATACGGTCGCAGCGAAGTCATGGCATCATAAGCATCCGCGACCGATAGCAGACGCGCTTCGAAAGGTATATCATGGCCTTTGGTTCCCGAGGGATAACCGCTGCCGTCATAGTGCTCGTGATGATTTAAGATAATCGGCAACGCATTGGCGAGTTCGACAACATAACGGAGTATCTCGACACCCATCGTCGGATGGGCTTTAATCTGCCGCCATTCCTGATCATCCAACGCCCCGTCTTTGTTCAGGATGGAATCAGGGATACCGATTTTACCGATATCGTGCAGCAGACCGGCCGTACGGATTACGGCAACTTTTTCCGGCGGTATGTTCATGGCCTGGGCCATCGCCACGGCGTACTGACTCACTTTTCGCGAATGCCCGTAAGTATAATGATCCTTGGCATCCACAGTGGCGGCCAGGGCAAATATCATCCCGATGGCGATCCGCTTGGTTTCACTATCAGACTCTACTTCCATCAACACTTGCGACCGGGAATCATAGGGGCCGCAGGTTCGGTTCCGGCCGGTTTCTTTGGCCGTATATAGCGCCTTGTCAGCCGCTGCCAGGAGTTCTTCCTTGGTCATCCCATCAGTAGGCCAGGAGGCTACCCCCAAACTGGCCGTTACTGAGGCCCGTCCTTTAAACGTCCTCTCCTGAATCTTTTCCCGAATGCGTTCGGCGACAACGTAAGCACCCTGGGTGCTGGTTTCCGGCAACATCACCGCAAATTCTTCTCCTCCGTATCGGAATGCTTGATCAATATTCCTGATGGAATCTTGAATACACCTGGCAATACTGGCGAGAACATCATCTCCGGCCAGATGCCCATAGGTATCATTGTAAGTTTTAAAGAAATCAATATCAATCATGATCATCGCAAAAGTAGCGCCAAACCGCGTGTTCCGTGCTATTTCCTTATCCAAACACTCGTGCATGTAACGGTGATTATATAACCTGGTGAGCCCGTCGGTAATGGCCCAGGTCATCGCCTGGAAATAAAGTTGCGCATTTTCTATGATCACGCCGGCTTGATTCGCAAGGCTCATGATCAGGTCGATATCTTCCTGGTTAAAAATCTGCCGCGAATGTTTGCCGCTCAACCCCAGAATACCGATCAGTTTGCCATGCCCCTTGAGGGGGCAGAAAAGTTCCAATTGAGAATTTTTCAGAATTTCTCGCTCCCCTTCCCACAGTGCCTTAAATTGGGGGAGACTTTCGATCTGATTGAGTGTTAGAACCTGATTTTCTTTTTCGAGCCAGCTTACTAACGGGCTATCGAAGGACAGATTAAATTCATCTTTCGTACTATCTTTGGTAATTGGATAGACCGTCCGTACTGTGAAAACACTACTACCTAGATCCTCAATCATCAGGACGGCCCGGGAGATACGAATCGCTTGGGATAGTGACTGCAGCATTTCTGACGAGAGTTGGTCAAGGTTCAGAATGTTTCCCATTTTACTGGTGAAACTGAGCAAGGTCTGGCGATGAGTATAAGTTTCGCCGTAAAATGCACGGTCCACCAGTGCTTGCGCCGGACGCCGCAAGGGTAAGCCGATGATCACCAATAACCCTACCAAAATAATGATAAGGATTACGATCACATAGGCTGGCAGGCCCGGGTAATACCTGAATGTAAATAATAATCCGCCGGCAAATAACACTGCCACGGGAATCAGCGCCAGTGTAAATGCCAAGCCACGCCGTATTACAAATTTAATGTCCAGCAGGTGATACCGGGATACAGAATAAGTAATAATCAAGACATTGAGGAAACTACCAATATGGTCGAGTGGGAAACCGGCTATCGGCGGTATGAGGTTAGAGTAACTGAGTACCGTAATGATACTCCAACCAAAAATTAGATACATGGTGCGGTTACGGTCGGCTGGGTCGGTGGAACCACGGTATTTCTTAACTAATAAATACAGACCGGCTATAATCGGTGTAAGACTAAGGGCACCGATAATGAAAATTGAATTCCCCAGACTATGATACAGGACACCATGTATTACGTACGAGTATTCAACAATGTCACCTGTAAAACAGAGCGCCGCAAAGAGGGCCAGAATAATATAGCCGATTAATATTTCTCGGCCTTTGGTGCGGTTGGTATAAACCCGGATGAAATGGTAATAGGTAATTAGTGTCCAGATCAAAGCCACGGTCAGGGCTTCATTCCAAAATATGGCTTGTTTAGGGAAGGCATTGAGATGGAGCATGAATGAAGTGAAGCTCCAGATTGCCGCCACGACAAGGTAGAAGGAAAATACCTGATTGATGCGTTCTTTTAGGTTCGCCAGAGAAAAACAAAATAAGATAATATATGCAGCACAGGTAATCAGCGGGATTAGAGCCCATATCGTCAATATGATGCTCCTTCAATTAATAATAATTATTTATTATGATTATGTCCCATCGCCTCACTCTTGTCAACAGATAATATGCTGGAGTAGGCATTAAGTACTATTAATTAAAGCAGGCAGCTATCAAATTGATAGCTGCCTGCTTCTGCCGGATGTATCCCCGTCAATTATTGTATCCGTTGCGGATAATGCGTTAACGAAACCATCAGCGCACAGTCAACATCTCATTTGCGTGGGCAGGTAAGGCCACTTCCGGACTAAGCAGGAAATCTACGGTCTCATCTGCCGGATTAATGTGCGGCGGCTTAAGCTGGGACATGTCAACACCAGCCTTTTGCTGCCGTTGTTTATAGAGCTGGAAGGTATTGGGAGCAAGCTTGGTAACCACCAGCGGCCTAAGGCCGGTAAATGATTCCAATTCGGCATAAGGTGTATCCAGTTTTTTCAGCTCTTCGTGGACCCGCGAAGTAACCTGCTGCAAAGTGGTGCCATCATCTCCTTTCAGTTCGATATATAAATGCAATGCCGGAATACCGTTGGTCTCTTTACGCGCAGTCCAATCCACATAAGTGAGTCCGGTGTTTTCGATCGCCTGCCAGATTGCCTTTTCGGAGAGCCGGGTGAAACCGGCAATATCAATCTGGTCATCAACCCGGGTCAGGAATACCATCTGTGGGATATCGATGTTTAATTTCTCATTCCGCAGCGCCGTAATTTTTACCAGGTGCCCTAACCTGTATCGGACAAACGGGCCGCCGTGGAAACTCGTAATCACCAGTTCATAGTTACCCGGTTTTAGTTCATCCATCAATAAAGTAGCGGGTTGATAAGCGGGGTTGTCCCGGGATTTGATGCTTTCCTTTTCGGGGATGAATTCAAAGAAATTAAGCTGGGGGATAAAGGTCATGCCTTGATAGTCCCATGTTTGCGTTGCGATCAGCGGAGCCTCGGTGCAACCGTGAAAATCCAGCGGATACCGGCCCCACATGTCTTTGATTTTTTCCCGGTATATCGAACCATCAATGCCGAAAGTAATCATGCCTTTGAGTTTCCAGATATCCCTGGGCAATAACGGCCGGCGGGCAAGTTTACTTTTTATCATCCCTTGTGCCAGGCGCGCCATTACTTTAGGTTTTTTCATCAAAGCTTTCAGGCTCGTATGACCGCCATTGCGGCTAAAACGGTTACCGATGGCCACGGTCACGCTCGACATTGCCAGGCACAAATCCAATCCTTCGGTCAAAGCCATGTCAAAACCTTGCTTGATTCTTTCTTCAAAAAGGGTTTCTTCCGCCTGGTGAATCGGCGGCAGAAAATTAAAGAGCCCGCCGGGGAAAGCCCGGGCCAGCGTCCCGGTGGCGTACGGGGGTGGCGCCATGCCGTAGAAAACGTTGTCATTTAAATTAAACGAGACTTCATTACGATCTTTACAGCCCGAAAAAAGTACTAATGCCATAATCAGTGATTCAATTTCTTCCAACTGCCGGGAAGTAACCGGCGCCCAGCGATGCGCGTATTCACCATATTTACCCGAAGTATACTGCCATAAAATCGGCTTTTTCGGGAGGGCATCCATTTTACGCTTTAGGAGATACGGAGCATAATCCGCATAGGTTGTAAGCGGGACTGACGCCCGGAACTCATTCACGGTCTCAGGATTAGCTTGACCCAAAATATGACGCCCCAATTCACATTTCTTCAGCAAGACCAACTGTTCCCTAAGTAAACGCGATTGGATGTCCATAAACTCCGGCAAGCTTAAATCAATGAATCCACAGCACCTTTTCCATAATTCTTCATTTCTACCCTCTCGGAAAAGCTCACTTAGCGTCGCCATTTTGTTTTCCTCCTTGAATCAATTATCCGTTGCAGACCGGCGTACCGATTGAATAAAAGCACGAATGCTCTGCCGGTTCGGAACGAGCATCGGTGTCTCTTGCTGATAGCTGCCATAACCCGGAAACATCCTGGGGAAATAGAATTTATCCTGTAAAATGACCAAC
>Ga0182010_10000991_pt1 | contig 15504 bp, 12 predicted proteins | sample 611E1MmetaG_FD_120488 | JGI IMG/M metagenome (GOLD analysis project Ga0182010, IMG submission 120488) | Permafrost microbial communities from Stordalen Mire, Sweden - 611E1M metaG | ecosystem: Environmental > Terrestrial > Soil > Wetlands > Permafrost | place: Sweden: Stordalen | collected...
CCCGAAGCCAGCCCCGTCCGGGGAGACGGCACCCGCAGACCAGCCAGCCCCGGTCAAGAAGGCGGCGCGCGCCCCGAAGCCAGCCCTGACTGATGAGGCTGCGCCGGCCCCGAAGCCAGCCCCGTCCGAGGAGACGGCACCCGCAGACCAGCCAGCCCCGGTCAAGAAGGCGGCGCACGCTCCGCAGCCAGCCCCGTCCGAGGAAATGGCGCCCGCCCCGAACGCAGCCCCGTCCGAGGAGGCTGCCCCAGCCCCGAAGCCAGTGCGGGCAAAAAAGGCGGCGCCTGCCGAAGCGGAGCCACCGGTAGCGCCGACCCCGGCCCAGCCGTAAACTAATCGGATGTCATCGATCCCCTTCGTCAAGGCCGAAGGGCTGGGGAATGATTTCCTCGTCGTGGATCTGCGCCCAGGCCAGCCAGCGGCAGGAATCCCATCCGCGGCCGACCCGGCAGTCGTGCGTGCGCTGTGCGACCGCCACTTCGGAGTGGGCGGCGACGGCGTGCTCGCCATCCTGCCGCCCGTGCAGGGCGATGCCCGCATGCGAGTGATCAACGCCGACGGCAGCGAGGCCGAGATGTGCGGAAATGGCATCCGCTGCGTAGCCAAGCTGCTCTACGAGAGAGATCCCTCGCTTCACCGTCCGGTGCTACGCATCGATACCGGCGCGGGCCTGCTGGAATGTCGGATCGAAGAGCGCGACGGTCGGGTCGAGACAGTGGCGGTCGAGATGGGACGACCGCAGTTGGACCCGCCCCAGATCCCTGTCGCGGCGCCGGGTGGCAAGCGCCTGGTGCGAAGCCCTCTGCGCGCGGGTGACCGTCAGTTCAACTTTACCGCCGTGTCCATGGGCAACCCTCACGCAGTGATCTTCGTCGACGATCCGGCGGCCGATCTGCGCGCCCTGGCCGAAGCCTACGGACGCGGCATCGAGCGCGATTCTTTGTTTCCCCGCCGGACCAACGTGGAGTTCGCGGGCGTCAGGCAGGGGTCAGCCGGGATCGAAATCAATCTGGTCGTGTGGGAGCGAGGCTGCGGCATCACGCTTGCCTGCGGCACCGGTGCTTGCGCCACAGTGGTGGCGGCTTGCCTGGAAGGCCGGGCCGCACCTGACCAGGAGATTCCGGTACACCTTCCCGGCGGCACGCTCTTCATCCGCGTGGCCAGCCAGCCCGCAAGTGGCGGTTCCGCGAACTACACCGGCGTGTCCATGCGCGGCCCTGCCCGCATCGTGTTCGAGGCCGAGATCGATCCAGATCAGATCTACAAGCCAGCCGCAGAGTCATAGGCAGGCAGGAGGCATATGCGTAGTACTCTCTGCATCGCCCTGGTGTTTGTCGCAGCCGCATGCCGCAACACCACTGGGCCGAAAGCACCTGCGGCTGGCAATGATGGTGGTGCGGACAGTACCCTCGCCGCTGGCGGCAGCGGCACGACCGGAAGCGGGGGAGCCGCGGGCAGAGGTGTCCCTGACGGTGCGGGTGGGACGGCTGGAGCAGGCGGCAGCAGCGCGGCAGGAACGGGTGGGGCGAGCGCTCCCAAAGATGCCGCGGCCGGTGGCGGGGCCGGCACGACAGGCGTGGGAGGCTCCTCTGGTTCGGGTGGGACCAGCGGCACGGCAGGGAACGGCGGCAAAGGCGGCGTGGCCGGAAGCGGCGGCGCGGCTGGAGCCGCTGGCAGCGGAGGTTCAGGCGGGGGCAGCGGCACAGGCACGGGCGGGCTGGACGCGGGCGGCGCATCCGGCGACGCGGGCCGCGATGCGGGTAGCGATGTCGCTCTTGCGACCGACAGCGCGTCCGATGTCAGCCGGGACACAGCGATGGATCAAGCCTCGGTCCGCGCCGACGCGGGCAGCGACGCGATCCCAGTGCCCGACGGCTACCTCCTGGCGTGGTCCGACGAGTTCGAGGTCGACGGCGCGCCCAACCCGAAGAACTGGAACTTCGAAATCGGGTTTGTGCGCAACGAGGAACTCCAGTGGTATCAGGCCAAGAACGCCTCTGTTTCGGGCGGCCTGCTGGTCATCGAGGCACGCCGCGAACGCGTGACCAACCCTAACTATTCGGCAACCGGCGCGGATTGGAAGACGCAACGCCAGTATGCCGAGTACACCTCGTCCAGCATGACCACATCGGGACTCCATGCTTTCACGTACGGCCGCTTTGAGATGCGCGCGCGCATCAACACGGACAAGGGCATGTGGCCGGCGTTCTGGACCGTTGGATCCACTGGCGAATGGCCCAGCGGCGGCGAGATCGACATCATGGAGTTCTACAATGGCAACATCCTGGCCAACGTGGCCTGGGGCACCACCACCCGCTGGGTTGCGAAGTGGGATTCATCGGCCAAGGCCGTCACCAGCTTCGGCGACGCGCAGTGGTCGAGCAAGTTCCACGTCTGGCGCATGGACTGGGACGACCAGAACATCGTGCTCACAGTGGACGACTACCAAATGAACACCATTCCGCTTGCCACCGCAGTCAACCCCGACGGAACGGCCCCTTTCAAGAAGGATCAATACATCATCATCAATCTGGCCATCGGCGGCGTGAACGGCGGCGATCCTTCCACCACGACCTTCCCCGCTCGCTACGAGATCGACTATGTCCGCGTCTTCCAGAAGAAATGAAGGGGCCGAGGCCGCAGGACCCCGACGAGAAGAGCAGTGCCCGCCACGACAAAGAGCAACGAGATGGCGGCGTAGCTGGCGGGACCGGGGACCTCGGATGCCAGCCAGGCGATGAGCTGGGGCAGCAGGACCAGGACGAAGAGGGCCAGGGCCGCACCCATGGGTCGGCAGAGCCTGGGCGCCAGGCAGGCGAGAATGGCGAGGTAGTAGCTGGACAAATTGAAAACAACGGGCGGCAACAGGACGGAAAGGGTGCCGCGATCCGCGTCGGTGCGCTGGCGGAGCAAAGCCAGAAACCAAAGCGCTGCGAAGCCCACGCGCAGAAGCCAGGTGATGGCCGCAGGCCACCCGAACACTGCCGCGGGCTGGCTCATTCCGATGCGATTGACCGATGTGCTGGCCGCGTGCTTGATACTGTTGTGGAAGAAGTCCACCCATAGCCCCAGACCGTCTCCGGTGCACGACAAAGCAACAAGCAGCGCCACGGTGAGGAGCGCGAAGAGCAACAAGCGCACCCGAGCAATGTGGATGGGACGTCGGCGAATCCAGTCGGCGGCCAGCGCCAAACCGGGCCCGGCGAGAAGAAGAGCGGGAAAAACCTGAAGCCCGGCGCTCAGGCCCAGGCAAGCCCCTGCCGCGCGAACCCGCCCTCGGTGCAGGCACCCGAGCCCCGCGACCGCCGCCACCAGCCACAACGAGCGGCCCAGGCCGCCGCCAGTCCACAGGGCGATCCAGGGAAAGCCGAGTCCAACGATCAAAGCCCCCAGCACCCCGGCGCGCACGCCGAAACCCCACAGCAGGCACAGCAACAGAAGTCCGTAGCCCACATCGTCGAGTTGACTCAGGGTTGCAAGCCACGCAAGCGAGGCCTGACGATCGCGCAGCACGGTTGTGCGCAGGAGCCACGTCCACACCGGCGTGGCGTTGTAACCATGGTCGGTGAGTAGGGCGCCCCAAGCTGCGGGATGGAGCTGCGATTGAAAGAAGACCACGTCGCGACGAAAATCAGCCCAGCGCGAAGGTGTGAAGCCAGTCGTGCAAAGCGACCCGTTGTTCAGCGTCTCCGACAGCGACCGCAACTTGTTGCTGCGCAGATCGCGAACTGGCTGGCGCGCATCCGAAGGCCACCGTTGTTCCTGCCACGCAGCCGTGGCGAGACAATCGTAGAGCCGGGTGTAGCCCAACTCGGGTGCATACTTGGCCCCGAGAAAGTAGTGGGCGGCATCGTGGTAGTGGATCGACCAATAGCCGGCGAAAAGACCAAAATTGGTGTAGGCGAGAGGCGCCGCGAGGGCCAGCAAGCCGAAACCCAAGCTCTGCAACAGGGTCTGCCGGCGCGCCCGACGCCACGCCCAGCCACCGAGCAGTAGCACCGCAAGCGCCAGCGTTGCCGTGCCCGCGAAACCGAAGGTGAAATGCACGGCCAGCAGGCCCCCAACAACGCCAAACATGCCCCCAACCAGCTGCGCGCGGGCTGAGCGTCCGGGCCAAAGGAAGACAAAGCAGAAGACCCCGCATAGCCCGATCAGGAGCTTCCGCCACGCCTGCCACCGCACGAGCTGCGCCGCCGCGGGGGCCACCACGGCGGGACGAACCTCCACATCCAGGACCGGCGGTCGCCGGCAGAAGACCTGCAACTCGGAAAGCGCTATCGCTCCCTGCCCCGACACCGGCCGCACCCGCAAGTAGCGCCCATGTCCGTCGAGTCCAGTCGCCATGCGCGTGCGCAGCCCTGCCTCGGCCGAGCCCATGGGTCCGGCCTGCCAGAACGGCTGCCAGCCCACCTGGTCAGCCGACAGCTCGACCAGAACCGTCGCTTCGGCACTGGCCTGCAACAATGCCGCACTCAAACTCGCGTCGACTTGCAGATCGAACACCAGGGCAGCCCCCTTGGGCCCCAACATGGTGGAGAGACTCGCATTGTCCGGATCGCCCTCGCGGGCCAGCACCCCGTCGGTCACCAGTTGGGGGCGATAGGCCGCGGTCCAAGCCGCAGGCGCAAGGCCGCCGAGGAGATTCGTCTCGCCGCAAGGTTCCGCCCGCGCCCGACCGGCCGCGAGCAAGACCAGGGCGAGGATGAACGCGCTAGCCATGCGCGAGGATCCTACCCCACCTGGAGCGCGACGTGAGTGGGAACGACCGATCACCTATTCAGAAGACCTTGTCGATGACCACGGAGGTGCCCGACTCCACTACTGAGGTAACCGCAGCGCCAACCTCGGTCGTGGTGAAGCTGACGCTGTTCTGCTCGCAGCGGTAGGTCTTGGGCAGCCCGCTTGCCAGCGCGTCGCCGCGCGCAGCCACCGTGCACACGCTGTCGGTGGTGGAGGCATTTCGCTGAACATCGAAAAGCCCGGCTTGTGAGAGGATCTGCACCGTGCCGGCGTTGGCACGATAGAAGGCGTCAAGGACAATGATCGTCCCGCCCAGAGTGACGAAGGTGCTTATGGCGCCAGCCCATTCCTGCCCAAGCTGAGTGAGGGTTGCGTCGCTGGCCTGCTCCTGCCCGTAGATCAGGAACACATCGGTCGCTCCCAGTAGCGTGGCCACGTCCGAGGCTGCCGCGTCGGTGCGTTCAACCTGTCGACCAGTGTCCAGCGTAACCTGGTCGATGGCCGCGTCCGCACCGGCGATGGCGATCGGGTTGGCTGCACCCTGGTATGCCAGCAAGCGGACTGGGTTGGTGGGCCAGAGGAAGACCGCGTTGCCCAGAATTCGATTCATGGCAGGCCGATTCTTCAGGTAGTCATGGCCAATCACAATCACCCTCCCCGTGCCGGCGACCTCGCATTGACTGTTGCTGCATAGGCCAGTGGCACAGGGAACCCCGCAGCCCCCACAGTTGTCAGGATCGGCCGCGGTGTTCGTGCATTGCTGTCCGCAGGCGCTCTCTTCCTCGGCGCAAGCCGGTCCCCCGTCGTCCCAACCCGCATCGCTGTCGATTGCAAGCGCTTCCGCATTTTCCCCATCGTCGCTGCCGGCCGCGTCCGCGTCTTCTCCGGCATCAGGGACGGCGCACGACCCGGCGAGCGCGCACTCGCCGCCACAGAGTGAGTATCCCAGTGCGCATTGGGTTCCCACGATGGGATCGAGACACGCTGACAACGGCAGCAACGCCGCGACCGCAAACACCAGTCGCGTCGTCATGGCGCCGTCCCTCCCGCTTTTTCAGATTGGGGCGGTTGGGTGGCAGCTCCGCCTTCGCCGTGCACTTCTGCCTTCTTGACGATCACGAATTCGACTCGGCGGTTCTCGCGGTCGGCCTGTTCATTGTCCCCTGGCACAGGCGGCTGCTTGCGCCCGTAGGCTGCGGTGAAGAGCCTCTCCGGCGGGAAGCCCATCTCGATCAGGACTAGGCGCACGCGCCGCGCCCGTTCCTGGCTAAGCCAGTCATTGAACGGATCCGGGCCCCGGTGATCGGCGTGGCCTTCAATGACCAGATAGTCCCATTCGAGGTGCTGATTCCATAGATTCAACACGGCGGCCAGGGCGGGCCGGCCCGCGCTTCGCACCCCAGCCCGGTTGGTGTCGAAGAGCAAATGCTCGGTCAGCAGAATGCGGTCTTCCTTGACTACGATGGGCGCCTCATCTGGACAGCCGTCTTCGTCGTCCACCCCGTTGACTGTCTCCGGTTCGTTCGGACACTTGTCCACCGCGTCGGGAATTCCATCCTTGTCGTTGTCGGGATCCGGACAGCCGTCCTCGTCTTCAAATCCGTCCTTGTCCTCAGGTTCGTTGGGACACTTGTCGATGTCGTCCGGGATTCCATCGCCGTCCCGATCGAGGACCTTGGGCTTTGCCACAGCCACCGCAGCCACGACCGGAGGAGCGATCGGCTCGGGCCTGTGTGCATCGCGCACGACAATTTCGACGCCGACCAAGGCTATCTGGGCGCCCGAGCCGTCGAGCGGGCTGGATGGCTGTACCAAACGCAGATAGCGAGCCGAGGGGCCAAATATCCAGCCCCCTCGCCGGAAATTCCAGCCGACTGCCGCCTCGCCCACCGCGCGCACCAGGGTCCCGGTCAGGCCAGCACCTGCCCCAGCCTCGATCCAAGGACCGGTGGCACGCGAATCATTTTGGAGCCAGGCCAGGGGTCGGAACCTACCGATAGCGGACAGCGCCAGCAGACCGCCCATTGCGGGATCCCGAATCGCCTTGTCTGAAGGGGGAGGACCGTTGGACAGGAACCCACCGCGCAGGCGCAGCCCCAGCAGGGTCCACCGTCCTAGCGGCAGACCTGCGGAGATCGCCGGCATGGTGCCGACGCCAAAACGGTCGCGCAGAAGCTTACTGAGCGGGACCGCAACCGGCACTTCCACGCTGACCACTGTCCCACGCAACGGCTGCGCGTCCTCGGCCCGACCGGGCAGCGGCCAGACGAGTAGCGAGGCTGCAAACGCAGCCACAAACATGGCGCACTTCATCCACAAGGTTCATTCGCCGTGTTTGGCGAAGATCTTAATGAGGGTGGCGCGTCAGAACAGGCTGCCCTGGCCGCTCGGGCTGTTGCGGCCAGTCGACGGGAGCGGAATCTTCATGTGTTCGTAGGCCTGGCGGGTGGCCTGACGGCCACGTGGGGTGCGCACCAGGAAGCCCTGCTGGATAAGATAGGGCTCGTGCACGTATTCCAGGGTGTCGCGATCTTCGGCCAGCGCCGCAGCCAACGACTCGATGCCGGCCGGGCCGCCGTCGAAGCGCTCCATGATGGCGCGCAACAGCCGGCGATCGCCCTCATCCAATCCCAGCTCGTCCACTCCCAACCGGCGCAAGCCAAAGTCGGCGGATTCGCGGGTGACCCGGCCGTCGCCGCGCACTTCGGCGAAATCGCGCACCCGGTTGAGCAACTTGTTGGCGATGCGAGGCGTGCCGCGCGCGCGCCGACCGATTTCAAGCGCGCCCTCCTCGTCGAGACGGATGCCCAGAATCTTGGCGGAACGCTTGACGATGGTGGTGAGCTCGTCGGGCGCGTAGAAATCGAGTCGCTCGACGATGCCAAAGCGCGAGAGCAGCGGCGAGGTCAGTTGGCCGGTGCGCGTGGTGGCGCCCACCAGGGTGAAGCGTTCGATGGGCACCGTGATGGCGCTGGCGCCTGCGCCCACGCCCGTCACGATCTCGATCTTGAAGTCCTCCATCGCCGGGTAGAGGCTCTCCTCGATGATGGGCTGCAGCCGGTGGATCTCGTCGACGAACAGGACATCGCCGCGACTGAGCGACGTGAGGATGCCCGCCAGATCGCCCTTGCGCTCCAGCGCCGGCCCGGATGTCACGCGCGCCTGGGTGCCCATCTCGTGCGCCAGCAGGTGCGCCAGGGTGGTCTTGCCGAGGCCAGGAGGGCCAGACAGAAGCACGTGATCCAGAGTTCCGCCGCGCTTCTTGGCTGCGGCCACATAGACCTCCAGGTTCTCGACCACCTTGCGCTGCCCGACGAACTCCGAGAATGAGGTCGGCCGCAGCGCCACGTCCAGCGCCTTCTCTTTGGGCGAGGCTGCCTCGGGCGACACCGCGCGCGCGGGAGACTCGCCCTCGCCCGGGGCCGGCCCCTCGTCATGCCGCTTGCGCGCCATCACTTCCTCCTCATGGCAGCCAGCGCTTCTTTGATGAGGTCAGGGGTGGGCTTGCTCTCGTCAAGCGCCGGCAGGATGGACTCGAACTCGTTGGGCCGGTAGCCCAGCGCCTGCAGGGCGCCGTAGACCTCGCCTCGCCGGCCAGGGGGGACAAGGCCCGGTAGCGGGAAAGGCCCGGCCGCATCCCGGCCCGCACCCACCGGCACTCCGATCTTGTCGCGCAGCTCGACCGCCATGCGCTCGGCGGTCTTGCGGCCCACCCCGCGAATCCTGGTCAGGGTGCCGAGGTCAGCCGCGCGGATGGCGCGGACGAGATCGCCGATGGGCAGACCAGACAGGATAGCAACCCCCACCTTGGGCCCCACCCCCTGCACGGTGAGCAGGGTTTCAAACATGCGGCGCTCCTCGGGATCGGCGAAGCCGTAGAGCTGCATGGGACCGTCCTGAACCGTGTGGGTGTAGATGAACAGGCGCGCCTCGGCGCCCAGGGCTGGCAGCGCGCGCTGGGCCGCCGCGGTGACCGTCACGGCATAGCCCACGCCACCTGCCTCGATCACCACGGCGTCGGGGCTCTTCTCAAGCAAGGTACCGCGCAGCGAGGCTATCATTGGGTGGTTGAGAACACAGTGGGGAGAGGAGAGAGCACAAAAGGCATCGTGGCGAGAAGCCTACCCCTGCCTGGGCTGCCGTGGCTAGTACCGTTGCACAGGAAGGAGCCTTGCACTTCGAGGGGGCGTGGATGATCATCACGACCTGGCGACGCGTGGTAGCCGTCACATGACGCGAGGAAATCCCATGAACCCATTTGCAGCGCCTGTCTATCGAGGCCAGGGATGGAGGACGAGATTTGCAACCCTCTGCGCGCTCTTGCTCGGCCTGGGCACGTGCTCTTCGCATTCAGGCCCTCGATCGCTGGTCGACATGCTGCCGCCTGACAACCAGGTCAGCCCCTGGACGCAAGCTGGTGGTGTCTCACTGATCACCGACCAGACGGGACTCTACAACAGGATTGATGGCGCCGCGCCCAAGTACATTGATCGCGGCTGGGTCAGCACTGTATACGCCAACTACATCCAGGGCACCCGCAGCATCCAGGTGGCGATCCACGACATGGGCAGCGATGCGAATGCCGAGAGCATCTTCAACTTCGAAAAGCCATCCTCGTGGCAGTCCATCAACGGACTTCCCAACGCGGTGCTGGACATGGGCCTGTCAAGCGCCTATGCCACCTACGCCTATGTGAGTCACTTCTTGATTGAGATCAACATCAGCGAGAAGACCGACGCCGCGCGCGCCGATATTGAGCGATTCACAAACCTCATTCTAGACCGCGGGACGTGATTCCCTTCGCGTTGTTGGCGGCTGCGCTGGCCGTCCTGTATTTCCCGCTCTTCGCCGGGCAGATTCTCTATCAGCGCGACATCGGCCGTTGGGTTTTCCCTTCGCGCTGGTTTCTTCGCGATGCACTCGTACGAGGAGACAGCGTCCTTTGGAACCCACTGCAAGGCCTGGGGCTGTCCACGCCAGCAAACCCGCTCCATGAGCTCGCCTATCCGCTCAATGCCGGCTTCTTGCTTTCGTCCTCGCCCCTCCTGACAAGCTGGTGGCTCTTGCTCCATCTGCTCATCGGCGGGGCCGGGATCATGATGCTGGCCCGTGCCCTGGGGGTGCGATCCCGCGCCGGCACGCTGGTCGCCGGAATTGCTTGGTGTCTCTCGGGCACTTGCACTGGCGAATTCACCGCCGGGCTTCTGCTGGTGGCAGGCGCCTACTTGCCATGGTGCGGACTGGGCTTCATTCACCTGGCGCGCGCGGTGCGCACCGGAGCAAAACCGGGCGCTTGGCTGGATGCCGTGGCCAGGGCCGCTGTCCCGGTCGCGCTTGCGTTTCTGACCGGGGAGCCTTTTCTGACAATCATGGCAATCGGGTTTGGCCTGGCGGTCACGCTGGCGGACCATGAGCACGGCGCGGTTGCGCCCGATGGGCAGCTTCGGCGCGCCAGGAGATTTGTGCTGTCCGCAATCCTTTCGCTGGCGCTGGCAGCGGGAATTGCCGCGGTCGTCATCGTTCCGGCGCAGCGGATCGCACAGGGCAATGCCCGCGGAGATCGGCTGGCGCGGGCCACGGCCGAGGTGGGCTCATTGCACCCCCTGCGTCTGCTGGAGCTGGTGGCGCCAGGATCCATGGGCGATCCCTACACCGACTACGTTGCGGGCCCCTGGGTGGGCGAACCGGGACTCGGCGATAGGCCCGTCGTCTACGGATCGTATCTAGGTGCCAGCGTGATCGCGCTGGCCAGCTTCGCCTTCGGTCGCCGTCGGCGAGGGCCGCTGATCCTTGGCCTCGTCGCTGCGTTTGCCTTGCTGCTGGCGCTGGGCCGGCACACTCCGGTGCACGCTGTGTTTCGCACCCTGATTCCTCCCCTCGCGCTCATGCGAGGCCCGGAAAAATACCTCATCGTCACGGTGGCGAGTTCGTCTCTGCTCGCCGCCCTCGGGCTGGAGCGGCTGCATTTCACTGCAGTTTGGCTCCGCTCACTTCTTTGTACGGCTCCCTTGGGCTTGCTCGCCGTATTTCTGCCCTTCGTGCCCGCCGCCATAGCCGGGCCCGTGCGCCAGGGGGCATGGGCAGGACTTGCGGCCGCCTTGGCGATAGCCGGGACGGCCTGGTTGGCCAGGCGGCGTCCCCGACTGGCGGGCATCTTGGCCGTGGTCATCGTGACTGGCGACTTGGCCACGGCTGCCGGTCCCCTGCAGAACTTCGGCCCCAGTAGTTTGCTCGACGAATTGGTGCCGGCTGCCGCCGCGATTCGCGCCGATGCGCGTGTGCGAGGCTTGCGTGCGCCCCCGCGCGTGCACCGTTCGCCTGATGTGGATTCCGCAATCGAACGAGCGGCTCCGCCCCGCACAGTGGCAGAGGTGCAACGCAATCTCCTGCGCACCCTGATTGACAACCATGCCACCACTTACGGGATCGGCGTCGTGCCGGGCTACGACGCCGCGATGCCGAGCTCATTGGGCACTCTGTGGACCGCGGGCCATCAGCACGTGGCGTCTCTGCTGCGTCTCACGGGAGTCGACTATTTGATCTCCGGCATCGGCGATCCCTCGCGGACCACACCCGATGGTCTGGAAGCGATGATGGACCCAACCCCAGGGACGCGACTTTTCCGCGTGAGGAATGTGTTGCCTAGGGTCTACCTGGCGGGCACAACCCGCATCTTGCCCGACCGCGCCGCACGCGAAGCCGTGTTCGATCCCGAGGTGGTCGCGGGTCGACAAGCGATTCTCGCCCCCAGCTCCGAGGCGCCCCTACTCGCGTCTGACCCTGGATCCGCCGAGCAAGCTGTTCCCGCCTGTGAACTGGAGTCCTTTGGAAATGTGCGCCTCGTTGCCAACTGCCAAGCCACCCGACCCGGCGTGGCGGTCTTTCTGGAACAGTTCGACGCCGGCTGGAGCGCCTTGCTCGACGGTCAGCCTACACCACTGTTGCGGGTGAACCTCGCCATGCGCGGGATCTTCTTGCTCCCCGGCAGTCATCGCATCGTCTTCTCCTACGAGCCGCCGGGGTGGAAAATTGGCATCGCGCTTTCCACGCTTTCCCTGATACTGCTGGTCGCGCTCTTGCTTGCCGGATGGCTTCGCAGGCGGACGCTCACTCAGCCTTTGCCGGACGCGCGATAGTCGAACCAATCAAAGTCAGCGGGTACGGCGCAAGGCCGGCCGCGGCCAGTGGCGTACATGCCGATTACGACGCCGCAAAAGTGCATTGGGCCGCGGCGCGTGATGTTCTCTGCCGATAGTGCCTGTGCGGGCACCTGGCCAAGCAGAACGCGGCCGGGGCCTGCGCCAGCCAAGAGCTGGTAGCAATCATTCTCGGCGCGAATGCAGAGTTCCACCGGACCCGGCTCAATGGACGCGCGACCCAACACCCGCGACCCGGCCCCGGTCCGGCGCACCGCCACCACCTCGCGTCCAGCGCGGCCCAGCCGCACAGCCACATCGAGGTGAAAATCCTCACGGGCCCGCACCGCCAGCCCCGCCTCCTCGCCTGGCTGCTGGGGCGAAAAATCCAACCGCGTCTTGCACGACATGGCGAAGTGCTGCTGGCGGCGACCGACGAAAGCAACCGGCCCGACATCGTCCAGACTCGCCGGCTGGCCCCACAAACGCAGGTGCCCGTCCCGCTTCCCCAGGCTGACTGCGCCCTCGGGCGGATTGCGCACGTGCACCCAGACCGGGTCGAGGGTAGCGCCGTCGAAATCGTCGCGCGCCGGCGTCGGGGTGAAGGGATGGGGCGGCAGCTCAGGCGCTGCCATTGCAAGCTCCACCTGTCCCGCTTCGCCAATCATTGGCCAGCCGTCGTCGGAAAAGCGCACCGGCGCCAGGAAGGTCTCACGGCCCAGGTGATGGTGGCGGCCGGATCGCGGCCGGATTCCCAAGAAGACGGCCCACGCGCTGCCGTCCTCAAGAGTGACAAGGTCGGCGTGTCCGGTAGCCTGAATAGGATGACCCCGACGGCCGCGATGGCTGAGCACAGGACTGTGCGGACAGGGAGCAAAGGGTCCAAAAGGTGAATCCGCCCGGGCCGCGACCTCACAATGGCCGTAAGAGGTGCCACCCTCGGCCGCCAGCAGACAAATGCGACCATGAAAAGCGTAGAGGTGCGACCCCTCGGGCCAGACGCCGCCGGTGCCGCGCCAGATCACCCGCATGGATCCCTTCAATCGGCCGGTCCTTGGATCTAGTTCCGCCTGCTCAATGACTGGATGATCGAAATCAACCCCGGTTCCGTTGCGCGCGTAGTAGACGCGACCGCGGTGGAAGAACAACGACGGATCAAAGCCTTCCTCGTCAATCCAAACCGGATCCGACCATGGACCCTCGGGGCGACGGGCCGTGACCAGGAAGTTCCCTCCGCCGCCCACATGCGTGGTCACCACAAAGAAGCGACCGCGATGGTGACGCAAAGTCGGCGCGTAGATTCCCCCGGAACTGCGCACGCCGGTCAGTTCAAGCTGGCTTCTACGCGCCAGCACATGACCAAGTTGCTGCCAGTGCACCAGATCGCGACTGTGAAAAATGGGAACGCCCGGGAAATACTCGAAGCTGCTGTTGACTAGATAGAAATCGCGCCCCACCCGGCACAGGCTGGGATCGGGATAGAATCCCGGGATGATTGGATTGCGGAAGAGCATTCTATCCTTTGACCGCGCCCGAGGTCAGGCCGCTGATGAATTCCCTTTGCAGGGCGAAAAATAGCATCGCGGGTGGAATCATGGCGAGAGCGGTCCCGGCCAGAAAGACGCCCTGATCGTGCCTGAATTCCCCCAGGTACAGATTCAGCACCACCGGCAGGGTCAGCTTGTCCTGACTGTGCAGAAACACATTGGGGGCAAAGAAGGCATTCCAGTTGCCAAGAAAGCAGATCAGGCAGAACGCCGCGGCCATGGGCCGCACCAGCGGCATCACCAGGCGAAGGTAGATGCCAAACTCACCGCAGCCGTCCAGACGAGCGGCGTCGATCATCTCATTGGGCACAGCCAAGCAGGCCTGCCGAAAAAGGAAGATGCCATAGGTACCGACCATTCCCGGAATGATAAGCCCGGCCAGTGAATCTACCAGTCCCAGGTCCACCACCATCTTATAGAGCGGCGCCAGCAGCAAGACCGAGGGAATCATCATGGACCCCAGCATGAACAGGGTCAGTGCGTTCTTGCCGCGGAACTCGTACTTGGCCAAAGCATAGCCGCCCAATGAACAGAAGAAGATCTGCAGAACTGTGGTGCAGGTTGCGTACACAGTCGAATTGAGCACGTATTCCCAGAAATACACCGGCCCGGTGAGACTCGGCCGCCCCTTGAACAGCGCGCGGAAGTTGTTGAGGTTGAGGGTCTTCTCCGACCACTGGTCCACCGGGGGCAGGAAGATGTACTCATTGAGCACCGAGCGATCCTTGAACACCGCTGCCACCAGCCAGGTGAAAGGCGCCAGCACCACCACGGCGCCCAGGCCGAGCAGCGTCCAGCGGGCAAAGCGAGACGCCATCCGGCGCCGCCCCAGCAGCCGAAGCACGACAAAGGCCACAAACAAAGCCAGCAAGAGGATCTGCAAAATATTCATCCTGGTTAATCCTCCTCCGCGATGCGGCCCAGCCGGATCTGTATCAGACTAATCACGAAGATAATCATCGCCACCACCCAGCCCACTGCCGATCCCAACCCCAAATCGCCGCACCGGAAGGCATTGTAGTTGAGGTAAGTGATGAGCGTCAGCCCGGCGTCGTTGGCCCCGTAGCCGTAGCTCTCACTCAACAGGGTGAGCGGCAGCTCGAAGAGCTGGTAAGAGCCGATCACGCTCATGATTACGACAAAGATCACCACGTGGCGCATCGAGGGCAGGGTCACGTGCCAGAAGATCTGCCAGGGGCTGGCCCCGTCGATGCGCGCCGCCTCTTGCAGGGTTTTGTCCACGGTCTGCAAGGCCGCGAGAAAGTAGATCATGTTGAAACCGACCCACAGCCACAGCGAGGTCAACACAATGGCCGGCATGATGAGCCGCGGCTCGGAGAGCCAGCGCGCCTCCAGTCCCCAGTGTAGGACCATCTGGAAACCCCGATTGATGAGGCCGTAACGCGGCGTGAACAGAACACTGAAGAGAATGCCCACCAAGACCTGGCCGACCAGGTTGGGCGAAAAGAATACAAGCCGAAAGAATCCTTTCACCTTGTCGCCGCCTGAATTGAGCAGCAGCGCCAGTGCCATGGAAAGCGGCAATTGTATGAAGACCGAGACCAAAGCAAATAGCGTGGTATTGAGCAATGCCCGCCTGAAGACCGAATCCGTGAACAAATAGACGAAATTGGCCAGTCCCACAAAGGCGCGGCTGCGCGGCCCATTGGTCTCGTAGAACGCGAGGAGAATCGCATTGATGAAGGGGACGGCAAAGAACACCGCAGTCAGCACGATATAGGGCGACAAGAAGAGATAGGGCGCCTTGCCCTTGTAGCGCGGCCGGCCGGTCGGACGCAGGGGTCGTTGGGGGACCTTGTCGCTCATAGCGTCCCCTTGGCCAGGATCTGCTCGCGTCTGGCCAGCCGGCGCACGCCTTCGGCGGCCTCGGCCAACTGCGCCCGGATCTCCTCCAGCAAGCCGGCCTCGCCGTGGCGTGCGTAGTACTCCGCCGACCGGTTGAAGGCCCGGTCCAGGCCAAGTCGTCCGGCATCATCCACTGAACTGGAATACACGGGCGGCGCCTCCGGCGCCAACTCCGCATACATCTGCCCCACGCGCTGATTGGAATAGTACGGGAA
>Ga0182010_10000992_pt1 | contig 15487 bp, 14 predicted proteins | sample 611E1MmetaG_FD_120488 | JGI IMG/M metagenome (GOLD analysis project Ga0182010, IMG submission 120488) | Permafrost microbial communities from Stordalen Mire, Sweden - 611E1M metaG | ecosystem: Environmental > Terrestrial > Soil > Wetlands > Permafrost | place: Sweden: Stordalen | collected...
ATTAACGACCTTGCCGTCTTTGTCGCGCTTGACCACCTGAGGAAGGTTCTCGTGCAAGCACGCGGCTTTGGCCTGCGCCTGCTTTTCGGTCATGCCCCCTCTGACCGCGGCCAAGGCCTTGGTCTCGTGACGCGTGTGCTTGGTGTCCCCGGTTTCGGAGAGAACGTACTCGAGCTTGATGTTGTCGTCAGAGCAGGTGTCGAGCGCGGCTGCGGTCTCCTCTTTGAACAGCTTGCGCTGGTCGAGCCGGTACAGCGTGCCGATCACGACGCCGAACATGCCCCTGATTTTTGGTTCGGTAACCGCCTCTTTGGTTATGCACTTGCCACCAACGAATATTCCGCCGCTCGTGGCGCATACTGCGTCCGGGGTGATAACAGACGCCCGAGCGGAGGCTTCGAGCTTGGCCACCTTGGCCCTGAGCTCGTTATTTTCCACCTCGATCTTGGTGGCCGTCGCCTTGGCCTCGTCGAGCGCGGCCTGCATACTTGTTGTCTTGGATGCAGGGTAGACAACAAACCAGAGGAACGCAACGATGATGACGCCCACCGCTCCAATGGCAATCGGGTTGCCGCTCTTGGGCTTACGATTGACGATCTCGATTTCGTGAACTTCGTCCTGTCCTGGTTTTTCGTTCATGTCCTTGTCTCCTTGTTTCGCGCGAAATTGCGCGGGATTCCTGTTTTGCTTTGTAATGAGCGACTTCGCTTGAGAACGTTTTTCTTTCGAGAGAGAAGAAAGAAAAACATTTTCGAGTGAAGGGCCGACGCGTTCGTCAGCCAAAGTTTGAGGGTTGCGTTCAAACCCGCAAAAGGTAGAGTGGCCACAAGAGTGCATCTTTAATGCGAGCCGACAAAGATGCCTCCTTCAACTCAAGGCGCATGATGCGGCCGATCCAACAAAGAAACTCGATTGTGGCGAACCATGCAATGGCACCGGCGACATAGAGAGAAAGGACGATGATGACGATTATTGGCATTGAGTCTCCTTGAGGGTGGATTGTTTTGTGTGAATGCTTATTCGCATGAAACAACATTTTGAATGAAATCTTGTTTCATGTGAAGGGCCGACGCGAGCGCGTGCGGCCGTTCGGTTGGGGGTTGAAGGTACTGTTGGCGACGATCACTCGTCGTCGGTGACGGCGATGGCGAGGTGTGATGGGCGAAACTCTTCGCGCACGACTTCGTCCGCGACGGTGGCGGCCGAGGTGTCGGCGGGAGCCTTGATCTCGGTCTCCGCCTTGGCCGGCAACGAGGTCTTCGTCTTCTTGCTCTGCGTCGGATTCGGCGCAGGAATTTTAGCCTTGGCCACCGTGGTCGTGAAGACCATGGCGCAATTCTTGCCACCAACCTCTCGAAGGTCAGCACAGGTGGTGCGCCGCAGCGGTTCGGCATTGACGGGTCGGGTGAGGACGCAGATGTAGAGGACGCAAATGATCAGAGTGCTGACCGCCATGATGATGGCCGTCTGGCTTCCTCGCGAAATCTTTGCAACTTTCATGTGAACCTCCTGAAAAACGTTTCCGCTTTCGATCCCCGTTCATTCGAACGGTTCTCGGGGCGGGATCTGGGCGCCGCAAGTTTAGAGAAAACTCTATTCCCGCGGCGTACAGGTCCCGACACAAGAACCAACTTTATCGTATCCCCCACAAGATTGCCGCGTCGCTCGTGCGCTCGCTCCTCGCAATGACGATTAAGCGGCGGGGGAATAAAAAAGACGCGATCATTTTTGAGAGAGATGCTCAAATACAATCGCGTCTTTGGAATTTTTGTGAATTCCAGTGATCAAATATCCCGTTGATCGCGGCCAGATCAGCTGGCCTTCGGGTCTCTCTCACTTTTTTCTGGTGTAAGGTTCGAGCGGTCTTGGATCATTAACAAAACACTATAGCACGTTTTAACCATTCTGTCAAGTGTTTGATGGAATAATTGCTTTGTTTTAAGCCATTTTTTTACGCTCTTTTTCCGCTTAATGACCGCCTGCAGGCGGTCGGCTCGATACTAATATACAAAATTGATACGAATATGACGAATGACGGTGCGAATTAGTATCGTATTAGTTCTATTCGTATCAATTAGCATATTAGCAACGATCCAAAGAAAAAATCCGCCTTTCAGCGGATTTTTTCTTGAGCGTTTCAGCGTACTGACGGCGAGACCGTTAGCGAACATGATCCATGGTCCTGGCGACGGCCTACTTTCCCATGGACGGGTTGGCCCCAAGTATCATCAGCCTTGCACTGCTTAACTGCCGTGTTCGAGATGGGAACGGGTGTGACCAGTGCGGTTGAGTCACCAAGACTATGGACATGTTCCGGCTGCCGCCAAAACGCTGTCACGCTCATAGATATAAAAAGTACAGGCGCCGATGTTTATCGGCGTCCCGAATTCCGCGAACGGAACATCGGGACAACCTAATATAACTTCAGTGCATTTTCGTGGTTCTCTAGCCCCGCCTTGCGGCGGGACAGATTCCAGAGTTCCCTGGAGAACTCGACTGATTAGTACGGCTCGGCTCAAGCCATTGCTGGCCTTACACCTGCCGCCTATCAACCATGTAGTCTCCATGGAGTCTTAATGAAACCTAATCTTAGGGGGCGCTTCGTGCTTAGATGCCTTCAGCGCTTATCGCCACCGAACTCCGCTACCGTGCGATGCCCTTGGTAGGACAACACGTACACGGGAGGTTCGTGCTTCCCGGTCCTCTCGTACTAGGGAAGCATCCCTTCAAGTTTCTACGCCCGCAGTGGATAGGAGACCGACAATAATGTTACAAATCTAAAAATTAATTTAGATCGGTGATATATTTCTACATCACTCTGCATATCGCTATGCAGTTCGGACTATATCTTTCGCTAGGGGTTTCTAGCTATCGGGCATGTAGTCTCTGAGGATATTCTTTCGCGATTGTTCGTACGTGTACGAAAGAATCTTTCCTGCTGATTGTCTGCATTCAACACTTTGTCAGTTATCACACACGATAACTAGTGTGAAATTCTTTAGTCGCTTTCTCCCGAAAGCAACAAACCAGATATTCCAGCATTTAGCTCCGACGTATTATCTTTTTACAGACAATGGAGGTCGGAGTCCGATCGCCTTACGGCGCATCGGACCTGATTTATAGACAGCGCGGATGTTTCTCACTGTCTCACGACGTTCTGAACCCAGCTCACGTACCGCTTTAATTGGCGAACAGCCAAACCCTTGGGACCTCTTTTTTGTTATCTCGCGTTTCCGCGAGGATCAGACTATTCCATCACCGTATTGACGCCCGTCACCGGGCGCAATTTAGGTGCAAGCCGTGTGATACCGCTTTCGCGCATATCTCATGGTACCGCCAACCGGTACCAATCAGTCGTTAGAGGAGAAATGTGCTTCGATCATTGTCGCATGGTTCTTGCGGCGATTATTGGATCGCACGTTGAACCGCGACAATGCATCTGCCAACCGAGCAACCGCCAAAAGATCGCCGAACTTCTTTATAGAAGTCCGTAAGATCTTTAAGGCGATATCTATTTGGCGGCGTTTCATTCTTGAATACGGACGGATCAGTAGGAGGATGCGCCCGACTTGTTGTTGGTCGCGCGTTATCCATTCCCATGTCGTTCGATTCGATCGGATCGCTCCGCAACCCAGAAGCGCGGGAAGGAACAAAACGTCCTTCCTGTTCTTTTGGGTCACTTTTATTTCGATCCGAACGCGAAAATGAAATTTTTTCTCATTGTGTTTTTCGATTAACGCCATAATGGCGCCATCGCCGTCAATGAGACCAGCCAAATAGGCTCGATCGACTTCAACACATTCCTTTCCTACGGCACTAACCGTCATACGCCTGCATTATAGCAGACCTGGGACCTCCCGAAACAGAAGGTCGTATGGTGTGGTCTCTACCGTATTGAGCTTGTTTATTACCCGCGAGTTTCCTCGCGGGAGAGAAGGTATGTTTTCTCCAGCCCCAGGATGCGATGAGCCGACATCGAGGTGCCAAACCTTGCCGTCGATATGGACTCTTGGGCAAGATCAGCCTGTTATCCCCGGAGTAGCTTTTGTCTGTTGAGCTTCGGCCCTCCTCTGAGGGACCGTCGGATCACTAACTTCGACTTTCGTCTCTGCTCGGGCCATCACCCTCGCAGTCAAGCAGGCTTCTGCGTTTGCACTTCGAGCTCGGTTTCCATCCGAGCCAAGCCTACCTTTGTAAACGCCTCCGTTACTGTTTAGGAGGCGACCGCCCCAGTCAAACTACCTTCCAGCCACTGTCTCACGGACCGGATAAAGGACACGATCAAAAATAGATCGTGTTTCTTTATGCGGTCCGCGATAAAGAGTCATGTGAACATAAGGGTGGTGTCTCATTGGCGCCTTGCGGCTCCCACCTACTCTGAACATACGTACGCATGACCCAATGGCAAGGAGTAGTAAAGCTTCACGGGGTCTTTTCGTCCAGCTGCGGGTACAGCGCATCTTCACGCCACTTGCAATTTCGCCGAGTACATCGTCAAGACAGTTATGAACTCGTTATGCCATTCGTGCGGGTCGGAACTCACCCGACAAGGGATTACGCTCTTGTTGTTACGCTACGAATTGTAGCGGCGCGGTGTTCAGACGCGCTCTGCATATTGCTATGCAAGTTCGGACTATGTCTTATTTAACCAATGGTTAAACTCTGGCGTGTAGTCTCTACGGACTCTCTGCACAGTGCAGGTTGCCTCGGCATTGTCCTTCCTTACTTCAAGAAGGAGGTTCACCGATATAGCCAAATTTTCTTCTACCTCTTTGACATGGCTAGTCAAAGTTCGAAGGAGGTCTGTTACCTCACTAAGGCAGTGTTGTCCACCTTAGGACGGTTATAGTTACCGCCGGCGTTCATCAGCGCTTCAGTTCAGTGCCTTCCCCTTACGGAGTCAACACCTCCCTTTAACGTTCTGACACTGGCCAGGCATCAGCCCCTATACGTCGCCTTGCGGCTTAGCAGGGACCTGTGTTTTTGATAAACAGTCGGTTCATAGACGCTCGCTGCGACCCTTCTTGCGAAGGGTAGGCCTTATCCCGAAGTTACGGCCACTTTTTTGCCTAGTTCCTGAACGATGTTTCTCTCGTCCGCCTTGGCACACTTGTGCCCGAGGACCTGTGTCGGTTTACGGTACGGACTCGTTAAGATAGTCTTCTAACCTTTTCTGGGCACTCTACATACATGAATGGCGTTCCCCTTTCGGTTCACGCTGCGTACGGCGCAGTTTCCCGCGCCATCCACGGTCATAACCAAAGACCGCTCATGTAATTGAAATGCGTCAGTTAGAGTAGTTGCTTAACGAGGGGCAGGAATATTAACCTGCTTTTCCATCGACTACGCCTTTCGGCCTCGTCTTAGGATCGCCTCACCCTGAGCCGATTTGCGTTGCCCAGGAAACCTTCCTCTTACGGCGCTGGTGGTTCTCACACCAGTTTTTGCTACTTATGCCAACATTCTCACTTCGCAACGCTCCAGCATGGCTCACGCCTTTGCCTTCAATGCGGTTGCGAACGCTCCCCTACCGATCCGCAAATAAAATTTGCGAATCCCTCAACTTCGGAACTGTGCTTAGCCCCGGTATATTTTCGGCGCAGAATAACTCGACCAGTGAGCTGTTACGCTTTCTTTGAAGGGTGGCTGCTTCTAAGCCAACCTCCTGGTTGTTTCAGTCGTTCCACATCCTTTTCCACTTAGCACAGATTTAAGGTCCTTAGTTGGAGATCAACGGCTGTTTCCGTTGCGCACCGTGGAGCTTAGCCCCCACGTGCTGACTGCAGGGAACATTTACTGGCATTCGGAGGTTGGTTGGAAAACGTAGGATCACTCCACCGTTTCCCATTCAGTGCTCTACCACCAGTAAACTATTTGCCTGCGCTAGCCCTCAAGCTATTTCGGGGAGAACCAGCTATTACCGAGTTCGATTGGAATTTCTCCGCTAGCCACGACTCATCACAAAGTGTTGCACAGCTTATGTGTTCGGGCTTCCATCCCGCTTTCGCGGGACTTCACCCTGGTCATGGCTTGATCACCCGGTTTCGGGTCTTGTGTGTGCGGCTTACTCATTATGCTACTTCTGCGTTGCCGCAAAAGTAGTGTAATGAGAACGCGCTTTCACGCTCGCTTTCACTACGCCTACGCCCTCTCGGGCTTAAACATTGCCACACACAGCAAACTCGTTGGCTCATTCTTCAATAGGAACACGATCATGGTCCCTTGCGGAACCACTCTCATTCCTTGTAAGCATACGGTTTCAGATACTATTTCATCGCCCTTCCGGGCTGCTTTTAACCTTTCCCTCACGGTACTTGTTCACTATCGGTCGCGGAATGTATTTAGCTTTGGGAGAAAGTCCTCCCGACTTCATACAGGATTTCACGAGTCCCGTATTACTCAAGAACATAAACTGCAAAGGGATAACCCCATTCGTGTACCGGGCTGTCACCGTCTCTGGCTGGCCGTTCCAGGCCATTCTACTTGGGAAGATATCGTTCTTGGTCCCTTGCTTGTCCGTGCAGGCGAACAACGCTTACGTCTGTAACACTCCAATATGTGCTTGATCCTGAAATCTCCATCCGGCACGCGACCATCTGTCTTTCGACAAATAACCCGTAACCGCATTTGACAACTTTGGAGTTTGAGCTCTTCCCCGTTCGCTCGCCGCTACTTGGGGAATGAGTGCAATCGCAACTCGCAGTTCGCGCGCGCCACCTCGTTAGAGATGGTTCGTGCGAAGAGCGATATTGAAATTGTACCTTTCTTTCTTTTCCTTCGGCTACTGAGATGTTTCACTTCGCCGAGTTCCCTTCCTGCGCCTATATATTCAGCGCAAGATATCTCGAACTTCCTTCGAGATGAGTTTCCTCATTCGGATACCCCCGGGTCAAAGGTTGCTTACCACCTAACCGAGGCTTTTCGCAGGTTGCTGCGTCCTTCATAGGCATTCCGTGCCTTTGGCATCCACCGTACGCCCTTGATGTCTCCAGAGAATTCTGGATCCGTCTTTCGACGGTTCTGTTTTGAGAACCACGAAAATTCAATGACGTTATATTTCGATGCTTGTACTTTTGCTGTTTTGACTTGTCAACGATCAGGCCCTTTTTAATTGCTCCGTCGCGGCGGAGTTTTTCGGTACCTTTTGTAAGGGGCATCCCTGTCAAAAGCCACCGAAATATTTTTTAGAAAAGAAAAACGCTGGGCAGACCCAGCGATTGAAGCCCACAAAATGCCGGCTAGTCGCTGGTTCTCATATTAAGAGTAGAAGCTGTTCTCATATGGAGCGGACCGGGTGTGGATAATTACAATGCTTATAGTACCTGAACTTTTAAAAGCCGTCAAGCCCCCAGTATTTGGCTGAAGAAAAAGAAAAAGGGCCGCCCGTCGGCAGCCCAATTGCGAAGAAAAACCTATCCGATATGTCCTGCGGGAAACACGGCACCCAATAATTCCAACATCCCGCTCGCTTCCGGACCAAAGACCGTGGTGCAGCCGGCCTTCTTTAGTTTGCTTTTGAGACGTTGGTTTTCCGCAAAGCCGTAGACCGTGCCGCGAAACCCTACACCATTTCGCAGGTGCTTCACGAGTGCGTGCGCCCGACCATCGTTCGGTGCCTGTTTAACCACGACAATGTCGCAGTCACTGATTCCGATTCTTTGAATGGCGGCCGCCGCCTTGGCAAGACCGATGACCGACATGCCTATGGTCGACGATTCAAAGAAGTAAGCGGAAAAAATAGCCCAGTGCTTTCGGCTGTCATCAACAACGAACAATCTTTGGCGCGACCCCTGATTCGGGTTGGCATGAGAAAAGCGCGGATCACGACAAAAAATCCAAGGGTCGCCCTGCCTCTGTCTATGTTGAAGCTCGAAAAAGCTACCGATGTTCGGCTTCCATTGAGGCAACTCCCCGGGAAACAAACGCCCTAGACGAGCGTCTTGCATGTCGGTTCCCAACCAAACTACCTGAATATCTTCTCGCGCACTATCGCTCACCCGCAACCTTACAACTCTGTAGGGCGCATCTTTGCTCTTGTCGGTTTTTGGCCGCGTTGAACTGGCAACCGCTGAAACAGTACTTGAAGCGTGCATTTAGCGCCTCCTTAATGTCAAAAAACTGATTTCCGTAGCAAGCGTATCGATCCAAACTACGCCGCTTGGCCAATAATGTCAAGCTGGCTCACAAAACGCAAGATTTAAAAAACCTCCGGCGGCATCCGGAGGTCATATCGAACGGAAAGCTGACGAACTTAGCGCGCGCGCCGGTTTCGCGGCGCAAACTTGAAGCCGATCATTGAGGCCATGTAAAACACGGGTAGCGCCAATTCGGTTTTAGCCACCCGTCTAAAAATATCGGCTTCGCCGAAAAGCACTTCGGTCATCGGGTCATTCAATCCGTCCCCAAGGACGATAGGAGCGTCAAACTTAATGGCTCTTCCTTTGTCGCCGAGAACGACATGGCTTCGAACGGGAAACTCACAACCGCGCCCGGTGATCATTTGGAAGCCGGGTAGCACGGGCGCTTTCAACGCAAAAGCCATGATCCGCTTTGGGCCGGACGATGAATGGTTATAGGGATCTTTTTGAATGACCAAGATTGGCGCCCCATCAACGAGCGCAAAGAAATCGACGCCCAAATCTGACACTCGTTCAACAAGCGAAACGCGGGTGAGTTTGGTGCCAGAAAGCGGAGTGGGAATGCCCGGAAGGGTCGGGGTTCTGAAAAACTCCTCATTCATGTTATTGCCTCCCAATGGGTTGAAGAAAGAACAACAGCCGATTATTATACGCGCTTTAAGAATAATTTCAAGCCCCGAATTCAACAGATGCATTATAATAAAAAAACACCTCGTTCATTCAACGAAGTGTTTTTTTATGCTCGGGGAGAGATTCGAACTCTCAAGCCTGTTAGGGCAACAGCTCCTAAGGCTGCCGCGTATACCGTTCCGCCACCCGAGCTTGGGATTACTATAATCGATATTTCAAAAACTGTCAGCACCTGCTGACGCCGATTTTTGGCTGTGTGCTTTTAATTTTTATGTTCTCTGTTATACACAGCTGACAACTTGCTACACGCAAAAATCATGTTGCGGGAAAATGGGGGTATATGAAATACATCTTCATGACGATCGCCATCATAATTCTTTTCGCCTATACCGCTTCGGCGGATACGTTGCACCCAGCAATCGGACAAATTCAAGCAAGCGGGGTCACGGCTGACGACGAATTCATTGTTCTGCAAAACCCAACCGGCCAAAGCGTTGACCTTGGGAGCTGGTCGATCCAGTACAAAAGCGCGAGCGGGACGACCTATTACAAAAAGAATTTTGTTAAAGGCGCATCGATCGCGGCGGGCGGCGCATACGTCGTCTGCGGCAAAGATTATGCCGGCGCTTGCGACATGAAACATTCCTCATTCTCGCTTTCGTCATCCGGCGGCACCGTGTTTCTTGTTTCAAACCAAACGCTGATCACCTCGAATGATGCGGCGACGATCATCGATCAAAAAACATATCAAGCTGACGTCGCCAACGTTAACAGCAACTCCAATTCCAATTCTAATCTCAACACCAATACCAATGCTGATATAAATCTTAACACCAACTCAAATTCACCGACCGTTGATACCGCGACGACACCGGAGGAGACGATTGCGCCGACAATCCCCAAACAACCGGATACGATCTTAATCACGATCAACGAATTCATGCCCGCACCGCCCGACGGCAAAGAATGGATCGAGCTTTACGACGGCACGGGTTTTGCGGTCGATCTCGCCGGCTGGACGCTTGCCGATGGGACGGGAAAAAATTTTATAACGCTTGACGGGCTGATCGCGCCGGCGGGATTCAAACTGGTCGAGCTTGCTTCGAGCCACCTTAACAACGGCGGCGACCTCATTCTTTTGCGCGACGCGAACAAGCGCGAGGTCGACTGCGTCGCTTACGGCGGCTGGGACGACGGCTTGCCGACGGCGCCTGATGGCGACGACGGCGTTGCGATCGCGCGGATCGCCGACGGGCGCGACACCAACCAAGATGATTCCGATTTTGCGCTGACAACTACGCCGACTCCCGGGGCGGCAAATATAATAACGGCACCGATTCAGAACAACCAAGAACCAGGAACCAATTTCCAAATAAATTCCAAAACGCAAAATTCCAAAATTTCAAAAACTGATACGCAATGGCTCGCCGATCTTTTGAAAACGCAAAACGACACGATCGCCAAGCTGCTCAAGGCCGACAACATCATCATTATCAACAATTTATATATCGGAAATGATGAAAATACCAAGAACCAAGAACCAATTTCCAGCCCCGTCATAAAAAAAGCCGCCATCAAATCGACAACGATAAATCCGATCAAAACTACTACATCCAAAACAACGACTACAAAAACTACTGCGACTAAATCAACAAATACGTCCACGGGCATGGTGATCGTGCCGGCCGGGGTAGTTGGCAAAGATATTTGCGTAGTGCGCGAAACGGATCGCTCGGTCGAGGTTCGTTTGCCAAAAGACCTTAAAGCGCCACCAATTGCCGGCGACATCATCGTCGCGAGCGGCGCGTGGTCAACGGCAAAAACCTTGACCCTTCCCCGCCTCTTGGTGAGCAAAGCGATCGCGTTTTCAATAAACGATCATGGCGATCCGCCCGAGACGGTAAACATTCCAATGAGCGGTCTCAATGAACATATTGGCGAGATAATTTCGACCTCGGGGACGATCGTCGAAAAACAGCCGACCCGTTTGCGGATCGCCGACGGCCCTACCTCGCTTCTCATTAAAACCAATTTTAGCGCCGCCAAAGGCGACAAGCTTTCCGCGACCGGCCTGCTCGTTAAAAGCGACCCGGACTTAATGCTCACCACGCTCGCCCCCGACGCGCTCGCGATCGTGAAGCCCCCGGCGCAACTCGCCCCTTCACTCGCGCAAAAGTCCCTGCCGTACGGCTTGGCAGTACTCCCGGCCGGGATACTTGCCGGCACAGCCTTCTTCGGCAAACGCATGAAGAAAAAGAAGAAAACTGACGAAGAATAAACATTAAATCTTAATTATTAAATATTAAACATTAAATTTTAATATTTAACGTTTAATAATTAACGTGAAGAAAGGGGGTGAGAAAAAGTGAACGATACAAAACCGAAAAATTACTTGGACATTCTCTCCGGCGAATGCCGCGCGCTTTCCGAGCGCTTCCGGCTTTCGGGCGAACAATCCGACATGCTCCGCGAATTCGTCACCGACACCGCCATGCGCAGTTGGCGCAACGGCCGCGCCGTCGGCTGGATCCGCGGCAAGAACGAAGTGCAGGTCGGCGGAGGGAGTCCCGCAAAAGCATAGCCATGGCGCAAAGGCGGCGGGGCCGGACTACCCTCCTCCCCGCCGTCTAGAGCGCCCGCCGTTAACCAAACATTAAACGTTAAACATTAATCATTAATTATAATATTTAACGTTTAATATTTAAGATTTATGCAACCGCCTGAAGCGTCTGGCCCAACGACGCGCCCGCCGTTAACCAAACATTAAACGTTAAACATTAATCATTAATTATAATATTTAACGTTTAATGTTTAAAATTTATGCAGATGAATAACGACTCATACGGCTTCCGATTCAGGGATTGGCCGCTTTATAAAGAAGCAAGGGAATTACGTATTATGGTCGGCTCGATCATTTCTCTATTGCCTGCCATGGAAAGAAAAGCGCTGATCGATCAAGGCAAGCGCGCGGCTGATTCGATTATCTTGAACATTGCCGAAGGGTCAAACAAGAATTCCGGACGCGACCGGCGCAACTATTTAAATCATGCTCATGGATCATTGGATGAAATCGTATCGATCGTCGATTGCGCTTTCGATAGTCATTATATCGACACCGAAACACACAATGAATGTCTTTCAAAAGCAAGTTCGGTTGCTAAACAAATCAGTGCATATCGCGCTTATATCTCCAATAAATAATCACGCCTATAATTATGAAAAAATTATTTTCCATCATCACAACGCTTGCGATCATCGCCATAACTCCGTGGCAACAGGCGCAAGCCGCTTACAAATTCTCGCAGTTTCGCGCAAGGCCGCCGATCCACATTTTCGGCACGGCAAAAAATACTCCGGCCGGGCTTTCGCCGCAAACAATCAAACAAGCGTACAACTTGCCCACCACCGGCGGGCATGGGACGATCGCGATTATCGGCGCTTATGACGACAAGACGATTGAGAGCGACCTTGGCGTCTTTAGCAAACAATTTGGACTGCCCGCTTGCACGACCGCGAACGGCTGTTTTGAAAAACACTTGATGTCAGCGGGGACGGGGACGAATTCCGGCTGGGCGCTTGAGAGCTCGCTCGACGTCGAGTGGTCGCACGCAATAGCGCCGAACGCAAAAATCTTGCTCGTCGCCGCCAAAACGCCGAGCGGACCCAACCTGCTTGCCGCGATCGACTACGCGCGAAACCGCGCCGACGTCGTCGCCGTTTCCATGAGCTGGGGCGGCAACGAATCGTCGGACGAAACAACGCTCGACAGCCACTTCACCTCCAACCATAAAGTTGCCTTCTTCGCTTCATCAGGCGACAGCGGCTACGGCGTCAGCTGGCCAGCCTCCGCGCCGAACGTCGTCGCGGTCGGCGGCACCTCGCTCGCGCTTTCTTCAACGGGAACATTGCGCGCCGAAACCGCATGGAGCGGCAGCGGCGGCGGGGTCAGCGCCTATGAAGCCGAATCAACTTGGCAAAAAAATTATTCAATTCCCAAAGCCAACGGGCACAGAGCCGTTCCCGACGTTTCCTACGACGCCGATCCGGCTTCGGGTTTTTCCGTTTACAAAACAACGGGAAAATCGAAGAGCAACTGGTACGTCTTGGGCGGTACCTCCGCCGGCGCGCCGCAATGGGCGGCGATCCACGCGCTTGGATTATCCGCGCTTCCAACAAATTTATATTCCGACAAAGCCTCGGCCGCGAACGGAAAATACTTCCGCGATATCGTGAGCGGATCGAATGGAGGCTGCCTCTATTTCTGCGATGCGCGGCGGAGATATGACTATGTCACGGGGTTGGGGTCTCCTCTCACAACAAAATTTTGATTAATAGTAGATCCAACATTACTCATGTTGGATTTTACTTAAAAGTCCGGTCGAACCTTTATGAAAGCAGTAACCATAAGACGCATCGCTAAAAAAACTTTATCAATTACCGGCCGCACACTATTATTTATCGCGGAAAATGTTGACGATTTTATTTTTGAGCTTAATTACCCGTCTCTTACCGAGGCGTTGGGAACAGACGGCGCGCGTCGATACCTTGCTTATAAATATAAGCGGATTCCTTATCCGATAAATCGTTTGAAGAAGAACGGATGGATAGAAGCGCAGCAAAAGGGCGATAAGATTATTGTTAAATTGACCCAGAGCGGGAGAATAGCGGCGCTTCAGCTTAAAATTGCGAATATTAAAAAGCGCATTAGAGCCGGATCTGAAATATTGGTTGCTTTTGATGTTCCCGAATCAGCAACAAACGCGAGGAAGGTTTTTCGAGAATCGCTTAAACGCATGGGTTTTCGTCGAATGCAACTGAGCATCTGGGGGACAAACAAGGACGTTGCCAAAGAGCTGAAACAATATATTCAATTACTTGAAATCAACAAATGGGTTACGCTATACAATGCCAGCAAAATATTATAAGTGCTAATATTTTCATAAAGGTTCGACCGGACTTTTAAGTAAATTATTTTCTTCTCGTGTTGTCATGTTTGAACTCTTCTATCCAGAACTATCTTACAAAATCGTCGGTGCGGCGTTTGCGGCCCATAAGACCGCCAGGCGATTTGGGCGGGAACGCGATTATTGCGTTGTGCTTGAGAACGAACTTAAGTCCGCCGCTATTCCCTTTACTCGCAAAGGCATAATTGCCGGATGCCGGATCAGCTACGTGGTCGATGGGAAAATTGCGGTTGTCGTGCGCGCGAAAAAATATTTGCTCATGGACGATTATTGGAAGATCAAGAAATGCTTGCACGCGCTTGATTTGGACTTGGCGTTGCTTCTAAATTTTAAAACGGATTTCTTGAAACCGATCAGAATAATAAAAGGTGACCGCCCGCCGGGCGCCGGCTTGCCGGTGATCGAGATTGGAGATTAAAAAAATGCCCCGGGGCATTTTTTTAATCTGGCTACTATTTAAATGGAGCGTTTATCAAATTGGTGCCGGAATCATACGGCGTCGGGACAGAATTTTCAAGCCCGGCCGGCGCTTTATAAGTAGAGTTGGGAAGCGGCCCGTTACCGCGTGCGGCAAACACCATCGCCAAAACCGAACCGCCAAGGAGCGCGCCAAGGACAATCACCCCAAGAAGTGAAAGAATAATATATTTCGCCTTTCGTCCGGCGGTGACCTTTACCGTAACTTGCCCCTTCTGGGCCTTCAGGCCGACGTAAACCATGTACATGTAAATGATCATGATCGGCGAGAAAACCAATCCGATGAGATTGGCTATTATTTCCTGGTAATAAGGAACGTGTAAAATCCAAAGGATGGAACCGGACACGATCGCAATGATCGCTGCAACAAACGGAGGAAGCAGCGTATATCCGACAGCCATCCACCACTTGCCGCGAACATACTCTCGGCTGTAAAAAAGCGCATTCATGCCGCCATGATTTTCGATGGCCAAGACGTAGAAAGCGAAAAGAAACCAGCCGGAAGCAATGACGCTGGGAATAAAAAGATAAAATTGCAAACCGGTAGTGATAATAAAGAAAATTATCGCCAACCAAATCGCGCGATGGAATTTACCAAAAGCGCGGCGATAAGCTTCGCCAACGCCGACCGATTCGCCGCCTTGGACGGCGAAAATGGTCGCCATGGAAGCCAAAAGCTGAACCAAAATAGATAGGATAAAAATAACCAAGTACCAAATCCAATTGCCATTTTTGTAAACAACCTGGTAAATAACAGTAAAGACGGTTGAGACAGCGGTAATCGCCACGAACGTCCATATCCGCTTCATAAAAATCCCCCAAGCGCGCTTTAGCATTTCCACGGCCGAAGGCAATGGGTTTGATCCGGTCGCCGCTACATGGTGAGACGCCATCGGCACCGGCGGAACCAGCGCGCCTTCCATTGATGAAAAAGCCGCATCAATGTCCGCGCCGAGCCAGCCGGTATTTATCAGGTTGGCATGAATTTGCTCTTTGGTCTGTCCGTGTTCGGTCGCTTTTTTTATGTAATCGACGAGCTCACCGTGAGCCATAAATAATGGATTAGGATTAGTTGGGCATTATAACCTCGGCCGAATACAAAAACAACCACCAAACAGGTGGTTGTTTTTGGTGCGGGTAGGGAGAGTCGAACTCCCATCTTATCCTTGGCAAGGATACATAATAGCCGCTATACGATACCCGCGCGTCCTTCGCCAACGCTCCAAAATATATCAGAACCGAATATTTTACGCAACATGCGGGTCTGTCTATATTAAT
>Ga0182010_10000994_pt1 | contig 15480 bp, 24 predicted proteins | sample 611E1MmetaG_FD_120488 | JGI IMG/M metagenome (GOLD analysis project Ga0182010, IMG submission 120488) | Permafrost microbial communities from Stordalen Mire, Sweden - 611E1M metaG | ecosystem: Environmental > Terrestrial > Soil > Wetlands > Permafrost | place: Sweden: Stordalen | collected...
TGATGGAGTCATCGGCATGAGTATGCGCAGCAAGATTCTGCTTGGGACATTCCTTGCCATCTTTATTCTGCCAGTCGAGGCCCGTGCCCACTGGTGCGATGATCTCTGGACATCCGCCTACAACTTCGTGGTTCGGCCTGAGACGGACACCGTCACTCTCTCGGCGTCGGGCACCGGCACGATGAACATCACGGTCGTGAACAACATGGGCTATGCCCTGCCGAATTTTGTGCTGACGGCCAAGATTGGCACGACCGCGGTCACTGCCACCCGCCAGGCAGGGAAGATATCGGGCAACAACCTGTATTCCGGCGAGAAGGCGAAGTACACCCTGGCGATTACCAAGTCCGGGGGCGGGTCAGTCAAGATCGAGGACATCAGCTTCATGGTCAAGTTTGGAAATTCGAGTGAGACCAACTGCTACCCGGGTGCGGGGGCGCAGGCGGTGATGGTTAGGAAGACAGATGGGACGCTCGTTCCCGCGGCACCCCCGCCGGGCCTGAGCACGGTCAGCTCCCCTTCGGGAGGTTGTACGCCAGGCGGGGGGGACCAGGCACGACAGCTACAGTACGCGGCTCAGACCGATTTCATCAACGTCGACGCCGGCCTGGACAAGTTGATGACGTACTACTGCGCGGGCCGGGCATCGTGGAACTCGGGCAGCGACGCGGTTATTGCGACGGCGTGTTCCGGCACTGCCACCGACTGCACCAAGGGGACGCGGGCAACCGGCGCGGGCGCGGGAACCAAGTATGACTATCCCCACCTTTGGGCTGCTCTTGAGCTGGCTGTGCGGAAAGACTCCCTGGGGACGCGCCTCGCCCCTTTGCGGCAGCGGCTGCAGTGTGGGGCTGCTGACTCGAACGTCGGCTTCGCAGGCTTTGCCATGATGATGCTCGGCTACCTGGGCGATGATCCCGGGGCGCGCACCTTTCTTACCGGGAAGGTCGGTACGACTGACTTGGGTACTATTGCCAAGGCAGCGCTGCTGCTCTTCGGCACCGGAGCCGACAAGTCCACGTACGAAGCCGATGTCAAGGCGGGGCTCACCAAGAGCACGTTCGTGGCTGCGGCCTGTGCGGCCGCCCTGGGCATCGTGGAGCTCGACGACGCAACCGTGACGTCGACTTTGGTGCCCCTGGCAAAGTGGAACGAGCCCGATGGCGGTGACAACGGCCAGGGGATATATGCAGGGCATATGCTGGCGCTTGTGGCTTGGGCTCGCCGCGGATGGGCAGCGCAGGCAGGAGACACAGGGGCGGTAACTTTCTACGAGGGCGGCACCCCGACACCGACTGGCGGCAGTTCCGGCGGCGCGGGCGCAGGCGGGAGCGCGGGCGCAGGCGGGAGCGCGGGCGCAGGCGGGAGCACGGGCGCGGGCGGGAGCACGGGTCGTGGCGGGAGCACTGCGATCATAGGCGGGAACACCGCCGTTGGCGGGAAGACTGCGAGCGCAAGCGGTGGCGCGACGCCGACTGGCGGAAACACCGTGATTGCCACGGGCGGTAATACCGGCATGCCCTCTGGCGGAAGCGGTGGAAGAAGCATGACCAACCCGGTCGTCGGCGGCAGCACAGATACGGGTCAGACCACGGCAGCTGGGACAGGCGGAAGCCCGGGCAGCAGCAGCACCAGTCAGCCCAGCGGCAGCACCGGCGGGGACACCGGGACCGGAGTTGGCGCGAGCACGGGCTCTGGTGCTGGTGGTGAGACTGGCAATAGCGGTGCGCCCAGCAACGTAGCAGCCAAGAACGGCGGATCCGCTGGCGGATGCGGCTTCGTCCAATCCGGCCGGGCGAGCATTCCGCTGGGCTTCCTCTTGGCGGGCGTGGGACTTGCGCTCGCTGTGCGTCGCCGCCGCCGGTAGACACCGTCATCAGACACCACGATCGGGGAGCGATCCCACCTAAGCCGGAGGCGGGGGCATGAATACGCGAACGAAAATCCAACTTGGGACCGTCCTAGCAACGTGCCTCCTGCCACTCGCGGCACGGGCCCACTGGTGCAACGACATGTGGTCGTCCGCGTACAACATCGTGGTCCGGCCGGCAAGTGACACGATCACTGTACCGTCCAGCGGATCGGCCAGCTTGGACCTGTTCGTACAGAACAACATGGGCTATCCGCTCCAGTCGTTCGCGCTGACCGCGCAGATTGGCACGACGAAGATAACCGCGACCAGGCAGACGCAGAAGGTGGCGAACATGCTTCTGCCGGGCGAGAAAGCCAAGTACACGTTGGCCGTCACCAAGTCGGGTGGCGGCGCCGTGGCTATCGGGGACATTTCGTTTCTCGTCAGCTTCGGCTCATCCGGTCAGAGTGACATGTACGGCACATCGCCAGGGAAGGCCGTCATGATTCGCAAGAGCGACGGTTCTCTGGTACCTGCCCCGCCCCCACCTGGGATTGGCACTGGAAGTGACCAGGCTAGGCAGCTTCAGTACTCCGCCCTGGCTGACTTCAGCGACGTCAATGCCGGCTTGGACAAGTTGATGACGTACTACTGCGCAGGCCGGGCATCGTGGAACTCGGGCAGCGATGCGGTCATTGCGCCGGCTTGCACCGGCACCGCCACCGACTGCACCAAGGGGACGCGCGCATTGACCGCAGCCAAGGGGTCCAAGTATGACTACCCCCATCTGTGGGCTGCCATGGAGCTGGTTGTGCGCAAGGGATCCTTGGGAAGTCGACTCGCCCCTTTGCGGCAGCGGCTGCAGTGTGGGGCGGGCGACCCGAACGTCGGCTTTGCGGGCTTTGCAATGCTGATGCTCGGCTACCTGGGCGATGATCCCGGGGCGCGCACCTTCCTTGAAGGAAAGGCCAATAGCACGACGGACGTGGGCCTCATCGCCGAGGCTGCTTTGATGCTGTTCAGCGCAGCCGACTCGGCCAAGTACAAGAACGACGTCACGACCAAGGGGCTTACATCAAAGACCCAGTTTGTGGTCGCCGCGTCCGCTGCGGCACTGGGCATTGCGGAACTCGACGACGCAACCGTAACATCGTTTTTGGTACCCCTGGCCAAGTGGACGGAGCCCGATACCGACACTGACAACGGTCAGAGCCTGTACGCCTCGCACTTGCTGGCGCTGGCCGCCTGGGATCGTCGTTGCTGGGCGGCGCAGGGAGCAGACTCAGGGACCGTGACCTTCTACGAGGGCGGGACCCCAGCCAGGACCTGCACGAGCACGGGGCCTGGGACAGGCGGAAGCATGGGCGGGGGCGGGAGCACGGGCGCAGGCGGAAGCACGGGTGCGGGCGGGAGCACCGTCGCGGGCGGGAAGACTGGGACTAGCGGCAGCGGCGGGAGCGCCGGGACGCCCGTGGGCGGGAACACGTTGACTGGGACAGGCGGCAATGCGGGGACGCCCGCTGGCGGAAGCAGCGGAATAGGCACCGGGGGAAGCAAGACGAGCACGGGCATCGGCGGAAGCCCCGACACCGGCCGAAACACGGGGGTTGGGACCGGCGGAAGCCAGGGCAGCAGCAGTACCAGCGAACCCAGCGGTAGCACCGGCGGAGACACAGGGAACGGAACTGGCGGGACCACGGGGGCTGGCTCGGGCGGCCAGGCGGGGAGCGGCGGGCCGCCCCGTAGCGGAGCCGCGAGTAGCAGCGGATCCGCGGGTGGCTGCGGCTTCGTCCAATCCGGCCGGGCGAGCATTCCGCTGGGCTTCCTCTTGGCGGGAGCTGGACTGGCATTCGCTGTGCGTCGCCGTCGCCGCTAGCATTGCCCGCGGTTCCCCGACAAGCCGTGACTATCTGCGGTCGAGCTGGGATCATGGCTTGACTTGTGGCCTGGGTGCGCGGCATACATTCGCCCTCGACCAAATTGCGCCCGTAGCTCAACTGGATAGAGCATCGGCCTACGAAGCCCACGGGTGTAATAGCTGGGCATATGTCGCAATTGTTTGGCCCTATAAATACAGGGGTTTCGACTGTAGGCGCATAGCTCGGCGAGATAATGAAAAGTGCTGAATTAGGGGCAATTGGGTTGAGAATGGCCACTGTTGAGTTAGACTAATTTCCGTTGGGCAGTTGGGGAGCTTGATCACTCCCTGACGGGACCGCAGCCCTTCGCGGTCCCTGCCCAGCGGTCTTTCGAGGGAGGGCACGAAGGGCAGGAACGTGACGAAGGGCACCCCAAGAACACAGCGCCAGGCGAAGCCAGCCGCACCAGGATCGCCGAAGGCGGCCCCGGTGGGGCAAGACGCCAGGGGCGGCGCGAGCGCAGCGCAGGCGCGCAGCGAGGCGGCCAGCGACGGGAAGGCCGCTGACGAGGACAACTGGAACGACTATCCAAAGTCCTTCGTGGGTAGGCGGTTCAAGGTTTTGGTAGAAGACCTCGCACTGCCCAACGCCCGCGAAACCGAAGAGGGGACCGAGGTTCCTGGCTCGCATGACGGCGGGTTGGCTCTAGCCCGCGCCGCTGCAGAACGCATGGGCGATGTTCGATTCATAGTTGGTTCCGACGCCCGATGGGCCAACGCACGCGCGAAGGCCGAGTTTCAGGACTTGGCGCAAGCCCTATTGCTCACCGAAAGTCTGTGGCAGATGGTTAGGCTCGGCCTTGCTGCTGCGAACACGGAAGAGCCTTCACCCTGGCAAAAGGCCACCCTTCGCCAGTCGGCAAAGATCGCGAGGAAGGCACTCCGAAAGCTCAAAGAGGTGCGGCCAGAATTCGGGAGGCTATGGCGGCGACTCCCCGAGGACCACGAAGCCGCGGACTGCGTGCAAGCCTGGCGCGAGGCGCTGCCGCTCATTGAAGCGGCTACGAAGGCGCGACCACGAGTGGACACTGAGACAGTGGTAAGGGACGTGATTAACAACAATCCGGCACTTGGCGAGCGCTTGCGGTTGGACGATGCGATCAAGAACGCCCACCAGCGTGACGTGTTCGACATCATCCGCTCTGCGTGGGGCAAGAATGAAGCTCTCACTCGCAAACCCCCGCGCGAGGTTGCTTTCGAGATAGTCCGCTGGGCTTGCGGAATGGCGAGCGCCAAGGCCGTACACCACGCCTGCGATCGCGACAAGGGCGCCCGCAAAATCGACGTTTGACCCTGGAAAACAAGGGGTGAACATGAGCCCACGAGAAGTGGGCAAAACTTGGGGCGCTCGCGCGGCCGGAGTCGCGGGCACCCTCTGTGTATGACGTTTGCCCAATCGGTCGTTTTCCCCGCCACGCAGCGTCCGCGGCTGCGAAACCTCGTGCTGCGGCTTGGCCCGGATGCGCCAGCCCTCCTGCACGCCTCGCGCTCTGCGTTAGAACGTGCAGTGGCTGGACTGCCGGTGCGATTTGGGACAGCCGCGTCAATTAAACAAGCTCTTGAATCGCTGCCCTCCTCGCCATCGGCGCTCGCTGACCTTGTGGCGGCTGTGCGCACACAGCGCCCCGCCGAGGTGGCCACGACAGACGGGCAGGAGCGCCAGTCGTGATCGACATCGCGGCCGAGGTGTCCGCGGCCCTGACCCCGGTGCTTGCCGAGCTGCGCGCGGTACGCGCCGAGCTAGCCGAGGTGCGCGCCACTCTACCGCCCCGGATGATCTCGCTCGCCGACGCAGCCCGGGCGCTGTCCGTCGACGCGCAGACAGCACGGGCCATGTGTGACCGCCATGAGCTGACGTGGCGGCGGTGTGGCCGGCGCATCGTCGTAGACGCCGCGTCACTGCGGCCGGCGGACCCGGCGACCGTGGCCCGGCTTGTTCGTGAGGCTCGAACATGAGCGCCACGCTGTCACCCCACTGTCGCGCGGCCCTGCCCCTGGCGAAGCGCAATTATCTCGTGCTGGTACTTGCGGAGCGCTCGAAGATTCCGCCCAAGGGGAGTCACGGACTGGACGACGCGACCGCGGACCCGGAGAAACTCAAACAGTTCTTTGCCGCCAATCCACGCGGAAACATCGGCATAGCGTGCGCGGCGTCCCGTGTGGTCTGCCTCGATGTCGATCACCACAGAGAAGAAGCCGACGGCAACGCGACCTTGGCAGCGCTCGAAGCCGAGCTGGGCGCGCTGCCTGAGACAGTCGAGACACTGACCGGCACAGGTGGCAGGCACTTATATTTCGCGGCGCCTGCCGGCGTGGAGTTTCGCGGCTCACTTGGGGCAGGGCTGGACATCCGGCACAACGCCTATTGTGTCTGCCCTCCAAGCATCCACCCCGATACGAACGAAGAATACAGGTGGATCCGCTCGCCCCTAGACCGGATGCCCGCGGAACTGCCTGCCGCGTGGCTCGCCCGCATGGTCAAGCCCGCCGCGCCGGTGGCCACTGTCCCGGCGGCTTTCAAGCCATGCACGGCCGGCGGCACACCTTGGGGAAACAAGGGCCGGGCGGACGAACTCGAAACGCTGCGAACCGCGCCAGTGACTACGCGCAACCGCATGGCCAATAAGGTGGCCTTCAACCTGGCGCAACTTCACGCCGGCGGTGAACTCCCGGACTGTCGCGAGGAGATCTTCGCGGCGTGCATTGCGAATGGACTGGTAGCAGACCCAGGGGACGGCGAAAGCAAGACCCGTAACAGTATCGAGTCAGGCTGGCGTGCGGGACTGCTGGAACCTCGAAGCGCGCCACCAAGACCTGACAGGCCCACGCCCGCCACTACCAAGCCCGCGCCAGCGTCCACAGTGGCGAGCGCAGCGGCGACTCAGACGGCGCCCGAGATAGTGATCCCACCGCGAATATCGGACGCCGCGATCGAGTTATGGAGCCAGCCACTACCGCCCGCGCTGGCCACACCTTTTGCGCCGTTGAACGACCTTCTCGGCGACGGGCTACGTGGTCTGAACGAACTGGCCGCGCCCACGGGCAAGGGGAAGACTAGTTTTGCGTTTGAATTGGGAAGGCACGCGGGCGCGATTGTGCCCGTCCTGTACGTCTCAACTGAACTCGGTTGCAGGCAGGCGATCGCGCGGATTGCCGGACAGATTCTCAAACAGCCGTGGCGTCAACTGTGGGAGGGCGAGACCGTCACCGGACAAGCCATAGCGGCCGTGACAGCGTCACTCAATTTTCGGTGTATCGAATTTCGAGACACCGCCGAAACGCTGGCAATTGCAAACGCCATCGCGGACAGAGAGGGGAAGGCACCCTTCTTGATCTTGGACTACTTGCAGGGTGCCAGCCGCGATCCAAGCGTTGATCGACGGCTCGCCGTATCCGCCACGTCGGATGCAGCTCTGCAGTGGTGCCGCAACACGGGCGCAGTGGCGCTCTTGGTGTCAAGCGTGGCCCGCGCGATGTACTTCAACGCCGACCAGAAAACGGCGGGCGATTTTGTCGGCGCGGCCAAAGAAAGCGGCGACTGCGAATACGACGCCGCGGCGGTGCTCTATGTGGATGTGGACCCATGCCCATTGGGTGGGAGTGCCGCGGGTAGGATTCACGTTGCGAAAAGCAGATTCGGCGCTGTGGGAACCGTCGGCGTCCGATTCCACGGCCCCTCGGGCACGTTCACACTCGACGCCCTGGGCTCGCTGACCGCGGATGAGCGGGAGGTGTACGAGGCTATCGAGGAAGGCGCAGAAACAAAAGAGGCGGTGCTCGCCAAGGTGAAGCGGAAGGTGCAGACCGTGGTTCGGTTGCTAACCACCCTGCAGTCGCGAGGGCTCATTTCCTCCCGTCCGTACCGCGTCATAGAGCAGCCAGCGCAGCGCGGCAATAACGCAAAAAACGCGTCAATTGACGTAGAGCGGCCGGGAACCTCGGGAAATGGGTTCCCAGACGCTGCAAGTCAAACGACTCTCACCGACGGTAGACCAAAGGTTCCCGGCCCCGGAACCCGCCCTATAGGGGGGACCAAAGGTTCCCCCCCTATAGGGGGGAGCGGGAACCTATCACTTTTGACAGCCCGCGTAGTCGAGACGCCGGACCCTGACGGCGAGGTGATCTCTTGACTGGCGCGTCCATCATGGCTCTCTGCGTGTCCCGCGGCCTGCGTCTCGCCCCTGCTGGCGACGGTGTCCGGGTGGACGGTCCCAAGGACGCTCGCGCCGAACTGCGAGAGACAATCCGCGAGCACAAGGCCGAGATCCTGGCCCTGCTGCGAGCCCAGCGGCAAGAGGAACTCTCCCGAGCATGGGCAGCGGCCTATGGGCGGCTTGAATGCCAGTTCAGCAGCGGCCTGGAGACCTCGGACGGTATCGCGCAGCCCGTGGTCAACGCGTGGAACGATGCCGAGACGAACGCGGAGCAGGTGTCCGCGGAATACGTGGCGGGCAAGGTGCAACGGGCAGACTTCGAGGCGGCCCTGGCCGCGTGGGAGGGCGCAGTCACCAAGGCGATGAGGTGTCGGGCCACCTGCAGCGATTGCGGCGCCCGCGCCGTCGTGCTGGTGACGACTGACTACGGCTCGAAGTTTTGCCGGGCTTGTCTGCGGCCCGAACCGCTGAACCGAAAGGCGCCCCATGCATAGCGATATCCGCCCCTTCCCGGCTACGCAAGCCGATACTCTACCCGCCGCGGTGCCGACGGTGAGCGCGGCCAGCGAAGCGGGCGGCCTTGCCCATACTCGGCCCAAATTCCCCCACCGGCGCGTTTTCGTCCTGACGGCGTTCGAGTCCGCGCACCAGCGGATAGAAGCCGCTTCCCCCGCCGGCATGGACAGCGCCCGCGCAGAACTCGAGATCTTGTTCCCGGACACCTTGCGAGACATCGACCGGGCCGAGGCAGCGGCACAGCAGGCCGCCAGCGCATACGCGGACGGCACCACGGCCACCCCTGCCGCGTTCCTGGCGGCCGTGGCCAAGTGGGAACGGGCGGTGCTGGACAGTTTCGCGGCGCTCGACAACGCGCGATCAAGCGCCCTGTGCATCGACTGCGGCGCCGAAGTCACCACGACGATCAAGACGGGACTCGGGCAGCGCGTGTGCAGCCGGTGCCTTCGGGAAGGGGCCACACCGTGAGCGAAGCCACCTGTCAGCGTGAAGCCTGTCACGTGTGCGGCTCGACCGTGTGGCGCCAAGGCATCTTCGCCAACGGTGTGATCACGTGCGCCGCGTGTGCCGCGGAGATTCGCCGCGCTCAGGAGGCGACGAAGCCCAATCCCGCGCCCAAGCAGACCAGCATCGCGGATTGGATGCGCGGCCCATCGCGAGGTGCGCGGCCATGAGCGAAGCCGAGAAGCCCGATCTGCGCGTGGTCGAATCGGTCCCGGCGGACGAATGCGGACAGTCCGCCGGCGATGAGGCGGACGCCGGCCCAGACGACGAGGCCCGACTTTCGCCGCGTGAGGTTCGCTTCTGCGACGCCTTGGCCGCGGGCGAGCCGCCTTGTCATGCAGCGGAGCTTGCGGGAGTCACCACGCGAACCGGGCGCAGGTGGAGGCAGCGGCCCGAGATTCAGGCGGCGGTGCGTTCCCGATTGAACGACTCGCTCGGCAGTGCGCGGGCAATCTTAGCGCAAGGTTCTGCGCGCGCCGCCAGGTCGCTGGTCGACATGAGCGACGGCGAAAGCGATGCGACAAGCCCGAAGGTGGCGGCCAGCCGTGCCGTGATTGAGTCGGCCACCAACTTGACGGCCGTCCAGGAACTCGAAGCGCGCCTGGCCGAACTGGAAGCGCGCCAAGGACAACAGCCGGGGCAGCCCGGCCAATTCAGGAGGAAACCATGAACATCAGAAGTCTTGTTACCCGAATTCGAGCGCTCGCAGCGAAGGTGCCCACGAACAAGCACGCGCCGAGACTCTGCGTCGTCACGTCCGACGATCCCGCGGACGTCCGCGAAGCGAAGCTAGCCACGGCCGAGCGCACGGGCGATCCGATTCTCGACGTTGAACTGTACGAGCCGAGCGAGGTGGCGTTATGAGATCACTTGCAGGTATTCGAGCCCGCCTCGACGAATTGCTGACAGCCCACGGAGGGGAGAACCAGCCGCCCTCAGCGGTGATTCTCTTACCGTCGAACGGCCGCGAACCGATCGACGACATCGACGAACCGTTGCCGCGAGTCCGGCGGACGGGTGCGGCGGCGATCGTCATCTACGACCCGGCAATGGGCCAGCCCACCCCCGAAGCCATCCGCCAACTTATCGACGGAATGGTGACACCGTGAAGGCGTTCACCTCGATTCGTGATCGACTGGCCAAACTGGCGGCGGCGCTGCCCGTCGCCAACGGTGCGCCCGCCAAGACCTCCGAGGAAATGATCCGCGAAGTCGCCCAGATGGTTGCAGATGACGACGAGCGCGAGGCGGCCTTGGCTGCGCTGCCCGCCGCGGAACAAGCAGTGGCGCGCACAAAGGCCAGGCTTGAATTCTTGCGCGGGCTCGAACAGGACACAGCCGAAGATCGCGCCGAGTGGGCGGCTATGCACCAGGAGGCGGTGCGCGTGTTGGCTGACCCGTTCCACGCGCGGATGGTTCCTGTTCTTCGCCGCTTCGTCGAGGGAATTGCGCGCAACCCGCCAGCCACGGACGCCGAGGCCGCGCTACTCGGGCAAGGGGCGGTGCAGCCGTGAGGATCGAAGCACTTCGGGGGAGGCTGGACAAGCTCGCACGCGAAATGCCGCCCGTTTCTTCCAGCGACGGCGCACCCGAGCGGAACGCCGAACTCTTGGCGTGCATCGCAGCGCAGCCCGAGGGACCGGCCCGCGACTTCACGATCCAGGTCTGCACCCATGCTGCGGCAGAAGTCGAGGAGCCCAGAGACTACCAGACGTTGATCGATGCTATCGGCGCTGAGGCCATCGCCCGCGCCTTTCCCGCTGGCGTGCCGGGACAGCCTATTGCTGACGTGCGAGCACGCGCACGTGCGTACCGCGTGCCGGCGGGAACCATCGATCCGATCACGGCGATGCTACGCGCGCAGCTTGCACAAGTTCCCGAAAACAACACCCAACACGAAAGGCCCACATCATGAGCAAGACCACCAACGAATCCGAGGCGGCCCGCACCGAGGCGCTCAAACGCACAATCGAAGCAAACGCGGGGATGCCAGCGGCCAGCATGGCCAGGGGCGGGCGAACCCCCGAAGAGGAAAGCGCGCGCTTCATCGAATCCGCACACGAGACGGCACAGCCAAAGAAATAGAACTCCATCAACCACGAATCGAAAGGAACCGACATCATGCGAACCATTCAAATCACCGACGGACCCGAAGACGAGCCAACGGGCTACGACGCTTTTTGCACCAACCTCACCCGCGGCGCTGGCGGCGCGACCGAGACCGCGCCCGCCGAGGACGAACCACTCGACGCCGAGGGGCAGCCCCTGAGCGGGTACGACCGCTTTTGCCACAACTTGACCCACCCCAAGGCCAAGACCTCCAGCGATGGAAAGGCAGGGCGCTGATGTTCGGCAAGGCAGCGGCAACCGCCGCCACCAGCGCAGCATCCCCGCCACAGCTCGCGGAGACGTTCAACGAAGCAACGGCCCGCCAGGCCCGCGAACATTCCGCGAAGCAATTGCAGGCCGCGGGCGCGTCCGCTGCGATGGGTGCCGATGCCTGGAACCGGCTAAACGACTCGCAACGGCTCGCGCTTCGCTTGTCGCTCGCACTCGCGGAACGCGATCCCGACCTTGCGGCCACGCTTCGCGCGCTGGCGGCCGAGTCGATCAAGACGGGGCTGAGCTGTCCGCGCTGCGAGTGGTGGCATGGCCTCGGCATCTTCTGAGGGGCACATGAGCGACCCATCGTCAACGGCCACGCGCCTGGCCTTCCACGGATTCATCGAACCCGAGGCCACGGCCCCGCCCGGACCAGACGACGGCCCGGCGCATTTACATCGACTGCATGGAAGAATCCCCATTGCGCCCGGTCGCGAGTGGAGGATCACAAGCCAACCTGCGCGCCAGAATCCAAGCGGATTTGTTTCCCCCGCGAGAATCTGCATCCGCCATTGGCATCGAGGCCGCGATGGGAATTGGTGGACCGAGCGTCGAAATCCGGGCATCTCGATCGGGTCCATGCACGCGGAGGATTTTTGCCGCGCGGTCGCCGCAGCAGTTGCGGCGCTGACCGGGGAGCCGAAGCCGTGAAGCACTTCGAGGCCATAGCCCGCGCGGTGCCACCTGCTACGCCAGCGGTGAAGATGCGCGCCTTGCTGCTGTCGCGAAAATCAGCGCTCGAAGGAATGATCCGCGAACGTCACAGGCAGGCCCGCGAACACCACAAGCCCGCCAACGTGACGATGTACTCCGCGGCGCTGCGTGCGCTCAAGCGCCAGATTGGGATTCTGGACAGGCGGGCAGATGGATAGCCTCGTAGTGACGACGACGGCCATCGAGGGGAACGGCCCGGACCTAACGGTCGAACGTGGCGTTGCCAGCCGAAGAAAGAGAGACGGGGCCACGCTGACACGCATTGCAAATGACGCCCTCATCTACCCTTTCCCAACTCGGTGGGGCCGACGTCCCCACATTCTGCGCGAAAGAAGGGAGATCCGTAAAGGGTACCTGGACCGATCCGGGGTTTCCGCAACGGGCACACGTGTACTGCACACAAATCGATACTTGGGTTCCCATGAAGGCAATCTATCACTACGGGAACGGCGCGGACACCGGGGGCGCGGCCTGTGTATCCGATGCGCTACTAGCACGCCAGCGACGGGAACGGACAGGAAAGGAGCGGTGCTTCGTGGCCAAAGTCCGCCCGATGGGACGGGAAAGGGGCAAAAACGAGAAGCCTCGGCGGCCCGGCCCCCAGTCGTCAAGGATCGCCATCACTGGGTAGTGAGTCAGTTTGAGATGGAAGCCAGGACGCACAGAATGGGGTGTGGATCAAGACGGTCCTTTGACATGACCCGTCTTGGCGCGGTAGCAAAGGCCCATCCATGGCGGCCGTCGACAGATCCTACGGAGCGAACGTGCTAGTCGGCGTTGCGGTTACGTTGATTGGGGCCGTTGTTGTACACTACATTCACGATGTCTTTCGGTTGGTTGGCGGGGTGATTCTCGGGGTGCTATTGCTTTGGGCAGCGCTGTACGTCAGACGAAAGAGGATTCGCGATCGTTGCACGATATGTGGATCTGAGGTGGAGACGCATTTTCTCGCCGCCTCGCTTTCGGCAATCGAATGGGAAAGGCGCTACAACATTCGCAGGCGCGAAGGTCCCGTTTGCAGGGTCTGCACCGACCTTCCAAGTGATCGAGCCTCGGAATATCCTCGGGGTACGAAGTTTGGCGACGTGGCGAACGAATGGCGTGAATGCTGCCAATGCCATAGGACCATGCGCAGGTCGTTCCTGGAACCATGCGATGTTCCGATCAACGATGACGAGGAGCGGTCTCCAGACGGCTGGGTTCGAGCGCGGGAATGTGGCTGGATCTGCCGATTTCCCCAATCCAAGACCTGCGAAAAGATAGTGAGGAAGCGCACGCAATTGGATCCTCATGAGGTCGCCTGCTGCCCTTCTAGCATCCCAACAGGTCCACGATCTCCCCAATCTCCCACACGTGACCCGTAACCCCCGCCGGCATGGCCGGGGTCACGCGCGACGGCTCGCCAGCCCGATGCTCTACCGCTAGGGCACCGACGGAGAACAGGCAAGGCCAGCCCACGACAGTGGCCAAAGTCTGGCCATTTGTACCGGGAATAGGTCCACACCCGCGGCTATTCGTTTCTTTCTTGACTAAATAACTAACTCGGTCCATATTCACAACCATGGAAACGGAAAAAATGACTAACCCGAAGAAATCGGCGAGACTTCCCGACGTGGGACGTCCGAAGATCCGCCCAGCAGATGAAGACACCATCTTGTCATTCAAGGTGTCGGCTGCACTCATCAAAGCCCTTGATGAAGAGGCGGCGCGGATGACTGCTGAGAAGCCCGCTGGCAGCGCTCGAATCAGCCGGAGCGAAGCGATCAAGATCATCTTGAACCGCTGGCTGGCTGACCGCTCGAAGCCGCGCCAGTAACCGCGCCGCTCGCGACTGCCCCCACAACGAAAGTGTGCCCGCGCTGTATCAGCAGCCGGGCACGTGGTCACGCACGAAAGGAGTTATGCGCAACATGCCCACTCTATCGCAGACCGCAGACGCCGCCCTGTCCAACGTGGCGGCCTACCAGACCGCGCACGTCACCATGGCGGCGAGTGCCGAGATGGTTGTCACCATGGCCGGCGAGGGACTCTTGACGCCCGATGAAGCGTTGGCTTCCATGCGCCGCCACGTGAAGCGCTACCAGGATGACTTGGCGGCACTCGACGGGCACAACCACGAGGTGCGCGCATGAAATCCAGCGCACCAACACACCGCCGCGCCGTCGCGTGCGAGTCGTTCAAAACCGCCGCCGATGCTATCGGCCCCATCACCCCCGGCCTTTCCCTGTTCGCCCTCACCCGTGGCCAGTGGTCGATGATTGATGCCATCCTGCACGTGCTCGATTGCGTCGGCCCGTCGGCGGTGTCCGTCTGGACCTGGACCGTTGCCGAGTACGAGATCGAAGTGTTGACCCGTCTGCGCCGAGACGAACGCATCACCGCCGGTCGGCTGGTTATCGACTACGGCGCCAGAAACAAGAACGCCGGAATCATCCGCGAATGGAAGAGCACCTTCGGCCCCGAGTCGGTTCGCTACGTGGTGAACCACGCGAAGATCGCCCTTGTGGAAAGCGCAAGCGGCTTTCGGTGCCTGCTGCGCGGCTCGATGAATCTCAACTTCAACCCGCGTTTCGAGCAATTCGACCTAACCGAAGGCGGCCCGGACTTCGACCTTGTGCGCTCGATTGAAGACGAGCTTCCGATCCTGCCCGACGCGGTGACGGGCGAGCAAGCCTACCTCGCCTCGAAGGTCCACAGCGCCTTTTCGCAAGAAACCCTGAACCTGTTTGGGAAGGTGAAGACATGGGCAAAATGAGTCACGCGCAGATCGTCGCATCGCTGACCGCGGAGAATCCGAAGGCGAAGCTAGGCGACCTCAACCTATACGCGGAAGCCTTCCAGCAGTGGCAGGAGGCAACGGCGAACATCCGCGAGAATGGCGCCGTCTGCGCGCACCCGCGCACGGGGCAGCCGATGCCGAACCCTTACCTTGCGGTGCAGACCGCGGCGCTCAAGAACCTTCAGCGCTTCGCCAGACTCAAGACCGACTCACTTTGGCGCGTGGAAGGCGAGGCCCAGCCATGAGCCTGACGGTGGTTTCCTTCGGCGCCGCAATTCGCGTAGGTGGCGAGCATGACCACGACGGCAAGCGCGGGTTTGTCGTGCTGGCGGTTGAGCCCAACCCGGCACAGCTCACACGACGGGCGGCCCGAGATATTGCGCGCGCCCTGGTCAGGTTCGCCGAACGTGTGCGACCCGTGCGCAAGGGAGGGCGCCGCAAGCGTGTCAGTCCCGTGACGTAGCCTGGCCGCGCCTCGTGCGCGTTCGCTCGCCGATACCTCGACGGGCGACCGGGCATGAGCCCACCGGGCCGGCCGGATGCCGGCGGATCGAATGAACGACAGGAGATCACACCATGGCACGATACCGAATGAGCGACGGGGCAAGCGTAGTCGACACCGAGAACGCTTCCCAGCACTGGGACGAGGCGACGCGGTGGAA
>Ga0182010_10000996_pt1 | contig 15473 bp, 13 predicted proteins | sample 611E1MmetaG_FD_120488 | JGI IMG/M metagenome (GOLD analysis project Ga0182010, IMG submission 120488) | Permafrost microbial communities from Stordalen Mire, Sweden - 611E1M metaG | ecosystem: Environmental > Terrestrial > Soil > Wetlands > Permafrost | place: Sweden: Stordalen | collected...
AAGAAGAAAACAGACTGCAGTTTGATTATGTACTATCAGATATGCTAAAAAATCTCAGATAGAGGCTACACCTGAGGAATGACCCTGAAAAATAAACTGGGGAATGCTGCTGAAAAACGACATACTGACGCCCTTTTTTTAGCCCATATGTCTTTTTAATTATGCGCATGTATATAGCAGCCTAACCTAATCCGGTGTCCGCTGAATCGGGGGAACATCAAAGCTATAACCCTGGGTGGTGGATAATTCCTGCCATTGATACATCTAAGGAAAGTTTCATCGAAAAACATCTCAAGACTACTGAGGCTGATATCCATTGGGGGGATAGGTTTATTGCGCATTATAAAATAGGCCATCCAGAGAATGATGTGGGCGGATTTATTGAGTGTTCTCTCCACTTCTATTCTAAAAAGAAAACGGGCGCAGGTATGAGTTGGTATGTAATTGCTTCACCCGTCAATACAAAAGTAAATGATGAGAGTTTATTCGACATATACACATCAAAATTGGGAAGTGCTACTATTGCGCCAAAAGACAATAAAACATAGGCTCTAGTTCTCGATTAAATATGCTGACCTTAAATCGGAAGTCAAATTTTCAAATAGTGCTTTTTCCAGAAATTAGCAGCTTATGCGCCAATTCCCCTGCTTTTTAGCACTATATGCGCCAATTCTTTGCAAGGTTACGCTAATTCTGAACGTAAGTCATTGATGTTTATAGAGGGTTAATTGCACCTTATGCGCCATCCCAAATTGAAGTCAAGAGAAATGACAGATCGGCTACACCGGGATGTTCATCACATCCAGGGGGCCTGTACAGGCACAACCAATCTACTGCAGCATGCAAGGACGCGGATAAAAGTGATATTTCTCAAGTTCCTTAAGTACAATATTTTCTGATAAGTTTGTCTTCATAAATGGGTTGAATCGTCATTTGTAAATATCGTTGAATAATTTTCCAGCCATATCATTGTCCAGTTTTGTTAAGATCTTATATTCGTCTATTGCTGCGCCCTTATTCTTGAGTTGATACAAATAAGTCAATCCCAGACCATAATGCGCCCCAGCATCATCGAAATTGATGCGGATTGCCTGTTTGAAAGCTTCAACCGCTTCTTGGGTGCGCTTAAGTACGAAATAATTAAATCCCGAATCGACGTATGCCTCTGCATTATCGGGGTTGATGCGGATTGCTTGTTTGAAAGCTTCAACCGCTTCTTGGGGGCGCCTTAAATGGCCATAAGTTAATCCCAACCTGAGGCATGCAAATCCATCATCTGGGTTGATGTGGATTGCTTGCTTGAAAGATTCGACCGCTTTCTGGTAGCTCTTAAGATTCATATAGGCACTTCCTAACCCGTCGTATGCATCTGCAGATTCGGGCCAAATGCGGAGCACCTGGTTGAAAGATTCAACCGCTTCATCGAAGCGCCCAAGATGCAAATAATTAATTCCCAAATTGTAGTGCACCTCTGCAACATTAGGATTAATGAGGATTGCCTGTTCGTTGGCTTCGGCAGCTTCTCTATACTTGTCTGAGTCGCCGTATGCAACCCCAAGATAAAACCAATATTCTACTGTCTTCCTATAATCATCAATCGTACCCTTTTTTATTGCAGTCACTTTATTGCTAGTAATCTTATTTTTAATAACATCTAAGGGCATTGCGAAATTGAGGTTCTGCGCCTCTGTTAATAAGAAAGTTACAATTCCTATAACTTCTCCATTTTTATTAAACAGAGGGCCTCCGCTGCTTCCTGGCGAAACCGGAGCTGTTATCTGGATAATTAGTTTGTTTGGGGCTATCTCTCTTTTGCCGCTTAATATACCGTCAGATATTGTATTTTCAAGCCCTTTTGGGCTGCCAATGACATACACCTTTTCTCCAATATTGGCTTTGTCCAGATTGCCGAGCTTGACTATTGGTAGATTATTAGCGTCAGCTTTTAGGATTGCAATGTCCTTTTCCTTATCTAGATATATAACCCCATCGACATTCAATACCTTGGACCCTGCTTTTATTTTTATGCTCGCCGCATTGCTTATAACATGATAATTTGTGACAATCACACCGTCACGCCTCACAATAAATCCGCTCCCTTGGCTTATAGCCTTCCCTGCCTCGTCATATACTACAATGAAGACAACTGCCTTGTTGTTTTCCTTGAAAATCTTCTCCGCATCAGCAAGACAGATTACAGGGATTATAATCACTACAAATAATGAAACTACTGAAAGCAAACGTGCCAATCTTCCCTTTAAAGAATAATAGGGCATACGCTGACTCCTTTTTGCAGTGTTGGTATCTTCTTTGTAAACAAAAGCGGGCGTGGTGATTACGCCTCTCTTCTGGGCCATATATTCGATCCTCCTACTTGGAAGAAATATAACATTTTGTTCAGTATCTGTGTCCCGCACATTTTCTGCGGTTACCTCTTTTAGCAAATATTCTGTATTCTAATGGAAAGAATGACAAACGAATACATCTCCGGCTGGATCGAGTATAACGAGACCGATTTCGATCTCTTAAAAAACATTCTAGGTGATACTATTACCGAAATCCGGCAGACTAACTGGCCGGCATGCAAGGCTGCACGTTTTGAGAACATGCCAGCCGCGATATTCGATCAGCAGATAGTACCTTTATGGGGGATATTCGAGTGGACGACCGACGGGCAGGAAGAAGGGGTATAAAGGGACCTGAAGCCTGGATGAAGAAGCCGTGGGGATTAGCGGTGACCCTATAATAATCTTTGCGGGAACCAGCAAGCGAAGTGCCCACAAGAGAGAGGTTTTGTGAATAGGTATACTATAAAAAAGTAACGCGTGGCGATATAATAGCCTAACAGGCAATTACATCGATGCCGGATAAAAGGAGTGTTAAGTGGAATTAATTGAATTTGCCCATTCAGCCGGGGCTACTGCCACTAAAAAATTGCAGCGGGCAGAACAAAAGGCGCTTGGTCAATTTATGACTCCTCCCAGTGTTGCGCAGTTTATGGCGCAGCGGTGCTTGCCGCCTGATGATTTACGTGTAGTTCGTGTCCTTGATCCGGCTGCCGGTGTTGGCATCTTGGCAGCGGCCGTCATTGAGGAGCTTCTCAGTCGCCCGCGTTTGCCTGAGCTGATCACTGTGGCACTCTATGAAATGGATAAAAGACTTATCCCTTTTCTTAGGCAGATGGTTAGCCGTATGCGACGTATGGCTCAACGCCATGGTGTTATCCTGACTGCCTCCATCCGTTGTTGCGACTTTCTCCTGTCTCCTGTTGCAGTTGCCCGGCATCCGATAGCTGATATTATCATAGCTAATCCACCTTATTTTAAAATAAACGCCGCAGATCCTCGGGCATTGGCGCATCCTTACGCTGTTTATGGTCAGCCAAACATATACGGTCTATTTATGGCCGTCTGTGCAGGATTGCTTACTCCGTCGGGCCGATGGTGTTTCATTACCCCGAGGAGCTGGACGAACGGACTCTATTTTGCCGCTATGCGCCGTCATCTATTCTGTTGGCTACACATCGATGCAATGCATGTCTTTGAAAGCCGGCAAGATCACTTTACAGATGATGAAATACTCCAAGAGGCGATGATAACCTGGGCGACCGCACAGTCCCTCCAAAACGCTGAGGTTGTAGTCAGTTCTAGCGAGGGTTCTCACGACTTGGCACAGGCGCAGCTTTTGCGTCTGCCGTTCGATAAAGTGATTAGCCAGGACAATGAGCATATGATTGCTCTGCCTACTAATGTACATGACGAGGATCTTCCCCCGTGGGATACGACCCTATCCTCTTATGGGCTAAAAGTTAGCACAGGTCCTGTTGTAGCTTTCCGCGCAGTAAAACATATAAGGAAAATAGCCTCCGTAAATTCAGTCCCCCTATTGTGGATGCAGCATATTGAACATATGCGCGTACGGTGGCCGATAAATAAAAAACACGAACACATATTAGCTAATGCAAAAACGGCATGGATGCTGATTCCTAACACTAATCTTATTGTGATGAGGCGCTTCAGTCCCAAAGAGGATGATCGACGGATTACGGCGGCCCCCTACCTTGCTGGAACCCTTCCCGGTACAATGTTGGGATTGGAAAATCACACGAACTATATTTACCGTCCCGGAGGGGAAATGTCGGCAAAAGAAGCACATGGTTTAGCGGCTTATTTGAACAGCCGTATAGTGGACAGATACCTTCGAACTGTTGCCGGTAATACTCAGGTAAATGCTACGGATCTCCGTAAACTCCCCCTGCCGCCGAAGGATTTGCTAAATGATATAGGGCGGACAATTTCTCGGTGTTCCACTCTCGAACAGATAGACGCGGTTGTCGATTCTATATTGGGAATAAGCCTAGCAAACACGTTAGTGAAAGCAATAGGCGGTCATGCCTAAGAAAAGCACGGAGCAGCAGCTTCCACCATTCTCATCACCCCTGCCAGAATTACTATCTGTTGAAGAGGTAAGGAATCGCCTTGAGATTATCTTTCCGGAAATAATTCCGGATAGAAACATTCTGGTGGGGATAATGGCTGCTCGGGTCATATTTGTGTTCCTCTACGGGGGCTTTATCGAGGGATATGGACGTTATTTGCGCCCATCCTATATCTACTTCTTCACCGAAGAACAAGCTAAAAAGACTTCTGACGCGGATAGAAACCTTTGGTTATCCGTAGCAGCTCGACCTGGTAATCGCCCCGCAGGAGAGAGGTGGTATGCTGACACTAGTCGGGAGTCGATACGTGACGATCTCATGAGGAATCAATTATTACGCCTTGGTATTGTACAGAAGTTGCCGGGCTATGCAACAACGTCCAGTTCCCCTATCAACTGGCTCTCCTCTGAGTTTGCTGCTTTATTTGACCCTTCTCTAGTCGAGGTAAGCCTTGGGAAAGCAGCTCTCCAATGGAGATTAAAGCATCTTGATCCGGCAATATTACAACGTATGGCCTTAAGAGCCCAAGGGGTCCAAGCCAGAGACGGAGATGTGCTTATTGACATGCCGGACGGAACAAGGATCCGTGTTTCAGCGGGACCATCTTCAAATATCATTAAAGGCCTTATAGAAGACTTCACAGCACGGCATATGGAAAACCCGACCGTTCTATGGATTAGTGCTAGCGACAAGAAGGCCTATCCCCAGTTCATAGCATTGTCAGAATCGGTGGGTCTTAAATTCAACCTGAATAGTGAATTGCCCGACCTTATTCTTGCCGATATGGGGACGCCAGTGCGTTTTTTGCTTTGCGAAGTTGTTGCCACAGACGGTGCGGTAACAGAAATGCGTAAGCAGGCTCTTCTTGCCTTAGTTCGCTCTTCTAATATCCCTGAGAAATCCGTCCAATTCGTCTCTGCGTTTGAAGACCGCGAATCAGCCGCTTTCCGAAAAAACTTTAGTCAACTGGCTGTCGATACACTAGTTTGGTTTCGGACGGAACCTGATTTATTATTAATCCTCAGCACAACCAACAAAAAAGAGCTTGATCCTAATAGGGTTCACCGTAGGATCCGCCATGTATAGCACGTTAATTCTTGGGATCCGAAATGCTGCAACCTGGCTATTATTGCCCAACCCCTCGAAAAGGTTAAATTAGCCTGAGAGTGCAGCGTCTCCGATTATAGCTGGGGCTCAGCCGTGCCCGGCATGATTATTTTTCCGTGCGGAGATACTGATAAAGTGTTTCTTTGCTGATGCCGATATCACGAGCGATTCGGGTTTTGCTTTCCTTGTAGGCCACGCGCTCCTTGAGTTCAACGATTTGTTTGACTGACAAGGTTTTCTTTCTGCCTTTGTATGCACCCCGCTGTTTTGCAAGAGCAATCCCCTCAAGCTGCCGCTCGCGTATGAGCGCTCGTTCAAATTCAGCAAAAGCCCCCATAACGAAAAGCAACAAAGTGGCCATCTGATGTCCTCCACTGAAGTTGTCAGAATGAAGTCTATAATATTGAAGCGAGCCCGTCAAGAAATAGTAATTCCGTATCTATTCTGACAGATTTGAAGGGGCTATCTGACATCAGGTTAGAGTGTACCTCAACCTGACATCAACCTTGAGGGATTGTTGGACGCTATCGTGCTGACACACTTGCGTCATTAACCATACGAATGTTTCCGCTTCGTGAGGTGATACATATTAGAAAAAGATATAGATATCCCGCATGCCATGCAGTATCCTGACAATCTCAAGACCACCACTAATCGGTAAAAAAAATAATATATTTTCCGACCGGGAAACTTTTCAACCCAGGATAGAGTTCATCCCTGTTTCTGCCCATGCTTGTTAACTGTACGAGTTTCCGGCTTGTTTCCTCAATTTCGTCAAGGAACCTGTCCGCGTTATCAGGGTTGTCTTGAGCAATGTAAAGCCAGATTTCCTCAATGTCGTTTTCAGGCTCGGGGCGCTTGAGGATTCTCAATATCAGTCGATCGCCTTGGTTTGTTGAGCCGCAAGCCGCTTACGGCCCCGCGCTTTAATGACTGCACATCTAAAGGAGTGGGCTCGCCGCTGTTCAAGCCTTTCTTGATTTCGGCTCTTAGCTCTTTAATACGCATAGAGTTTGGGAGTGGGCGGAGGATACAATGAAATTTAGGATTCAAATTGCAATTGAGTCTGAGAAGGGTGAACCCGAAAGAGTTCACGAGGTGGCCCGGCTGGAGAGGGGGACTTTAAAAGCTGAGGAACTTGGACTAACGCTGGCTGAGGCCAAATCAATTCTTGGGGAGATACAGCAGGCAATGGTTGAGCAGCAGGTGATCGACTTTGTCGCTGAGCGAGATGGATGTCCTCATTGTGGTCGAAATCTCACGCTAAAAGGCAAACACGAAATGGTCTTTCGAACAGCGTTCGGCAAGCTGAAGCTGGAAAGTCCACGGTTTTATAATTGTCGTTGCCAGGCAGTGCCCGGGAAAAGTTTCAGTCCGCTGGCAGAGTTGTTACAGGAACGCACTTCGCCTGAGCTGCTGTACCTTGAGACATAGGTTTATCGAGGTGCAACACAATATTCGCAAAGCGACGCTCTCCGTGGAGGTGAGAGTAGAGGCAAGCAAGCTTCCTGAAATGGAAAACCTCAGCAGTAACCAAAGCCTTTGACGATGGCTGGTGATTGTCTTTATGAAATCACCTCTTTCGATTCGTCCGACTTAGACCAACAGTTAAGATGTTGTTGGATAGGAGGGAGCAGAAACCTCCAGCTTCATAACTTTACTGGTCTGGCAAAGTAGCTGCCGGCCGCTTTCACTTCTGCAATGCTATCGACGGGGTTCCTCTTACCCATGGCAAGTAATTGCTAATACCGTCGTTAAATAAAAAGGGATAGTACAGAGGAAAGGGAGTCACCGAATCTCGGGTTAAGAATTAAGGCCCGTTGGTTGGACGATGTTTGTCTAGCCACTCCCAAACATGGCATGCATATTCTTATGCTTCACAGGGGCAGGGACCTGTGGCATGCTCTTCACCTAATAGACGGGTGATGTACTTCTAAATGGAAATCTTCAGAAGGAATTCGGACAAAGCTATCGACTGGTCTCATTCGCAACAGCAGTCGTTAAACAGGAAAGGCTTGGACATCAGTCAAGGTGTTTAAAGCGTATCCCCCAGAAAGGTACTCTGTGTCTGGTAGCGTTAGAGTTGTTTGTGGTGCTTATGCACCGATGCCTTTATTAATGAAGCGATCGTCCTATATCTTATATGATAGATTTATATCAAATACGATATACCTCGACGCCGACCGGAAGATCTCCACACTGTCCAACCCAGAGTATCGGGGAGTACAGCCCCGGTCGTTAAACTGCTCTTAGAATTTGTCCTCTAAGAACAGGCCATATACTAATCCCCTGGTGAGTCCTTAATGGATCACCCCAGTCAGACGCCCTTCTCCCATCGAACTATCATCTTTCACTCTTAAGGAGTTGCAGTTTAACTCTTTAAAAGCGGATGGTCTCTTTGGGACGGGTCTTGACCGGATGCACTGGAGCAGGGGAGAGGTTTTGGTATTAGCAGTCTTTGAGAATCTCTCAAAGGCTAACACGTGGAAGATCAACAGGGGAATGTGAGACCCCAGGACGTTTGCACAGCCAGCAGGTATTTGACGGTACCTGAAAATCACAGCACCTTCAAGGAATGTCCTTATCCAAATTGGACACCTCTGACGGACTCTCTCCCTATTCATTATATATAGGGGGAGTTCTCTTACCAGAGTACCTATTAGCAGTTCGGGTGGAGACCGAGTGACCTCGTGCTCTATAGATGTTGTCTGGATACTTTTATCCGGCCAGCACAAAACCAAGCGCAACGATTAGCTTGGCCGCCACCCCGTGCCACTGTCTTCTTTTCTTTCGAAGTATTCTTTGAAAGACCGAAGGCGAGTGACAGTAGGTTAAAGAGTAAGACGCCCACTTCCCGTCTAGGGCGATTGCACCAAACACGACGGTAGTAAGTCCATGGCTTCGCGTTGCCATGAGACCCACTTGTTATTCAGTTCTCTCTTCCTTAATAAAAAAGGGAGCAGGGTTCTGCATTAATGAGCTTTCGACGCCAAGGCCAGGGGCCGGTAATCCCCCAGCCGTCTTTAAAATCGGGGTTCCCCGAAAAACGCATAAGGCTATAGCTAAATGCGAATAATCCATCCTTTATATCCGGACTCCTCAAATCATCGAGCGGGTCCTGGTCGGGGCGAGGGTTTCGGTGACACCGAAGTAAAAAGAGAATCCTTATAGAATCCGAATGGATGCTAAATCGATTCTCTTTGCCTCACCGTCTGCGGCTCCCCATGGAAGGTACCCATGGATCGGACGGAAGTTTCTTAGCCAGGCCGACCGCCGCTCAGCGGGAGATACTTCTGGCATGTGGGGAACAATGGAGTCCTTATATATGAATCCATATAAAAGGAACCCAGTCCTTAGTCGGGTCGGACTTTGACTACTCAACCCGTCTCTGAGCAAATATCAAAAGTCTTAAACCCACGCTCCGCGTCTCAGGGGAGTGCGGTGTATGACAAGAGGAAGCGGCATTCATTATATAATGCAGCCTCCCGATCGTTCGCCGGGTGATCGCTAAAGAACCGGCACTGAGATGATTTAAATAGAAAAGGTTTTTCATAACAGGGCACCCGGAGGCTTCCTTCTGGTGCCCTTTCCTTTCTACAAACTGCGGCTCACAAAATACTCAAATAGATACTCACATAGATACTCACGCGGGTACTCACGAGCATGTCTGCGGATTGGCTCTGCTCAGTGGATTGCGGCGGAGTCATACCCCAAACACCATCTTAAAACTTGCCCCCCTTCCTACACTCATCATTTCAACTACTAAAAACCTACTAATAATTACTAATTTAGTACTTCCCGATTCAATAGACCCCCCTCACTCTCACTTAATATTTCCCCGGAAGAGACCTGAATAGAATCGACTCTTGTAATCCAAAACCCACACCTCTGGATCACAGCCGATTACATTAAGAACTTTTCTCAGCTTCGCAGATTTAAAGATAGCCGTATGGCTCTCTACCCAACTTCTTCACTCAGGAGGCCTCACCATGTCTATGTCTAAACTAGCCATCATCGTTACCATCTGTGTTGTCACCATCGCTATCACCATAGCAGCAGTTAGCGCCGGTAACTCGATTAAGACTCAGATCGCTTCCTACCAGTCTGCTGAGGCCGCAGCTATCGAAGCGGCTATCAGGATTAAGCATTAGGGCTGTTTGTCTCTTGCCTTACCCGCTCCCCGAAAGGGGATGGCGTTTACCCCTTCTAGGGTGGGATGCTTGGACAAGTCTTTGCCCCTTCGAGGGCACAATAGTCCGCCAACAAGGGGGCACTATTACCGGCCCCTGGCTGGAAGGGAATCTTTCGCTGCACAGAGATAACAAGAGGGGGGTCGCTTACCCCGAGGTAGAGACGCTCTACAATTGGCACAAGCCAACAGAGATCCTCTGCGTAAGTAGTAACCCATGTGGGACCGCTGGCTTGACGCGGGAAAGTTCATACACCAACAGGGTAGACCTGATTGAGTTGTACCTTCCGAGCTTCAATCTGCGGGTCTCTCTTCAGGAACGTAACCCCATCCTCTTCAGCATCGAAGAGAGATGGTGGCATTACGGAGAGGGACTAAGCCGGTCTCTCTGGAAGTTGCGATGTTGGTGTCGCCGGCAGGTGGCTACCCAGCAGTAGATGCGAGGGCAGGGGATGAGTAAACTTCTCTGCCCTTTTTTCTTTTGCCTTCCTATCTTCAACGCTAAGTCTTTAGTAGAAGTGAGCGCTCTTTAACCAAGGGGTCTCTTCCATTAAGAGCTTTGCTCTCTTCACAGAATTAAAGACTACCGTATGGTGGTCTAACTAAAGCTTCGGAGGTTCACCATATCTATGTCCAAACTCGCTATCATCATCACCATCTCTGTTGTCTCTATCGCTATCGCCATTGCTGCTGTTTCCGCCGGCTCTCTGTGTCAATATAACTGAGACACCTCCCTTGTCAGAAATTAGAGTAGAGGGCGGGGAGGAGCACAAGTGAACAAACGCGGATCGCGCCCGGGTGCGGCAGCAGCGCCGCCGAATCCTGAGGTACCGTCAAAGGCCGCGCGAAGACGTTTCACAGCTGAGTACAAGCTGCGCATCCTGAAGCAGGCCGATGCCTGCACCGAATTGGGAGAGCTCGGTGAACTTCTTCGTCGGGAGGGTCTGTATGCATCGAACCTAACGACGTGGCGCGTCAAAGAGACGAAGGCGTCCTGTCTGCTCTTAAGCCCAAGAAGAGGGGCCGGAAGGAGGCAGTCCGCAACCCGCTAATTGAAGAGAATGAAAAGCTGCGCCGGGACAACGAGCGGCTGATGGAGCGTCTACGGCGGCCCGAGATCATCATCGATGTCCAAAAAAAAGTATCCCAGATGCTGGGGGAACCCTTGAAGACGACCGAGGAAGGAGGGAGCGACTGATGGAAGCCGCCTTCACAGTTGCCACTGAGGTCGGTATCAAGCCTGCTTGCGCGTCTCTGGATATCCCTCGTTGCCGGTTCTATCGGGTGCAGGCACGCAAGAGCGCGCCCGCCACGGAGCCGAAGAAGCGCCCGAGCCATCCTCGTGCATTGTCTTTCAAGGAGCGCAATGGGATGCTCGACATCCTCCATTCCGACCGCTTTGTAGACAAAGCGCCAAATGAAGTCTATGCGACACTTTTGGATGAAGGTGAATATCACTGTTCTATACGTACCATGTACCGCATACTTCGACGACAACCAGGAAGTCAGGGAGCGAAGGAACCAGCTGAGTCACCCCGCGTATCAGAAGCCTGAGCTTCTGGCCACAGCACCTAACCAGGTTTGGTCGTGGGACATCAGTGCGCCATGAAGGCATGGCGTTTATTTATAAACATGCCTGCTGGTTTTTGATCGGCAACTGCAATGTTGCCCCGTTCGGTGGAGGAGGCCGAACGGAAGGGGATCGCAAAGCTCTGCCGGGTTCCTACGGCGGGGTGTCATAAGCAGAACGATCTTAACTGTACCGGATGCAAACCATCAATTGCAGGTCGGGCTACCACAGAGTCTATGGTAAGACAACGAATCATGCGACAGAAGCCTCTGTATTTATTGGACGACCTCCCAAAGGCTGGATGGAGCGGGGAGGATTGCGGACTGAACCGGTTGGACTTGACGTTTCCTTCTGGTAGATGCGAATCGAAACGCATCTGGGGACAGATTACTCCTCTTCATCTGACTTCCGGAGCCGCCAGGGGTAGAGCATGGTACCTAAGGGCTCAAGATTGAAAACCGGAACATGGGAACCGCAAGCATTCGCCTGTAACGGAAACAGGCTATCCGAGGAGACCGGGGAAGGATACTTGGCGGGGCGGAGTACTCGTAGTAGTCGGAGAATGAGAAAGTCATTCACATGGCGAAGGAGGACAGGTGAGCGATAGAGTTTCAAAGCCGGAGGAACAATCCGTGGACTCGGATTATCAGGTCGATAAGGTCTGGCTTCTCAGCGTGCAGAGGAAACTATATCAGTGGAGTCTGGAAAATCCTGAAGGTCAATACCGCGAGTTGTGGAATTGGGTAACCGATCTGCACAACCTGCGGCATGCTTGGCGAAAGGTTGCCACAAACAAGGGCAAACGGACGCCGGGCATCGACGGGAAAACGGTACGGGGTATCCAGCAAGAATTGGGAGAAGCTAAGTTTCTGGAAGGAATACGGCAAGAGCTGCGTTGTGGCAGCTACACTCCTAGTCCCTCAAGGCGCAAGCTGATTCCAAAACCTGGGAGACCGGGGGAGTTCCGACCCTTGGGAATACCAACCGTAAAAGATCGCGTAGTGCAATGCGCGATCAAGCAGATCATGGAGCCATTGTTTGAAGCTCGCTTTTGGCACGTGTCATACGGATTCAGACCCGGCAGAGGATGTCATGGGGCTCTGGAGCATATCCGCATGGCGATGCGGCCAAGAGTAAAGGCAGAAGATGGCAAGCGGCATGCGATGCCATACCAATGGGTTATCGAAGGTGATATCAAAGGATGCTTCGACAACATCAACCATCATCATCTGATGGATCGTGTTAGAAAGCGTGTCGGAGACCGGAAGCTGAACCATGCAATCGTGCAATTTCTGAAGGCAGGAGTGTTGTCGGAGGAACAGTTTCTGCGCACAGAATCCGGCACTCCTCAAGGGGGTATCATTTCACCATTGCTCGCCAATATCGCGCTCAGCGTGATTGAGGAAAGATACGAACGATGGGTGAATCATCAGAAAAAACTGCGTACTCATCGTTCATGCGATGGGATAACGGCGGCTATGAATATCCGAATGTCTGACAGAAAAGCTGGTCGCCCGGTGTTCTTCCCTATCCGTTATGCTGACGACTTCATTGTTTTAACATCTGGAACCTTTGAAGAGGCCTGCAAGGAAAAGCAGGCACTGGAAGAGTTTCTGAAAAACAATGCGAGGCTAACGCTATCACCTGAGAAAACTCATATTACTTCGGTAAAGGATGGATTCAACTTCCTTGGGCATCGTATCCGCATGCGATGGGATGATCGATACGGCTTTACACCGCGCATTGAAATTCCCAAAGTAAAGGCCATTGATGTTCGGTACCGCATCAAGCAGATCACATCAAGAAGAAATGTTCTTCTGTCGCCTTCGGCAATACTCCATATGATCAATCCTATTCTGCGAGGATGGGGCAACTTCTATCGCTTCTGTACTGGAGCCAAGCGCGTACTGTGCAGTATTGACTGGTATGTACGTGATCGACTCTGGCGATGGATGCAGAAGAAGCACCCCAAGGCAGGGGCAAGTGACTTAGCGAAGCTCTGCATACTAAGAGATACCCATCTGTTTCATATGGGACAGTTGTGTGTTGAAAGATTCCAACGAGGATGGATGCACACACCAGATTACGCAGTCATCACCGGAGAGCCGGAGGCATAACGAAAGGTGCATATCCGGTTCGGAGAGAGGTCAGGGAAAACCGACGACGACCCAAAATCGCACGGCGTCCCTGACCTACTTCTACCAAAGCTGTTAGGTCCGGTCAAATGGACCCATTTCTACCTCTATGTGATCTTGGATATCTTCAGCCGCTATGTCGTGGGCTGGATGATTGTCCCGGCAGAGTCGGCAGCATTGGCCGAGAAGCTTATCAAAAGAAACATGCGCAAAACAGGACATCGAAAAAGGCCAGCTTACGCTCCACGCTGACCGTTGCTCATCGATGAAGTTAAAGCCAGTAGCATTACTGCTGTCCGATCTGGGAGTCACCAAGACCCACAGCAGGCCATACACAAGTGACGACAACCCTTATTCAGAGGCCAGTTCAAAACCGTGAAATATCGACCTGACTTTCCGGAACGCTTCGGCAGCATTGAGGACAGTCGAAGCTTCTGCCGGGATTTCTTTCCATGGGATAACAAAGGAGCATCGGCACTCAGGTATTGGACTGCTAACTCCGGAAGCTGTCCACCATGGTCTTACTGATGAGATATGTAAGGCGAGAAGTGAGGTGCTCCAGGCTGCTTACGATGCACACCCAGAGCGGTTCGTAAAAAAGATTCCTGTGCCGCCGACTGTGCCAGAGGCTGCACGGATCAACAAACCGAAACCAACTGCTGAGAGCGAAGGGAAAGTACACTAAATGTGGGCGCGAGGTGTCTCAAATTCATTGACATTTTCCGCCCGGCTGCGCAGGTCGCTGCAATCTTCGGAGATAGAAAGATAGGTGAGTGACAGTAGGTTAAGGTGAGACGCGAGCTATTAACAGATTTTAAGGGCCATCCCTTAGCCCTAGTCGGGCCCTTTAACTTGATTGTAGGGCTTCTCCTTTGACCGGAATTATTCTGAGTCAAAAAAAAACCGCGTGATTCCGTTATTTTCAGTTCCAAATATGAACTGAAAGTGGGCTATGTTTCACCTTTCGTGCACTGCCCATAGTCGTCGACTTCCCTTTTTTAAAAATATCGAAGTAAATTTAAAAGATCCCCGAAGGCCGGTGGCGGAAATTCTAGGACTTTGGGCAGTGATCGATGTGACCCCAAACAGTACAGGCTACGAACAAAAAATGATATAATTTGTTTCATCCCATTATACCTGCTTTCCCGAATGACTTTCGGAGAATGCGTTCTGAAGGACCAATGAGAATGGGATACCGATATACACGGTCTCCTTGAAATCCAATGCAGGCCTTCTCTCTAGCTCGTTTCCGGGATCAACCGATTTAATTGGAGGGTAGGGCTGGTTACCCGCCCTCTCTTCTCCAGTTAGCCCCTTCCATCCTTGTATTTCTATGACGTTTGCTCCACTTCGTGCTCTAGTGCTTTACTGACGAGTTGATTGAGAGTTATCTCCTTCTTAAGGGTCGCTTTGTATGCTTTAACATGCAACTCGCGGCCGATCCGGACGCTGAAACTGCCTTTAAATGTCTTATTTGGGTCGCGCCCAAGAGCGATAAAAAGTTCCATTTCTGAGGTATAATATAAATATAAAGGTTCAGGAAGGACGGTAACACCATGAAAAGCAAGAAAATGACAATGGACGAGTTCGATAAGTTGACGCCACAGGCCCAGGAAGCGATTCTTGGCAAGGCAACAAGAGCAGAAATAGCGCGTCACCATGATGCAGGACATCCTACCGGGCACGGCGACGAAAAGGGAGTTTATAAGCTGTATCCGGACGGTCGCAAGGTATACACAAAGCGTTATCATGAGAAGGACCAGGTAAAAGAAGCGGTGCATGAGCGGTAAAAGACCCGTTTTTGTCATGATCGCGGGGCCTAACGGCTCAGGTAAAAGCAGCATCACTAAAGAGCTTCAAGAAATTCAATCCGACTTCCCCACGCATTATATAAACGCCGATGAAATTAAAAAGGCTCTACTGGCTAAAGGGGGCTAAAAACGACTGGATATAGTAATATGCAGTTATGAATGATACTCACTTATATGAAGAGATATTAGGGTTGAAGGACCCTTGGTATGTGGCGGCAGTACG
>Ga0182010_10001000_pt1 | contig 15452 bp, 14 predicted proteins | sample 611E1MmetaG_FD_120488 | JGI IMG/M metagenome (GOLD analysis project Ga0182010, IMG submission 120488) | Permafrost microbial communities from Stordalen Mire, Sweden - 611E1M metaG | ecosystem: Environmental > Terrestrial > Soil > Wetlands > Permafrost | place: Sweden: Stordalen | collected...
ACCGCACAACGAAGTCCCTCCGCACATAGGAAGGAAAAGAGGTTGATATGATAACAGCCGGTGGACTCCATCGCCACAGCAATATCCTCCAGGTTCACACCGCATCCTTTAATCGCACTCCGAAGCTCTGCAAACCCTTCTGAGTCCATTGAGAACCTTAAGTAAAAAAGCTTCTTTTCGTCACTGTCGATGCTTTGGGCAGTCGAGTGCTCTTTTGATACATCGATGCCAATGAATGCTTTGCTCATTTCCAAGCACCTCCCGCATAGGATCTTAGGCAGGATGCCTCCCAACCATATCTCCATCTTTACAAGAGCTCGTAGCCCTATCAACTTATCATGGCTTTTGGGAGGCAGGGGACTGACTTAAAAAAGGATTCATGACCCTGTAGGAAACAACGTCCTCCTGCCCCTTTATGAACGGTTAATAACCGTCCATACTTTGGTTATACCATATTTGCTGTGTAGGAGTAGGAGGCTCGACAGCCGCGTAGATATGGCTACCGCAATGACTTCGACATGTTATAGAGGTCGTCAAAGTTCTCGCAGCGATGGAGAGTACTTTCGGAAATATTTGATGGCTCTCACGGCGGATGATCGAAGGTACGTGCAGTAATCACGCATTCATACATATCTCGATGTACCCTGACCTGCTCACAGAAATCTTGATCTAAGTAGATTCTATAATTGTAATGATTATTTCCCGCAATCTACAGTTCTGCTCAGATATCCAAAGCGATGAGGTGCCATCGAGAGTCGCACCTGGCAAAATTGCGCAAACCTCATATCTCAAGTTGTTACCTCATAAATGTCCTTTTCAAGGATTAGAAACTCGACATCGAAATCCTTAAGTCCTTTCATATAGTACGGACCTTCCCAATGATCTGGCGTGCGAAACTGTCTCAATTTAGGCATTCCTCTGTTGTAAACTGGGTTAAATCTAAGCAGTGACATCTTATCTTTTTTTAGGGCAGCCTCGACTACCTTGAAAATATTTTCGCTCGATAACGCAAAAAACACGTTATGCTGCCCGCAGAGAAGCCTAAGTTTATTTTGCAGGTAATAGCGCATTCCTTCGCCGCCTTCGATTGTCCTTTGACCATTAGCGCCAAAGCGCGGAGTATTATCTGGCTTTCCGGATACATCCCATGTGACTGACTGTCCGTCGATGTTGATCACGAAAGAATAAATTGCTGGGTTCTTGGATTCCAACGGGTAATATCCGGGAGGTGTCGTCTTGAACTGCGCTACGATCTCAAGATCACAGAATCCGGACGGTGGCGAGTCGCCATCTTTAACCTCGGAGAAAACATCTGTCCGCTGACTTGTGGATTTAGCCTTAATTTCTCTTGATGCAGCACACCCCCACAAGGATAGATATGAAAGCACGATTATTATCAACAGAACATTTTTCATTATAAAACCCTCACTTTTATCTTGCGTGTAATCTCATGCATATCTCACTATCGGACAAGCAATATGCGATACGGAGTTATTACAACCATGCAGCAGCATCTATCTTCGAAGAATCCTGGCCACAATCCAGGCTATTGTGTAAAGCGAGCCGAGAAGCACTACATCTGCGGGCCCCACCGGAAGGTCATATTGGTAAGCGATCCAGAAACCGAAGAACTCGACCGCACCGCCAATCAGCGATGCCAACATAGTGAACTGATGCATATTGCGCGCAAATAGGTGTGCCATCAGCGCAGGGATTAGCAGAAATCCGAACGCGATCAATGGACCGACGCTTAATACCGCCATCGAAACAGTCAGTCCGATCAGCAAATAAAGCAGCATGTCCCAAAAAACTACTTTCTTGCGAAGGATTACTGCCATCTCACGGTCGAACGAGACCAAGAGCAATTCCTTGTGGAATAGTGCAAGTGCTGCGACAACGACAATGAGTGTTGCCGCTGTCAACAGAAGATCAAAATTAGAGATGGTGATAACCTCCCCTTTCAGCATATCGAGCCAACCGATCTCACCATAAGGGTTTTTTGACAACAGTAAAATGCTCAATGCTGATGCTACGACATATGCGGTACCCAGTCGGCCTTCCGGCTGTCCGCGCCCGCGCCGCTCCAGAAAAGCTAGCACCAGAATGGCGGTCAACGTGAATGTGATCGATCCGACAAAAGCAAGTGCGTGTGCGCTATGCGAACCGTGTTCAGTAAGATTGAATCCAAGCCACATGGGCAGCGAAAGCGCCATAGCAACTCCAGTTGAGGAAATCTGGGGCAGTGCAACGCCCATGAATACCAGCCGGCGCATCACCAGAAACACACCAACTAGCGGGCACGCAAATCCGATGAGCACGCTCGTGTAGATCGAGTTGCGCAGTAGAAACTCGGGATTGAGAATCTGATAAAGCGACTCCATGTCAGTCGATCCCCCTTTCAAACATTTTCGCCATCCGTTCGGCTGAAAGAAGTTCTTGTGCAGTGCCACAGAACACCATGCCTTCGTGAAGCCAGATGACCTGTTCGGCGTGCTGACGCACCGCCGTAAAGTCGTGCGTGACGAGCAGAACCGTGATCTTTCTTTCCTTGCGGATCTGTGAAATAAACTCCATCACTGCATGCGTCGCATTTCGGTCCACACCGGCAGTCGGCTCATCCAGCACCAGGATGTCGGGGCGCGTTGTCAGGGCACGGGCGATGAGCACACGTTGTTTCTGGCCGCCGGAAAGTTCGGCAAAACGCTGACGGGCAAACTCCTCAGCGCCTGCCGCACGAAGGCATTCGCGCGTGAAGGCGCGTTCACGTGAAGGCACAATAAGGCCGGGGCGCACGCGTCCATAGGTGCCCATGAGGGCGACCTCAAACGCTGTCAGTAGATAGACCGAATCGAATTGAACGAATTGGGGTACGTACCCGAATACGAGAGGTACACCCTTAGATGCGGTATCTATATGGCCCGCCACCGAAGGAAGCAGTCCAAGCACAGTCTTGAGTAGGGTCGTTTTGCCCGAACCGTTGGCGCCAAGAATGGCGGTGAAACTTCCACGGGTAATAGAGAGCGAAATGCCCGTCAGCACAGCTTGATTGTTGTAGCCTATACTCAGGTTGTCCAATGTAATGAGTGTTTCATTCATAGTCTGTTGTGCGTCCGCCCAATACTTCAGGCGGACACAACACTCCTTGTCTTATTTTTTCGATTGTACTGCCGTCACCATCGTGTGAACAATATAGTCCATCATCTTGATATATGTTTCCGTATCTGGCACGCCTCCAGGCATGATGGGCAAAGTTATCATGGTCGCGCCGGTCTGTTCGGCGATGCGTTTCGGCACTCTCTCGGGGAACTGAGGCTCGCGCACCACGATAGGAACATGCTGTGCCTTCATGGAGGCGACGAGTTCCTCGATGTGACGTGCCGTCGGGTCGATGCCCGGCCTCAGTTCAATCGTGCCGAAATACTCTATTCCAAAGCGTGCTGCGAAATATGGCCAGTGCTCATGATAGGATACGAACTTCACCCCTTTTAGCGGTTTCATTTCTTTTTCCCACTCAGAAATCTTGGCATTGAGTTTTGTGAAATATGCATCACGGTTGCGCTTGAATTGCGCCTTGTCCTGCGGTGCGAATGCTACCAGTGCATTATAGATATTCTCGATCGCGAGCTTAGCCGATACGGGATCGAGCATGTAGTGCGGATTGCCGTAGGGATGTACATCGCCTGCGGAGTGCCCGGTTGTTTTAGGCACTTCGCGTGGAATGATGCCTTGTGAGCAGTCCACATAGCCGGACCTACCTGTCTGGATTCTAGGATTCTTACTTGCCTCCAGCAATGCTGGCAGAAAGGCGTGTTCACAATCCATCCCTACCAGTATCATCAGGTCCGCGCGGTTCATTATCGGCACAAAGCTTGGTTTCATCGGGACGCCATGTGTATCTTCGACGCCAGTGGCCAGGCTGTGAACCTCGACCAAATCCCCACCTACTGCGCTCGCAAAATCCGCCAGGTCAGTGAGTGTCGCGACAACGCGGATTTTACCCGCATGAGCCGGCATCAAGCCAATGCAAAATACCCCGATCAGCAAGATGATTGAGTACAAACAAAGCAGTTTTAGTTTCATATTTGTATTCCTCCTTTCCATAGTCAGCGTTGCTGCCAACCATGCGAGTGTGAGCCGATGATCCACGCCCATTGAACATAAACAGCATGATCGGGGCTCAGACCGGATGCTGTGTTATGGTTGGTGTATGTGTATTGAAGTCGCAGCTGGTCCCAGTGGCTAAGAGCCCAAGTGATATAAGGAGAGTATTCGTAAGTCTTGGCTTTGTTGTCCTGGGCATCCTCCACGAAGCCATATAGGAACCCGGCTGACCACTGCCTGTGAAACTTGTAGGTTAGGTATGAGTACAGGCCAAGTGAGCCGACAGACCGGTTGAACATCGTGCTGTCCGCGGAATTGACATCATAACGGTTGTTGCTGTGAAGCACTTCAGTCCCCCAGGTAAGGCTCTGGAACTGATTGTTACGGAGTGGCTTCCAGCTTAGAGCAAAGTCTGCTCCCACCAGGCGTCGCTCGCGCTCTGCGAGCGTGCTGCCATCGGGTTGCGCAAGCGGACCCCCACGGTCAAGCGTCTTTGGATTCCACAGGCCCGAAACTCCGGGTTCGAATGAGATATCAGGCGTCAAGTCGAAATAGGTGGACAGGCGCCCCCAGTAGTTCCACCCGCCTAACTGACGGAAATCGCCTACGTTATTCGGAGGTGCATCTCCGCCGAACTGGTTACCAGCGCCCACTGTCAGGCTGACATAATGCTCAATGGGCAGCAGCCAGTTGACCTGTACCCCGTCAGTCCTGGATTCGCCGCCGATGTATTGGGCGAGCACAAGCGGACGATTTACGAAAGGCAGCTCATGATCGTGGATGTATGCCAGCCGACCGAACTCGCCAAAGAACCGGCCTGCCTTCACAGTCAGATTCCATGGCAACGACTCTGTCTGGATTGCTGCCTCTTCGATATTAAAAGTCGATTCGCCAGTGTGGGCATCGGCTGTGGCATTGGCCACCACGTATGCTTTGGCGAACGGATCAACAGACGCGGCTGCGTTTAGTTCCACTGAACGTTGAAATGCATCGAATCCGCCGGGTCGGTCGCTGCCCGTTTGCGCCGATCCCTTGCTACGATAGGAGAATATTGTCTCACCCACGAGTCCGATGGAAGGATTGAACTCACTTGGCAAAACTTTTCTCTGCGCTTCGACTACCTGACCTACCTGCTCCTTCAATTCTTGCACCTGTTGCTGTATTTGTCCGGTTTCTATCGACTTGTTGGCAGCAGAACTTTCGGCCGAAACAGAGGGTTCAACTTGTTTGACTTCAGCTTTCAATTCTTCAATCAGCTTTCGTTGCTCAAAGATAGTTTGATCCTGTCTTTTCAGGGTTTCCTGTAAGACCCTTAGTTCCTCGATCGTCTGCTCCTGCTTCTTTAGTGTTTCCTCAAGAGTTTTAACGCGATCTTCCAGGGTTTCAGCAAATGCACCTGCTGGCAATGACAACATAAAGAGAAGCGTGATAATCGTTATCATGATTTTCATGACGGAACCTCCACCTTGCAGTTCTTCCGACGACAACACGCGCGCAAGACAGCGAGCACATGACGCGCGTTAATTGAATTGAATATGTTTTAGAAGAAGTTAAGCAGAAGGAGGAGCGCGGCCGTATAGAGGTGAGATAAATTGCGAAGAAAATAACTCAATCTTTTCTGGTAATATCAACTCCGAAATGGCGTAGCTGATAGTTAACGATACAGTATTAATGCCTGTTGAATGCGCGACATGAGCAGCTATACAGATCGGACAATCAGGATGATCGTCACCATCGTCGTGATGATGAAAAGCTATTACAAAAAAACTAACTAGGAGAAGTATCACTAATATAGGTGATAACTTTCTCCTAATTCCTGCAAGACGCATATGTCTTATTCCTCTGATGACTCCAGTTTAATGTTTATATTATCGGTATGTTTTATCTCTGGTGTCAACTATTGTCGAGTAGCTTGCCTCATCGAAGATATATCAAGAATACAGAAGGACTAAGGTGCCAAGTGAAGAATTATTCCGGGAATCACCGATTTTGTCATGCTGACGGCAGTCATATTTTCAGTAGCACCAATTCAGCAGCCTCGGTGTGGCTGCCGAGATGACTTCGACATGCTATCCAAGTTTGTAAATTTATTGACGATGGTGTCAGATTCTTTTAGAAATATTTGACAGCTCTCAGCGGATAATAGAGGGTACGTGCAGCAGTCATTTATCAAGAAATATCGAGATCGCACGCACTTGCTTGTTCGTAAAAATTTCTACAATGAAGAGACCCAGATATCTTCAATGGCAATACATGCTTCGGTTCTAGCATGCAGATAACGATCATGTAAAAAACTCCATTAGCCACTTGAGACAAAAAAGATATAATAAGAAGAACTGGGCAATGGAGTAAATATGAATCCAATTCAAGAATCGGCTGTATTTGAGGTCATGCCGAATACAACCATACGGCAAAATAGACTATCTAAGGTGGGCACAGAAAAGAAACAAATATTAAATAATAGGGCCCTTGCTAAAAAGGGACTCTATCTTTTGCTGATGTTCATATTGCTTCTCGCTGCTTGCTCTAAGCCCACTGCGCATCCCAAAGCGCCTGTATTAGGTGAAGATGTAATCATAGATACACTGAGCCTCCAACCCGATACCCCCCAATTTTTTACCTATAGTTCTGGAAACAAGAATATTAACTTCTTCGTCATAAAAATAGACAACGAAGTCCTTTCTTTTCTCGATGCATGTTTGAGCTGTGAATCTAAGCTAGGCTATACCTTCAGCAACGGTCGTTTTACTTGTCAGGAATGCGGTATCGAATATAGCGTGTCGGAAATAAAAAATGGGATTGGAAGCTGCTATCCCATTAGACTCTCTGGAACCCTAAGAGCTGGAAAATATTATATTTCAGTCTTGGAGTTAAAAAAGTCAGTCTGATATACGAATGAAGTGTAATGACTAACTAAGCCTCTATATCTGAAGCTGAACAGTGGAGTTGAGAAGGATAAATTAGCTAATTTGATTGTTTTCTAGCAAAAGACGCCAATTTTGTGTGAATTCGAACATGTTTCACATAACTTCCAAATATAAAAACAGTATATTATTGACTTCCTTTGCAGATGTGATATGCTGATAGCATGCAAATGAAAGCATCTCATTGCTTCTTGAAGACTGCAAACGTCGCAAAACTTATTGCGGCAATAATCGTTATCGGACTTATCTTTTCAATAATGCCGAAGGTAATGGGGTGCATTTCTTCAAGTCATACAGGAACATGCATCGTTAAGCAGGATATTTGTCACGCTTCGACAGCAGGAATGCAAAGAAGCATTGACGTCCCCTTTATCTTTGAAAGTGCATACCTGCCTGGTTCATTTCATTATGTCGTAGTTTATGCGGCATCTATTTTCATACCTAGCCCTCTATTGATACTCTCTCAAGATTACCTTCCTCCAGAGTCTGCAAGTTAGATTGCAAGCTATTTGTTGGAATTGCCGAGTGTGATGCGTGCCGTCCAGAAGTTACAGCACGGACCTTTTTCGGTTTCTGACAAGAAGTTGAAACTAAACAGACACAATACCATTTTCTTTAGGGATGCAGAACACAAAAATATGGAGGTTTGGAAATGATAAGTTCAATAAAAATAAACGCAACAAAAAAGCAGGTGTTCAACTGGTCTTTATCTGGGAGCACTATACTGACAACATGCCTTTTGAGCGCGCTTGTGTTCGCTGTATCGTTTATATTTCTGGTTCCTGATATGGCTTCGGCACACGGTATCGCGGGCAACAGGTTTTTCCCCACAACATTCGCAGTGGACGACCCCTTTATTTCAGATGAGTTTTCGATCCTTATACACCACAATAGACAATCTGGAGACCCGGCATCGAAGGAAACTGACATAAACATCGACGTTTCCAAACGCCTAATCCCAAACTTTGGGTTTGAATTTCATGAGGCATACATACACCAGAAGTTCGATGATGGCACTTCAGCGCACGGTTGGGACAATCTTGGTGCAGGAGCAAAGTGGCAATTCCTTACCGATGATCCTCATGAACTGATTATGTCGATCGGTACCGATATTGATATAGGAGGCACAGGTGCACATCAGGTTTCAGACTCATTTTCGAGGATAACGCCTGGGCTCTTTTTCGGAAAAGGTCTTGGCGATCTGCCCGAATCCGTTAATTTTATCAGACCTTTTGCAGTTACGGGAGCCTTAGGTATTGGTTTTCCCACACGAAGCAAGAACGTCACCACGGATCCGGATACTGGGGACACTAATATTAGTTACAATGCTAAAACTTTTAACTGGGGATTCACCCTTCAGTACAGTCTTATGTATCTGCAACAGCATGTAAAGGACATCGGACTGCCATCTCCCTTCAACCGCATGATCCTTGTATGCGAGTTCCCGATGCAGACTAACCTGAGCCAGGACAGTAAGGGACTGACGACTGGAACTATCAACCCGGGTGTGGTCTGGGCCGGGAAGTTCATGGAATTCGGGATAGCAGCAGAGCTACCCGTCAACGCGAGGTCGGGGAAAACCGTCGGAGTTCTGGGCCTGATACATTTATTTGTTGATGACCTGTTCCCGAAGAGCATAGGCGGACCTATTTTTCACTAAACTAATATGCATGTAATGGGTGTCAGGACGGCAGTAACGCTATGTTATCTTGCGTTACTGCTTGTATTCCCCAGTGTGTCTCATGGGCATGCTTTCCCGGATCATTCAATTCCGAGGGTCGGGGAGACTATTTCGGCTCCTCCTGTGGGCGCATATATATGGTTCGATGGAGATATTGAGCCAGCCTTCAGCAAGATGACAGTCCAGGATACGAACGGAAGACAGGTGGACCAGGGCAACAGTCGAGTGGATCCGTCCAATTCGGTTCTGCTCGAAGTCGGATTGCCTACGCTGCCGTCCGGCACTTATCGTGTCATTTGGAACGTCGTGGCAAGAGACGGACACCGGACTACCGGGGACTATACATTCACGATCAAATGAGGCCGATGATATGGATATATTTCTACGCGGTTTGATGCCCTTCATTGATCTGACGGCTCTATCCGCACTTGTCGGAGCCGCCCTCTGTCTTTTATGGACTGTGTGTCCGGTACTCGACGGCGCATCAACCACCCAATGTTCTGACCGTTGCCGTCGGCTGCTCTTTTTTTGCCTTGTCGGACTGAGCATCAGCAGCGTAGGTATCCTTTTGCAGCGAGCTATGGTGATGGCAGGTCTGGGCATCACGGAAATCATCCCTGTACTGCCAACTGTTCTGTTCAATTCGCATTATGGAAGCATGTGGCTAGTTAGGGCGGTCGGTATTATTATAGCCTGGTGTATTTGGTTGTTGGGGAAACGACACCTGAATTCACGCGTTATGTCCATTGCATTGTTTTTAGCCTGCGCTGCCATTGCCTTTTCACGCAGCGCGACAAGCCACGGTGCGGACTCCGGAGACTTTAGCCGGCAGGAATTTTCGGACTGGTTCCATCTCCTGGCTTCTATCTCCTGGGGCGGGGCACTCCTGTCGATATCGATTATTTTTTCTGCGGCTAAGGTGGCGGACAATGCAGAACAACAGCATATCGTATCCGGCATAGCCGACAGGTTCTACGTCCTTTTTGGGCCTGTTTTTGCTGTACTCGTCTTTGCGGGACTTTACAACGCCTGGGTGGATGTCGGGTCCTTCGGGGCACTTCTGACGAATACCTATGGACGGCTACTTTCGGTCAAGCTGCTTATCTTTGCATATCTCACTTCAAGATATATAGCCCCTCCTCAGAAGGGAAAGCACGAAGCTGCATACGTTACAAAGTTTCTCAAGCGGAGCAGGGTCGAAGCTTTCCTGATACTGGCGATACTTCTCTTCGTCTCTCTGTTCTCACAAGAAGTCCCCGCACGTCATGCTGTCCATATGCTGCTGCTGGAGCGGCAACAAAGAATGCTTTCAAATCCCGGAACGAGTACCGATAGCGGCACTACTCAACATAAGGAACAGGTAAATGAACAGAATCTGTCAAGGATGACGGCCAATGGTCTGTATTCCGTAAAGATTGTGATTAAAGATCAAGCCCTCAATGTGGGAGTCAATACTTTTGACATCATCGTACACGACAAAAACGGCAAAGAGGTAACTGGCGCTGAAATAAATGTTGTCCCCTGGATGCCGGAGATGGGGCATGGCGTCTTTGATAAACCCGTAGTCAAAGAGAAGGGAGGCGGTACATATAACGTGGAAAATATTGTCCTTATAATGGAAGGACGCTGGGAAATGAGGCTGAAGATTAAGAAGGACAATGCTGAGGATAATGTCACCTTTGCCTTCCCGGTCAGCAGTGGTTAGGCAGATATGTCGAGGGATGAGCATAATACGGATGCGGTTCCTTCTGCCACTGCGAATGTATCTGAAAGGCGATTGCACAAACTTAATGTTGAAGTTGTTTGACGGATCGATCATAGCTATATTTTATATGGCTACACGTTATCAATAAGATAACAAGGGCGCCGGATTAGACCGGAAACAAAACAAAGGAGGATTATTTATGAAAGGTATGATGAAAGGGCTTAACAAGATACTTGTATTAGCAGTCATCTTGTCTTTTGCGATGTTTGGTTCTGCAAAAGCTGAAGAGATGAAACACAAGGGTCATGATGCCTCTATGCACATGCACCATTTCCACATGCTGATGAATCACGGCATGTCAATGATGGTCGAGGGTTCTAATATGGCAATGCTTGCGCAGATGAAAATGGCGCCGGGCGTTGATACAAAGATGCTTCACCACGGACACCATATGATGAAAGAAGGTAAGGAATTGATTATTAGTGCCCTAAACGGACCCGAGATGACAGCCATGATGGAGAAACACGCAAAGGACCCGCTGATGGACTATACTCATCAATTGGGCGAATCTATGCTCAAAGTTGCCGACATACTCGAAAAGATGTCCATGGATGACATGTCCGCTCCTGATATGATGTCGATGCACCACATGCATATGATGGTCAACCATGCCCTACAAATGGCTGCCGATGGTGCGAATATGGTAATGCTTGGCGAGATGGGCATGGCAGGTGCCATCGACAAACTGACCGTAGAGCACGGGAAGGATATGCTGAAAGATGCCAAGCCCATGGTAGCCGACATGATGGGCGGCAAAGAGATGATGGACATGCATGCAAAAGGCATGACGATGGAAAACCCTATGATGGCTATGTCTCATAAGCATGGCGAAGCCGCCATGAAAGTCATCGACTTACTTTCCAAGATGCCCTCAGCCGGCTCCAAATAGTCTGGTTGTCAGGGCAGGACTTAATGTTCCTGCCCTGACTTTTTATTATCATAGTCTAGCTGCTGATAAGGAATATTTTAAGAACATCCTATATCTATCGGAATGAGGTCCCTGCCATGAGAACTATTTTACTGATCATATTTCTTGCACTTTCCCCCGTTGCTGTGTTTGCAGCTCATTCGGGGCAGTCCGAAGCCGGTCAACACACCAAACACTATGAGCAAAGCCTCTTTAAGATGACGGATAACGGGCTGTATTCTGTTGAGATGGTGATCAAAGATAAAGATCTCAAAGTGGGAGTTAATACTCTTGACATCATCGTCCATGATAAAAGCGACAAGGATGTCGCCGGTGCGGAAATAAAGGTCGTTCCCTGGATGCCGGAGATGGGCCATGGCGTTTTTGAGAAACCCATAGTCAAAGAGAGAGGCGGTGGTACTTACAGCGTCGAAAACATAATCCTAATAATGGAAGGGCGCTGGGAGTTGAAGCTTAAGATTAAGAAGAACAATACAGAGGACAGCGTTATCTTTGATTTCCAGGACGTTAGTGGATCGTCATCAATGTCGCATGATGGACATAAAATGATGCATTCTTCGGCCCCTGCGGATGTCGATACATCAGCAGCCCGCGAGTCAGTAAAGAAGCTGTTCAGAGCTTCATATACCAGCGCTGTCATGCCGATTCCGGTCGGCAGAATCATCAGCTGGAAATTGAGAGTCGAGACGGCAGATGGTCGCCCCGTAAAGAACGCAGAAGTGGTACTTAGTGGTGAAATGCCGGAACATGGTCACGGCCTTCCAACTATGCCAGAGGTAACAGAAGGATCAATTCCGGGAGAATATGTTGTACAAGGGCTCAAATTCAGTATGCCTGGATGGTGGGTAATGACATTTAAGGTGAAGACACAAGACAAGGAAGACGTCATTACCTTTAACCTTATTGTGCCATAATGGGAATGTCCATATGAAAACCATTAAGCATGCACAAAGATATTGTCTCTTGTTAGTGCCGGTATTCATAGTAATATTAGCGCTACCGTTTCATCTCGAATCGACGTCGTGTGCTGCCTCCGAAATCGGTATTCATTCGTTGGATCAAAAGGAAATCTCTGTCATACGTTCTTTATGGATAGGTTCCCTTCCACCCCTACCGAAAGATCCATCCAATGCCTTTGCCGATAATCCCGCAGCCATAGCGCTCGGCAAAAGATTATTCTTCGATTCGCGTTTTAGCGGGAACCTGAAAGTATCTTGCGCCACATGCCACAGGCTCGATATGAGCTATACAGATGACCTTCCGTTGGCTCATGGGATTGGATCTACAACGAGAAGATCGATGCCCCTGTTGGGAGTTGCCTATAGCACATGGTTTTTCTGGGACGGCAGAAAAGACAGCCTTTGGTCACAGGCACTGGGTCCCTTGGAAAGCAATGTTGAGCACGGCTTTACAAGGACATCGTGTGCCTATCTGATCACCAGAAATTACCGGCACGAATACGAGGAGATTTTTGGCAAAATCCCTGATATAAAGAATGCCGTCGCTAGCCCGGCCACTGAAGATATAATTGTACTCAAGACATGGGTATCGATGACTCCGGTGCAGCGTGATGAGGTTAATCGTATTTATGCCAACATGGGCAAGGCAATCGCAGCTTATGTCAGGACTATCGTTCCGGGGCCGGCACGATTTGACTTGTATGCCAAGGCTCTTATCGACAACGATGAGACCGTTCTTTCAAAAACGCTAACCCCTGACGAAGTGCAGGGCCTCAGGCTATTTATAGGTAAGGCAAAATGCACAAATTGCCATAATGGCCCTCTCTTTACTAATAGCGACTTTCATAATACCGGTGTTCCGACTCCACCCAAGATGCCACACGACAGCGGAAGGGCTGATGGCATCAGGAAGGTACTTGCTGATGAGTTTAATTGCCTGGGTAAATACAGCGATGCTGGATCTGGAGATTGTGCGGAATTGAGATACCTGGATACTAATACAACTAAATATTTGGGCGCCCTTAAGACTCCTACATTGAGAAATGTCGCACAGAGAGCTCCCTATATGCACGCCGGTCAATTCCAAACGTTGAGAGCGGTCCTCGAGTTTTATCGTAAATCGGATAGCCATGAACTCGGTCACAGCGAATTGAGTGACAAGGAATTAGGTCAGCTTGAGGCTTTTCTCCATACCCTAAGCGGGCCTGTCATAGCGAATTAATGCGTTTATGAAGTAAGCAATGTCAGGTATCACACGACTGGAGAACAGCATGGAAAATTATCCCTTCACAATATCCTCAGACTATGAACCGGATTATTCTGATAACTGTAAAGAGAGACAGAAGGTGCAGAGCAAAATCACGACCAGGCGAGATATCCTGTTAATTGAGACCTTAGTTCTACTGATATTTTTCTTAATTGTTTTCGTGATTCTTCCTCTCGGTGCCATGTCAGCATCTTCTGATAGGGAGTGCTGTAAAGGCTGCGGCGGTCAAGGAGACACTCAACAATGCTGCAAGTCAAGTTGCACCTGCGGAACAAGTGATAGGGGCAGTGAACAGGTGCAGTCCAGTCAGTGTCAGTGTTATAAAGATGTCAAATGTTTCAATGTTTGTATGGAATCGGGGTATACGTGCAAACATTGCGAGGATGCTTGCAGCTATCGTAAGTAACAGACGAGCTGTAAGTGACCGAAATTTATTTTCTCAGATGCCACTACTGGATGGGCGGCTTTTTGCATTGCATGTACGACATGTGTAACCAGATAATACTTTGATCGAAAATATCGAAAATAACAATTGAACAACCGCATGAGAATCCGTGAACTTGTAAACGTTTTAACGGTGGTGGTTATGTGCGCTCCATCATCGACCTATGCCCATGGAGATCGTCCAGGTCACATCGACGAGCAGGGTGCGAGCCTGCCGACATGGATCACAATAGTCATGGTAGTATCCTGGATTGCTATTGCACTTGGCGTAGTCTTTTTTGTACGCAGATTGATACGAACGGGCGGATCTAAAGCGCATGGTGGGGACCGACAGAAAAAGCCATAACAGTTTATTTGGTAGCGATTCGCAAGCCGACACCCCCTTGTTGTAGACCTTGCCAGTCGGCCCTACGGATGTAGTTCTCCTCGGTGGACTGTACGCCATATCTTGGATTGTCGCAAAGATTCTACCAAGAAGTTTAAGACTTTTCTGTAAGGCTCGGAATTATGAGGAAATGCTATACATACTCATCAAAATGGCGGCAGATTCCCAAACAACGTTCGCACTTGACCTAAGTCCTATTTTTACGGTGTGGGATTGATGTTCCCCCGGTTCAGCGGACACCGGATTAGGTTAGGCTGCTAGAGCATCCAGTTCAAAGGATACCGGCGAACGATATCCCAAGGCTGAATGCTTCCTCTGCCGATTATAAACTATTTCGATATATTCGAAAATACTGTGCTGTGCTTCTGCTCGTGTCGAATAACTGTGCTGATACACATGCTCGGTCTTTAGCGTATGAAAAAAGCTTTCAGCGACCGCATTGTCATAACAGTCACCCTTCTTGCTCATGCTCTGACGAAACCCATAGTGTTTCAGGACTTCGCGAAAATCTGTACAGGCATATTGAACTCCCCTGTCGGAATGGAAGATACAATCAGGAGGCGGTCGACGCCGACCTATTGCCTGATACAATGACCTGATCACAAAGTCCGCCGTCAAGCGATCGCTCATGGCCCATCCCACGACCTGACGAGAAAATAAATCAAGGATCACTGACAGATATAACCAGCCCTCATTTGTCCAAATGTACGTAACGTCGGATACCCAGATTGCGTTTGGCTTTGGCGACGTAAAGTCCTGCTTCAACAGGTTCTCCGCTACCGGCAGATTGTGTTTTGAATTAGTCGTAGCTTTGAACTTCTTCTTTGTCTTGGCCACGATGCCATTGGCTTTCATAATTCTGGCGACTCGATTCTTACCACAACAGAATCCTTGATCCCGAAGATCATCGGTAATCCTGGGGCTCCCATAATTACCCCTGTTTTTGCGGTATAATTCCTTTATCGACAGTAGCAACTTGTCATTGTCATTTCGTCTCT
>Ga0182010_10001001_pt1 | contig 15441 bp, 14 predicted proteins | sample 611E1MmetaG_FD_120488 | JGI IMG/M metagenome (GOLD analysis project Ga0182010, IMG submission 120488) | Permafrost microbial communities from Stordalen Mire, Sweden - 611E1M metaG | ecosystem: Environmental > Terrestrial > Soil > Wetlands > Permafrost | place: Sweden: Stordalen | collected...
CATCTCAAAGAGATCGTCAATGCCAACGTCGCCAGACTCCGTCTCGAACTCATGTGTACCCGTTCGGTGTGTTTGTCCGCCGCTTGCGTACTTCGACCAATCAAATCCTCCCGGCTGCGCTCCAGCTTCCTCGTAATGCTTCCACTCCGCGCCAAACTGATCGTACTTTTTTCGTTTCGCCGGATCGCTAAGGACTTCGTTTGCCTCGCTAATGACCTTGAACCGTTCCTCGGCCGACTTATCTCCGCTGTTCTTGTCGGGATGATATTTGAGAGCAAGTCTTCGATATGCCTTCTTGATCTCCGCCGCCGTCGCTGTCTTTTCAACACCCAGTTCCTTGTAGTAGTCCTTGTAAATCATCGACTTCCCCTCTTGTACTCATTCCGGATGCTCTCCCACGGAAGATGCATCATCCGGCAACTCGTACCTGCGCAGGGCGGAGCAATGCATTATTCCAGAGATAACCGCAACGCAGCTCATCAACAACCGTACCCGGTTCGCAGTCTTCATGTTCCGCTATTGCAACAGCTTCATGCAGTTCATGGTTGAAAGCCGTACCTGCGCTTACAAAAGGGAGAATTCCGTGCGTTTCCAACAGCGCAAGAAGTTTCTTGTGGATGATTTGCACTCCCTTCACGACGGATTGTTCTTCGCCGTTTGCCCACTCCAACGCTTTCTCCATATCGTCGACAATGTCGAGAAGCGGGAGAATAATCTTCCGTTGAGCTTCCTCAGCGACCTTGTTGCCGTCACGCTCGATACGGCGACGATAGTTCTTGAAATCCGCCAGTGTGCGCAGGTTCCGGTCGCGCTCAATGCGCAGATCGTCCCGCAATTTGTCAATTTCTCCCGGCAGATTTGCCGGCAACAACAGGCTCTGGTCCTGGTCCTGTTTTTGTGCTTTCACCATGGTTGCCACGTTACTCCTCCTTAACTGCGTATCAAACGACTTTGACAAGCTGCTTGCATGGAAGCTGGATGAGCGCCTGCGACGTGCGACTCTCACCTGCCCGGTCTCTTATTTTCCTCCGGTTTCGCTTGTTCCTGCTTCGGTTCATTGGTCCTGGGTTGCGAAGGATGCCCCCCGCCATCTCTTTTGATCGGAGTTACACTCTTTGGCTGGATTTGCTGCGCCCTCGTGTTGGATGGTTTCACATTCCGCGGCTGCGGTGGTTGGCCCTTCTTGGGTGGATTGACGATCTGGGGTTGGGGTTCCTTTCCCTTATTCTGCGCTGGACGAGAAATCCGAGATACAGGCGGTTGGCTCTTACTGTCAGTGCTGGCGGGAACCACGGCCTTTTGCCGATTTCCGGCGTTTCTCTCTGCTGCGGGTTTCACGTCATTCAATTTTATCACTTTGGCCGGGGCAGGGTTCTGTCCGTTGCCATCCGTCTTTTGCACCTGCGGCCTGTATATCTGCAGCTCGCCACTGCTCAGATGATGCCCCGGTTGATCGGCGTCCCGGATAGCAACCGATTTGACCGTGGTGTGCGTAACCCTTTGAACTTCATCTCTCTCGGGGCCCGCAACATAGGTGACGTTGCGCTTATCATCTTTTCGCGTATTCACTATCACTGTTGAATTGTTGATGATCGTCGTATTGTTGGTCCGATTAACATAATGGCGACCGATGTCGGGCCTCGCAATATCCCCTTCCCTGACAAATATCCATCGTTCGTTTCGCTCATGGTAGTTCCCGCCAAATGCGACGCTCACGCTGATGCCGGGTCCCAAAGGGGCCCAACCGTAATAGCCGGGCGACCTTCTCCATGATACCCAGGCAGGGCCCCATTCATTATCTGGGACCCAAAACCAGCCGTACGCATTATCGTAGTCCCAGCGACCGTAGTGAAAAGGTGCCCATCCCCAGGGATAATCGGAAACCCAGGTCCAACCGTCATCGGTGAATACCCAGTGGCCGGCAGTAGCATAGGGACTGAATCCCGGATGTCCGCTCGGTATCCACACGTATCCGTAGTTTGGATAACTTACCCACATACCATAGGGGCTCAATTGATCATAGAAAACTTGAAAGCTTACAGACGCCCGCTGCGCGCACGCTCCTTGCGGCATCATCAGCGCACCGGCGCTTATTGCCATAAGCAGGGCAAAGATCTTGAGAGATCTCATTGTCGCAACCTTCCCAATGATGTCATGAGCCGAAAAGCAAGATTGTGGTCTTCCACATCTTACACTCTCTTCGATCCGCGCATCAGACCCCCCAGCCCCAGAACCGTCGCGACAACGCCGCCCACCAACATCCATATCGATTTATCGGTGGCTGATCCGGTAAAGAACCGGGAAAAATCCGAGCTGGATGAGTTATATGCATTGATGCCGAAGATCAGAAGAAGAATGCCACCGGCAAGAACTGCGACCGAGACTGCTTTCATCATCGATGATCTCCCGTTGTGATTTCCCATACTTGCCCAACAAACATTCACACGCGCTTTCGTCCGCTCCTCCACCCCTTCTTGGAGAGGGAACTAGCTCACCGCGCCCTCCGTTTGATTCACCAGATAGTTTTCCATGCCCATTTGTTTGATCTGTGCACGTTGAATCTCCGCCCAATCGACGTGACCTTCTTCCATCTTCAATATCTTGGTGAGCAGGTCAATAGTGCCTTGATCGTCAACCGCACGAGCGAGTTTAATTGCTTCATTGTAAGAGCGCACAGCGTCAAGTTCATCGCCGTTGTCGTTGTTGATCATTTCTGATACCGTCTTGCCAATCTTCATCGGGTGAAGTTTGGAAACCGTCGGCGTCCCCTCAAAGAATATTATCCGCTCGATGAGCCACTCGGCATGGTGCATTTCGTCCATTGCCTGCTTCCTGATGCCGGCGTACAGTTTGTTGTAACCCCAGTTCTCGCACATTTCAGAATGCACCATATACTGGTTGATGGCGGTAAGTTCATCGGCCAGGAGCTTATCAAGCACCGCGAGTAATTTGTCATTGCCTTTCACAGATGATCTCCTTTTCTTGGTTGTCCAAAACTCGTTGGGAGGATGTCGGTCTCACTTGCTTTGCTGGACTTCCTCAGCCGAACCGAGAAAGTATTCCCGGACCTGTGCCGCAAGCTGCGCATCAGTCATCTTGTCAACAGTTTCTATGCACCTGATCCGCCCGCTGAGCGCTTCGCTCTCCAAACGCGCTCTGAGCTCACCTTTCGCTTCACCCGGACCAAGGATAAGAATAGAATCGGCATCACGAAGAAATGATATGACCTTGGCATAATATTCGTTGAGATGGTTGGTAAACCGGTGTTCTTGTTGATCCTCCGGCTCTCCTCCCGCATGGCGAACATGTTTTTCCATACCGGAGAGGGTTGTATGTATCTGCTCTGCATTATCGGTTATGTGCACAATGACAGCTTTCCTATGGTCTATCCACACGCCCACGTTCCTCTTCATAAACTTCTCCTTCGTCTGTCAGAATCTCCGGAGTCGATGCGCGCGGGGCAACACGGCATGACGTAAAAACGCGGCAAAGTTCCTTGCAAAGATTTGATCAGTCCCTTGCCTTTGACCGGTTTGTCTTCCTTGATGGATTTCCCGCACTGAGACGTTTCCTGCCCGCCCGCTGTTTGTTGCGCGAGGACACCTGCAATTGAACCAAGTGGTCATTAGACTTCCTGAGTTGTCCGATGGTCTTCGTGAAGTCCTTGACCTGTTGATCCGCCTCCTCTTTGGCAATGCCGTATTTCTCCTGCAGCTTTCCCACGAGTTCCTCGTACTTGCCGGCGATGGCAGCCAGCTCGTCGTTCATCATCTTCCCCCAATGGTGCACGGCTTTCCCCCTGCGTTGCTTCCACTCTCCCTCCATCCGATCCCAGTTCATGGCCGGTTCCCTTTCTCGAGACAATCCTTCCCATGGCTCGTGGGTCTCCGATTCCCCCTTGGGAGAACCGTTCGTCGTGAGCCTGATGAAGTATACCGGACAGAACCTCGCAATGAATCGCCTGAAAGGATGAAAGAGTAGCTAATCCTCTTACATGAAGTGAATGCTCTTCGGGAGAGGAAGAATCCCGGATTCCCAACCGTCTCCCGACGGGAGGATTTCGGCGTATTGATTCGTGGGGGGGGAGGGGAAACGAGACGGGGAGCGAGATCGCTTATCGGGCGCCACTCTTCACCGGGATCGTCGTGGCATTGCGCCCCGTTGGAATACTTATTATTGAATTATCGGAAGGGAGCCATCTGCGTGGCGTCATCTCCACGCAACATTCGTTTTCATAGGACTTGTCACTATCCGCAGAAACGAGCAGAGTGAGCGCAACGATGCCCCGGGGATGGACACGTGTCTATCCCCACCCCGCTGCCTTCGCACTCGAATGAGGAACCAACTGAGGTGCGATCTTCAGAAGCGCCATGGGTTCGAGGTTTCTGGCGGCCTTCAGCGGGCCGGCATCGACGGCATCGAATCCCATCTTCCTGATGAGATCGGCAACTTTCGCTTTTGACTCCTTGTCATCGCCCGCATAATAAACAGAGACTGTGTTCCCTTTGACTTCCGGATACTGCGAAGCATACACTTGCGCAAAGACGGTGTTGAATGCCTTAACGACTTTCGCCTCGGGAACGAGTTTTGCGATTTCTTCTGCGGCGGAAGTCGCGGACCCATTTGTCAAAGCGCCGGAGACTGCAGTGAGGGCATTCGTGGCATCAATCAACACCTTGCCTTTGAGAAGAGGTCTTACATTTGAGAGAACCTCTTCCACCGCTCCGTGTGGCAGTGCCAGGAGAACAATGTCAGCCAACTCCACTGCTTCGCGGACGCCTGCAGACCTTGCATTGTTCCCTGCTGCCTTTGCTGCCTCAAGCGCGTGCTGTTCAGCTCTTGCCGAGAAAATCACCTCGTAACCGGCTTTGGACGCCCGGGCTCCGATGGATTTGCCGATATTCCCTGATCCGATCGTTGCGAGTTTCATCGCGTCTTCCTTTCCTCTGTCTCGCGCTACCGAGGAGTGCCAACTTCTTGTTTTTTCCCCATGCTTGCCCTGCGGCATTTTTTACTTTGCCAGCCCGATCTGCCTCATATAGGTCAGGTTATCCCAAAACAGATGTTCCTCCACGATGACCCCATTCTCCCAAAGCGCTATCGTCGCCATCGGCATCTTGAATGCTTTGCCCGTGGGCTGGATGAATTTGCCGTTTCCTACGGGCATGGGTTTGGTGAATGTACCTTCAAAAACCCCCGTCACGGCAGTGTATTTTCCAGAGCCGAACCGAATTGGATGTTCTTTGATCCTTGTATCAGGTGCGTACACGAATAAGGCCTTCAGGTCCTGAATGTGCACCTCGATGCCTTGCGTCATATGTCCATCCGGCCAATAGACCTTTACATCTGTTGCATGACTCTCATGTAACCGCGTCCATTCCTGGTTGCTGAAGACGGTGTAATCCAGCGTATCAAATGTCACAAGGTCCTTGGCAATCTCTTCATTGCCCGCGGTCAGTGCCTTGAGTTGGCTTCTCAATGAGTCAATGTCCGCTTTGCTCAAGGGAGAGTTTCCGCTGTTGCCGGTGCAACCGCTGAACGTCGCAATTGCTGCCCCGATGAGTAGCACGGCAAATGCTCTCATGGCCGTTGTCGCTCTCATATCGTACCTCTCAAAGTTTGTCATGAATGACGTCAACGATGGCAACGTACGTTTGTTGGAAGGAATGAAGGCACACGCCGTCGGTTCTCCAGGGGGAGAGCCACTCGGAGTGAGTGTAATGGAGAGAGCTTCAAAATGAATCGGCTAAAAGGACGAAAGAGTAGTTAATCCCCGGAAAGAGGGGTTTGCCGCCCCTGGGGGATGATGGGAAGAGACGAAGGACCGATAAGAATGGCGCTTAGCAGAGAAGATGACGTGGGGGGCTCAAAGCCCTTTGTTTTCGAAGGAATGTGTTGCAATCTCCAGTCGACTGTGGAGGGCCATTTTTTCCAGGATATTGTGGATGTGGCTTTTTACGGTGAAGATCGAGAGGTTAAGCCGCAGGGCGATTTCTTTATTACTCATTCCCTCAGCAATGAGGACGACGATTTCACGTTCGCGCTTCGTCATTCGCACTGCATTGGGCAGTGTCCCTTTCCCCTTCCGCAGCGCATGCTCGACTACGTGAGTGAAAAGCGATCCCGTTAACAGCGGGGGAAGGATCTTCATTCCCTGCGCTACCGACCGGATGGTTCTGAGGACCTCCTCGATTGTCGCGTCTTTGAGGACAAAGCCCACCGCGCCGGCCTGCACGAACTCCACGATGTCCAGTTGGGAGGGGATCAGACCCATCCCGATCACTTTCGTTTGCGGTAATTCCTTGGTGAGAGTTGTCACAACACGCAGGCCGTTTTCGTTCCGCAACCCCAGGTCTATGAGAATCACCTGAGGCTTCAAGCTCCGCGCCTGCAGCAGAGTATCGTGATTTCCTCCGGATGTTCCGACAATTTTGAGATCTGTCTGCGCATCGATGACGGCCTTGATGCCATCGCGCAATATCCGGTTGTCCTCTATGAGAAGGATCTTGATCTTTCTCATGCAATGGGTCTTTCCATCGTACGCAGATGCGGGCCTCCAGCACGGCAGACACATCGATAATAAGGTAGAGAGTTTTCTGAAGTAAGTCAACCGCCATGTCTCGAAGACCCGACCTCTCCGACCAACTCCCTTCCCTTGAACTGCGCTCCTTGGGTGAGACAGAAGAACCGAGCATCAGGGTGGACTCTTCCGAAGAGGAGATGTCTTATAGAGAAACAGACCCAGGAGTACGAATCTCGCCCCAAGGGGACATTCCGGGGGAACGATGAGCGTGTGTGATCCAGACGAGTGGGTGACCAAGAATTCATCAACCATGATGGCCATTCTTGCAATAAAATCTCGCAATTTCACACGATTTCGGATACTCACGCAATTGGATCAGCCCCCTCCTGTTGCCTGGGCCGAAGGAATAGAGTCGCTTTCCCTCTCTCAAATGCGGAACGGGCGGCATCATCGGCCTGTTCCATAGCTACGACAGATTGCTCTCTGTCCGACACACTCCCGCACAACTACAGAGGTCCCCATGGTGCCCCTCATGTCCTTGCTCCTCCCGATCCTGCTGTCGGCCGTTGTCGTCTTTGTGCTGAGTTCCGTGATCCACATGTTCCTCGGGTATCACGCGAACGACCTCCACAAGCTTCCCGATGAGGACGCATTTGCGGATGCCCTCAGGAAGCTCAACATACCTCCCGGCGAGTATATTCTGCCCCACGCATCAAGTTCGGCGGACATGAAATCGCCGGAGTTTCAGGAAAAGGTCAAGAAAGGACCCGGAGCGCTTCTGACCATCTGGGCCGGAAGAAGCCATTCGATGACTTCCTTTCTGATCCAGTGGTTTGTCTATATCCTTGTGGTCAGCATCTTTGCAGCGTACATTGCGGGCCGGGCATTGCTTCCGGGAGCTCCCTACCTTGAAGTGTTTCGTTTTGTGGGAGCGACGGCGTTTGCCTGCTACGTCATTGCAGGGTGGCAGCAATCGATCTGGTACAAGCGCGCGTGGTCCACGACCTTCAGAAATACGTTCGATGGACTCTTGTACGCACTCTTCAGCGCGGGGATTTTCGGATGGCTTTGGCCGATGCAGTAGGGACGGCGCAAGTATCGTTCCCTGCACCTTGTGAGGCACATGTACCACAATGCCCCGGTGAAGCGGGGCATTGTGCATTTCACTCCGTCGCTGAAACGGCGGTAGAAGTCGGGAGGCACTTCCGCCCCCTCCTCTTCAGGCGATTAATTCCCATCTGCAATAATGACCTTTGCCGCCGATGCAGTCTTGCGTCCGCGGGACATCAGCCACACGCAGACAACGATACCCAGATAGCAACCGGCCCCGATATACATGTTCGTCGATATCCCGAGATAGATCGAAAAGAACACGGCAAGGGCCGAGAACAGGACGCCAAACACGCCGTTGAGCGCCCAGTACCAGGCGGTCTCCGCTCCTGCGACGGATCGGACGATGCGCATTCCGCTCGGGAAGAAAAAGCCGAGAAGGACGCCGAGAGGAAAGATAGTGACAACCGAGAGGCCGATCTTGATCAGGATCGGAGAAGTAATCATCGATGACACGACGACTCGGAGTATCGCCTGATCCACGAGAACTGCAGCGCTTGTCACCATCGCGCACCCGATGAGCCACCGGACTTTTTCCATGGGAAGGCGGGCGCTGAGATAACTGCCGACCCCCGCACTCGCAATGATCGTCGAGAGGAGGACACCGAGGGCATAAATGGGGTGCCCCAGGAACACCGACAATCGCTGGATGAGCCCGATCTCGATGCACATGAATCCCGCTCCGATGAGGGAGAAGTAGAACGCCGCCGGCCACAGAATTGCGCCCCTTCTTCCTCCCATCCGTTCGGCCCGCGTGCCTGCCGCAATGGGAATAATCACGGTAAGAACCGTCAACACGAGGAGCGAGAGGATAAGCGCAAGGAGCATTGTTGTCGCAATAATGTTCCCCCTGACCGTCCCGGGTTGGGAATTGATCAACGGGATGATGTTCCGCAGGCGGAGCATATTGAAAAAGTATGGGTCTTCATCCGTCGGCGGGTCAAAATTATAGAGACTCCCTGCAACGGCCCGCTGCAACCCCTCCATCGTCGTGGCCGCGAGCGTCTGCCGGAGGACGGGATTCTTCGGAGGAGCACCCGGAACGAATGTGAGATCCTCCTGCAAAGAAGAGGAAACGTCCCTGAGCGCAGCGATGTCGCTTTCATCGAAAGGCCGCCTGCAGAGCAGGAGAGTCGAAATGTTCGATGTCGTGACCATCGCAAGATGCTTCTCCGGGGACGTGATCCCCATCCGGAGGAGGGACGCCACCGCAAGACTGACAACCCTCCCCGTCTCTCCCAAATCGTCCGGGTTATGCCAGCGGGAGACGGTGAATATGCCGTCGTCGGAGAGCCGCCGGAAGAAGACGTCCCAGGCCTCCTCCGTGTACAGCGCGTTTTCCGAAAGAGAAAAGGCCCCTGCCCCTGTCGCCGCCCATGTGTCGATCATGGACATCTGGATGACTGCAAACTTCTCCTCCGACGTCGACAGGTAACTCCTCGCATCGTCCACAACGAGTCGTACCCCTTCACGTCCGGCGATCCCCGCAAAATCCCTGAACTGTTTCTCGAGGAGGTTGATGAAGATCGGGTTGAGCTCGATTCCCAGGACGTTCTTCTGTCCGAACAGAATTGCGCTCTGGACATCTCTTCCCGCGCCGACGCCGATGATGCACGCTCCCCCTTGATGTCGAAGGAAATAGGCGACGTTGGTCACATCGTAGCGGAGATGATCGATGTCGCCCATGGTGGAGAATTTCTGCATGACGGTACCCGCCGACCCATCGATGTTCATCCGGTATTGCGAGATTTGAATGTCTTTTGGCGCGACAGGACTCATTCCCCAGTAGAATGCGGTTCCCTCTTCCCGCTCTTCGACCCTGACCCTGGAGAAAGAATTCCATTTCTCGATATACCCGGGAAGGCTCAGTTTTCCTTTGGCGTAGAGGGGCCGAATGCCGTACAAGGTCGTGGAATTCAAGACTGCTATGAGGATCAACAGGGGGACGGCCCATGCAGCAAATCTGCGGAGCCGGAGAGACGCACCCCCCAGTCCGAAGCAGAATGCAGAGAGGATTCCGAGAGAAGTGCAAAGAAGGATGAGACTCGGCGCATCAAGAACCTCCAGTCCGCCGAGTACGAAGAGGCACCCCAGCGAAGCGCCGAGCAGATCGCTTGCATACAGTTTTCCGACGGGGAGGTCGTATCTGGTGAGGACGACGGTGACCACGACACCCGAAAAAAAGAACGGGAGCGAACAAGCGAACGTTGTCAGGAGCAGGCTGAAGATGCTCATGAAGGACTTGACAAGCACCAGAGGCGTGATGCACAGAAGGACGAGGGAGACAGGGATGATAAAGGCGAACCCGGCGGCAAACCGCGCCACGTTCTCCCCCATCTTCTCACCCACAAACCACTGCGGCTTCAGGTACACGAGCGTTGCTCCCGCGGTCATCCCGAGCATCGCGGTGGAGATGGCGAAGAATGCCAGGTAATACCAGCCGGTGACGCTCAGGAGCCGCGTGATGGTAATCTCCAGTGCCAGCGTGGCAAAAGCAATCAGGAATGTACCGATGTACGTTTTCATGCAGGGATTCTCCGTTGCACCGGGGAGGCCGCCGTCCCCCAGTTCTCAATAATATTCCGCCATGGATTTCGGAGGGTCCGCACTATGCGACATTCCGAAGGATCACAAAGCCGGAAGCGATAATCAGCGCACCGCCAAGGAGCTTCATTCTCAGACGGTCTTCGGAGAACATCTTCCCGCCGAAAAAAGTCGCGTAGAGGATCGACGTCCGCTTGATTGCCAGGACCAGGGCAACGGGTGCATCCCTGGTCGCTTCCAGCTGCGACAGGCGGTAGGCAACCGTCAAGAGCGCAACGGCAAGAATCAGCGGAAGCTGCTCCTTCGCTTTTGCGATCACGCCCCGGAACGACGCCATCCGGATCCACACCATCGCACCGAATACCAGACAATACACCGCCTGCTGGTAGAAGAGAACCACCAGGGGTTTGACGGCGTAGCCCGTCAGGAGCGATTTATCCACAACCGATGTGACCGCAAAAAGGAGCAGCGCACCGATGATCGGGCGGTGGCTCCTGGCGGCAATGACCTCCCGGAATGGACGCAGTCCGAGGTTCCCCGGTTTCCTCTCCACAAGGTACGTTCCCCCCATCATGAGGGCGATCCCACCCCATTCCCAGCCGCGGAGCATCTCGCCCGTCGCCGCGAGCGATAAGAGAGCCGTTATCGCAGGCGTCAGCCCGAGGAGGGGCAGGGCGCTGCTGATCTGGTTTCGTTCCAGCGACATCATCACTAGCAGGAACGCCGCGGCACTCAGGACACTCTTGGCGAGCATGATCGCGAGCGTCGGTCCCGACACCGACGTGACATCGACAGCGAGCGGGATGAGGGCACAGAGAGCCACCGTGAGGACGGAGACCAGAAACGAGAACTCGAGAGCGGTCATGCGAAAGAGGATCTTCTTCTGCATGATCGCCGCCGCCGCCGAGAGGAGGGCGGAAAGGAATGCAAGCCCAAACCAGATCATCGCGTCACCTCCGTCAGGGTAATCAAATCGCAAACCCCGCCGAAAGATAGAAATTCCTTCCCGGCTCGCAGAGGACCGCCCCCCGGAGCGTCGCGAGATGGTTCTGGTAGGCCTTGTTGAAAAGATTCTGCACGCCGGCGCGGACCGTGACGGAGGCCTCCCGCATTTCCACCGGGATGCTGACAACCCCGACATCCACAACAGCGTACCCGGAGGTGCGGAGTTCCCCCGCAGCAAGATTGTTCTGCGTTGCGGAGGAGGAACAGGACACCGACACCGAGCCCAGCGAGCGGAATGATCCGACAAACGAGACGTCGCCGGTCAGAGGAGCGATCTGGGGCAGGTTGCTCCCGTGGTACGTGTCCTCTCCACGCACGTACGCGAGCGATGCCTTCATCACGCTCCATGAGGACATCCGGAGTTCGCCCGCAAATTCATAACCGTAGAGCCGGGCCTTCCCAATATTCGTGTTCACGTTTGCCGCACGCCCTTCGAACACCCCCGGCATCGTGGTGACAAGATCGGTCAGATGATTGAGAAACGCGTCGGCATGCATCCTGAGCGCTTCGCCCTCCCAGTGCAATCCTGCGTTGAGGGCAACGCTCCGTTCGGGCTGCAGGTGCGGATCCCCGATCACAACCACGCTTCCAAGATCGAGGAATTGATACCGCTCCTCCAGGGATGGTGAGCGGAAGGCAGTGCTGACGAGGAACGTCGCATGAAGAGAAGGAACGATCGCGAGCCGGGTCCCTGCATCGGCACTCCACGATTCATTCGCGACGGACATCCCTTCCCACAGGATTTGCTGACCGGCCGGCGCGGTCTGCTTGACGCCGCCGGCAATGACATACTCCGGATTCCATGTTTCGTCGTTGCTCACATGGATGCGATCGTAGCGGGCCCCCGAGGTCAGCGTGAGACGATCCGGCACAACCTGCCATTCGTCCTGCACATAGGCACCGCCGCTGAAATACCGGGAGGAGGGCGCTGGACGATCTCCAATGATCTGCCCTTTGGCTGCCAGGAAGCGCTCCCGCCTGCTGTCCAGAAGCCGCTCCCAGGCCTCCGCGCCGGCAGTGAGGAGGAACGTGGCAGAGGGGGAAAAAAGACATTCCCCCTGGACGTTGGTCGTGGTGTTGATCGCATGGGGGGTCACGGTCACCGTCGGACTCTGGATGATCTCCACATTCCGGTCGATTTCCTGGCGCGATGCTCGCAGCGTCACGAGGGAAATGAGCGATGACAGGTTGGGAATGGCATAGTCAAGCGCGAAAAGTTCGCGACGCGCGAGGGTGTAGCGCGCCGCCGCCGACGCTGCAATCGGCGAACCGCCGGGAATCCCCGTGTCTTCGGCCTGCGAACGCTGATACGAAGCGACGAGCGACTGCTCGCCCGCCGTCTTGAGAGCGAACGAACCCACGATGCTGAAGTCGTGGAACTGAGAATGCGGCAGGAGGCCCTCCGGCGTTCTCGTATCCCCGCCGCTCCGGTATCCACCGCTCATCCTCACCGCATACCGATCCGATGAATTCTCGAGCGCCAGATACTCCCCCGCGCCCCGATCCACGCTCGAGACATCGCCGGCAATTTCCGCATTCGTCCGCTGCTGTTCCGTAAACGACGCGCGCTTCGTGATGAGATGGACGACGCCCCCGAGCGCACCGCTGCCGTACAGCACGGATCCTGACGACTTGACCAATTCCACACGTTCAAGGTCATGGAGATTGAACAGCGAAAGTCCTCCTGCGATGTCATTGGCCGTCTCGATCCTCGTATTATCGACCATCGTCACGATGTTCGACCTGCTCATGCCGCGTATCGACACGGTCGTTTCCCACGTGCCGTCGCGCACGAGGGCAACTCCCGGGATCCCGCTCAGCGCGTCGGCAACGGTGACGTACGCCTGTTGGATGAGCCGGTCGCTCAGCGCCACATCAATTGCATAGGGAGTGTTGTCCCCCTCCGTCGCGATTCGTGTGCTCTGGACAACCACTTCATCTCCCCTGATGATTGCCGGCTGCATGGCAACGACCAGTGTGTCGCCCGGAAGAGACGAGGGAACGATTGTCCGCTCGACGCCGGCAAATGCAACATGATGCAGGGAAACGGTATATCGTCCGGTGGATCGCAATGCGACATGAAAGATTCCTGCGCTGTCGGTTCTTGTTCTCTCACCGGTTTCCCTCACATGGACGGTCACGGCGGAAACCGGCTCCTGGGTTGCAGCATCGATCACGTGACCTGTCACGGAAACCGTCTGTCCCTGAACCGACGAGGCGGACAGGAGGGCAGCAATGATGGCACATGCATGAAGAACTATCGGACGCATCTCTTCATCGCTTCCTCTCCAACGCAGAATTTTGTTTTGACCATCGCAACTGTTGTAAATATCAACATCGACGACGGTCGTGGTCACGAATCAATATCGGCAGAAAGGGGCAAACGGTCTTTTTGGCGACGTACAGAGTGTCAGTCAGGCAGCCGGATTCTCCCACCAATAAAAAGTCCGGAAGAAAACTCTCAAAAACAAATCCCCGCCTCCATCATCGTGTGTCGGGGATCATACGACGGTGATCAAAATGATCGAGGATACTGTTTTTTCGAAGAATTCTTCTTTATATTGTTGTCGTGCCATCCGGTACTACGGAGAGCGAAAGCGACGTTCTTGAGAATATGAAGCTCGTTTCTTGTCGGACTAGTCATGCGCAGCACACCGAAATCAGGAAACCGTTTCCGTTGAGAACAAGATCAGCGTTGCGAACGAAAACGTCACGAGCAAACACGAAGATTAGGATCAACTAACCTTCCTCATATATCCGCGTTGCACACCGCGACGTCCTTCTGACGACGTCGGGAGGTGCGCGGCCGGCCGCTCCACTTCCGCAGTGCCAGGGCACAAGGATGTTTCTGTACTGTTCTTGAACCCCGATCGGGAAGACCATGCCCGACGAGGTGCAGGACAACATTCGCAGCACGGTGCCATGAGTCATTCATCACAATCACTACAACGAATAATCCTTGCGTAGTGACCGACACCGCTCCTTCGTGGCGCGATTGATGCCACGCGGCTGATCGCGATTGTCGTCGGGAAGTATTTGCCATTCAGAATTGCTTTTCATTTCTCGAAAGGGAGAAGGCATGGATGGGACACAGACGTTGTCACGGGAATCAAAGGACATTGATTCGCTTATAACGAAACACAAAGGGCGGCACGGGGAATTGCTCAGCATTCTCGAGCAGACGCAGCTCCTCAATGAACACAAGTACCTTTCCGAGGAAGCCCTCCGCCAGGTCGCACGGCGCACCGGCGTACCCCTCTCCCGGATCTATAATGTCGTCACTTTCTATTCCTTCTTCAATCTGAAACCGCAGGGGAAGCACACTCTTACCGTGTGCCGGGGAACTGCCTGTCATACCAAAGGATCCAAAGCGCTCCTCGACGATGTCGGCCTCATCCTGAACTGCAGCAAGGCATTGGGGGAGGGCGAGTCCTTCTACACCACCCCCGACAATCAGTTCACCATATCCACGGTTGCATGCTTCGGGCAGTGCGCGCTCGCGCCCGTCGTCGCGATCGACGGCGTCATTTACAGCAACATGACGACCACGAAGGTGCAGAAACTCCTCAGTAGGATGTCCAAATGGAGGAAACAACCGTGAAGATCATCGACGCAGCGACTCTGGAAAGCATCCGTTCGAAGGGGATGAAAAAACTCTTCCCCGACGTCCCCAAGATTTCCGTGGGGATGGGAACGTGCGGCATCGGCAACGGTGCGAAGGAGGTGTACGACAGCCTGCAGCGGACCATCAAGGCACGTCACGCAAACATCCAGCTCTCCATCGTGGGGTGCTTCGGCTTCTGTTCCGAGGAAACTCTTGTCAACTGTTACATGCCGCATCACCCTCTTGTCATTCTCCATAAAGTCACGCCGAAAGATGCGGAGTGGATCGTCGACAGTCTTGCCAAGGGCGAGATGCCGTTGAAAAAGGCGCTTTGCAAGATTGAGCGGTGGGATTTCTTTGCTTCGAAGGTGGAGTTCGGCACAGGGCTGGAGGGCGTACCCTCGTGGAACGAGATTACATTCTTCAAAGGGCAGAAGAAGATCGTCCTGCGCCATGCGGGACTGATCAACCCGCAGGACATCGAAGAGTATATCGCCGTCGGCGGCTACAGCGCATTGTGGAAAGCAGTGACGCAGATGTCCCGCGACGCGGTGCTCGATGAGATCAAGAAGGCGAAGCTGCGCGGGCGCGGCGGCGCGGGATTCCCGACCGCCATCAAGTGGGAGATGATGAAGAAAGTCGAGACCGACAAGAA
>Ga0182010_10001002_pt1 | contig 15425 bp, 14 predicted proteins | sample 611E1MmetaG_FD_120488 | JGI IMG/M metagenome (GOLD analysis project Ga0182010, IMG submission 120488) | Permafrost microbial communities from Stordalen Mire, Sweden - 611E1M metaG | ecosystem: Environmental > Terrestrial > Soil > Wetlands > Permafrost | place: Sweden: Stordalen | collected...
AATTATAATAGATAGTTTGTCAGAAATGGCACAAAAAGCGATTCCGTTTTTAAATATTCTTGCCAGGAATGGAAGGCTAATTATTAATAAGCATTCTGTTTTTTCTTCCCTTTTTAAAGGATCTCTTATATATGATACACCTGAAAATCTCATTTCTGAAATTGATAATAAAATATCTCGCGACTTTGACCTTGACCCGCCTTCAGATGATATCCGTTTCAGGCATATTGTAAAAGAGAATGATCATTATTATATTATTTTTAATGAAGATAGTGATAACGTATTAACTAAGATTAAAATAGCGCCAAAAGGGAAGCGTCAATTAATAAATCCAGCCACCGCTGAGGCTGTTGATTTAGACGTTGATGAAATGGTTTCATTCAAACCTCATGATTTAATAATAATCAGGGTAAAACAGTAATGTTCACTTATATCTGACTGTTTTTCTGCTTGTTGAAAGATTTAATCAAAAATAAAGTTGCATAACTAAAGTATTCGTTATATTTTTATAGCAGATTATTAATTCAATAATCAGGTTTTTAAATATGTTTTCAGAAAACTAGAAATACCATGAATAAATTAAAAAATATGAAAAGGAATGTTTTGGCATCCTTGTTTGTGACTTTCATTATTTTATTACCCGGATTGGCTCAGGAAAAACCTGATAATTCGAAGATTGATATTATGCTTATCAGGGCGGATTTTAAAAAAGCCATCGATACATGTGATCAGATTCTTTCTACAGATTCACTTAATTCTGAAATATATTACAAAAAGGGACTTGCATATCAGAGTCTTTTATCAGAAGATAAATCACTGGAGTGTTTTTTAAAGGCAGCTGCTATTTCACCAGATAACAACAACTACAATTTTACACTTGCAAAAAGTTTTTATAACAAAGGAAAGATTTCCCGTGCCAGACCGCTGCTCCTGAAGCTTTGCGCTTCCGACTCAACAAACTGGCCATACGCTTTTTATCTTACAAGCATATATATGCAGGAAGGAAAATATGATGAGTCCATAAAAATATATTACCGTTTCTATAAGCAGGATTACGACAATTATACATTAGCGGATAAAATCGGTTTCGCATACCTGAAAAAAGAAGAATTGGAGAATGCAAAGAGTATGTTTAACCGTTCGTTAACACTTAACCCGAAAAACTTGAATGCAATTAAAAACCTGGCATACATTTATGCCGGCACTACCAGTGCTGACACAGCACTGAGGTTATTGACAAAAGGCATAAGAATCGATTCCACTGACATGGATCTCTTTGCCCGGCGGGCCGCCATCAATTTTACTATATTTAATTATAATAAGGCTAAAGATGATTATCTGAAATTGATAAGTTCGGGCGATTCCTCTCTTCTCAATCTTAAGAGAGCCGGAATGGGGTTCGCAATTAATCATCAGCCAAAAGAAGCGGTAAAGTACTTCTTATTAGCTTATCATAAAGATACTGCCGATATCGAAGTATCGGGCAACCTTGCACAGAATTACATGCTGCTTAATGATCTGAAGAGCAGCGCTTATTATTACAGGAATGTGATAAAAATTTTAACTCCGGTAAGCGCTCAGTTAGGATTAAACTATCTCCTTCTCGCTGAAATATTAAAATCCGACAATCAATACGCGGTTGCAATTTCAGCTTATATTAAAAGTCAGGAATTCAGGTCAGATAATAATGTAATCATGATAATTGCAAATCTTTATGATGAAAAACTCAAAGATATCCCCAAAGCCATCCGCTATTATGAGTTGTATCTCAACAAAATAAAGAATTCAAAAGATAAGTACGATTCTGACTATTCTGATTCGATCAGAAAAAGGATTGAATCTTTGAAAGAAAAGAACCAGCCGGTAAAACATACATACTCAATCCAGAAGTCTAACTGAATCTCCGCGAGTGCATTGGCTTTGCCAAGCTCTCCGCCAAGTGGCGGATCGGTTCTTCGTTGCTTGCTGCTAGTCAGCGAGCATTAAGAATTTACCTTAGGGGATCGAAGATTAGCTGCGCTGAGCTCCACTTCGTTCCGGTTCTTGTTAGCTTCCTGCTAAGAGCTTCAATTTAATATTGTCAGAGTTATTTCGGTAAGTCACAAGTCTTGGACTATATTTGCATTATAATCTTAACTTGTCTAATTTTATTATTGCTTAAAACGATAAAATGAAAACAACAGGGAAGTGGCTGGCTGGAATAATTCTGACACTTATCATAATCTATTCTGCCGGACCGAGGCCTTCAAAACCTGATTTCTCACTGCATGGGGCCAATCTTCCAGGCACTCTCACTGAGTTGGAGAGTAGCATTATCAAGAACGAAAAAGCAGTAAAGGGGATCAAACCCGATAACCAGGCAAGAATAGTATGGGCCGACTCTTCTAAAAAAGAAAAAACAAATATTGCCTTTCTTTATCTTCATGGCTTTTCGGCAAGTCAGGCTGAAGGTGATCCTGTACACAGGGATCTGGCTAAAAAATACAATGCTAACCTTTATCTTTCCAGGCTGGCTGAACATGGTATCGACAGGGGTGACAGCTCCATGATAAACCTTTCAGCCGGTGAGTTCGAAGCTTCTGCTAAGTATGCGCTCTCAATTGCTGAAAGATTAGGCGAGGAGATCGTAGTCATAGGGACTTCAGCCGGCGGGGCACTGGCACTCTTCTTGGCCTCCAGGCATCCTGAAATAAAAGCAATTGTACTTTATTCCCCGTGTGTAAAACTCTTCGATAGATCAGCCCTTATTCTTGACAAACCATGGGGCTTACAGATTGCAAGTCTGGTTTCGGGCGGGCGTGTAAAGAATTTTGAACCAGAAAGTAGTATTCATGCAAATTACTGGCAGCTTAGTTACCGGATTGAAGCTCTGGTAGCCCTTCAGAATCTTGTTTCAAATACTATGAAACCGGAAGTCTTCTCTAGAATAAAATGTCCTGTCTTTCTTCGTTATTACTACAAGAATGAAACAGAGCAGGACAATACTGTTTCAGTACCGGCAATGTTAAAGATGTTTGAGGAACTGGGCACTCCGGCAGTACTAAAGCAAAAGGTTGCTTTCCCCGGGGCGGGAGCACATGTGATTGCGTCGCATATCAGGTCAAAAGACTGGCAGGGTGTTGAAAGAGAGACAGATAAGTTTCTGTCCGATATTGTGAAGTTGTAGAACGAACCTAAGGATGAACACGGGAATAGCAAAAAGATGTCTTATTTATATGTCTTTGCTGGCAACTTTTGCACTAATTTTTTGTTGTTGCAAAAAACCAGACAAGCCGGTCATTCCATTAACGGATATTGACGGGAATACATATAAAACAGTAAAAATAGGTACCCAGACATGGATGGCTGAAAACCTGAAAACCACACGATTCAACAACGGAACATATATTCCTCTGATTAGCGATGCCGTGGCATGGGGGAATCTTACAACACCCGGTTTCTGCTGGTATAATAATGATTCTGTATCGTTCAAAGAAACCTATGGAGCATTATATAATGGCTATACCATAAATACCTGGAATATTTGTCCGGCCGGGTGGCATGTTCCTGAAAAGCAGGAGTGGCTGACTTTAAGGGATTTTCTGGGTGATTCGCTCACCGGAGGTGGAAAATTAAAAGAAACTGGTACTTCTCATTGGCTTTCTCCCAATACCGGGGCAGACAATAGCAGCGGATTTACAGCTTTGGGAGGAGGCATAAGATATTTTGAAGGTACATATGCTTCAATTTTATCTTTTACCAGTTTCTGGTCAGCTTCAGGTTTAAGTAATGATGACACATGGTATATCGGCCTATATTTCAATGATTCTGCTTTCATTACAGACCATAGAAATAAAAAACACGGATTTAGTGTCAGGTGCCTTAAAGATTAATAATTTTTTAACCCCCTTACATGGATCAACAAAAATTTTCACTGAAAGCCAGGTTTGGCAGTTTCAGATTTGCTCTGAATGGTATAGTATCTCTTCTTAAATACGAGCATAATTCCAGAATTCATCTTCTGGCTGCAGTGGTAGCAGTTTTCACTGGAATCTTTTTGAAGATCGATCATTACGAATGGTCATTGCTTGCAATTGTTATTGGTCTTGTTTTTCTTACAGAACTTTTAAATTCTTCCCTTGAATCACTGGCTGATATTATTGATCCCGAATGGAATGACCTTATTATGAAAGCAAAAGATTATTCTGCAGCTGCTGTGTTGATTTCTTCAATTATTGCGATAGTTGTTGGCGGTCTCATATTTATTCCAAAATTTGCAGACTTATTATAAAGCCTCATTTATGATAATCTGAAATGAAAAGAAGAGATTGGATAAGGAATACAACTATAGCTGGAACAGGTCTGCTTTTCAGCAGATATCTGAAATCGTCTGATAATATTAGCTTTAGCGCTTCATCTGAATTGATGAAGACAGACTTTGGAGCCGGTTTTAAATGGGGAGTGGCAGCAGCTTCCTATCAAACTGAGGGTGCCTGGAATCTTGATGGCAAAAGCGAATCAAACTGGGATCATTTCTCCCGGATCCATGGTAAAATTGAGAGAGGAGAAAATGCAGACGTAGCTTCAGATTTTTACCACAGATACGCTGAAGACATTGACCTTATTAAAGCAATGAACTTCAAGGTATTCCGGTTTTCCCTTTCATGGCCACGGATTCTTCCTGAAGGGACCTGTACCATAAACCAAAAAGGCATTGATTTCTATCACAGGGTTATAGATAAATGCATCTCTGCCGGTATCGAGCCATGGATTACACTCTATCACTGGGATATGCCGCAGGTGCTGGAAGCCCGGGGTGGTTGGGCAAACCGAGATATTATCAGCTGGTTTTCCGAATATGCCGACGTAGTAACCAGGGAATATGGTCCGAAAGTAAAAAACTGGATGGTAATGAATGAACAACTTTCATTTACGGGTGGTGGTTATATGGAAGGCATCTTTGCCCCTGGGAAAAAGAATCTGAATGCTTTTATGAAATCAGTTCACAATTCCGTGCTTTGCAATGCCGAAGGAGGGCGGATTATAAGGAAAAATGTGCCTGGAGCAAACATAGGGACTACTTTTGCAAATACCTGGGTAGAACCACTTGATCAGAAGAAAAAGAATATTGAAGCCGCTGCCCGCATGGATGCAATAATGAACCGGCTCTTTATTGAACCTTGCCTTGGTCTTGGATATCCTGAAGAAACCCTTCCAATCTTAAGGAAGCTTAAGGCTCTTTATGAGAAAGGCGATGAAACAAAAATGATATTTGATTTTGATTTTATCGGCGTGCAGTATTACTTCCGGACAGTCGCCAAAAAATCATTGATGCCCGGACTGAGGGCAAAAGAGGTCCTGGCGTCTAAAAGAGGAGTGCCTGCAAATGAAATGGAAGGGGAAATCTATCCTGAAGGTTTATACAATATACTCAAAAAATACAGCTCATATAATGGAATCAGGAATTTAATTGTAACTGAAAATGGAACTTGTGTTCCGGATAAGCTTGAAAACGGAAGAGTTCATGACAAAGAGAGGATAGAATATTTCAAAAATCATCTGGCTGCTGTACTTAAAGCAAAAAAGGAAGGCGCAAACGTGAATGGTTATTTTGTGTGGTCCCCTACTGATAATTTTGAGTGGGACAAAGGATTCAGGACACGCTTTGGACTTGTTTATATTGATTTCAAGACATTGGAAAGATATACTAAAGATTCCGGACTGTGGTTTAGGGAGTTTTTGAAAGATTAAGACTTAAGTATAAGTCATTCATTATAAAACTTACTAAAATTTAATCTCTGATCGTGGCATATTTTTTGCATCATTATCTGAAATAATTTATCTGAAAGGTTATGAAAACTTCAACATTAAATATAGGCAGAATCGTATTTATGATGGGATTCTTAATGATTTCCCTTTATAGCAATTCCCAGGATGTTAAATTGTCGAGAAAAGAACAAAAAGAGGCAAAAAAGGATAGAGAATTCTTCAATTTTCAGTCTCTGGATACGTTGCTTAAAAGTAAAAACTTTATCCTGTCAGCGGATTTTCTCGATAATCAATATGGAAACAGAACTCCGGTGTTGTCTGATATTAATTTCATTAAAGTAGATTCGACCGATGCAGTTCTGCAAACCGGATCAATGACTAATTTAGGAATGAACGGTGTCGGTGGAGCTACAGCTGAAGGAAGTATCAGAGGTTTCAAAATGGTTAAAAATCTTAAAAATCTGAGTTTCAATATCAGGTTTACGATTGTAACCGATATTGGGATTTATGACGTTTCAATGCTGATTTATTCCGACAGAAATGCCAGGGCGACTATTACTGGATTAACTCGCGGCGAATTAACATACGAAGGGCATATTAAACCAACTTATGGTTCGCATATTTATAAGGGCCATAACTCAATATAAAAGCCAAAAAAGGAATCAGCAAAACTGAAATATTAGATATGGAGTTCACCTTAGCTGGATAAACAAACTATTTTAGAACCATTTTGGTTGAAAATATTATATTTGCTATGTCACAAATTTCGATATGTGAAAACAAATATAAAGATCCCGGCATTCTTGCTTTCCGTTGTTTTAGGGCCTGTCATCTTTACCGGACTCATTCAAATAAATCAGGCAACTACGGCAGATGAAAAATTTGCGTCGTCGCTTATTTTGAGTAAGAGTATTCCTTTGCAGGAAAAAGTAAAATATCATTATGTCGGCATGGAAAAATGTGCTTCAGAATGTCATAATAATGAAAAAATGGGGTTTCAATATAATAGAATGAAAAATGGTCCCCATTCAAATGCTTTCAAAATTCTTAATTCCGGCAAAGGAGCAGTATACGCAAAAAAAGCCGGAATAAAAGAAAATCCACAGGAAAGTCAGGTCTGTTTAAAATGCCATGTTACCGGAGGAGGACTCGATTCATCATTTTTTGCTGCTACTTACAGGAAAGAAGAGGGAGTTACCTGTGAAGCCTGCCATAAAGGAGCTTACATTTCCAAGGCTTTTATCCCGAAAGCAGAAGACTGCTTGAAATGTCATAATGATTCTGTTCACAGGATATCTCATTTTAATTTCACAAGGAATATTGAAAAAATTTCCCATCCGAGACCAAAAGTTAATCCAAAAGAGACAAGGCTGTTACCCTTGACACATGGCAGAATGGTTCAGATGAGTTAATAAATGAAGTCCTTGACAAGAAAATATCCTAATTATTAAGCTTGATTTCTAAACAGGAAATTTTTAAGAATGGAGAGAAACCGTATTCATAAATTACCCAAAAAATATCTTCTGAAGATTAAATACTATTTTATTGTGTGGGGATTAGTTTCGCTCGGTTGCAATAGTATTGCCTGTCAGGCCGATCTGCAGATAGCGGATTCTCTTCCTACTCAACCCGCAATAATTTTACAATACCTTCAAAATAAACCTGATAGCCAAAATACGGCACCCGGTTTTTATAAAACTGACAGCATCTTCTCCTTTAGGTCCCGGAAAGGATATTTTCCCTCACTGCTAAAAGATTTTGAAGTGCAGATGACTTCACCTTTTAAACTAAGCGCGAAGCAATGGTTAATGACTGGTGCTGCCGTTGGTATCACAGTTGCATTATTCCATTTTGACGGCAAAATAGACGAATGGGCACGTGTTCAGAAACAGGATCATAAATGGGTAAATAAATCTTCTCCCGTTATTACTAACTTTGGTGGTAATTGGGGTGTTTATTCAGTTTTAGCAACAGGAATTATAAGTGTTGTTTGTAAAAATGAAAAGGGGGTTCAGACAAGTTTACTGGCGACACAGGCCATGATCACATCAGGTGTATGGGTTAACATTATAAAAGTTCTTACAGGCAGAGAGAGACCTCTTGCAGACTATACTTTCAGCAAAACAAAAGGAGGTGAATGGTACGGACCGTTTGCCGTATGGGATCAGGACGTGGCTACCCGGAAACCTGTTTCAGCCTTTGATGCTTTCCCTTCGGGCCATACAGCTACTGCATTTTCAATAGCTACTGTATTTGCAACTCAATATAAGGATATTAAAGCAATCCCAGTGATTTGCTATTCAACAGCAACATTAGTCGGAATATCAAGATTAACCGAGCATGAACATTGGGCTTCAGATGTGTTCGTCGGAGGTATTATGGGATATCTTTGTGGAAAACAAGTTGTGAATCAGTATAATAAGACACATCCTGGGTCGGATAAATCATTGCCTCAAAAGTCAAAAAACAAAACACAACTTACTTTTGTTCAGAATGGAAATCAGTTCGGTTTCTGCCTGAAATGGTAGAATCAAGCTAAACAGAACCATGGAATATTCGTTTCTGAAAGGTCTTATTGTTAATTTTAATTAACAATCCTATTAATGTTATTTAACATTCCTTTCAAGCTATCCTCATTTTCTTTTCATTCTTTTGCACAGTCAATTAGCACCAATTTTTTAGTTTGAATTATCTTACAAAGTTTTGTACATTATGAAATCATCTAGCTTGAGACCTTTTATTTTTATTTTAGCAATTCAACTTATCTTTTGTAGTTCTATAAATGCTCAGACAAAAACAAATACAACAATCTCCGGTAAGGTATTTGATAAATCCACCAACGGACCACTTGAATACGCTACAATCACTCTAATAAGCAAACAGTCGGGAAAAGTTATAACAGGAACAGTTGCCGATACTAAAGGTGTATTTGGCATTTCCAATGTTCCTGTTGACACTTATATGATAAAAGTCGAGTTTATTGGTTATGAAAAGATGACAAAGGACAATATCAGCATAACAAATGATAAGCGTTCAGTTAATTTGGGAACCATTTCTCTTTCTCCTTCTATGACGTCCCTGCAAAGTGTGACGATAGTTGGCGATAAGCCTGTAGTAGAAAACAAAATTGATAAAATCGTTTACAATGTATCAAATGACATTACGTCTCAGGGCGGAGCAGCTATTGATGTACTAAAGAAAGTACCACAGGTTACAGTCGATATAGACGGAAATGTTGAATTACAGGGTAATTCCAATATCCGGTTTCTGATCAACGGCAAACCATCCAGCGTTTTTGGCAATAGTCTGGCCGATGCTCTTGCATCTATTCCTGCCAGTCAGATTAAAAGTGTGGAAGCTATAACTAATCCCGGAGCAAAATACGATTCACAGGGAACAGGTGGAATCATCAATATTATTCTCTTTGACAACAAGATGCAGGGAGTAAATGGTAATATCAACCTGGCAGCCGGTTCCAGGCTTGAAAATGGTTCTCTGAATCTGAATATGCGTCATAATAACTTCGGGGTCAACGCTTTTTTTAGCGGAAACGCTGCTTTAAAATCTGCTATGCCCTATTCACAAAACCGATTTGCGAAAGATACCGTCGCTAAAACAATTACTAACATGGTGCAAACAAGTCGCAACGAATTTGTAAGAAACGGCTTTCGTTCCGGTGTCGGATTTGACTGGAATATTACAAAAAATGATATCATAACAGGTTCTCTTGGGTATAATCATTTTGGCAACAGTAGTCAGGGGATCACAAACCAGGAACAACTTACAACGGATTATTCATCAAACCCGGTTTCAGATATATTTACTCTGCGTAATTCAGACAGTCGCTCCAGAATCGGATCTGTAGACTATAGCCTGGACTACAAAAAAAAGTTTAAAAATGAAGGACAGGAATTGGATATCGCATATAATGCAAGCAATGGAAGACCCAATAGCAACTACATTCAATCACAAACATACGAAGGGCAGACAGTCCCGTTCTCAGGGTCAGCAAGCACTAATCCTGGAACAGATGATGAAATGAACTTATCTATCGATTATACTCATCCTGTGACTAAAAACTTCTTAATAGAGACAGGCGCAAAGATGGTAAACGAAAATATTAACAGCATTGCCAATGTCAGCACTTTCGACCCTACCCTAAACCAGTATATAGGTGATTCGAACCAATCATATGACCTTAAATATACGATGAAAGTGTACGCAGGATATCTTTCAACTAACTTTAAAATCATGAACTGGCTGAATGTTAAGGCCGGTGCAAGATATGAACAAACTGAAACCAAAATAGATTTCCCGAATACCTCCATACCTGCATATGGAACCTTTGTGCCTTCCGTAGTCTTGTCTCATGATTTCAGCAAGACCCAGACCCTGAAACTGGCCTACAGCAAACGTATTGAGCGTCCGGAGTACAGGGAACTTAATCCATTCGTTAATCTGAGTGACCCTTATAACATTTCAACAGGTAATCCAATGTTGAAACCAGAGATAGGCAATAATTTTGAATTAGGCTATAGCAGCACATTTAAAAAGGGAGGAAATATTTACATCTCATTAATAGAACGAATAAACACTCAGGATGTAAAACAGGTGACAACCTTTTATCCAACCTACCTGATTGGTGATTCAACCTATACTAACGTATCCGTATCGAACAACCAGAATATCGGAAGGGAGTACAATTCAGGAATAAGTATTTCAGGTTCATATCCTTTAACAACCAAATTAAACATTCGTGGAAATCTTATGGTTTCTCAGCGCTATACAATAAGCGATGTTGGAATAGGCAACCAATCAACAGGAGTCAGGGCCAGGTTAAACCTTAATGTAACCTATCAGCTCAATAAAGATCTGGTGTTTGAATTATTTGGTTTCTACAGTTCACCCTCACAAAATATACAGGGAAAAAATCCGCAGTTTTTCATTTACACTTTTGCTTTGAGGAAATTGTTCTGGGACAAAAAAGCCAGCTTTGGATTTACGGCAACAAATCCTTTCAGCGAATATGTAAGACAAGTGTCAACAATATCCACAGAAGGCTATACATCTACAAATATCAGGATGATGCCATTAAGATCTTTCGGTATTAGTTTTATGTACAAGTTTGGCCACCTGGAATTCAGCAAGTCCAAGGAAGAGGATAATGGCAATTACATGAACGATACCTCCTCAAGAGCTAATTAATCAGAAGAATAACTCTACGGATTTTAAACTGATTCATATTAAAAAAAATTATACTATTGAACAACTGTCTTAATTTTAATGTTTAAGTAGTTTCGATTCTATTGTTTGATTGAAGCTCTTCGCAGCAAGCAACGGAGAATGCGCTCGCGGGAATTCAAAATGTGAAACTTAAAAAATTAAGATTATGAAAGCAATAAAAGTATTTTCATCAGTTGTTCTTTTGATGCTTTGTATGGTATCATTTAGTCAGAGCACTACAACCTCTCCCAAAACCAGTGTTTAGTATGTTCAGGATCCACACACAGCGGAACAATGCCTTAAAACATTGGATGATATGAAAGGCAAAGGTGATGCATTTTTGTCGAAGTTTGAATTTGGAAGATGTCAGGCGACCATAGTGCCTATGCATTCCTGACAGGAAAATCTGAAGACGATGTCAGGCAAATGTTGCCAAAAGATGAACAGGCATCAGCAAATATTCAGAAGGTAGACAAATTTACCAGTGAACAGATCGAAAAGTTACATAAAGGAAAAATGTAATTAAACAGTATCGGCGATCTGGATAATTAAAATTAAAGAGTTGTTTCTAAAACAGAAACAACTCTTTTTTATTCCTGCCCGCATATAACTAGTGAAATGATGCAATATCTCCACAACAATGTGGCATTCTGATATTTATAGCAAAATAACCTATCATCCTTCTTCTGTGGTTTCATATTTATGACACCTTCTGAATGTGAGTTGAAATTTACCCTCCAGACTATGGGATAGGGAATGATCATTAACTTATCTCAAATGCATTAATGCAGGCTAAATGAACAGAATTTCAAAATTGCCGAAAGGAAAATTCACTGGTCAACAAAATATCTTTACCAAATATAACTGTCTGTTGCTGAAAATAGTATAAATTTGGTATAATGAATTTAAGAAACATCACCTGACGAGTAATACATGAATAACCGTTACCTGAGTTTTCTGATAATTTTGGTTTTTAGAGTTATTCTTTCATGTAGCTGCGCCTGTTCATCTCCAGTCCTTCGACTGGCAATGATTATCAACCAACCCGTCAGTGCAAAATATATTGGAACTCAGGATACAATTTCTAAGGTAAAAGAAACTGCCGTTCTAAAATCTTCTGAAACATTCAGTTCTGATATGGTGATTCAGGTTGGTGCATTCCTTCGCGAATCAAATGCTTCATCATTGAGAGAAAGGCTATCTGATCTGTTGAACAAAACCGTGATTATAGAACCTGCTGACGGTTATTTTAAAGTGCGGATAACCGGGTTCACCAGTTTTGAGGACATGGAAAAACTTCTTCCGACACTTGGATTGCTGGGAATTAAAAATATATGGATATTTAGCCCTAAGAAAATAGAAAATATTAATTCTCAGAATGTTGTTCAGAAAGATACATCTATAAAAACAGAAAGCGATAAAATCAATTTGTCTCCCGTTGCGGAAGGAAAACCAGTTTTGGCCGAAACTACAATTAATCTGCAGGTTGGAATTTTCCATAGCCGATCAGAGGCGCTGCGCGCACAAAGAAGAATAAACTCGAAGCTTAATCTTCCTGTTGAGATCGTAAAAGAATGGGAATATTATATTGTATTTATAACAGGATTCAAAACAAGGGAAGAGATCTTTAAATATTACCCTAAACTTGCAGCTTTGGGATATCCTGACAGCTTCATGGTTGATAACAATAAAAGTAAGGGTAAGAATAAATAAGAGGCATTTCAGTATGACCTTTGTTGTATTGCTGATCTGCACAGCACGTTGCATCACCGGCAACAGAAAAATCATGAGCTATAAATCAGTTGATGGATTTTTATCTGAACAATTAATATTCCAATCAATCGTTTATATCTTTGCGGCGTAGACTTATCAGGTAAAATTGAGCCAAATTTAATTCAATATGAAAAACGCTTTTAAACTCTCAGGGATAATAATATTATGCCTTTCAATTCTTCTTATAAACTCTTGCAAGAAAAAGAATCCTACTCCTCCTGTCGTTACAACCAGTGCTGTATCTGCAATAACTCAGACCACTGCAATCTGTGGAGGAGATGTTACAAGTGAAGGCACAGACACTGTTATAGTTAGTGGAGTATGCTGGAATACAACCGTAAATCCTGTGATCAATGACAGCCATACAACTGACGGTTTATCGACAGGAAGTTTCGTCAGTAACATTACAGGTCTGTCAGCCTATACTGCATATCATGTTAGGGCCTATGCCACTAATAGTGCGGGAACAGGTTATGGAAATGATTTATCATTCACTACACCTCCAACAAGTTTATCAGTTACCGATATAGACCTCAACCTTTACAACACAGTAACCATTGGTGCCCAAATATGGATGGTGGAGAATCTCAGAACAACCAAATACAATGATAATACACCAATACCTCTGGTTGCAGATATTAGTACCTGGTCTTCATTGGTAACCCCTGGCTTTTCCTGGTATAATAATGACGAAGCAAGTTACAAGCTTAGCTATGGCGCACTTTATAACTGGTTTGCTGTAGATTCTTCGAATAATGGAGGTAAAAATGTATGCCCCGTCGGATGGCACGTACCTACTTTATTAGAATGGACTACGTTAACAACTTACCTTGGAGGCGATCTGGTTGCCGGAGGTAAATTAAAAGAAACCGGGACAACCATTTGGACAAGCCCAAATAAAAGTGCTACTAATGAAACCGGTTTCTCAGCTCTTCCGGGTGGCAGTCGTGACCTGGCTGGCACATACGTCGGAATTGGCAGCTACGGTATATGGTGGTCACGGACGGAAGAGGATTCTACCTTCGCGTGGAGAAGTTATATGGATTGCAATGTCGGAAGTGTAGTGAGGGGAGGAGGTTACAAGCCCGGAGGCTTTTCTGTTCGTTGCCTTAAGGATAATTGAATCAGATAATCAGCAGGTAAGGCAATCCATTCAATTAAAATCAGAAATTATTGTCATTTTACCTGTGTCGATATTGATGAAGCATTGAATTTCCAATCCATCTATCTGAAGAGTATGTTTTTAAAATGGGTCACCATTGATAAAATTGTATTTTCTTTGCCTGGAATATTCCTGAAGCAAATGATTCCTTTGAAGTGTGAGAAGTTCATAAAAATAGTAAGATTCTCTTCCAGCAAATTAAAGGATACAAAGATAAATAACCAATCAGATTCACTTGATTTGATTAATTAATATACAGTTGATTCGAATGCGAATATAAATCAACTCGTTGCCGACAAGTATTCTACCTTTTAGTTTTAATCAGATTATCGTAAAACAATAAAAGAAATAATTTATTTTGTATAATAATCATTAATCTTTTTAGTTTATGTTCCATAATATTTAAAATGATGACCCGGGAAGATTTAAAGCGAACAAAACAAAATAAAAACCTAACAGGCAGATAACCCTATTAAATTTAATTAACATGACTATGAAAAACAGAATTTGGATCTCCGCATTATCCTTAATGGGAATTGTTTTAATTCTTCTTAATAGTTGCAAGAAAACTGGCGATTCAACTATCACTGTGGCTGATAAAGACGGAAATATTTATAAAGCCGTAACCATAGGCACACAGGTCTGGATGGCCGAAAACCTGAAAACTACCAAATACCTTAACGGTGATTTAATTGGGACAACCTCTCAACCAACTTCAAACATAAGTGGTGAAAGTAATCCTGAATACCAGTGGGCCTTTGGTGAAAATGAAAGTAATGTTGCCACCTATGGCCTATTATATACCTGGTATGCTGCGACAGATACACGTAATGTCTGCCCTGCCGGATGGCATATTCCTACTAATGTGGAGTTTACGACACTTATGACATATTTGGGAGGTGATACCATTGCTGGCCGCAAACTAAAAGAAGCCGGAACAACTCACTGGGCCAGCCCAAATACCGGTGCAACCAATGAAACCGGTTTTACTGCTCTTCCGGGAGGCTACCATGGATATGAAGGATCATTCAACTTTATGGGTTATACAGGTTACTGGTGGTCATCTACAGAGGTTGATGCCAATAATGCATGGTATCGCGGATTATATTACAATGGCAGTTATGATCACAATCTAAGCAACAGTAAGATGGTTGGTTTTGCTGTTCGCTGTATAAAAGGTAATTTACCTGGGAAATAGCTTTCAGGTAACTCCTTTTCTCTCCACATGTTTAATCTATCCATCCCGGCTAATTCCCTGTTGGATGCCATTCATAAGATATAAAACGAAAAAAACCGGCGCTATGTCCGGTTTTTCTTATCTGATACTTACCACCATCTTCTGAATACTCTTCCAAACCTGCGGTCGAAACTCACTGTTTTACCTGTGAGATTGTTTGTAATTGTTACAAGAGTGAAATGTTTGTGGGCAGGGTCCATCTTGAATGTTACTTCATAAGAATCGGTGCCGACAACGTATGTTATTATTCCGGCTGAGACTACCAGGCTGCCTTTATAATCG
>Ga0182010_10001005_pt1 | contig 15404 bp, 8 predicted proteins | sample 611E1MmetaG_FD_120488 | JGI IMG/M metagenome (GOLD analysis project Ga0182010, IMG submission 120488) | Permafrost microbial communities from Stordalen Mire, Sweden - 611E1M metaG | ecosystem: Environmental > Terrestrial > Soil > Wetlands > Permafrost | place: Sweden: Stordalen | collected...
CAGAATGCTCTACAGCCGGCAGAAAGCCGGAGTCGATCCCCTCGGACCCGAAAATACCCTGGGTATACTGACCGGCCCCTTCACCGGCACGATTGTGCCGCCAGGCGCCCGCTACATGGCCGTGGCCAGATCGCCGTTAACCGGCGGCTGGGGTGAAGCTAATTCCGGGGGTTTCTTCGGACCTTACATGAAATTCGCGGGGTTCGACGGCGTGTATTTCACCGGTATTTCCCCCAAACCTGTCTATTTGCTGCTTGATGACGGCAAAGCCGAATTGAAGGATGCAACTTATCTGTGGGGTAAGGACTCCTACGAAACGGAAGACACTCTGATGACCGAATACAAGGATTCCCGTGTGATCTGCATCGGCCCGGCCGGAGAAAAACTTACACTGGTTTCCTGTATCATGTCTAACTACGGCAGCGCCGCAGGACGTTCAGGCATCGGTGCGGTAATGGGCTCCAAACGGCTGAAAGCAGTCGTCGCCCGCGGCACTCACGAAGTGGCGATTGCCGATAAGGTCTCCGCACAGAAAATAATCGTAGAATATATCCATAGTCTAAAAGTTGTCGGCCCGAACGGTATGTCCCCGATGCAAAAACAGCAGAAATACGGCACCAGCTTCAGCACCTTTGGCGCAGCGCATAGCGGCGATGCTCCAGTCAAAAATTGGGGCGGCGTAGGTGTCGTGGATTTTCCGGACCGTGCCGGGATCCATCATGACGTTTTTCTGTCCAAAGTGGATAAAGGTCACGGTTGCTGGCACTGCCCGATACGCTGTAAAGCAATATTAAAAATCGGCGACGGCGAATATAAATACGCAGCGGGAAGCCACCGCCCGGAATACGAGGCGGCAACTGCTTTCGGAGCGCTATGCCTGAATAATAACGCCGAGGCAATTATCATGGCGAACGATATCTGCAACCGGGCCGGAATCGATACGATCTCCTCTGGCGCAGTTATCGCTTTTGCCATCGAGTTATACGAAAACGGTATCCTTACCAACAAAGATACGGACGGCATTGAGCTCAAATGGGGCAACCACCAGGCAATGGTGGCTATGACTGCCAAACTGGCCAACCGGGAAGGGATCGGAGACGTGCTGGCCAACGGCGTGAAACGCGCCGCCGAGATCATCGGTAAAGGTTCCGATCAATTTGCCATCCATATCGGCGGACAGGAAGTTGCCATGCACGACCCGAAAGTGCTGGGCACCGGACGTCTGGCCAGTCCCGCTGCCCGTTATCATATGGATGCCACCCCAGGACGACATACAGTGCTCTTTGGCCCGCACAGTTTTGTCGACACCCATTTCCTCAACGTGACCGGTTTGTGCCACTTCGGACGCTGGCCGGAAGATGAGAAACTGATGACCGGAATTTTCAAGGCAGTCACCGGCTGGGATTACAGCTGGGCCGACTTGCAGAAGACCGGCGAACGCGTGGTCAATATGCGGCACTGTTTTAATCTGCGCGAAGGCATCTGTGAACTGAAATGGCCGGTCAATCCGAGGCTGGTAGGCAAACCGCCGCAGACTACCGGGCCGCTGGCCGGGGTAACTGCCGATATCGAGGCGCAGGAATACTGGGGGATGGGCTTTCTGGACTGGGACCGTTCCACTACCAAGCCAAGTAAAGCAAAATTGCTTTCACTCGGTCTGGATGACGTCGCCCGGGATTTGTATCCATAGTTGTGTCCCGGATTTATACCATTAACCCGAATAATTATCTGGAACTGCCCTATTCGACAATTGAAAACAAAATCATTCAGCGCTTTTTCATTTGCTTTATCACCTTCAAAAAGTAGTAATATATAATATTACGAAATACTCAGGAGGTCGCGAAATGGCAAAGATCGTGTTGGTTGGGGCCGGCAGTCATGTTTTCACCAGTCGTCTGATTACAGACATTTTATATTTTCCCGAACTCAGGGACAGCACAATTTCCCTGATGGACATCGCGAAGGATAACCTGGAACTTTCCGCTGCCTTTGCCCGGAGAATCGTTGAACAGCATAAATTCAATACAAAAATCGAAGCCACCACCGACCGCCGGGTAGCCTTAAACGGCGCGGATTATGTCATTATCATCATTAAAGTGGGGGCATTCAAATATTCGGAGGCCGACCGCAAAGTTACGCTCAAATACGGGCTCGACCAGGGCGATATGGCCACTACCGGACCGGGGGGAATAATGAACGGCGCGCGCCACGTGCCGCCGATTTTAGACATCGCCCGCGATATGGAAGAACTCTGCCCGCACGCCATATTATTAAACTATACAAACCCGATGGCGATCATCTCCTGGGCGGTCAGTGATTACTCGAAAACTAAAAATGTCGGCTTGTGCCACAGCGTCCCGCATACCGCCGGCACGCTCGCCTCTTATATGGGAGTACCCCCGGAAGAGGTCACTTATTGGGTGGCAGGTTTGAATCATATGGCATGGTTCCTGGAACTGAAATGGCGCGGCAAGGATGCCTATCCGCTGCTGAGGGAAAAATTCAAAGACGCCAGTGTGTATGACAACCCCAAGGCGCATTATTCCGGCTATGATATTGTGCGGGCAGAGATTTTCAAGAATTTCGGCTATTACGTGACGGAATCCAGCGCACACATGGCGGCTTATGTCCCTTATTTCCGCAAAAAACCGGAACACATCGAGCAGTTCAAGCTGAACAACGGCGTCAAATATCAAGCTAACGTTGCCAATTGGACCGCGCGCGATAAAGAACAGGATGACAAGCTGCAGGAGCAATTGAAGAGCAATTACATATTCCCGATCGATCACAGCGGCGAATTCGGTTCGATCATTGTGCATTCGATGGAGACCGGCAAGCCTTCGGTAATCTACGGAGATGTGAAGAACGAAGGGTTGATTACCAATCTGCCGCAAGGCTGCTGCGTAGAAGTGCCGTGCCTGGTAGATAAGGAAGGCGTACACCCCTGTTATGTCGGTAATCTGCCGCCGCAGGTGGCTGCGTTAAATCAGGCGAACGTCGGCGTGCAGGAACTGGCTGTGAGAGGAATTGTCGAGAAAGATAAAAATAAGATCTTCCAGGCGATGCTGCTCGACCCGTTAACTGCAGCCACTCTCACCATTGACGAAATCCGCGCCATGTGCGACGAAATGTTCCAGGGCGATAAACCCTATCTCAAGGGTTACAAATAAACGAGGGATATAAAGGCAGAAACTTGGCTAAAGAAGTCCAAAAATGGTGGGAGCAACTCGGTACGCCGCAATACGGCGGCGAAATTGTCCTGCGTATCAACCGTGATATCGCTAATTTCGATCCTTATAATTTTGAAATGCTGCCCAATATCAATTCGGCGTGGATGGAGCGCCTGCACGCCGACGACTGGACTCTGGACTCGACGGTCTACCGCTATACCACGCACTTCCGTCCCAGCGAATTTGTAAAAGGCCACCTGGCGGAAAGCTTTGAATTCACCGACCCGAACACCTATGTCATTCATCTGCGCAAGGGTATCCACTGGCAGGATATATCCCCGGCCAACGGACGCGAGTTAACGGCAGAAGACGTCGCTTTTCATTATCACCGGCTGTTCGGTCTGGGCAGCGGCTTCGCAAAAGCTTCACCTTATCATGCCTCGGTCAGTTCTTTTAAAGACCTGATTTCGGTTACGGCTATCGATAGATACACAGTTGTATTCAAGTGGAAAACCCGTAATCCGGAATTTATTATGGAGACCCTGCAAGCGCCTGTTTCCTCGCAATGCCTGGAGAGCCCGAAGGCCGTCAAACAGTGGGGAGATGTTAACGATTGGCATCATGCGATCGGCACCGGTCCTTTTATTTTACAGAATTTTGAGCCCGGCGTGGCGGCAACACTAATCAGGAATCCCAATTATTGGGGACACGACGAACGTTATCCGCAGAATCAACTTCCCTATGCAGACAGCCTCAAAATCATGGTAATACCAAACGAAGCTGATGCACTGGCTGCGCTGCGCGCCGGGAAGCTGGACGCCATCGATCAGGTTCCTTTTTCACTAGCGCAAGAAATCCGTAACACGAACCCGGAAATCGTGCAGATCATGATGCCCTCTCCCAATACTCCTTCCATAGACCCGCGCCATGACCGACCGCCGTTTAACGATATCAGAGTACGGAAAGCATTGCAGATGGCCATCGACCTGCCTACTATTGCCCGGACATATTTCGGCGGCTCGGCGGTACCTTATCCCAGCGCGCTGACCTCCAGAGACATAACAGGCTGGGGATTGCCGTACGAAGATTGGCCGCAAGACCTCAAGGACGAATATGCCTATAATCCTACCGCAGCCAAACAGCTGCTGGCCGAGGCCGGATATCCGGACGGTTTTAAAACAAATATCGTCATCGAGGCTACGATCGACATCAAATTGCTGGAAATCGTACAGTCCTATTTTAGAGCGGTGGGAATTGAGATGGAAATCCGTCCGCTGTCCACCGCCGAATTTGTGCCTTTTGTGATGACCGGCCGCAAGCAGGACCAGCTCGTACAACGCTCTGCGTCCTCACTGGGGCTGGCTACCGAGCCGATCAGGCAGTTAGAGCGGTTTCGTACCGGTTCCGCCCCAAATTACATGATGGTGAACGATCCGGTTTTTGACGCTTTTCTGCCGCGCGCAATGGCTGCCACCAATATCAACGACATTAAAAAAGTAATCAGAAAAGCCAATGAATACGTAGCGCGGCAGCATCTCGCCATTTCCCTGGTGCAGCCTTTGCAGTACGCCCTCTGCCAGCCGTGGCTAAAAGGCTACAACGGCCAGCTTTTCGCCGTTTCCGCGGCCTCCGGCGGCCCCCCGATGATCTTCTTCTACCCCGCCCGCTTCTGGATCGATCAGGAAATGAAAAGAAAAATGGGACACTGAAGAAGAATATTCAAGAAACAATAATCAACAATCAAAAAAGCACTAATATCGAATTCATTAGTTGCTAAACAAATTCAAGATACAAAGCCTGAATAGAGTAAAAAGAAATTCCAACATATTTCCTTCTTTACTAAGCTAACGATATCGATTCATTCATTTTTTAGACTCCTTTCTTGCATCGCCATTTATTTTACTCCTCACTCTTAACTCGTCGCTCACCACTGAAAGCTGAAAGCTGAACGCTGATGGCTACTTTCCATGCCCACTACTTCGCATTGACAATAATTTCGAGTGCTGGTACAATGCGGGCTAAGTCCCGCCGTAAATAAAAGAGGAGAAAGGAAATGAAGAACAAACTTTTCTGGTTCAGTTTCGGCCTCCTGACAGTAACGGCAATGTTACTTGCCTCCTGCACGACTTCAACATCGACCTCTACATCCACATCTACCGCAGTACAAACCACGGCTGCTTCTACAGCTTCACAAACTATTACGACCCGTACAACCACTACCACCTCTGCAACAACCACTCCTGCCACTACCACAGCAGGCAACTGGTGGACTAAACTGGGTACACCGCAGTACGGCGGCACAATTACCCTCAGGTTGGACAGGGATGTTGTAAATTATGACTCTTACCCCGGGGCAGGAATGAGCATCAACGCCGCTTTTATGGAGAAAATCCATTGTGATGACTGGACACTGGATCCTGCGGTGTTTGATTACAGGATCGGCTTCAGGCCGAATAATTTTGTCAAAGGCAATGTAGCCGCAACCTGGGAAATTACTGATCCGGGCACATATGTTATCCACCTGCGCCCGGGAATCCACTGGCAGGATATATATCCGGCTAACGGCCGCGAATTTATCGCGGATGACATAGTATTTCACTACGACCGGATGTATGGACTCGGCGGCGGTTTCACTAAACCCAGTACATTTGCCTCGTCCGCTTCTATTTTTAAAAACCTGAAATCGATAACCGCCACCGATAAATATACCGTCGTTTTTGTCTGGAACACAACAAACCCCGAAGCCATCATGGAAAACATGCAGACTTCCAGTTCCGACCAGTTTATGGAGAACTCCGAGGCTATTAAGCTGTGGGGAGATGTCTCCGACTGGCATCATGCAATCGGCACCGGACCGTTTATCCTGAAAGATTTCGTTTCCGGCAGTTCGGCAACATTAGTGAAAAACCCGAATTACTGGGGCTATGATGAACGCTATCCGCAGAACAAGTTGCCGTACGTCGACCAGCTGAAAATCCTCATCATGCCTGATAACGCGACCGCGATGGCGGCAATGCGCACCGGTAAAATTGACGTGATGAGCCAGATTTCGTTTGCCAATGCGCAATCGATTCAAAAAACCAATCCGGAAATCGTGCAGCTCGGCATACCGCTGGGACAGGCTTCGACCGTCGATCCCAGAAACGATGCGGCTCCATTCACCGATATCAGAGTCCGCCAGGCAATGCAAATGGCAATAAACCTCCCGGACATCGCAAAGTCTTATTACCAGGGGACGGCTGAACCGGTACCTGCTTCAATGACGTCCCGGTACATGAAGGGAGGGTACGGCTTCCCTTATGAAGACTGGCCGCAGGACTTAAAGGATCAGTATACGTACAATCCGACAGCAGCCAAGCAACTGCTCGCTACGGCGGGATTCCCCAGCGGATTTAAAACTACCATCATCGCCGATGCTGCCGCCGACCCGGACCTGTTACAGATCGTCAAATCTTACTTTTCCGCAGTGGGCATTGACATGACTATCCAGACGATGGACTCGCCATCATGGATCGCAGTTGTCAGAAACAGTAAAAAATATGATCAAATGGCCTTCCCTTCCTCCGGCGACCTTGGTTTCACGTATGAACCGATGCGCCAACTTAACCGGTACCTGACCGGATACACAGCGAATTACAATATGGTCACCGACCCGGTTTATGATACTTTCGCGCCGAAAGCCCTCGCTGCCACTAATGTAGATGTAATCAAGCAAGCGTTAAAAGATGCCAACGAACGAGTCGCCCGGCAGCATTATGTAATATCATTATTACAGCCTTATCTCTTTGAACTCACGCAGCCGTGGTTGAAGGGTTACACGGGGCAAAACAATGCATTCTGGGGCGGCACCAACGGACCGCAATTGCTCGGCTTCTACGGCGCCCGCTTCTGGATCGACCAAAAGCTGAAGACATCTTCAGGCCATTAAAATATAATTTCAGATAATAGAAAGAGAGGCTGATAAAATATCGCAGCCTCTCTTTCTTTATAGATTTATTAACTGTCAAATAATAAGTAAAAACCCAGGTCTATTCTATCCTTGCATTTATGCGGGCGAAAGATAATAGCGTCGTATCCCGGGCAGTAGAGTCAAAGTAATAATCGCGATGCCCCAGAGCAAAATAACAGGCTGCAAAAAGCTGATATAACCAAGCAACGCGGTTTCCACAACTATCCAGATTAACATGATTACACCGGCAGCCCATGCAGCTGTCCACGACCAGTGATATTTCTTGCAGATATTGATCGCCTCCGCCCAGCGCCACGATGGCTGCCGTAAAAGACCGTAGCCAACCATGATTGGAAAGGCCCCGATGAACAAAAATAGCACCAGACCGGGGATTACGAAATTCGTAAAAGGCGTTCCTTTCAACACATCGACCGACAACTTCATTAACGCTCCCTCAGGAGATAAAAACAACATCGGACCGCTGATCATCCCACTTATACCAATTACCAACAATAATAAAAATAATATCCAAAGCGCTAACGAACGGGATGTTTGTATTTTCTTAGTCACTATTTTTATTCCTTTTTTATTCCGGGTATATAAAGGATTTTTAAAAAGTTATCCTGTAATCTCAACCATTATCATCTTTACTACTTCCGGCACAGCGGCTTTCACGGCTCTGCTCATTTTTCCGGTGACATGGTCGACGTTATGAGTCTGCACCGCAAATACTACAACATCGTGCGGCATTTCGCCGGGAAACAAACTGTTACCGATTTCCAGCGTCGTGCGTAAAGCAGCTTCGTGAGGAGTAATAGAATCGTTTATTTTAGCCAGGTCTTTGAGCGTCAAGCGGTGGATTTTACCTGCCTCGGTATTATCCGTCAATATTGCGTCGGCGATGATCAACCGTTGATAGCCTTTAATCCGTTCCAGTAAACTCAATCCGGCGGCGCCTGTTTCTTCGACTGTAACATCACCGGCGTTGAGATATTTAGCCACTTCCCGCGCGATGTGGATACCGACTCCGTCATCACCCAGGATCTCATTACCGATCCCCAGCACCAGGGTTTTCACTACTGCCTCAGTAATTCTCTGACAGTCCCGTCTGCTTCATGTACTGTCAATTCCAGCGGCATATGCCCGAGGGCATGTGTGGAACAGGAGAAGCAGGGATCATAACAGCGGATGGCAACCTCAATGCGATTGAGGATGCCCTCGGTTACGTTCCCGCCCTTGATATATTGACTGGCCACGTCAAACACGGCTTTATTCATCGCCAGGTTATTATGGCCGGTGGAAACGATCAGATTCACCTGTTTGATCTGCCCGGATTTGTCCACTTTATAATGATGGATTAAGGTGCCGCGCGGTGCCTCGATGACACCAACACCCTCTTCATTAGTGACGCTGCCGTTCACCCAGATATCGTTACCGCAGATCTGGTCGTTCTGCAGTAGGGCTTTGATTGTTTCGGCGGCATTAAGCATTTCGATCATCCGCGCCAGATGATAGTACAACGATCCGCTCAGAACACCGTTCTTCGTCAGCTTGCGGGCTTCCTGGAATTCCTTGTTGGCCAGCGGGGTAGCATGCCCTTCGGCAGCATTGAAACGTCCGAGCGGACCCACGCGGTACATACCGGCAGGATAACCGGCTTTTTTGTAATAAGGGAATTTCAGGTAAGACCAGTCTTCCACTTTCTCTTCGATGTATTTCAGATAATCTTTCGGTGCGAATTTATCCTCTAATACCACCCCGTTCTTGTCTTTCAAACGGAGTTTACCATCGTAAATTTCTACGTTGTTATTATTGTCTACCAGACCCAGATAACTGCTGTCGAAATTGGCGAAGCTGTCTGCCAGCGCTTTATTTTTGGTAATGTAATCTTTAACAATATTCACGGCTAATTGCGAATCGGCGATAGCCTGGTCGATCTGCGACAGAATCAGCTGACGCTCAGCCTGAGAAAGGACTTTGTTCATACCGCCTGGAATCGCCGCGTTGGGATGCACTCTTTTTTCCCCGAGGTATTCGATGATCTTCTGGCCGAAGGAACGCAGGAACACACCCTTCTTGGCCAGTTCCGGCTGTTGTGTAATCACCCCGATAATATTGCGCATCGCGGGGTCGGACTCCATGCCGAAAAGCAAGTCCGGGCTGGCCAGGTAGAAGAAATGGAGCGCATGCGATTGCAGGAATTGGGCATTATGCAATAACCGCCGCAGCATCGTGGCGGTGGGCGTTAATTGCACACCGATGATCTCATCGCAGGCTTTGGCAGCTGCCAGATGGTGGCTGACCGGACAAATACCACAAATACGCGGGGTAATGGCCAGCATTTCATTATACAGGCGGCCTTCACAGAATTTTTCGAAACCCCTTACCTGTGTGATATGTAAATAGGATTTATCCACATTGCCCTGGTCGTTCAGATAAACGGTTACTTTGCCGTGACCTTCTACCCTGCTGACCGGTTCGATAACAATTTTATTAGCCATATTTTCTCACTTTTGTAATGATTATTCAGTATTAATCAAACCGCATGATCTCGCCGGGCAACACGGGGATTCTGCCGTCGAGAAGTTCGGATAAAGCATAAAGAATTGCGCTGGGTTTTGGTGCACAGCCCGGGACATAACAATCCACTTTAACGACCTGATTGACCGGTCGTACTTTGACCAATGCCGGCAGCTCTTTGGAATGAGGTGCGGCGCTGTTTTGCGCGGTGCTCTCGGTGGAGTAATACCGGGCAATCACATCATCCGTATTGAAGAGGTTGCGCATATTGTTAATTCCGCCGAAGCAGGCGCAATCGCCCAGAACCATCAGGATCTTGCAATTCGCCCGCAGGTCCCTGGCCACTTCCTCATCGTGCTTATTGCTGATGGAGCCTTCCAGGATGCCGACATCACAGGGAGTAAACTTCTTGAAATCTGTGATCGGGCTTTCTCCGAACTCCAATTTGTCTGCCAGACCGATCAGGGCTTCATCCAGATCAAGGAAAGACATATGACAGCCGGAACAACTATCCAGCCAGGCTGTAGCAACTTTAACCTTTGCCATTATTGCACCTCTAACTCCGACTCGGCATGACATTAATTTTTTGTATCAGCCGCTGTAAAATTTCTTCATCGGGTAATAATCCATATCTCTGCATGACCGCATTCGATTTTAGCGCGCGTTTGCCGGCGGTAATGTATGAGCCGCCGCGCTCGTCCCAGATACGGGACGGCAGTACCACGTCGGCCAATTCATCCACTACTGGAGAATGGTAACCGGCCTGCACTACCAGGTAATCGATTCCTTTCAACCATGTCAGCCATTCTTTATCGACGTTATCATCGCTTAACAATAGATAAAGCCCGCGTGGCTGCTGTGTTTTGATATCTTTATTGGCGATGCCGGTATCCCAGACGCCCTGGCTGTTGATGCCGGGTTTCAGGAAAATCAAATTCAATTTGTCGCCAATGCCCTTCTGTACCAGATAGGTAAGATTAAGCAAAGCGGTAACCAGATCGGTATCGTTTTGGGCTGTCAGGTTATCACCGAAAACAACATAGCAATTTTTGGTTCCACTGAGTATCTTCGCGGCTGCCGTCAATTGTTGCTCGGTGACACCGGTTTTTTCGCTGACTTTATCGGATTGATACAGGCTGAGCACCCGCAACAGTTCGGGCTTTAATTCGGCCAGCGATTTACTGTTGTTGATGACCAGTTTGGCCAGGCCATTAATCAAGACGCGTTCGGTGCCGGCGGCCGGTTTCAGCCACATATCGGACCACAGAGGTAGTAAATCTTTGTTCGCGTCGACGTTAATGAGTTGAGCGTGGTTCATATTTACCGCACGGCGGATCAAGTTGCCCATGACCGGATTCGTACGGTCGACGTCCGCGCCGACCACCAGGATGCAGTCTGCTTTTAAAATACCTTCGATATCCGGGTCGACTTCCGGCATTGCGCCGCCATTGGTATATTGGCGGATGCCCGATGAAATCAGCCGGTATTCTTTACCGTCCAGAGTATCGATTGCTTTACTTTTTTGTGTACCGGTGATCAGTTTCTGGAACATGTCGATTGTTTCATTCGGCACGCGGGTAGTGGTGAGACCGCCGCAACTGTTGCCCAGTTCTGCGAATTTTTTCGCGGCAGCTGCCAGTGCTTCATCCAATGTACATTCCACCAGTTGGCCTTTTCCATTACGCATCATCGGGTATTTAATACGGACGCGTGATTCATTTATCTGTTCGAACCGCCCGATGCGGCACAGCGCGCCGCGCGGACCGGTTCGGTCTGGTGTTTCAATTCGTACCAGGTTGCCGTCTTTGATCGATACTTTTATCTCGCAACCGATATCACAACCCTGGCATATTGCATTCGCGGTCTGGCAATCCACCGCCTTGCCTCTGAAAATATTGGCTTTATTGACGATAGCGCCGGTAGGACAAGCCTGTAAACAGGAACCGCAGGTGGTGCAGGAAGATGCGCCCAACGGCTGATTGATATCCGCCGCGATCATCGTCTCGCCGCCGCGTCCGCCAAAATCTAGAGTGCGTACGGCAGCCACTTCTTTACAGGCGCGTACGCAGCGTCCGCACAGAATGCAGCGGTTATGGTCGATTACCATGAATTCGCTCAATGTATCGTTAGGTAATTTCGGGAAGAGGCTCTGATACCTGACGTTATCCATCTGGAAACGATAGGCCATTTTCTGTAATTCGCAATCGCCGCTCTGCTCACAGAACATACAGAAATGGTTCCTCTCTGCAAACATCAACTCAATGACCTGCTTGCGGTATCTTTCGATTTGCGGTGTGCTTGTTTTTACAACCAGTCCGTCACGGGCCGGATAATTACAGGCGGGAATAGGTTTTTTCTCACTCTGGATTTCCACCACGCACAGACGGCAGGCGCCGACATCTGTCAAACCCTGTAAATGACAGAGAGTAGGCACATCAATATTATTCGCCCGGCAGATATCCAATAAGGTATCTCCGTTTTTACCTTTAACGGACTGACCGTTAATGGTCAGAGTTATTTCTTGCATAAGTTTATCCTCCGATATCCAGGTCGCATCGTAAACACCGGGAGGCTTCTTTCTGGGCCTGCTCCGGCGTATAAGCTAAGGCAACTTCTTTGAACGAGGTTTTTCTCTTCTTCAAAGGTAATTCATTTTCATTGATACGGGCTCTTTCCTTCGTTTCCTCATCGGTAGGAGGTACCTGTGGCGTAGGGATTGCCTCGTAGGCAGGCCTTTCCACGCGTGGGCCGAGCGGATTACCGCGGAGGTAACGTCTGATGGAAGAAGCCGCCCGTTGTCCATGTGCAATTGCTTCGATCACGGTACGCGGTCCTAACACCGCGTCACCGCCGGCAAAGATACCGGGATGACCGGTAGCCAGCGTGCGGAAGTCGGCGACGATGACATTATCCTTCACAGCCACACCGTCATTACCGATGAACGAAGTATCAGGTCTTTGTCCGATGGCTTCGATGATCGTATCTACTTCAATATCAAATTCAGAACCGGCGATGGGCTTGGCTACCTTGCGGCCGGAGCGGTCGTAATCACCCAGATCCATACGGGTCAGCGATAGCATTTTGGCATCACCTTTAGCGGTGATCTTTAAAGGATTAGTGAGGAAGTGGAAAATTACACCCTCTTCTTCTGCGGCTTTGACTTCTTCAATCATGGCGGGCATATCAGCACGTTCGCGGCGGTAGATCAAATGAACTTCAGCGCCTTTGCGTACCGCAACCCGCGCGGAGTCAACCGCGGAGTTACCGCCGCCGACAACGGCGACGCGCTTTCCAATATTGACATTATCACCCAGCGAAACTTTGCGTAAAAATTCAATGGCGTCATAAACACCGGGTAATTCCTCGCCCGGGATATTCATCTTCATCCCCAGGTGGGCGCCGGAAGCGATGAAGACTGCCTTGTAACCGTCTTTCAAAAACGCGCCAGCATCTTTCACAGGGGTATTCAGTTTGATCTCGACGCCAAGTTCTTTTATCTCATCGATTTCTTTCTGCAGGATATCTTTCGGCAAGCGATATTCAGGAATACCCACCGCGAGCATACCGCCGGCTACCGGCAGCGCTTCGAAAATCGTCACCGGATAACCGTCCATCGCCAGATCGGAGGCCGCCGCTAAACCGGCCGGCCCTGCGCCGATGATGGCAACTTTTTCTGTTTTGGCAGGTGCGGTTTTTTGTTTGATCTTCGCGCCTGTTTCGTATACGTAATCAGCGGCAAACCGTTTCAGGTCGCGGATAGCTACCGGCTCATCGATCTGACCGCGGTTGCATTTCCCTTCGCAAGGATGATGACAGACCCGGCCGCAGATTGCCGGTAAGGGATTACGCTGTTTGATCAGCGCGTAGGCTTCCATGAATTTGCCCTCTTTGATCAGGGCCGCGTAACCGGGGATATCCAGTTCCACCGGACAGGTATGCTGACACGGTGATTTGAACAAAGCGCGGCAGACTGCCGCAGGACAATGTTTATCGATAATATGGGCTTCGTATTCGGCCCGGTAATGACGTAATGTGCTGATAACAGGGTTAGGACTGGTCTGGCCTAAACCGCATAAAGAACACGAGGTGATCATGTCCGCCAGTGAATTCAATCCATCGAGGTCTTCCATGATCGCTTCACCGCGGCTGATCTTGTCCAGTACCACCAGCATTTGCGGGATACCGGCGCGGCACGGTGTACATTTACCGCATGATTCCTCGCTGGTAAACTGCAGGAAGCTGTTTTTCACGATATCGATCATGCAGTTATTTTCATCCATGACGACCACGCCGCCGGAGCCCATGATCGCACCCTGCGCCGGGACGGATTCGTAATCGATCGGAGTATTGATCGCTTCGATCGGGATGACGCCGCCCGAAGGCCCGCCGAGCAAAGCGCCTTTAAATTTCTTGCCGTTGGGGATCCCGCCGCCGATATCGAAGATGAGCTTGCCCAGCGTCGTGCCCAGCGGCACTTCTACCAGGCCTGGGTTATTGATCTTACCGACAAGACACAATGTCTTGGTGCCTTTACTCTTTTCACTGCCGACACCGGTGAACCAATCAGCGCCATTCAGAATAATCGTCGGCACATCCGACCACGTCTCGACATTATTAATTGTGGTGGGTTTACCAAACAGTCCGCCGCCGACATTCGCCGGAAATGGCGGTCTCTGGTGGGGATTACCGCGTTTACCTTCGATGGAGATCAGTAAAGCTGTTTCTTCACCGCAGACAAAAGCGCCTGCGCCGGGGAAGATATCGATGTTAAAGTCAAACCCTGTTCCCAGGATATCTTTACCGAACAAGCCGTAGGCTCGAGCTTCTTCTAGCGCATGATTTAAGGTTTCGATCGCCAGCGGATATTCGGCGCGGATATATGCAAATCCTTCTTTCACGTTACCGATAGCATAAGCGCCGATCGCCATCCCTTCCAAAACGGCATGGGGATTACCTTCCAGTTCCGCTCTGTTCATGTAAGCACCGGGGTCGCCCTCATCACCGTTGCAGACAATATATTTCACATTGCTGACGGCATTGCGGACAAAACCCCATTTGGTCGCGGTCGCAAAACCGGCGCCGCCACGTCCGCGCAGGTTAGCCTTTTTTACCTCTTCCAGTACTTCTTCAGGCTTCATCTGCGTCAGCGCCCTGGCTAACCCAAGATATCCGCCGCGCGAGATATACTGCTCGATTTCCATGGGGTCGAGGTCTTGATTATGTAAAACTCTTGTTTCCTGCATCGCCATTCGGGGCGCTTTCAGATCCAGCATCCATTCCTTGATCGGCTTTCCCTGCTGCAGGTGTTCTTTGATGATCCGTTTTACTTTTTCACCGTCGACACTGAAGTAGATCACCTTTTCCTGTCCGGGAACCAGTACAGTTACCGTCGGTTCCACACCGCAGAGACCGATACAGGCGGCTTTTTCAATGACGACGTTCTTTAATTGCCCGGCTTTTTCACCGCGGGTTGTTTCGTGTAGTTTCGAAATTTCCAGCTCTTTGTTGAAAGCCTCCAGGACTTTGTCCGCGCCGGAAGCGACCCCGCAACTGCCCAGGTGTACTTTCACCTGAGTCTTGGATTCGAGCGCGGCCTGTTTCGCTTTGGCTGACTCGTATAATTTCTGTAATTCGGCTGCCGATTTTAATTGTTTTATCATTGCTTTCACCTAGTTGTATGAATCCAGGATTTCGTTCAGTTTACCTGGTTTAACTCTACCGTGAATATCTGTGCCTACTGCCATGACAGGAGACAGACCGCAGGC
>Ga0182010_10001007_pt1 | contig 15371 bp, 14 predicted proteins | sample 611E1MmetaG_FD_120488 | JGI IMG/M metagenome (GOLD analysis project Ga0182010, IMG submission 120488) | Permafrost microbial communities from Stordalen Mire, Sweden - 611E1M metaG | ecosystem: Environmental > Terrestrial > Soil > Wetlands > Permafrost | place: Sweden: Stordalen | collected...
CCACGCCCGCCCCGACCCCCACGCCCGCCCCGACCAGCTCGTGGCCTCCCGGCGCCACCGCCTCCCGCATGAGCCTGGTCGTGCCGTGCTCCGATCAGCCCAGCTGCTACGTCTACACGGTCAGAGGGGCGGGCCAAAACGGATCCGCGGTGGCGGACACCCTCCCCAACATCGCCAGTTTCTTCGGTGTCACAGTCGCCAAGATTCACCAGATGAATCCGTCGCTGGGCAGCTCCGATGCCATCAGCCCGGGCGACAAGCTGAAGATTCCGCCACCGACGAGGTAAGGCGGCACCTGAATGGCCGCGCCCGCGGGGCGGCCACACGAGCACAGGCGAACGCGATGGGGTGGTATGTCAACCTACCCGGTCGGCGTAACTCGCAGCGAGCCGGTCACGTATTGGTGGGTCGAATGGCACTGGCCGCTAGGAGCTGGTCGCGGCCTGATACGGGGTAGCCGCTCCGCCTTCGCCGAGAGGGCAGGGCGCAGGTCGCAGGCCGGTCATGATGAAGGAGCTACGGGATGTCGATCGGGTGGCAGCCGAGCATGGAGACCGGCGCCCCGCTGCTTGACGCGCAGCGACGTGCCCTTGTAGAGCGGGCCGACGTCCTGGTCGCGACGATCGAGACCGGAAGCGAGCGCTCTGTCGTTGAACGCGCGCTTCGCGACTTCGGGGACTTCTCCGTCCGGCACTTCTCACAGGAGGAGGACTGCCGGCTCCGCGGCTCCTGCCCGGCTCTCGAGTGGACCGGCAGCTCCCGCGCCGAGCTGATCAAGATCATGGCCAGCTTCCGGCTGTCGTTCGAACGCGACGGCGCCAGCCCGAGACTCGCCGAGGATCTCGCTTGCCGGCTCTCCGCCTGGGTCGCGCGCTACATCCCGGGCCCGTCCGCGACGGAGCTGCCCTGCCTTACCGGCGCTCGCTAGAAACGGCGCCCGGCGCGAAGAGCCGCTCGAAGCCAGGGTAGCTACGCAGCGGCAGGACCTCGAACTCGGTAAGGCCATGGGCTACCAGCGGCAGCGAAGCGAGGATCTGGCGGGCCTCGGCCACGTCGCCGCACTCCAGCACGAGTACGGCGGACGATTGGTCGGCTCGGAAGTAGAGATCCCGGAACGTGCCGGCCTGGTGTAGCTCCCACGCCCGACGCGCCTCGGCGGCTGCCAGTTCGGGCGTGAACTGGGCGTCTGCGACGCTCGGGATGGGTCGCTCGATGGCCAGGATCATCATCTGATCTTCCCTCTCTCATGTGCGCGGCGGCTGACGGCTCGCCGTTGAGGTTCCCGCGAGCCTCGACTCGCCCGCTCCAGGGGTTGATGCGCTGGTGGATCGGTGGCCGAGATTCCCATGAACCTCCGTTGACGGTCACACAAGTGGGTGTATGATCCATCTCGGTGGCACTCAGTGGGGAATCGTGGTGATTCCACGCTGCCAGCGGCGCCAGAGTCGGAGATACGTCTCCGCGGCGGCGATAGCCGCCACTAGATTGAAACGGAAGAGCGACGGTCCTATGTTCCGGGGCAGGTACACACACACTGTAGACGCGAAGGGCCGGGTGGCAATACCGGCCAAGTTCCGCCTGCAGCTCGACGAGGGTGCCGTCCTTGCCAACTGGATGGACGGTTGCGCGGCCATCTTCACGCGCGACTCCTTCGACGAGTTAGCCGCCAAGCTCGCGGCCCTGCCACTGGCCAACGACAACGCCCGAAGACTCTCGCGCTTCATCTTCTCCAACGCCTTCGATCTCGAGACCGACGCTCAGGGCCGAGTCGTCCTGCCCGCATCGATCCGGGAGTGGGCCGGCCTCGGGAGCGAGGCGCTGGTCGTCGGCCAGCGGGACCACGTCGAGGTCTGGAATCCGGAGCGTTGGGCGGAATCCCAGCAGCCGGTGGATTCGCCCCGCGACCTGGCCGCCCAGATGTCCGGGTTGGTCATTTGACATGAGCGACAAGGAATCACGCGATCCGCTCGAGTTGGCGGCCGGTGACGTGGCAGCGGCCGGCTCTCTCGAGGGGGGCGCCGAACGGGAGGTAGGGCACCTGCCGGTGATGGCAGGCGAGGTCGTCGAGACACTCGCCCCGCGTCCTGGCAGCCTCCAGCTCGACGCCACCCTCGGTGGAGCCGGCCACGCCGAGCGGATCCTCGACGCGTCCTCGCCCGATGGCCGCCTCCTCGGCCTCGATGCCGACCCGGCCGCCATCGCCAGGAGTGCCCGGCGTCTGGCTCGTTTCGGCGATCGCGTCGTCCTGCGGCAGGCGAACTTCGCCCAGCTGGCCGTCGTGGCGCTGGCCGCCGGATTCCGTGAGGTGGACGGGCTGCTCCTGGACCTGGGCCTCTCGAGCTACCAGCTTGCCGACGTGGAGCGCGGCTTCGGCTTCCGGGCCGGCGGGCGCCTGGACATGCGCTTCGACACCAGCCGCGGCCGGCCGGCCGCCGACCTGCTATCGACATTGGAGGCAGGCGAGCTCGCGGCCCTCTTCCGGCGGTTCGGCGAGGAGCCGTTTGCCGGACGCATCGCCCGCACGATCGTCGAGACGCGACGCCACTCTCCCGTGGAAACGGCGGAGCAGCTGGCGGCGCTGGTGGAGCGGGCTGTGCCCACGCCCAAAGGCAGACGTGTGCACCCGGCGACGCGCGTCTTCCAGGCCCTCCGGATCGCCGTGAACGACGAGCTGGCCGCTCTCGAGGCCGGGCTCGCGGCCTCGCTCGTGTTGCTGCGGCCGGGCGGGCGTCTGGTGGTGCTCAGTTACCACTCCCTCGAGGACCGCATCGTGAAGCGCTTCATCGCCGCCGAGCAGCGCGGCTGCATCTGCCCGCCGGAGGTGCCGGTGTGCGTCTGCGGCCACCAGCCGGCGCTCCGGTCTCTCGGCAAGTCGCGCACGCCGAGCGCAGAGGAAATCCGCACCAATCCACGCTCTCGCAGTGCCCGTCTCCGGGTTGCCGAGCGCGTCGCCGCCTAGACCCGATCGAGAAAGGAGGAACCGATGAGCAAGCGACACCAGGCCAGCCGCCGCCGGACCTACGGCCGCCGCCAGCACGAGATACACGAGCGGACGGAGCGCTATGCCGGTCTCCTTGGCTGGGTCGACGAATCGGAGATGCCCGAACTCGGCGATCGGTGGGACACGGAGCTTTCCGGCCGGACCACGCCCGGTGAGTGGCTGCAGTTGCGGAGCCTCGGCTGATGGCCGTCTATGAGGGCGCTCGCCCTCGCTCGATGTTCTTGCCGCGGCGGCGCCTGGAGAGCCCCCTCCTCCGCCCCCAGGCGCCGCTTACATCACGCCGGCCGTCACGGGTGGCCTACCGCACCAAGCGGCATCCGCGCGTATTCGGTATCGCGATCGGTCTCATCGTCGTCGCGTTCATGCTCAGCTTCTTCTCGCTCGTCCAGACCGTTCGCGTGTCTGCGTCCGGCTACGACATGGGCCAGCTGAACGCCGAGTACCAGCAGCTTCAGGCTCGGCGGCAGCAGGATCTCTCCGATATCGGCCGGCTCGACCGCGAGTCCGCCATCCGGCGACAGGCGATCTCCGGCGGTCTCACGCAGCTGCCCGCTCCGATCGTTCTGCCGGCTCGCTGAGGAGCGGCCCCGATGCTAGGCCGGACGGACTCGCGAGGCCGCATCCTGCTGCTCTTCCTTGTCCTGACCCTGCTGTCGGGCGGCATGGTAATGCGGCTGGCCTACTGGCAGGTCAATCAGCGTGAGCAGCTCACGGCCATGGCTGGCGGGACGACCACAATGCGCGAGTCCTTGCCGGCGAAGCGGGGCACGATCTACGACCGGACGGGGACGATCGTTCTGGCCGAGACGATCTACCGCTACCGTGTCGTGGCCGACCTTCACGGCATGACCCAGACCCAGCGGCAGCGCGATACCGCGGCCCTGGTCGACTACCTCGGTCTGACAGGCGACCCGGAGGCGGCTCTCCGGAAGGCGATGACCGGCGACGGCTACTACGTCATCCTGGCCTCGAACGTCGACCCGGACGTGGCCGGCGAGATCGCCCAGGGTCAGGCGGCCGGCGCCCTGCCCTCAGTCACTCTCGAACCGACGCCGGTACGGGAATACCCGCAGGCCGGCGGCGCCCCCCGTACGTCGCTGGCGGCTCAGCTGCTCGGCTTCGTCAACGCGGCCGGCGCGGGCCAGTACGGCCTCGAGCAGCAGTACGACGCCCTGCTGGCCGGCCGCCCCGAAGTGGTCGAGGTCGACCCCAACAAGCCGGGCCCGGCCGGGACCACGGTCGTTGATCCGGGCTCCCCAGGTGAAGACATCCGAACGACGATCGATGTCGGCCTCCAGCTCCAGGTGGAGCAGGAGGTCTTCTCCACCTGGATCGCCGACAAAGCCAAGACCGTGTCTGCGGTCGTGATGGACCCCAAGTCGGGGGCCATCCTGGCCGAGGCGAGCTATCCCTCCTACGACGCGAACGCATATACGCGGGTCGCCGCCCAGAACCCAGGGCTCTTCATGGACCCGATCATCACCGAGGTCTACGAGCCGGGCTCCGTCTTCAAGATGCTTACGGCCTCGGCCGCTCTCAAGACCAAGACGACCGCTCTGACGACCAAGATCAACGACTTCGGGGTCATGAAGCTGCCGGGAGGGCAGGAGATAGCCGACGCCAACCGCAAGTCGATGGGCTGGATGACCTTCGCCGACATAGTCGCCTGGTCGCGCAACGTCGGCGCCTCACAGGTGGCCTTCCGTCTTGGAAAGACGGTCGCCTCCGCATCGGCAACGCTCTACGACACCTGGCAGAGCTACGGCATCGGCCAGAAGACGGGCGTTGACCTGGCCGGCGAGGTGAGCGGCATCGTTCGAGATCCCGCGTCCGAGCCCTGGAGCCAGATAGACCTGGCCAATGCCTCCTTCGGGCAGGGCGTGGCCGTCACGCCGATCCAGCTGATGCGTGCCTACTCCGAGATGGCGAATGGCGGCACGGTTGTGACTCCACATGTCGCCGAGACCAATGCTGTAAGCGCGGCATCGTCGCCGGGCGCGGCATCGTCGCCGGGCGCGGCATCGTCGCCGGGCGCGGCATCGTCGCCGGGCGCGGCATCGTCGCCGGGCGCGGCATCCCGGCAGATCGTCAGCTCCAGCATCTCGAACTCGTTGACCGGGTTGATGACTCACGTCGTCACGGCCGTACCGTCGTACGCGCAGTCCACCTACATTCCCGGTTACTTCATCGGCGGGAAGACCGGCACCGCTCAGATCTGGGATCCCACCCTGAACAACGGGAAGGGCGACTGGATGAGCGACATCTACAACTACAGCTTCTACGGTTGGATCGGCCACAGTTCGCCGGACGTGACCATCGGGGCGGTGATCTACCAGGGGAAGCCCACGAAGGTCAGCCAGGGGGTGCTGGCCATGCCTGTCCAGTCCACGGAGCTCTTCCGGCGGATAGCGACCGACGCGGTCACCGGGCTTCAGATCCCTCCCAACAAGGACGGCCCGGCGCCGCCAGGCGGACAGAAAGCCAAGTCGCTGGGCTGATGGCGGAGGCCCGCACGTGATCTGTCGGCTGTGCGACACTGAAGAGGTGACCGACACCCGACCCCGGGAGTCCCGGCCCGGCTTGGGGCCGCCGGCCCTGACCGCCGCCGAGATCGCCGCAGCCACCGGCGGAAGACTGGTCCGCCCGTCGAGCAGGGCCATCCGAGGGGCAGCCGTCGACTCGCGTGCGGTCGTCCCCGGGAACCTCTTCGTTGCCCTGCCGGGCGAGACGACCGACGGCCATCGCTTCCTGGGCGACGCCGTCGCTGCCGGGGCCGCCGCCCTGCTCGTGCGCGAGGCCGACTGGTCCGCCGGTGCCGGCATCGACATGGCTGTTGCGGACCGTGCGGACGCGGCCATCGTGGCCGTGCCGGACACGCTCCTGGGGCTCCACGCCGTAGCCACAGCCTGGCGAGGTCGGTTTTCTCCATTGGTGGTGGGCGTGACCGGCAGCATCGCCAAGACCTCAACAAAGGAGGCGGTCGCGGCCGTCCTGGGCGAGCAGTACGTCACTCTCAAGAGCCAGGGCAACGCCAACAACGAGATCGGCCTGCCCCTGACGGTGCTGCGGATGGGACCCGAGCACGAAGCGGCGGTTCTCGAGATGGGGATGTACATGGGCGGCGAGATCGCTCAGCTGGCGGCCATCGCCCGGCCCCGGATCGGCGTCGTGACGGCCGTCCGCGAGGTCCACCTCTCGCGGATCGGCAGCATTGGAGCCGTGGAGCGGGCCAAGGCGGAGCTCGTCGAGGCGCTGCCTGCGGACGGCACGGCTATTCTCAACGCCGACGACGCCAGGGCTGCCGGGATGCGAGCCCGGACCGCGGCGCGGACGATCACCTACGGCTTCGCGCCGGAGGCGGATGTGCGGGCGCAGGAGGTCGCGTCGGCCGGCCTGGACGGGATGAGGTTCACGCTCATCGCGCCCGCAGGCTCCGTCCGCGTGTCTACGCCGGCTCTGGGCCGCCACGGCGTGCACAACGGCCTGGCGGCGGCGGCGGTCGGGGTGGCGGCCGGGCTGGATCTGGACCGCATAGCGGCCGGCCTGCACCACGGCTGGGAAGCGGAGCATCGCGACCAGATCGTCCGGATCCCCGGCCTGACCGTGCTCGACGACACGTACAATGCCTCGCCGGCCTCGATGGTCGCGGCGCTGGAGTTGCTCTCCACGCTGCCAGGCCGCCACGTGGCGGTTCTCGGGGAGATGCTCGAGCTCGGCGAAGCGCACGAACGAGGCCACGCCGACGTCGGCGCCGCGGCGGCCCAGGTCGTGGATCAGCTGGTCGTCGTGGGGGATGGCGCGGCCGGGATCGCGGCGGGAGCGGCGGCACTCGGCGAGGGCGTCGTTCTCGTCCCGGACCGCGAGGCGGCCCTGACGGTCCTGCGTCACCGGCTTCGGCCGGGAGACACGGTGCTCGTCAAGGCATCGCGAGGGGCCGCCCTGGAGCGGCTGGTCGATGCGCTGGAGACGAGCTTCGGGGGCTGGTTCAGCGACACGGAGGCGCAGGGAGGAGCGCACCCGACCGGTGAGGAGGTCAGGTGAAAGAGCACGGCGTCGAGTTCATCCAGGGGCTGCTCCTCGCCTTCGCCTGCATGGTCATCCTCATGCCGTCCTACCTGCGGCTACTGCACTGGTTGGGCCTGGGCAAGCAGATCCGCATGGACGGGCCTGGGAGTCACCTGGTCAAGGAGGGCACGCCCACGATGGGCGGCGTCCTGATCGTTGCAGTGATCCTGAGTCTGGCCTTTCTATTCAATGCCCTGGATGCCTCCACGTACTCGCCCCTCTTCGTGCTGGCCGTCGTCGGGGCGCTCGGGGCGATCGACGACTACCTGAACGCCCGGACCGGGTTCGGCATCCGCGGCCGCCACAAGATCATCTGGCAGCTGGTGGTGGCGATTGTCGTGGCGGTCTACATCCAGAACCACTTCAGCTTCAACGGCGTCCGCGTCCCCTTTGTCGGCAACTTCGAGGTCACCAACACGATCCTGCTCCCGGTGATCGACCGGAAGATCGAATTGGGGGCGATCCTGTTCATCCTGGTCGCCATCTTCGCCATCGTCGGGGCGAGCAACGGAGTGAACCTGACGGATGGGCTGGATGGGTTGGCCGGCGGGACGCTCGTCTTCGCCTTCATTACCTTCTTGATCATCGCCTTGCTCAACGACCCTCCTCAGGAGAACCTGGCCGTGGTCAACGCGATCGTGATCGGCGCGATCCTGGGCTTCCTGTGGTTCAACGTCCATCCGGCCCAGGTCTTCATGGGCGACTCCGGGTCGTTATCGCTCGGCGGGATGCTTGCCGTTGTGGCCCTCATCACCGGCCAGGTCCTCATCCTGCCCCTAATCGGGATCATCTTCGTTCTCGAGGTCGCGTCCGACATCATCCAGGTGGCCAGCTACAAGCTCCGCGGCAAGCGTGTCTTCCGGATGGCTCCGCTCCACCACCACTTCGAGCTGGGTGGCTGGGACGAAGAGAAGATCACGATGCGCTTCTGGATCGTCGGGGCCCTGGCCGGAATGCTCGGGGTGACGCTCTTCGTCGCCTCGATACCGAAGTAGGTCGGCGATGACCGCCACTGTCGTCGATCTGGACCGGCTCACGGCGGCCGGTGTCCGCGACGGCTCCCTGGCGGGGCGCTCCGTGACCGTGCTGGGTCTGGCCCGGAGCGGCATCGCCCTGGCCCGCTTCTTCGTCGATGCCGGATGTCGGGTCACGGTCTACGACGTCCGGCCGGCCACGGAGCTCGTTCCCGGGATCGAATCCCTCGGCCGGCGCTCCGTCGAGCTCGCGCTCGGACCCGACGTCGAGCCGGCAGGGACGTGGGCGGAGGCCGATCTGATCGCCACGTCGCCGAGCATCAACCCGGACTTTCCCACCACCGAACCCCGGCTGCGAGCCGCGCTCCGAACAGTCGTGGATGCCCACCTGGCGGACCCGAGCGGTTCGCCCGCGCTGGTTAGCGAAGCCGACCTCGTACTCCGGATGTGCCCCTGTCCGACCGTCGGGGTCACGGGCACGAAGGGCAAGACCACGACCTCCTCTCTCATCGCCGCGCTCCTGGCCGGAGATCCGGTCCACCCGGTCATCCTGGGCGGCAACATCGGCATCCCGCTGGTGGAGCGCATGACCGAGTTGACGCCGCAGCATCGCGCAGTTATCGAGCTCTCGGAGCTGCAGCTGCCGACCCTGTCGCGAGGGACCACGGTTGCCGTCTACACCAACGTCACCTCCGATCACCTCGACCGCCACGGCAGCCTGGAAGCGTATCGGAGGGCCAAGCGGCGCCTGGCCGAGCTCGTCGACCTCAACGGCGTGCTGGTGATCAACGCCGACGACCCGGTCGTAGCTACATACGGGTCCCTCGGACGGGCGCCTGTGGTGAGCTACCGCCTGGACCGCCCCGCCGCCGGAGGACTCGGCCTGGAAGACGGCTGGATAGTGGCCTCGGCCGTGGAGCGCCTGGCGGTGGCCGGCGGGGGTGAGGCGGAAGCGGGCCCTCGAGGCCGGATCATGCCCGTCGCCGAGCTGGCGCTCCCGGGACTGCACAACGTCTCGAATGCCCTGGCCGCCGTGGCAGCGGCCATGCTGTTCGGAGTGGCTCCGAACGCCATCCGCCGCGCCGCCGCCGGGTTCGCCGGAGTGGAGCATCGCCTGGAGCGGGTCGCGACGGTTGACGGCGTGCAGTTCATCAACGATTCGCAGGGCACGCAGCCCGACGCCGTGATGGCCGCGCTGCGGGCCTTTCCGCGTCCGCTGGTACTCATCGCCGGAGGCCGCGACAAGGGAGTGGACCTCTCCGGGTTGGGGCCCGTCGCGGCCGAACGGGCCGATGCCGCAATCCTGATCGGAGAATCGGGGCCGGTGCTCGCGGAGATGTTCCGACGCCACGGCATGACGCGCGTTGAGCTGGCGCCGAGCCTCGAGGAGGCGGTCGCTCGCGGGGACGCCGTCGCCCGGGACCTGCTCGAAGCCGGCGCCGCCGGCTCGTCCGGACCGGCGACCGTCCTGCTCAGCCCGGCCGCGGCCAGCTTCGACATGTTCGTGGACTACGCCGCCCGAGGCCGCGCCTTCAAGGCGGCCGTGGCGGCGCTGGCCGAGCAACGGCGCGCGGTGGGGTCGTCCCGATGAGCGGCCGGCGCGACCGCTGGAGCCTGCCCGATCAGCCGCTCGAGAGGGCCCGAGTCAGACGCGATTCCCGCCCGAGCCCGGTCAGCCGCGAGGCGACCGTCCTGGGTGATCCGGGGGTCCTGAAGCGGGAGGCGCACGAGCCGGACTACGTCATCCTGGTCGCGGTGGTCGCGCTGTTCGCGATCGGCATCCTCATGGTCTATTCGGCCTCGGCGATTCCCTCCTATGCGCTGAGCCAGAACACTTTCCAGCTGGTGGCGCCCCAGGTCGTCGCCGGTCTGCTGGGGCTGGCCGCCATGGTCTTCTTCATGCGCCTCGACTACCGCTACCTCCGGGTCGTCAGCGTTCCCCTGGCCGTGCTGGCGCTGATCCTGCTGGTTATCGTCATGGTCCCGAGCCCTCTGAGCATCTCCAGCCACGGCTCGGCCCGCTGGCTCTACCTGGGCCCGTTTCTGCCGGATATCCATCCTGCCGAAGTCGCGAAGCTGGCTCTCGTGGTCTACCTCTCGCATTGGCTGGCGACACGAGGGACCGAGATCCGGAGTTTCTGGAAGGGGACCGTCCCGTTCGCGATAATCGTCGTGCCCTACCTGCTTCTTGTCGTGCGGGAGCCGGATCTCGGCACCGCCGGCGTGATCGTCTTCATCGCCTTCTCGCTGTACTTCATCGCCGGCGCGAAGCTCCTGCACGCGGTCGTCATGGCGCTCGCGGGCGGCCTCGGCGGCGTCTTCCTGATGCTCAGTGTCGGCCACTACCCCGTCGAGCGCGTGCGGTGCCTGCTGGACCCGTGGGCGGATCCGCGCGGCGCCTGCTACCAGGTCGTCCAGGGTCTTCAGGCGCTCAGCGCGGGCGGGCCTTTCGGCATCGGGCTCGGGAACACTCGGATCAACGTCCCGGGCGACGTGAACGACTTCATCTTCTCCGTCATCGCGCAAGAGCTGGGACTTGCCGGTGGGGCGGTAGTGATCGGCCTGCTGATCGCGTTCGCGTATGCGGGCATTCGGACCGCGATCCGCGCCCCGGACACGTTCGGGGGGCTGATGGCGTCGGGCATCACAGCTTGGATATGCTTCCAGGCGCTGATCAACATCGGAGTCGTGGTCCAGGTCGTCCCAGTCACCGGCATCACGCTGCCATTCGTCTCCGCGGGCGGCTCGTCGTTGACCGTCAGTCTCGCAGCCGTCGGGGTCCTGCTTTCGATCTCTCGCGAAACAGTCGAACGAGGTTGGGTTAGTGCGTCTGCTGATAGTGGGCGGGGGTACGGGGGGACACATATACCCGGCTCTCGCCGTCGCACGGTCGCTGCAGGCTAGGCCCGACGCGCCGGAACTGCGCTGGGTCGGAGGCCACCGCGGTCTCGAGGCGAAAGTGGTCCCGGGGACGGGCATCCCGCTCCGGCGCCTGCTGCTGCGCTCCCTGCGGTCGGTAGAGCTGGACGTGCACGTCCTCCTCGATCCGGTTCGCCTCTCGCTCTCGGTGCCTCAGGCCATGGCAATCCTGATTCGGCGCCGGCCCGACGCGATCTTCGCGACCGGCGGATACGTTGCCCTGCCGATGCTGCTGGCCGCGTCGGCTCTGCACGTCCCGGTTGTCATGTGGGACGGCAACGTGGTTCCCGGACGCAGCGTTCGCGTGACTGCGCGGCTGGCCGGCTGTCTGGCGGTGACGTTCGCGGGAACCTGCCGCACGCTCGGCGGGAGGCGACCGTGCTACGTGACGGGAACGCCCATCCGCGATCCGCGTGGCGTGGACCGGCAGGACGCGAGGGCGGCTCTCGGAATCCCGGATGACGACGGGCTGCTACTGATCTTCGGCGGGTCTCAGGAGGTCCGGCGCTTCAACTCGGCGGTCGCCGAGGCGCTGCCGAGATTGATCGAGCGGGCGCGGGTAATCCACATCACCGGCGAGGGTGGCTTCGATCAGGCGGTTGCCGGCCGGGATGCGCTGCCGTCCGACCTGCGGGCGCGCTACCGGCCCGAGAAGTACCTGGACGAGGAGATGGCCCTGGTTCTGGCCGGGGCCGACATGGTGGTCGGTCGGGCGGGCGCCTCCACACTGGCTGAAGTCGCCGCGTTCGGGCTGCCGATGGTGGTCGTGCCCTATCCACATGCCGCCGGTCATCAGCGTCGCAACGCGGAAGAGATGGTTGGCGCGGGAGCGGCACGCCTGATCGAGGATGCGGACTTCGACGCGGAGGCCCTGCTGGCGGCCACCGCCATCCTCGATCGGCCCGACGAGCGAGCCGCGATGGCATCGGCCGCCAGGTCGCTGGCGCGGCCCGGAGCCGCGGACGCCGTGGCGGAGCTGGTCCTGGCGGCCGCCGAGAAGCGCGCCCTGCCCGACGCCGGGCGGATCGAGTCCATCTCACGGGGAGTGGCGGGGTGAGTCGCCGACGCGGCACGACGGCCGGGTCCGGCGTCGCCGGGGCGGGAGCCGCGCGTCCGGATGCCGAGTCGACCTGGGCCCTGCTCGCCGCCGAGATCCGCGGCATGGCCGGCGTCCACGCTCGCCTCGCCGAGCCGATGGCCGGGCATACGACCATGCGCGTCGGCGGTCCCGCGGATCTGCTCGTCCTGGTCGACGATCTCCCCGCCCTGGTCGGGCTGGTACGGCTCGCTCGCGCTCGCGGAATCTTCCACCTCGTCATCGGTCGCGGCAGCGACCTGGTCGTCAGCGACGCCGGCATTCGTGGGCTGGTCGTTCTCTGTCGCGCCGAGGACTGCCGAATCGAGGATCGGCGTCTCATCGCGGACGCGGGCCTGCCTCTTGCCAGGGCGGCCACGCTCGCGCAGCGGGCCGGACTGTCCGGACTGGAGTTCGGCCTCGCGATCCCGGGTACGGTCGGCGGGGCGGTCTGGGCCAATGCCGGCGCGCACGGCTCCGACGTAGCCGCGATTCTCGAATCGGCCACGGTGCTGGGGGCGAACGGTGACCCGGTCGTGGAGCCGGCGGCGGCGCTTGCCCTGGCCTATCGAGACAGCCGGTTCAAGCATCGGGCAGGGAAGGGGAGCGCCTCCGCTTCCCACCGGGCAACCGACTCCGACGGGGCGACACAGGCCGGCGCCGCAGCCCCGTCCGGCGCCGCGGCCCCGTCCGACGCCGCGGCCCCGTCCGACGCCGCGGCCTGGCCGGAGCTGATCCTGAGCGCGACCTTCCGCCTGAGCCCAGCCACGCCCGCCGAGATCCGCGGTCGGCTCGACGAAATCCGCCGCTGGCGACGCGAGCACCAGCCGCTCGGCCTGCCGAGCGCCGGAAGCGTCTTCCGCAATCCGCCGGGCGACTCCGCGGGCCGGCTCATCGACGCTTGCGGCCTCAAGGGCTCGCGCGTCAACGGCGCCGAGATCAGCGAGAGGCACGCCAACTTCATCGTCAACGCCGGCGGGGCCTCCGCGGCCGACGTCCGCCGCCTGGCGGAACGTGCTCGGACCGCCGTCGCGGAGCGCTTCGGCGTGGATCTCGTCTACGAAGTCCAATTCATGGGCGATTGGTCAGACTGGCAACCGGAGGTGGCATGACGAGCGGGAACAGTTCGGATAGGGCATCCGGTGCCCACTCGGAGAGCGTGGTCGTGATGCTGGGCGGACCCTCGGCCGAGCACGACGTCTCCGTCGTCTCGGGCTGGGCCATAGCGGATGCGCTGGCAGATGCCGGGCTGTCGGTCGAGCGGGTGTACATCGACCTGCTGAACGGTTGGTGGTCCATGCCGGCCACGGCGGCAGCTGGCCGGCCGCGCCCGGGAGCCTTCGACGACCCGCGCTCGCTCGGGGCGGAAGGTCCCAGAACCCCGGCCCAGGCCCTCGAACGGATCGCCGGCGGCAAGCCACTTCCGGTCGTCTTCCCGGCCCTCCATGGCCCCTTCGGAGAGGACGGGACCATCCAGGCTCTGTTCGAGGCGTACGACCTGCCCTACGCGGGCGCCGGGGTGGCGGCCTCGGCAGTGGGGATGGACAAGGCGCTCTACAAGCGGCTCGTGCGAGGCCTCGGCCTCCAGGTGGTCGACTGGACGGAAGTCACGGCCGCCCGCTGGGCGGTCGACCGCCCGGGCGCTCTGGAGCGGCTCGAGGCCTTCTCCGAAAGCTGCGGGGAGAGCCGGCTGATGATGAAGCCGGCGCGGATGGGGTCGTCGGTCGGGATGTCGATCGCCCATACCCCGGCCGAGAGAGGTCGATCCCTCGACGAGGCCCTCCGCTTCGACTCCCTGGTCATCGTCGAGCGCTATCTCGACCACCCGCGAGAGCTCGAGGTGGCAGTCCTCGGCAACGACCCGCAGGCTCTCGATGTCTTCGGCCCGGGCGAGGTCTTCCCGGGGCGGGAGTTCTACGACTACGTCGCCAAGTACAGCGACGGCGTGTCGGAGACGACGATCCGTGCCGACGTCGACGACGCCCTGAGCCGGCGGATACGACAGACGGCGCTCGAAGCGTATCGAGCCATCGGGTGCGAGGGTTTCGCCCGCGTCGACTTCCTGCTGGCCGGCGACGAGCTGTACCTGAACGAGATCAACACGGTCCCCGGCTTCACGCCGATCAGCCTCTTCCCGCAGGTGGCGGCGGCGGGGCTGGGCGGGTTCGGGGCGGTCTGCCTGCGGATCGTTGAACTGGCCGAGCAGCGCCATGCCGGACGCGTCCGGAGGCGGCTGACCACGGCCGACCTGCCCCGCTGAGCCCGATGAACCGAGGCCAGCCGCTCCGCCGCTCCGGATCGCAGGTCCGGCGCACGCGTGCCCGGCGGACCGGGCCGCCCCTGCGATGGGTTCAGGTGCTGGCCGTCATGGTCATGTTGGCCTGCGCGGCAGGTCTGCTGGGCGTGAGCGCCGCCCCGGCGTTCGACGCCCGGACTCTGAAGATACACGGGGCCAGGTTCACCAGCGAAGAGATCGTGGGGTCGATCCTCGGCGTGGCCGACACGCCCAACCTGTTCAGGATCCAGACGGACCGAGCGGCCGAGGAGCTCGTTCGGCTGCCGGCCGTCAGGTCGGCCAGCGTCCAGGTCATTCTGCCGTCCACGATTGTCGTGACCGTGGTGGAGCGGGAGCCCAAGATCATCTGGGCCATCGGGGACCTGCGCTACGCCGTCGATCAGGATGGGCTCCTCTTCGGGCTCGTGGACCCCGCCGGGAATCCGATCGCCTCGTCGGCCGGGCCGCTGCCTGCGCCGACGGAGCCGGTCGCCAGTCCGACCCCGGGGGAGGCCGCCTCAGGGGAAGCGCCTCCGTCCGGCGAAAGCCCAACTCCCACGGCGAGCCCCAGTCCGACGCCCAGCCCGACTCCCAAGCCCACGCCTACACCCAAACCCAAACCTACGCCGACGAGGAACCCCAAGGCCACGCCCACCAAGGCGGTCAAGGCGACGCCGACGCCGACGCCGCCGCCGTCGGCGACACCAACCGCCAACCCATCGCTGGTCCCGTCGCTGGCGCCCGCGCCGACCGCCGATCCGAACGCCAGCCCCGGTCCCGGCGCGCTCGCTCTGCCCGTGGTCTTCGATCGCCGCTCGAGCGACGCGGGCCTGGGCCTGGGCAGCCTCATCGACCCGATCAGTCTGGACGCTGGCTACCGCATCGCCGGCCTGACGCCGGCCGACGTCGGCAGCAACGCCCCCGCGCTGGCGGTCGTTCTCGACGACGACAACGGCTTCACGCTCAGCTCCGGGCCGGCGGGCTGGGTGGCCCAGTTCGGCTTCTACGCCCCGACCGTCCGGAAGGTGACGGTCATCCCGACTCAGGTGCGAGACCTGCGGG
>Ga0182010_10001012_pt1 | contig 15338 bp, 18 predicted proteins | sample 611E1MmetaG_FD_120488 | JGI IMG/M metagenome (GOLD analysis project Ga0182010, IMG submission 120488) | Permafrost microbial communities from Stordalen Mire, Sweden - 611E1M metaG | ecosystem: Environmental > Terrestrial > Soil > Wetlands > Permafrost | place: Sweden: Stordalen | collected...
CACAGAAGAAACCACTTTCCATAGAGACTTATATTTATTGATAGTTGTATAAAAATGAAACCTTAAGGATGTTAAAATTTTAAAAAATATAATAAAAAGAAACCTTTAAAAATGCTTTCATTTAAAGTTCAAATAGAATATGAAAGGAATATTACCTATAATTAAATTAATTTAATAAAAATTCAATTTGAACCTAAAATTGATAAATAAATTGACAACAAATTCACAGGTGTTTTTTAATATGAAACAAGGAAAATTATTCGGAATTGGTGTAGGCCCAGGCGACACTGAACTTTTAACAATTAAAGCCGCTAAAATACTAAAAAAGGTTGATGTTATCTGTTCTCCCAGATCTGCAGAATCTAAACGTAGTTTAGCTCTTTCTATAGCACAACCGATTTTAGATGAGCGTGTTGATAATTATGAAATTTTAGATCCTCTTTTCCCAATGATAGAAGATAAATTGACGCTGAAAACATATTGGGATCAAGCTGCTGACATCATCTCCAATGAACTGAAAAAGGGAAAAGATGTAGCATTTATCACATTAGGCGATCCAACGATCTACAGCACATTTTCATATGTTGCCAAAAGATTGGAGGAATTGGGTTTTGAAATTGAAGTTATACCTGGTATAACATCATTTACAGGTTGTGCTGCTGCGGCAGGTATTTCTCTTGGAGAGAAAGATGAAATTGTGGTAATTGTTCCAAAGGTGGATGATAGATTAGCCAGCTTACTGAAGTATGGGGATACCTTTGTAATTATGAAAACTTCAAGGCATTCTAAAATTCTTGAAGAGATTGTTAGTCAAGATAAAAGAGATAAATCTATTATTTCCATTCAAAATTGCAGTATGCAAGATGAAAATATTTTTGAAGGGTTTTCTAAGGATAAAAAATATTTATCCACCACTATTGTGAAATTTAGGGATTTAAAGTGATGATTATTACATTTACTGTGACTTTGAAATTTTCTAGTCTTCAATATGTCTGTTTATAATGAAACAACAGAAATCATCACCTTTAGCAAAACATTTGACTTCTTCTACACTCACATCTTCGGAAAAGTGAGCTGAAAAGTGAGCTTCAAGTATGCCTGAGTCAAATGCACATGCTGATCGACCTATCTTAGGCAGGTCTTCACATTCAAAGCAATCATATGCTCTTATGGTCAGAGGTTCTAGATTATCAATTTTTAAGACGTCCAAGTTTATTTTTTTTCCAAAACTGGGATATGTTTTTAACCGTAGCATCTGTTTCAGGTTCTTTTAATTTTTCGTAGAATGTCGAACCTATTTTAATTCCAGCATTGTGTAATATGGGGTCGATGTTAAAACCTTCTTCCATTAAGGCCACTCTTATAGTCCTAAAAACAAACCTGAAGAATTCGAATGGATCGTTTGATTCTATAACATTTGCATTGATATAATTGTCCATTTCTTTTTTAAAATTACTTTCACGGGACAAACCACATATATAACTTGATTTTATAAAAATATTTTGATTCTACCATCGGTTGGATGTGATTTAGATTCTATTTATACCCATATTAACAAGGTCGTGTAGATGGGTGGAAATTGTAGCTTTGGATTTTCCTGTTAAAGATACGATCTCTGTCCCGCTTCTCTCTTTCTCTTCTAGAATAGATAATATTTTTGCTTTAATGGGACTTTCAATGATATTAACCCCACTTTGTGTTCCAAATATCTTTATCTGGTCGTTAGTGTTGTTTTTTACCAGTTTTTCATTTTTCATAATTTCCATATTTGGTATTGTTAAACCAACTATATAATGTTAGTACAGTAACGAACATAACATTTATATATAGGTTGTTCGTATACAACCATACAACATAAGGTTCGTATGATTACGAACCAGGCATGTATTTTTATGTTTGCAAAAAAATCGGAGGGTTAATATGAAGGCCGAAGCAGTTGAAATAAAGGAAGAGTTTATTGGGTTGGATTTTTAGACTGGGATTTAAGAACATACCAAGGTTATACCTTGAATGGAACAACATACAATGCTTACTTAGTATTTGACAACGATAAGGTTGCCTTAATTGATAACACCAATCATTGAAAGTCCAATCAGATGTGGGGTAGAATCGAAGATGCATTCCAGAAAGAGGGAAGGGAAATGGAAGTAGATGTGATAATACAGAATCATGTGGAAAAGGACCATAGTGGGGCATTACCGGAAATTCATCATAAATTCCCTAAAGCATTAATTTACTGCACAGAAGTGGCTGTCAAAGGACTTATGAACCATTATCCATCGTTAGAAACATCAGAGTTTATAACTGTTAAAACAGGAGATATTCTTGATCTTGATGGAGCAACCCTGGCATTTTTAGAAGCACCATAAAGCTGTAGCATTTGGTATTCCCACCATGACGAACCATTTCCAAGTGCAGGAGATATAATCTATTACCTGCGTGGTCTGAAGTTCAACAGAACAGGCATAAAACGAAGGGCAATCACATTTGGTTCAATGGGTGGAGATGGTGGAGCATCTCATATATTAAGAGAAGACCTTGAAAAATGTGGATTCGATGTTAAAGATGAATACGAAATATATTATTTGCCAACATCCGATGAACTCGAACATTGTTTTGAAATGGGTAAACTATTGGTAAAAGAGTAGATAACCTTTTATTTTTTTGTTAAATAAAATTTAAAAATATTGGAGGAGTCAAAAAATGGAATTAATAAACGAACACGAAATAGGTGCATGTAAAGGCACAGAAATGGAAAAAGATGTTAAAGCAAACTTTGAGGGTGAATGTGCAGAAGTTGGGATGTACCTGGCAATGGCAAGATTAGCCCAAAGAGATGGACTTCCTGAGGTTGCAGAGGTCTTGAAAACCATAGCATTTGAAGAAGCAGCACATGCTGCTGTATTTGCTGAAATGAATGGAGTTATATCCTCATCACTCAAAGAAAACATTGAAATGATGATTGAAGGGGAAACAATGGCTAACAACGAAAAAAAAGCTTCTGCTAAGAAGGCTAAGGTTGAAGATATAGATCCTGCCCACGACTTCTTTGATGAAAGTTCTAGAGACGAAGCAAGACATGCACGAATGTTGAAAGGTTTACTTGAAAGATATTTCTAAACACTTTCTTTTTTTAATTTAAATTTATTTTAATAATTTGAATTGATAATTTATATTGAAATAATCAACAGTTTATTTTGTCAAGAGCATCTTCTGCAGCAAGTACTATGGGATCTACAACCATTGAAACAGGGGGGGCATATGAAAATTCCATTTCTGTAATTTCATCACATTTAACACCTTTTGCAATTGCCAGTGCCATTGTGTCAACTCTTTCTGCTACTGTTTCCTTTGCTATTATCTGACAGCCCAAAATTTTCCCCCTTGGATTGCAGACGAGCTTAATATCAATCGGTTTGCAACCTGGCTAGTATCTTGCCTTAGTTAAAGCACGACTTCTTCCTATAATAACTTCTATACCATTTAAATTGGCAGAAATTTCTGTTAAACCTACAGCACCTATTTCAAGTTCACCAATCTTGGATACAACAGAGTTAAAAACTGGTCTGAAAATAGCATTTCTTCCTATTATATTTTTAGCAGCAACCTTACCCTGACGCACTGCTGTTGTTCCAAAGGGTGATACAGTTTTATGTCCAGTGATTCCATCATAAACTTCTACACAATCACCTACCGAGTAGATATTAGTAACTGATGTTTCCATTCTCTCGTTTACAGTAACTCCCATGCTTCCAATAGCGCACCCTGCCTGTTTTGCAAGTTTAACTGAAGGTCTAATACCCGTCGATAATATAACAATGTCTGCATCAACACATTTATTTCCAACAACAACTGTTTCAGCCTTTTCATCTCCTGAAATATTATCTAGGGCCCGCTCAAGAATAATGTTAACTCCAACACTTTCAAGATACGCCTGTACTTTGATTGCCATATCAGGATCTAGAGATCTTGGGAGTATCTGAGACAACATTTCAGTAACGGTTACATCCATACCGAGCTGTTTAAGACCGTATCCAAGTTCAAGACCTATTGCCCCTGCACCTACAACAACAGCTTTTTCACATTTCTCTGCCCAACTTTTAATCTTTTCCCCGTCTTCAATGGTTCTCACCTTGAAAACCCCATTCAAATTGGTTCCTTCAACAGGAGGTATGAATGGGGATCCACCTGTAGCAATAACTAAGTAATCATAGCTTAAAATTTCATTAAAACCATTTTTTATAGAAGTTTGTGCATCTTTAGGCCTATATCGCACATAATTTTCTGATGGTACTACTTCAAATACTTCTGAATCGGTCATGATTTTTATACCACGTTCACCATAGTATTCTGGGGTGTGCATAACGATTTCTTCAAATGATTCTATTTCTCCACCAATAACATAAGGAATTGCACATTGGGAATATGCTACCTGTTTTTCCAGAGTTACAACAGTTATTTCTGCTTTTTTTGAAAATTTTCTTATATGTGAAGCTACTGTTAGTCCACCAGCACCACTTCCTATTATAGCAACTTTCATCCTTTTTTCACCCTTTCGAAGTATTTTTTTAAATAAGCATGATAGAACATACACTTTTTTTAAATATTTTCTAAATTTTTAAGATTCGGTTCATGCATATTTATTTTTTTATATTTTTTTATACATTTGGTATTATAATTTTATATGAGACATTTAAATATAACCATGAATCTTGTTCATGTTAGAATTATTAAATAGATTAAAACTATATTTATGGAGATAAAACATGTTAAAGGTAGTAATAGTTACTGATGGCAATTATGGAGATAGAACATACAATATAATCTGTAAAGAGTTTGATTGTGAATTTGTTGAGATTGAACAACCCGATTGCATGTTTATCGAAGATGTGGAGATTCATTCAGATGCTATGAAAATACTTAAAACTGCTGATTTGATTATTAGCTATATTCTACACCCTGATCTAGTATTAGAGCTGGTTGAACAGCTCCACGACAAGGTAGGATGGATAATTGTGGGGGCATGGAAAGGTGAAGGTTTTAAAAATCAATTGGAGCAATATGAAAATGTTAGTTGTCCTGAAAACATGTGTGACCTTGAGGAAAATGGAGATTCCGTTTTTGACGAATTCGTATCTAAATTTGGAAAACCTATAGTAGAAATCGAGTGTGAGGGAAACAGGGTTTCAGAAGTTAGGGTATTAAGGTCATCCCCGTGTGGTTCAACCTTTTTCGTAGCGGATGAGATGGTTGGTGAGGATATCAATAATCTTCCAATAAAAGCTGGACTAAAACTTCAACATTATCCCTGCCGAGCTCCTAAATTGAGGTTGTTTGTTGACGAGTGTAAGAAGGAAATAGCATCTAATTTCCATAGCGATGCTTTTGAAGATGCAATCGAAAAATATAATCAAAAAAATTAGAATACGATTTTTTAAATATTTTTAGGGATGAATTGAGAGAGAATATCGTGAATTTAGAAATATAGATGGATATTATCCTTCATTATTATTCATGCACAATTATTTATTTGAGAACATTCCATAGAAATTATCATGGTTGATACTTCGCATGAAGAAAGCAAGACCCTAACAATTATACTAACAGAGGGTCCTTACAGATCTCAGTACGTAGAAATGGCCCATAACATTGCAGAAAGTGCACTTAATAATGGATATGGAGTTAATTTATTTTTATATATGGATGCGACTCATATTCCGAAAAAGAATCAAAATCCTCATTCATTCCCAAACGTTGGAGAAAGATTGAAACATTTAATAAAGAAAGGTGCCATTGTAAGGGCATGCGTAAGATGTGCAACAGCTAGGGGACATGCTTGCGATAAGACTTCTTACTTAAGTGGTGTGTCGATAACAAGTGTTTATGATATTCCGGGATGGGTTAATGAGAGTGATAAGGTTATAACACTTAGTGGGTAAAATGGATTCCGTTTTAATAATTGTTGATAAAGCTCCATATGGTTATGAAGATACTTTCAGTGGTTTTTATGTAGCCATTGCATGCCTTAATAGGGGAATGAAAGCAGATGTTCTACTTGTAGGGGATGGTGTCTACTCAGCAATTAAGGATCAGGAACCTGGGGGAAGTGTAGATTACCCTAAAGTTGGTGAACTTTCATACTTAATTTTTCCTGAAGGAAGTATATTTGTTCATAAAGAATCTATGCAGGATCGGGGAATTGAAGAAGATGATCTGGTTGAAGCGGCACAGATAATTAATGATAATAAACTTTACGAGTTAATTAGTTCTAAAACTAAGAATACTGCGTTCATACGAATATAAATGATATTTATTTAAAAAAAATATTATTTAATATCAACTCTTGTTTAACATTAAGGTGGTATTGAAATGGAGATTGATGAACTCGAATATGAAATATTTGAGGACGGCCCCATAGTAAGGAAGGTGACCATTAAAGAGATGAGACCATGTATTGTAGCAGAAAACATGATCAGGGTCTTAATGCAGTTAGATTCTGAAATAGGTGAAGTTATACCTGTATTAATAACCAAGTATCCTCCTGGCAAAGTTAATTACATTGAGAATAAGAAAATCTTGACGTTGAATATATACAAAAGGCTTGTTACACTTTATCCATCTGGCAAGATCAGCATGAATAAAACAATCGACAAAGAAGATGCGTTAGAAGTAGTTACTGAGATTATGAAAGTCATTAATGAAGCATACAACGAAATTAATAGTGGAGATGTAGCTAATTATGACGAACTCCGCGAAAAACTCTCGAACATAGGGCCTTTATCACTTTACAACTGTTTACCAAAAACAGACTGTGAAAAATGTGGGGAGAAAACTTGCATGGCTTTTGCAATTAAACTACTTTCAGGCGATGTAAAACTTGATAAATGCACACCAATTACAGATGATCTCCCTAATGATGCTGTTTCATGTTTGGAAGATCTTTTAGGCACTCAGATAATGCAAACAATGGGTTGGAAGAGATAATAATATTATATGAGATTTCGATAATCAATAAGGGGATATAGATGAAATTAGGCTTCATTCTAACAAAAACACCCTCAGAAGAAGGTTTTAGAACATTTTTAAGATTTTTAGAGATTTATATTGCAAATGATGATGTATCTATTTACCTACTGGGAAATGGTGTTTATTGTTTTATTGAAGGTCAATCCAAATCACAAAGATTAATGAACATACTTCAAAAGTCTAAGACTTCAAAAATATATGCTTGTTTGGATGACCTTAAAGCCAGGGGATTAAATGCTAATAAACTTTTTGATTATGTTGAATCATTTGAAACCTATGATAAAATAGTCCTTGATATTATGGAGAATATGGATCAGGTTTTTAGTTTCTAAAAAAGATTATTTTTCTCCTTTTCATCTGATAATTAAGATAACTCAATTTGAATCTGGAAAAGCATAGCTCTTAAATACTTTAAACATTTTATCGAACATTAAATCATCTCAAAAAAAATAATTGGGTTAAAATAGCAACGAAATTCCTCTACCAAGACTGTAAACTATGATCACAGCGATTATAGCTATTAAGATGTATGATAAAGGATTGACTATTTTCTGAACAGTATTTTCTGATAATTTATAGCCTAAAAGCTCTTCTAATAACAAACCGCCATCTAAAGGTTTCATTGGGAGGAGATTGAATGTTCCAACAGCGAAGTTCAAGAGGAATATCCAGTAGAACAAATCATTTAGAGAGTAAAAGAACCATGGTATCTGATACCCAAATGTTTTTGCAACATTATTATCCACTACTAGATGGGCCTGGCTTCTTATTCCAATATAACCCCGAGTTGAGTTGTTGGGGTTAACTCCTGCTTTGATAGTGTATGTCCCTTGATTTGTTTGGAAAGTCACATTTTCTCCAACTTTGGTATTATTTAAGACTTTTACATAATTATTTAGATCAGCTACTTGAACTCCATTAATACTTTGAATAACCATTCCCTGAGTTAGAATTCCATCTGCAGGGCTGCTAGGAACTACACTTGATATTCCAACCCCATCAGTATGGAAAGCAGGAGCTATAACTAAACTGCTGATTACGAATGTGAGAAGAAGGGCTATTGCAGCAAGCGATAGGTTAAAGATGGACCCTGCAGCAAAGATTCGTAATTTTGAAATTCTTTTTGATTTTTCGATATCATCTTCATCAGGCTCTACAAATGCACCTGGAAGCACTGCTAATAATAAAACACCTATTGATTTTATTTTTACTCCTTCAACCCTTGAAATGATACCATGACCAAATTCATGAACAACCAAAACTGTCATTAAGGCGATTATACCATATCCGAGTGGTATAAATAAGGGAGAACCTGGAATATCTACTCCTGGAAGTATTAAACTAACTTGTGGATTTGAAAACGTTGTTGGAAGGGTATCTAATAGAAGGTAGAGTATTAAAGCCATGAAGAAAAAAGCCACCGGCAATCCAATATTCATGGTCCATCTCCATATTCTAGGGCTTCTGTTTGCAACAGAGTCTATGAAATCCCTTAATCTTTGGGTTCTTCGCATAAGTAAAGGTCCGCTAATATCTATTTTCAATCTTTTCCTGAATAAAATGGCTAAAACCCAAATGATTATAAAAGCAATAGCGTAATACCATAAAACGTTCAAAAAATCACCTTTGAATATAAATCAATTTTTTTATTTGAATTTTCTTATCAATATCTCAATATAAATTACAAATTATAATCTTAAACTCTCAGAGAATCGTATAAAATTACGTTACATTCTTCTCCTTCATCTATTCCTTCGAGGTTTTCTTCTATAACAATATAAGAGTTAGATTCGACCATTGATCTTATCATTCCTGATCCTTTAATTTTCAGTGGTCTAACCATACTTCCATCTGTTTCAGCCCTTATATAATCTGTCCTTCCAAGGCTTGAAGGGATCTTTTTCATGGCTATTTTATGAATTATTTGCGGTTCATTTTCAATCCCCTGCATTTTGTGAAGATAATTCCTTACAAAAACATCAGCCTGTACGATTGCAGCAACAGGATAACCTGATAGCATAAAAATTGGTTTTTCTTGTATAATTCCGAATCCAAATGGTTTTCCTGGCCTCAAAGCGATACCATGGATTAAAACTTTACCGATCTTCTCCGTAACATCCACCACAACATCGCCTTTGCTTATTGCAGTACCTCCTGTTGATATTAATGCATCATGAGTCTCAAGAAGTTTTTTAAATTCATCTTCAACTAGCTTATGACTATCAAAACAGTGTACTACAGAAGGAATTGCCATTGCAGATTCTACCATTGCCTTAAACGTGTAATGATTTGAGTTTATAATCTCCGCACCATGGATATCAGGTCTTGGCATCACAAGTTCATTTCCAGTTGTCACAACGGCAATTTTCGGTTTTTTAAAGACATTTACCCGATTGTAACCTGCTGATGCAATTATTGCGAGGTCTTGCGGTCTTAATAGTTTCCCTTCACTTAAAATAATCTCTCCCTCTTTAAAGTCCTCTCCCATTGATGAAATATTTTCTCCGGGTTTCAGCGTCATTTCAACTTCCAGAAGATCTTCTTGTGAAAATGTGTATTCTTCCATAACTACTGAATTGGCCCCTCCAGGTATTGGTGCTCCAGTTGATATTTTTACTGCTTCCCCATTCTTAACAACTTGATTTGAAACCTGACCTGCGCCTATGCTGTCTATAATCCTAAGTTTTGCAGGATTGGTTTCTGAAAATCCGAAGGTATCCTCAGCACGAATAGCATATCCGTCCATTGCAGACCGTTCAAAAGGTGGAGAGTTCAATTGGGAAATTAATTCTTCGGAAAGAACCCTTCTGTGAGCATCTTCTAGGGAAATATTTTCTACACCAACTTTTTTCAGAGAGGAGTATATAATTTTTTGGGCCATTTTGACAGGCATTAGAGTTGATAAGAACATTTTTTCCCTCATACTTGAATTTGTTAGGATTTTATTTCTAATTGTAATGACTAATAAATTGATCCTAAAATTATAAATTGATTAAATTCTACTTGATAATTCATTTCAATTTAATTGAAAAGACTATCAATATTTTTCATACTATTCATTTATCCTATCATTTAAATGTATCTTCAGAAACAATGAATGAAGTCATTCTTTCTTCTAAGAACATTTGATAACTTGTCCTATATGAAGTTATAAAACTTGAAAATACATGACAAATTCTTGAAAATATCATTTTCTTTTAGATATATAATTTATTTATTATTTTACATAAAGAATTCAGTTAAAGATATAATTAAAGATTTATATCATGGCTTAAAACAATTTATAACATAAAATAGATGTTATTTTTTATTAAGTGTATTATAGTTTCAGAATAATGATTTAACCGGTTATAACTGGTTAAATGTTATTGTGCGTTAATTCAGATATCGAAACAATAAAAAAAATTTGATATGACTTCTAGAATTGTAGTTTTATCTAGTTAGTTGGAGATACGTATCTAGTATAAGGTAAACTTTCTGTTCAATCTATGAATCTTTTTATTAAGCATTCCAAGATTTATTTGCTTCAAAAAGTTTAGATACTACAATATATTAAATCAATAAATAACAATATAAGTCTTCTCAGATAGATAAAATCTATAAATTAAAATGTGGGGTTCATATGGACTCAAATGAAGTTATGATAAAAATAGAATCTTTAACCAAGTCATTCGGCAGGATTAAAGCTCTAGATAATCTCAATCTTGAAATAAAACGTGGAGAGCTCCTTGGAATTATAGGTCCCAACGGTGCAGGTAAAACAACTGCAATTAGAATGGCATGTTGTATACTCAAGCCAGATTTTGGTGATATCATAATTAACGGATACAGCATCCACTATGATCCTATAAAGATAAAATCTATGATAGGATACCTTCCAGAGGAACCCAATCTTTATGAGCGTTTTAAGGCCAAAGATCTCCTTAAATACTTCGCTGAGCTTTATGGTGTGCCAAATAAGGATATTGATGGAAGAATAGACGAACTTCTTGAACTAGTGGGGATGACCGAAAGAAGAGATGATAGAATAAACACCTTTTCAAAGGGTTTGAGGCAGAGAATTAGTGTTGCAAGGGCCCTGATACACGATCCAGATATAATCATACTGGATGAGCCCACAATGGGCTTGGATCCTGCTACTGCAAACTCTATACGTACCTTTATAATGAAGATGAAAGGCAAGAAGACCATGATATTGTGCACTCATTACATGGAAGAGGCGGATTCCCTATGTGATCGAGTTGCAATACTGAATAAAGGCCGAATAATTGATGTGGGAACTCCAAGATATCTTAAATCAAAAATACATGGAGATGTCATCCTCAAGGTAAAAATTCAAAAATCAGTTGATTTAGTTAATTTCCAAAAAAAGATAATGCAATTTTCATCTGTTGGAGCTGTTGATTTTGTTGATGGGGAGTTTTTGATATCTCTAAAACACAGAAATGAAATTTCTGATATAGTTGACCTTTTTAATAATGAAATTATTTCTATCAACACTAAAGAGCCAACACTTGAGGATGTATTTATAAATACAGTTAGATGAAGGATTATAGTTTAAAAAATTCTTTCACGTGTTAAAATGAAGTTCACAACCGTTACAAAATGGGAGTTTAGGAGCACCTTAAAAAGCAGGAAGTTTATGATGATCTTCTTTTTACAGCTTTCAGTTCTCTTTTTAATGATAATTATCTTCAACTCTTTTATTACAAACATAGAATCTGATCAAGGGATTTCATTAACTCCTGTACTTAATGGATTCGCTAGTGTTGATGTTCAGGACCAAAGCGGTTTAATTTCCAAATATATTAACCCCTCTGTCATAAATGTCATACCTTCAAATTTCAGTACTTCATTGAATAACATTGCACTTGGGAAAACCACAGGATTCCTCTACGTACCTGGAAATGCGGCTGAGAAGATAAGAACTGGTCAAAGTATTGATATGATAGTCTACTTGGACTCCAGTGATCCGAAAAGTAGTGTTGTAAGAGATGAAGTTAACTCAACTGCTAAAGTAATATCCCAGTCCTATTCCAACTCTCTCAGTGCTTCAGCGACCCCTCAAAATACAACAATCCCTACTATTAATCAAGTATCAACAGGTGAACCATTACCACTCCAGATCATTAAAAAGGTCATGTTGGTTATTCTACTATTTTTACCTCTTTTATTATTCGGAAATATCATTATAGACAGTGTTGTAGGAGAGAAAGAAAGAAAAACAGCTGAGATACTCATAGCAATGCCATTGTCCCAAGCTCAGATAATAATCGGAAAAAGCATGGCAGTAGCCCTTACAATATCCTTACAAGTTTTTATGTGGTTGATAATACTTCTTATAGCTGGATTTAACATAAATAATCCTTTATTTGTCTTTATATTCATATTTTTAACCTCAATACCCATAATAGGAATTACAACAGTGGTGGCTGCGTATTCTAAGAATTATAAAGAGGCAGGTATAGGATTGAGCATTGTGTATATCGGAATAGTTGGATTCCTTATTGTTCCTGTTTTGTTCTATATTTCACGAAAATCATTCTTATCAAATATTTCTCCAATGACAATTGTGATGAGACTCTTCTCAGGAGAATCCATATCTCTGCCTGATTATGCTCTGGCCCTTATATGTATCTTAGTTGTGAGTATAATCTCATACTGGATTGCAATTAAGCTTTTTGAAAGGGATGACATAATATTTGGACCTAGACCAGGTATCTTAAGGCTTATATTCGATTTAATTACTTTCAAAAAGTTTTGATAAATTTTTAAATTTTATAACAAATAATAATTGATAAGGAACAAAGAATACTTAAATAGAAAGAATAAATCTGGATATAAAGACATTATAATCTTAAATAATGGTTAACAGGATTATATCACAAACGAAAATACATAAAAAACTGTAATAAAAATTGAAAATTGAAAAAATGAAATTATCAGCTTTAGGAAGGAAGGAAGGCCAGGACATTCTTAAAAATAAGATATACCTAGTTGTGATATTAGTTCAAGTATTCATTTTATTGGGAACGTTCGGCCTTGCTATAGCAAGCTCAATTGCGTCTGATCCAACACTTTTAGACCATTATGGGGCTACATCTGTTCTTAAAGTAGGGGTTCCTGATAGCATACATAATACTCAACTTGAGGCTGATCTTCTGAAACAGAATCTCAACTTGACTTACTACAAAAATATCAGTACCGCCCAAAATCTTCTTGGAACAACCCTTGTTGCGGTTGTTTTTGTTAATCCTCCAGGTGGGCAAAATGTAACTGTTAAAACAGATACTTCTAATGTTTTTTATCCTGTGGTTTCAACCAAGATAAATAAGGCTGTAAGTGAGTATCAGCTGCAGAATAAACTTGTGTCATCTGGTTTGAACACCACTGAAATAAATAGGATAATGAACCCTGTTAATCTACAAGTAGTTAACCTCAATGAAAATCATCATGCTAACATCGCCCTTGATAGTCCTTACTTTGTTGAAATAATGTACGGATTCATTGTACCATTTATTCTTCTTTTGCCATTTTTCTTGGCAAGCAACATTGTAACAGATAGCATAGTTGGTGAAAGGGAAAGAAAAACTTTTGAAGTTCTTTTAATGACTCCAATATCAAGTTCCATGATTATGCTTGGAAAAACACTGCCAATATTATTCTTTTCACTTATTCAAAGTGTTGTATGGATCATTCTTCTAGATCTGCTTAGAGTACCTATTTACAATCCAATATTGATGTTCGTTATTTTATTCTTTATGGGATTAGGGTTTATCGGTCTTGGGATACTGCTTTCAATGTTTGTTGATAGTACAAAAGAAGCTAATTCTGCCATAACGATTATTCTGGTTTTTGCAACTTTTATATTATTTATGCCCCTTTTCATTAAAACATCCTATTTTACACCTATCTTGAACTTTATACCAACAGTAATTATGGTAAAAATAGCATCAACACCTAATATAAACATAAATGTTATATTTTCAGCAGTACCAACTATTTTAATCTCTCTCATGATATTTGTATTCACTGTAAGATATTTCAGGCGGGAAAGGGCTATTAGACTTTAATTTTTAAATGATGAAATTATTTTTTTTATTGAAGTTTCAACTTTTCGAAACACGAGAATCTATCCCAAGAAAGTATAAGTCCAGAAGCTTACCCTATGATCTTTGTACCATATCGATTAAAAAATTGAATAATGGATATAGTAACAATATACTACCCATAACACCAATAAAAGTAAGATTTCCTTCGGAGGATGTTACTAGTGAGGGTTACATTATGGTGAGCATCAATTGATCAAGAATTTGTTGGAAGATCACGATACGAAGAGTATCATTATGATCCCAATATATCGAATGTTCAAATTAAGTTTCATAGCCAATATATCACCACAGTCATTGCTAATGCCGAAATAATCGGGACCGGAATATTATCATCGATAGGACTGTATGCTTCGGTTACTGCTCCAACCAAAGCCCCTATTAATGAGGGGAATAGGGGAAGCAAAGTTAATGCACTTAAAAATCCTACTACCAAAAATGCAATACTTCCTTCAAAACTCTTTAAATCTTTAAATGGTAGTTTATGCCTTCCAAATCTTCTTCCAACAATTGTGGAGGCAGAATCTCCAATTATAAGCATCAATATACCTGAGTATGCAATAGCCATATTGAAACTGAATATGTAGAGGGTAGCTATGATTCCTATAAAAAAGTATAAAAATCCCCTTTCATCATCCCTTCTCTTACAAACTGATAGAATAGTCGAAAAAATTGGTATATGATAATATTTATCCAGTATAAACACCATTTCAGCAGATACAAGCATTATAATGCAAAGGAGTATCAGCACTTGTGGATTCAGGAATATGCCCAGAACCAGGATGAAGATTCCTGATGCATGAATTAACTGTCGTAATATCTCCTTATCCATAACATCAAGCCATGAATTTTTCTATAATTCCGTTAAAAGATTTTTTTAGTTTTTTAACATCTACACTAAACTGATCCAATATAACAAGAGAATTTCCACCAACTTCTCCTATGATTGAAGCTGAAACAGGTATTTTAGAAAGAACTTCGTTAACAGCTTCCTTTTTAACTGTGATCAAATATCTTCCATGTGATTCTGAGAAGAGCAGGGTTGAAACATCAAGGTTACCTTCTATTGGAACCTTCATTAAGTCTATAACAGCTCCTAAATCTCCAGAAATTGCCATCTCTGCCAAAGCAACTCCTAAACCCCCCGATGAACAATCATGAACGGATGTAATATTAACGTTTACATCTTCTTTAATAAGTTCA
>Ga0182010_10001014_pt1 | contig 15326 bp, 10 predicted proteins | sample 611E1MmetaG_FD_120488 | JGI IMG/M metagenome (GOLD analysis project Ga0182010, IMG submission 120488) | Permafrost microbial communities from Stordalen Mire, Sweden - 611E1M metaG | ecosystem: Environmental > Terrestrial > Soil > Wetlands > Permafrost | place: Sweden: Stordalen | collected...
ATAAGTAAAAAAGGAAGCTATCGTGACTACACAGACGAGGAATACAAAGATATTACTGCCTGGGACCTGTCAAGGTACCGGAACGGAACTATTTATGAGATTCCACTGAGTTTTGCAAAAGAAGGATTATACTATATACAGATCTTTTCCGATAAAAAGGAAATCACAAAACCGGCTTCTTTGAATACAAAAGGAATGTCACCGGAGAGTGGCATTGTCATTAAAGTGAACTGATCCTACTTAACAACTTCATTATTAGAGATAACTGTCATTACCACAGGAAATGACATATTCTGATCGGGTATTTCGATATTTCCTGTCATTTTTGTATTAACTGTTTCCTTAACCAGGTACCCTTCTTTCAGCGCAATGTAAAGAACCTGTGTTCCGGTATATGGCCCGGCTGTGTGTATTTCCATCCCCTGCGACTGAGTAATCATCTTCCGGGTTCCCGAAAGGTCCGCGGTTATCTTCGCGCATTCAATTCCTGCAATAGTCTCTGTGCCTTCAAATTTGAACTTTGACTCAACGGGCACCCACATGGTATTTGTAGGTGCCTTACTATCGATGGTATCGTTTGAAACCCAGGTATCTCCCGGATTAACGCTTCCTTTAGGCAGAGCAGGGAAATAGTTGAGAAATGCCTGAACCATATTGTTTTCTCCGCTTCCTTCAATATTATATACAACCTTTTCTGCTTCGGCAATATTTACTGTTTTACCGGCTGGAGAGATTACCATATTAAAGGATTTCCCTTTAACATCAACAATGGGCCCTCCGGCAGTTCCCTGCGGTGATTCAATATTCTGAGCCATTGAGTCTATAGTAATTTCAAGATTCAGGTTGTCACCCATTTTGCGTGCTGCTTTTACCTCGCAACCCATATACATTGCAATATTTACCAGCATTGATTGTCCATTAACATCCATATTCTGAACTACTTTGGTATCAGAAATATATTTAAATGTTTTGCCCTCAGGATACTTATATTCCAGCTTCACTCCTGACTTTGCAGGACTGGCGATTGATTTCTTCTGGGAATAAACTGCAGAGAAGACTCCTGATAATGCCAGGATCAATACTATAAAAGTCAAATTCTTAACTAAATGATTTTTCATTTATTAATGTTTTTTAATAGTTAATCAACCAATTACCGGGCTTAAATACAAAGATTACACTTTTATTTTATATGAGTATCGGCAATCAATAAGAATCTCAAAATAATTGATCAGGAGTTTCCTCGCTAACGCTCGGAATGACAGGCCTTTATTATGTCACAGAGTCCAATCAATGATATTAACAGATTTAATTACAGGTTGTTTAAAAAGAGATCAATAATTACAGATTAACTTAGGTTGGTGGACAAAAATGACTTCAGATAAAGAATTAATTTAACATTCCTGTAATATCCTCTTGTGAGACCTGGAATTCCATTTTTGAAACAATAGTTGCTTAAAAGTTTTCTTATTTATAAATTCGGCTTAGAAATACTACATTTAGAATTCTTTTAATAATTTTAAATTAGCACCCTATATACCTGAAAAATTAGTCTTATGGAAAAACTTTCCGTGGAGATGAGTCATTACAGACAGCTTTTCAAATCTGAGCTGATTGATGACATTCTTTCCTATTGGATAAAACACAGTATCGAAAAAAATGGAGAAGGTTTTTACGGAGCAGCCGACATGGAAGGCAACCCTGTTTTAACAGCCAATAAATCATGCGTACTTAATGCCAGGATTTTATGGACTTTTTCCGAAGCCTCCATCCGTTTTCCAAATTCTGAATACGGTATAATTGCCGATAGGGCTTTTTCATTTATGGAAAACTATTTTGCTGATAAACAATCAGGCGGATATTTCATGGAGCTAAAGCCTGATAACAGTGTGGCTTCAGATATTAAACATACTTATGCCCAGGCTTTTGTAATTTATGCCTTATGTAAATATTACGAATTCAGACCTGATCCGGTTGTTATGGAATCAATCCAAAACTATTTCCGCTTACTTGAGATGTATACTAAAGACAGGAGAAATCCAGGTTATCTCGAAGCCTTCACAAGGGACTGGAAATTGTACGATCAAAATAGGATGGCGGATAACAATGAGCCAAAATCTATGAACACCCATCTTCATATAATGGAAGCCTATTCAGCTTTGTATAAGGTATGGAAAGATGAAACTGTCAAATTGCGTTTGAAGGAATTGCTGGAATTGTTTATTGACCGGATTATACGCAAGGATGGACATCTTGGTATTTTCTTCGACGAAGGATTCAATGAGACTATTGCCTCAAAAGGTATCTGTTCTTTTGGTCATGATATTGAAGCTTCCTGGTTGTTATTGGAAGCTGCTGAAATTCTGGGCAATGAAACAATATTACACTTGATGAAACCATTGTGCATTAAAATGGCGAATTCAGTTGAACGAACAGGCCTGGATAAGGATGGCGGGCTATTCCTCGAATCAACCCGCTTTGGCAGTCATATCCGGACAAATAAACACTGGTGGCTTCAGGCTGAAACACTTGTTGGTTTTATGAATGCATTTGAGATGACCGGCGATATCAAAAATTGGGAAACTGTAAAGCTCTCGTGGGATTTTATTGATAACCATGTTATTGACCATGAAAAAGGTGAATGGTTTACCAAGGTGAACAGACTTGGTATTCCATTCCTGGCTGAACCGGGAAACGATCCCTCACCATATTACCGTAACGACTGGAAAATAGATCCATGGAAATGTCCCTACCATAACGGAAGAGCAATGATGGAACTTATAAAACGTATCGACAGGATAAACAAAAACAATTATTAATCATGAACAAAATAACCCGGACCTTCCTGGCAGTAGCAATTAACCTTGGGTTCACTTTGTGTGCTCATGGACAGGGGCAATATGATATAAAGGCTGATCTTGAGATTCGTAACGAAAAGACTTCTTCAAGGATCAAAATAAGCCTTCCGCCTGAATCCGCTGGCAAAACAATCAGGCTCTCTGTCGGCAGAAAAGATTATATCCTACCAGTTGCAAATATTGGCGATCATGGCATAGCAAGCCTTGTTACAAGCATGATACCTGATAATTCTAAAATTTCCCTGAGTGACGAATATGGAGAGATAATCAGTGTAAATTCACTGAAACAGGCAGGGATGTCAACTAAACTTGCCAGCAAATCTATAGTGCAGACTACGGTTATATCGAATAAAAATATTATTGACATAAGTGGCGTCAGGATCTTTAAACCAAATACTGTTAAGTCTATTGTAAACCTGTCAGAATCTTCCCTTTCGAACGGTCAGATATTTCTTATGAACTCCAGTCACCAGGATATAGCCTGGATGGATTCTCCCGAAAAATGTATAATAGAGAGAGATACAATGCTTCTTACACCACTCATCAGGCAGGCTCTTGTGGATCCCACTTACCGTTTTGACGTCGAAGATGCCCTGATGCTCAAAGAATACATTCAACGTCACCCTGACAGGAAAAAGGATATCACGGAGCTTCTCAAATCAGGCAGGATATCGTGTGGATCGGGCTACACTCAGCCATATGAGGAATTGCATTCAGGCGAGGCACTTGCACGACAGTTTTATTTCGGAATGAGATGGCTGAAGAAAGAATTTGGTTACACTGCCAATACTTACTGGAACCAGGACGTTCCCGGAAAAACACTGCAGATGGCACAGATTCTTAAAAAAGCAGGTACCAGCTACATGGCAATAAGCCGGATGGATAAGGGAATATTTGATTGGTACAGTCCCGATGGTTCATTTGTTACGACATACTCTCCGGGACATTATTCAACTGATTTTACACCTTTACAAAAAAACTTCTGTGAAGCGGCTGAATATATTGCTAATTCCACTGCTGAATGGAGCAGATATTACAGGAATAATACTCCCGGGAAAGTCACACCTATGTTTTCCGATTGGGATATGAGCCCGGCCAAGGATTACTCCCACCTGATAAGCCAATGGAATAATATTTCACAGATCCAGGCAGAAAACGGGAAATTCAATGAGGTTCATTTGCCCGCAATAAAGCTATCTCTCACCCCTGACTTTATCAGGGATTTCAGGCAAAATGTCTCTACAGTTCCCACAATAACAGGTGAACGGCCGGCTGTATGGCTCTACATACATGGTCCGACACATGAGAAAGCAATAAAAGCAAGCAGGGAAGCCGATATACTGCTGACAGCAGCTGAAAAATTTGCCACAGTCAATGCACTAATTGATAATTCGTTTACTCATTACCCATCGCAGCTGCTGAATGAAGCATGGGAAGCAAAAATATACCCTGATCATGGATGGGGAGGCAAGCATGGCGATATTACAGACGCCCTCTTTCAGGATAAATACTTCTTTGCCAGGGAAACAGCCGAAAGTGTACTTTCTGCAGCGCTGAAAAACATTGCCTCCGCAATAAAAAAGACAGCTGATAAAGGAATACCTATTATTGTATTTAATAGTCTGAGCTGGGAAAGAACCGATGTGGTTAAAACTTCAGTCACCCTTGCAAAATCCTATGCAAAATTTATTCAGATAAAGGATAAAAATGGCAAACAAATACCTGTACAACCGGAATCTGTTTCGTACTATGATGATGGATCAATAAAAGAAACCGATCTTAGTTTTATCGCCGAAAATGTTCCATCTATTGGCTATAAAACCTATTACCTCAATCCTGCAGACAAGCCTTCCTATACGGCAAAACCGGCAAACGACACTTTCTTTGAAAATCAGTATTACAAAGTGCAGTTATCCGACGGAGGGATTGGTTCTTTATTTGATAAACAGCTCAATACCGAACTTCTGGAAACAGGCAAATTCAAAGGAGCGGAAGTCTTTACATTGCATTCTGAAGGAACGGGTGCCGGAGAGTTTGCAGATATTCAAAAAACTGATATGCAGGGATTTGACAAAGCTTCAAATTATAAATCCTCCTGGAAAATTTCATCACAGGGCGAGGTATATACTGAATTTTTCAACCGTCAACCAATCAGGAATGCCGTTATTGAGCAAAAAGTCAGGATATTCAATTCTATAAAACGAATAGATATTGAAATTGCCCTGCTCAATTATGAGGGGGTTCTTTATCGTGAGTACAGGATGGCCATTCCTTTGAAAATGAAACAAGGACAGGTGAGTTATGAGGTGCCATATGGTGTACTAAACGTCGGTAAGGATGAAATGGCAGGAGCTGCCGGAGAAAGATACAAGACAGTTTGCAAAGAGATTCATCCCCGAGGCATAGGAAACTGGATTGGTGCCAATAACTCTGATTTCGGTGTTACAATGAGTTCCAGCGTTGCAGTAGCCGATTATATAGACCCTACTGATAACCCATCATCCGAAACAATATTGCAGCCTATCCTGATCTCTTCCAGACGTAGTTGCCATGGAGAAGGCAATGAGTATCTTCAGACCGGAGATCATACTTTTTCATTTTCGCTTACCTCACACAAACCTGACTGGGAAAACAGGTTTCGGCCGGGAATGGAAGCAAACGATAAACTCCGGGCAGTTTTTCAGCCTGAACCATACTCTGAGGCTTCACTTCCTGAAGAATTAAGCTTCTTCTCAGTTGACCAGGATAACCTGCTTATTTCAACGGTCAAGAAATCGGAAGATGAGGACGCTGCAGTGATCAGGGTATATAATATCTCTGGCAAAGAAACGGAAGTCAGGATAAAAGGATTTAAAAACTTCAGTCAGGCAGGCAAAGTTAGTCTTATTGAAGAACAAGTCAGCCCTGTTCCTGTACAGGATGGCAGCATTCTTCAGAAAATCGGAAAATTTGCAATTGAAACTTATTCCGTAAAATAACTCAGCCTCATGCCGCGAAAATTATATCTCTATACTTTTGTAGCCGCATTAGGTGGTTTTCTTTTTGGATTCGATACTGCTGTGATAAACGGTGCACTCCCCTTCTTCAGAGATCATTTTAATCTGACCGGAAAGCTCGAAGGACTGGCAGTGAGTTCTGCAATTTTTGGCTGTGTTGCCGGTGCTCTGTTCATAGGAATTCCAGGTGATAAATACGGTCGCAGATATATGCTCAGGATTATGGCCGTACTGTTTGTAATTTCAGCATTGGGGTCAGGACTGGCAACCAGCATATATGAATTTATGATATTCAGGGTAGTCGGCGGTCTGGCAATTGGCGGGGCATCAGTGCTGTCTCCTATGTACATTTCGGAAATTTCACCTCCTGCTTACCGCGGCAGACTGACTATCACCTTCCAGATGTCGGTAGTAATTGGAATTCTTGTGGCCTTTGCCACTGACCTTGCCCTGATCAGCACAGGTGTTAATAACTGGAGATGGATGTTCATTTCCGGAGCTGTCCCATCGTTATTGTTTTTTGTGCTTCTTTTCTTTGTCGGAAGAAGCCCAAGGTGGCTGGTTAAAAAAGGCCATTATACCGAAGCAGAAGAAGTACTGAGAAGTTTAAATCCCGGAGAGGATATCAGCTTTCTGCTCGAAGAGATAAAAAGTTCCATAAACAGTGATGTTGCTGATCATCTCAGACATATGTTCAGCAAGCCCTATTTGCGGCTTATGATCATAGGGATCCTTGTGGGTATGTTCAACCAGTTTACCGGTATTGCAGTCGTTATGATCTATTCAAGCGATATTTTCAGGGCAGCAGGTTTCTCAACACAATCCGCAATTTTACAAACAGTAATAGTTGGCTTCACCAACTTGTCTTTCACCATAATTGCCATGTTCTTTATTGACAGAATAGGCAGAAAAAAAATGCTATTGATCGGCTCAATAGGAATGAGTATTTTCCTTGCTGTATTCTCGTACATTTTCTTTTGTGATATAAGAGGATTCCTTCCAATGATTTTCATGATAGCTTTTGTGGCTTGTTTTGCTTTTTCGCAGGGAGCTGTTGTATGGGTTCTTTTTGCTGAAATGTTCCCTAATAATATAAGAGCGAAGGGATCATCAGTCGGATCTTTTTCACACTGGGTGTTTTATACCCTGTTGCTGTTTGTATTTCCGCTGATTAAAAAATCATTCCCCGACAACAGGGGAATTGGATATGTATTTGCATTTTTTGCAGTAATAACATTCACAAGTTTCTTTTTTTTCAGGAAATATCTTGTTGAGACAAAAGGCAAATCGCTTGAAGAGCTGGAAAAGGAGATTGTTAAATAAATATGAATCTATGAATGGTTTTGAAAGAATAACTGCGGCTCTGGCCGGTAAACCTGCTGATAAGATACCTGTCATGCTTCATAATTTCATGATGGCTGCCAAAGAATATGGAGTAACCATGGACCAGTTCCGGAACGACCCGAAGATTATAGCAGCTGCATTCATCAAATCAGTAGAAATATACCAGTTCGATGGTATTCTGGTTGATATTGATACTGCAACACTCGCCGGCGCATTGGGTGTAAAAATTGATTTTCCTGTGAACGATCCCGCAAGGATTAAACATGAATTGCTACCCGGCCTGGAGGAAATTGCACTACTCAAACCGGTCAATCCTGAGAATTACAAATATGTGCAGGTCTGGCTCGATGCGGTGCGATTGCTTAAGGAGCATTTTAAAGATGAGGTTTTTATCCGCGGCAATTGCGATCAGGCACCTTTCTCGCTGGCGACAATGCTTCGCGGTACTCAAAACCTGATGACTGACCTGATGATGGGTGAAGAAAACCTTATTTATGATCTCTTGAATTACTGTACCGATGCTTCTGTCCGGTTTATCAGGCTAATGTCACAAACCGGGGCTGATATGGTTTCCAATGGTGATAGTCCGGCCGGCCCCGCCATGATTTCGCCGGATATGTACGAGAAGTTTGCTCTTCCTTTTGAAAAAATACTTGTTAACACAGCGCATTCAGAAAGGCTTCCGTATGCTTTGCACATTTGCGGGAATACAGATCCGATTCTAGACAAGATGCTTCTCTCAGGCGCTGACGCATTTGAACTTGATTATCAGACAGATGCGCAAAAGGTTTATGATCTGTACCATGATAAGGCAACTCTGATTGGAAATATAGATCCCAGTGGAATTCTCGCCCTTGGCACACCCGGGGATGTAAGGAAAAAAACGTATGAGCTGCTCGAGTTATACTCCGGATCAGACAGGTTTATACTGAATTCGGGCTGTGCTTTGCCGCCAACAACTCCTTCAGCAAATATTAAAGCTCTGATTGAAGTTGCGAGAAACTTCAGATAAAAAAAGTCAATTTTTTATGGCCTGGTTGATTTTGCCGGTCTTCCCTTAGTATGACAATCAGTGCATGAAACAAAATGAATATTATTCTTGCTTGATTTGTCAAAGAAGGTAGTATTCATTTTTTCAACATCAAGCTTGCAGTTTGAAATGGCAGGATGACAAATTTTACACGAAGATATCGCCGAGTTGGAATGAGAATCATGGCATGCCAGACAGCTTATCCCTTCATGAACTCCCCTGGGAGTGCGGTCATCGTCTGTACCGCCCATATTGAATGCATTTGCTGAATGACATTGAATGCACAGACGCTGATTGGGATCATTTGAAACTTTAACAGATGTTGACTGGTAATTTATCTCCGGATTTGAAATCAATAAAACAGGAAAGTACATTTTATCTCTTCTGTAATATAATGAGGCAAGTGTTTTCTTTACTCTTGAATAGTGCAGTAAAGCAGGTGTTCCGAGATCCGGTCTCGAATCGGGATTCCCGGACTGATGAACCTGATGACATGCAAAACATGGTATTGCGGGGCGATCTGAAAGACTCGCATCTTTAAGTTTCCATGGACCCGCAGAATCAAGCGGTTCAACAATATCAACAACTGTTCCCTTGTCATAAAACATGCCATGACAGCGAAGACAGTCGTCATAAATGGTTTCGGCCTTGTTATGGCCCGGATTCAGAAAAACTTCAGAGTAGTTCATTGCGTGACCGCCTGAATTCCATTTGGCATACTCTGTTTGATGACAGGCTATACACCTTTTCATCACATCCAAACGCTGAACTTCTGAAATTCTTACATCGTCGGGGTTTAATTTACCAATATGATGAAAAACCATTGCTCCCTTTTCTTTAAGACTGTGCAACCCTTCACTGAGCGCAGTACCATGACACTCTTTGCAGGCAATGTTTCTGTGAGTTGACCCTCCCCAAAGATCAACGGAATGAGATATTTCATGACAGCTTGCACATGTTTTTGTCGGCGAAGCAGCGTTCCATTGTGAGTAACCTGCAAGTAAGGCTACAACTAACACCAGGAGACCTGAAATAATAATAAATATCTTTTTCATTTGGCTAGGATTCTTTAAAATTCAAAAACTCGGAGTCAGGAATTTGTTTTGTTATTTCATGTGTGTCCCCTTCCACATCTCAGCTATATGACCTCCAACCCAATAACCAAGTGCAAGAATAGTAAGTGCCGGGTTATAACCGCCGTTGTTAACATGAAGGCTGCCATCGGCTACGAAGATATTATCGATTTCATGTAACTGGCCATATCTGTTTGTGACTGAGGTCTTTGGATCATTACCCATCCGGCAGGTCCCGCTCTGATGCTGGCTTGGCGTACTTCCCTTTCCCGGGACAGATTTCCATGTTTGTACAGCACCTGCCTCCTTCAGCCATTCTTCTGCTTTATCTGCAAGGAGACGCCCCACTTTAATATCATTATCGTGTCTGAAACCACTGATCCTGACAACAGGGATTCCCCAGAAATCCTTAACGACAGGATCCACCTCAACCATTTTGTCAAATACCGGCATTTCCTGAACCGGTCCATGCACGGCGATATGTCTTTTAAAATTTAGCTTCTGAAAATCTTTATGGTCCTTACCCCACATCCTGCTGCCTGAAGGGCGTATTGAGCTGAATTGATAGGGCATCCGGATGAATTCATTGCATAATACCCCTCCCCCGATAATATCCGGCATCCTGTGATTAAAATCATTTACTGCTATACAGGCGCCGGGACCAACATCATCATATACCTTATCAGCAAAGAGGCCATATGCTCCCGTATAAGCATGATCCTGGATATTCCTGCCAACCCAGCCGTTATTATTGCCTGCTCCTTTTGGGAATAAACTCGATTTAGAGTTTAACAGCAGTCTTGCAGTTTCGCTGGCGGAAGCTGACACAACCACCAGGTCTGAAGTCTGTTCCTGCAGTTTGTTATCAGCATCAAAATAATTAATTCCCCGTGCTTTTCCCTTATCGTCAACAATTATTTCACTCACCATGCAGTTTATCCGAAGTTCACAATTTCCGGTTTTTAATGCCACGGGTATTACAGTGTTCTGAGTACCGGCCTTGGCGTTCACCGGACAGGCAAAACCTACGCAGGTACGCATCCGGATACATGCAGGACGACCATTATAAGGCACTGAATTTCGCAGCATGGGTATTGGAAAGGGATGCAAGCCAAGTCTTTTTGCAGCTTTTTCAAGAATAATTCCTTCGCTGTTAAATGAAAAGGCAGGCATAGGATAAGGATTCTTTCTTGGCGGTACAAAAGGATCGTTGGTTGGATCACCTGATACTCCCAGCTCATATTCAGCTTTCTCATAAAAAGGTTCCAGTTCATCATAGGTCAGAGGCCAGTCATCGAGTGTGCTTCCGGGGACAGCACCATATTTGGTCTTCAGATGAAAGTCTGCCGGCTGAAATCGCCAGGCCATTGCTCCATATGAAACTGTTCCGCTTCCAACACAAGCTGCGTTATTTCCATAAGCCCAATCATTAGGAAAGACTTTTATCCAGCCACCCTTTCCATCAGAAGCCATCCTCCAGTTATGTTCATTATCTGGTCCATACCCGCATTTGAGAGGAAAAGTACGTTGAGATGTCAGTTCATCATCTCCATGTTCATCGAAGGTATGCCATCTTCCGCGTTCAATGAGGAGCACTGATAAACCCGCAGTCGCGAGTTCTTTCGCTACTACTCCGCCACCTGCCCCGGCTCCGATCACAATAGCATTAACATGTTTATTTGCCATTTTCAACAGAATTAGGATTGTATTTACGCCAGCTTAGATCATTATACCTGTTTTGTCCGATAACATTAGGATAATCAAGTCCGAGCATATGATAGCTTATATATTCACGGTTTCCTCCGTGAACAGGACTTCCGTAAAAGCCCTGCATCGAATGCTGCCTTATCATATCGAAAAAGCCGGCCGGAGAATGAGCCTTCCAATATTCGCCAGGAAAGTCTCCCCCCTCCATCTTTTCAAGTATAGCTGTTTGCTCGGGAAAGGGAAGTTCTTCAAACTTTTTGGACTTCAGCTGAATTACAGTTTTCTCAAAAGCAGCCAGACCGTCTCTGTATTCAACCTGATGATTAATGTAATAGGTATCAAGTTGTTTATCTATATAATTTGAAACATTGGCCCATTTTCCACCCGGGAAATCGTCTGTAGGTATTATCTGTTCAACAATTGCATCGAGCAAGCCGATTTCTTCCTCCTGGAGATAACGCCACCGGCTGATTTTATTTTTGCAGGCTGTATTAAAGGAGATAAGAACTGCGGCAGTTCCTCCTGTTACTAGCCTTACAAATTCCCTTCGCGAAAAAGACTGGTTTATCATTTAATCAGATTTTAAACTTATTCGAATGTAATAAAAATGAAATGAATTCTCATTTTTCCCAGAAATTAAATTCACTAAATATGATATTCTTACATTCATTTGACTTTGGTACAGGGAAAGGTTAATTTTGATAATAAATAGGCCTGAGAAGTCAGGCATTATTATCAGCAAGATCATGAAATCAGAACTGTAAAACTTTCAAAACATTAATCAAATGGTAAAAAAACTGCTTATTTTTTTGGTCCTTGTTTCCTCTAATTATGTTTATGCTCAGCAAAGTGAATGTAAGGTAATTCCCGCTAACATTTCCGGATCATATTCAGGAGGCTGTAAAAACGGATTTGCACATGGAAAAGGAATAGCTCAGGGAGTTGACCGCTACGAGGGAAGGTTCACAATGGGAATTCCTGACGGTAATGGCACTTACACCTGGGCAAACGGGACCTATTTCAAAGGAGTATGGAAAAATGGTAAGAAAGACGGTATCGGCAAAATGGTATATAAGGATTCAACTGTTGCCGGGTATTGGAAAGATGATAAATACCTGGGTGAGAAGTTTGTCCCTCCATACAGGATAAAATTCAGCCGGAGTGTTCCACGTTACTCTGTTACGAAATCAGGAAATATTGATAATGGAGTAGCAATCAGGATAATGATAGGCGGTGATGACGATTTAGTTGATGATTTTTCCATGGCCTATAGCAGCGGGGAGGAATATCGTTTAAATAACTTTTATTGTCTTCGGAATACAGCTGTACCACTAGATGTGAAAGTTACGTATACTTCATGGAATCAGATACACACAGCCACACATCAGGTTATTTTTGAATTTACGATCCTTGATCCCGGAAAATGGGATGTAACCATTTATAATTAAAGGACTGAAATCAAAAATTATCATAGTTAAAGCCAGTGAAAGGTCTAAAAATCTTTATCAGCACTATGCTTAATTTGATGAAAGTACCTGATACTTTAAAAATGATCAGTGTAAAAACAGAACTATGAAAAATACCAGAAGACAATTCCTTAAGTATGCCGGGATGACGAGCCTGAGCATAGCCGGGAGCAATATTTCAGAGGGATTTGGGTTGAAGCAGGGTCCAAACTTTGATTTTACGAATACAAAAATCAGTCATAATACAGAGTCTATGGGGCATAGTAAGGAAAACCTTAGTATCATTGGATTATATGGGCAGTGGGCTTCTTCTCTTACCGAAAATAAATTGCCTTCCATGTCCTTCAGGAATAAAGAATGGCCGGAACGGGATAAATGGCAAAAAAGTGCTAAAATGTGCCTTGAAAAACGACTCTCAATTCCGGATATCAGGGGAATCCCTGAAGTAACAATAATAAGAAAATACAACTATGATGGTCTGCAAGTGGAAGAGCTGAGGTGGCAATTACCGTATGGACGTCCTACAGATGCTATTCTATTGAAACCCGAAAATGCAAAGACACCATTGCCGGGTATTCTCGCCTTTCATGATCATGGAGGGAATAAGTATTTCGGCACCAGGAAAATTACAAAGACAAATAGTGTTCAGCATCCCGTAATAATTGAACATCAACAGGATTATTACAGCGGCAAAGCATGGGCCAATGAAATCGCAAAGAGAGGATATGTTGTACTGGTACCTGACGCCTTCTCTTTTGCAAGCCGACGGGTAATGTTCCAGGATGTACCTGAAGGTTTACGTAAGGGTTTGAATGATGATAATCCTGAAGATCCAAAAAATATCAAAGCTTATAATGCATGGGCAGCTGACCACGAGAGTGTTATGGCCAAATCATTGTTCAGTGCCGGTACTACATGGCCCGGCGTATTTTTTGGAGAGGACCGGAAAGCCCTCGATATTTTATGTTCACGAAAAGATGTTGATCCTGACAGGATAGGATGCGGAGGATTATCCGGCGGAGGAACGAGAACCGTTTTTATGGGGGGGCTTGATCCAAGAATCAAGTGTGCTGTTTGTGTCGGATTCATGACAACCTGGAAAGATTTTCTCTTGAATAAATCGTTTACCCATACCTGGATGACATTTGTTCCGATTCTGCCCAATGAATTGGACTTTCCTGAGATACTTGGATTGAGGGTACCGCTTCCGACCATGGTGCTCAACGATTCGGAAGATGACTTATATACTCTGCAGGAGATGAATGCAGCTGACAGAATACTGCAGGATGTCTTTAAAAAAGCTGATGCAGCTGACCGTTACAAATGTTCATTTTATCCGGGAGGACACAAGTTTGATTCAAAAATGCAAACGGAAGCCTTTGATTGGTTTGACCATTGGTTAAAGCATTAGCTCCCGGTTCTGAAGTGATTTTCAGCTTCAAAATAAAAGGAGCCAGACATTGTCTGACTCCTTTATTTTCTTTTGTCGGGGTGGCCAGGCTCGAACTGACGACCCTCTGGTCCCAAACCAGATACGCTACCAACTGCGCTACACCCCGCTTTGACCTCCGAAGCTTTAACGAAGGAGGTTATCTCCCCAGGGCCAATGATTCAGCCTACAAAGGAAGCGCAAAAGTATCATAAATTTTCTGATTTCATAACATATTCACAACTATTTTAAGGATTTTCCCTTCAGGCTCACTTCAACCAGGACTAACACATTTCTTAACCGAATGAGCATGGGGGTTCGCTATTTTACTTCGCAAACAGGCTTTACCAGACCCACAATTTTGTTGTATAATAACTGATCATCAACAGGCTTTGCTATATAATCATCCATCCCCACCTCACGGCATTTTGCCAGATCTACAGTCGTTACATCGGCAGTTAAGGCAATAATGGGAATGGTGAGATGCAGGGTGTTCCGAATGTATCCGGCAGCCTCAAATCCGTTCATCTCTGGCATCTGCAGATCCATCAACACTATATCATAAAGATTTGTTACAAGTTTTTCGGTTGCTATTTTTCCGTTAGCTGCAATATCACATTCAAATCCGAAATCATCCAGTATTGTTTTTATTAATAACTGGTTGAGCGCCATATCTTCGGCTACCAATACCTTTACATTTTTAATTGTCTCGCTTAAATCAAACGTTTCCTTTACTAATTGAGCCTCAGCTTTGGTTTTCTGAAAATTCAGGATAAAGCTGAATATTGAGCCTTCATTGATTTTGCTTTCCACAGTAACTGTTCCCCCCTGCCCTTCTACAAGGTGTTTCACTATTGCAAGTCCCAAACCGGTTCCTCCATATAGTCTGGTAGTACCTCCTGTTGCCTGCTGGAAATTTTCAAAAATATAGCCTATCTTATTTTCTGCTATTCCAATACCGGTATCTGATACCCTGAATTCTATAATTGCCTCCTCTTCATTTTCACTGATTAAGCATACACTCAGGGTTATTTTCCCCTCTGAGGTGAATTTTACTGCATTACTCACCAGATTTAAGATAATCTGGTGCAGGCGAACAGGATCGCCAATCAATATTTCCGGAATTTTCGCATCAAATTCGTTAATAAGCACTAAATTCTTTTCCTGAATTTTTGTTTCGAACAGGTGAAGCATGGCTGAAATTGACAATGCCGGTTTGAAAGGTGTTTTTTCAAATATCATTTTGCCTGAATCTACTTTTGCCAGGTCAAGAATATCATTGATCAGGACAATTAATGTATCTCCACCTATTTTTATAGCTGTCAGATATTCTGTCTGTTTTGGTGTCAGATCTGTCTTCAGAACCACTTTGGTAAATCCCAATATGGCGTTCATGGGAGTCCGGATCTCATGACTCATATTTGAA
>Ga0182010_10001016_pt1 | contig 15314 bp, 13 predicted proteins | sample 611E1MmetaG_FD_120488 | JGI IMG/M metagenome (GOLD analysis project Ga0182010, IMG submission 120488) | Permafrost microbial communities from Stordalen Mire, Sweden - 611E1M metaG | ecosystem: Environmental > Terrestrial > Soil > Wetlands > Permafrost | place: Sweden: Stordalen | collected...
CACCTTCAGCAACCGCCACTATGGATTGGGCGAGCGCATTCTGGGCAGTGACGGCACCATCGAACATGGGTGGTTGGAATCCGACATGGTGAACGGCGAGGAGGGAGAGTTTATCCGCTACTCTCCGGAAAAGGTGAATCGGCCGCACGCGGCGCCGGCCACCGGTAAGACGAAGGACGAGGATCACATGTCGAATTGGATTGAATGCATACGGACGCGCAAGACCCCGAATGCCTCTGTCGATATTGGATATCGCTCGGCGATTGCGTCGCACATGGCCAACTTGGCATACCGCCAAAGACAGCGCATCACGCTGGAGGAAGCGAGGGCAATCGCGCCGCAGTTCTAAACTCCAACGAGCTCCGCTTCTCTCGACCGTGTTCGTCGAACCATGTCCAGAGGCCGGTTATTAACCATACGTTTGCCGCAGAGATATGTCTGCATCTGCCAGCGGCGTAACGATTCGAGCCTGCGGGAGCGAGAACGTTCGCGAGGAGGAACATGATCCTATGCCGAAACCAAGCAAGCCATGCGCGTTCGGGGGAACTCGATGCTCAACGAACCCTCCGCAGTCGTGATCTTGATGCCGAGGTCAACGGGATACACAAGTTTGGGATCCGGCATCGGCCAAGGCACTGTCGTCTTCGCGGAACCATCGATTCTGCAAGTAGGCAGAATCACGGCGGTCTCTGGAGGAGGATCGGAGATCTGGATTGGCGGCGAATTCGTTACATGTCTTTGCAAGGCGTTCCTTTCTGGGGGCCGCCGCTCAACGCTCAAGTTGCGCCCACATCCGGGCATCCATGCCTAACGCAGGGCAATAGTTGTGACACTCGACATACGCGCGCACTCGGCATTGGCATTGCGCGTGCACTCTCATCTTGCAGCGAGGCGGCAGGCATTTGGTGGCCGAGACGGACTCCGCAGCCAACCAGTTCGGAGCGCCCGAGAGCGTAGAAGACCCGCGCGGCGTATTTCCGTTGTTTGTGGCCCGCGTCTGCCCCTCGCACATTTGTCGGATCTCTGGATAGGAGGGCGATTATGAAAAACTTTTGACGCCCTGCCGGGCGAATCGAACACGAGCATCCTCTCGTCAATCATTAACTTGGTCTGCCCACAATGCGGTGGAAGAATGTCGGAATTCCAATGTGAAGGGAGATGCTGCAGAAACTGGCTTGCAGAATGGGAATGGGCAAACCAAACCACCAGAAGTCCCAAGTCCCGGCGAGGCCACGCTGGCCGGTCGATGCGGTGAGCAACTGCACTTCGGTGGATTCGTCCCTAGTGCAAGTGCTAACGGACATCACGCAGAGAATCCTCCCGGCAAGAACTCGACAGATGTAATGGAGCCGGCAGATCGGCATTCGATATCGGGTTCGACGAGATGAACGGGTTTGGGCTCGACGCGCAACGCAATGTTTTCGGTCCTTAGAGAGTGTTGCCGTGAATCTTGGTGGCGTTTGCGATGCTGGCTAGAAATCTGAATCAGCCGCTGCGTAAGAGAGGGAGCGTACCTGGACGGTCTCTGACCGCGTGGTGGAGCATCTGAGACGAGTGCTGAGGAGGTCTTGACCGCATTCCGGCGTGACGCTCCGTATCTATCCTTCGGCGCGGCGTTCGCCGCTGTTCTGGCGGTGACGTCGGAAATGTACTCACGTTCTTGCAGTAATTGTTGAAACAGCATAAGCCCCCACAGGTCAGCAAATTTGAAGGGCATTGCTGGTAAACTGTTGAAGACAGTCGGGGCGTAGCGCAGCCTGGTAGCGCACCTGCCTTGGGCGCATAATGATTCATTCCAACGGTGCCATTTCCTACTTTGGTTTCTATTATTTTCAACAATTTGGGGAATCTGCTTCTCGTTCAAAGTTAACCCAAATGGCCTGAATCTCGCTCGTGAGTGCACGGTTTGTGCACGCTAGTGCGCCTGCTGAAGTTGTGTCGGCGTGCGAAGCGTCAGACTCGCGCCGGAGTGCGGGCTGGACCAGAGCACAAGCAGTCCCGGCACTGTTGTGATTACCGAAAACCTCGTCTGCATGCCGACACCCCTCATCGAGTGACTGATCGAGGCTACCTTGAACAGCGGAAGCGCGAGGATCTCCGCCGGCAGGGCGGCACGGGTTCGAAAACTGGAGGCGCCCAAAGCGAAAAGGGCGACGAAAAGAGAGCTCATCGTGATAGCACCAGGATCTCACGAAGGATCGGAACCTCTGCGTTTTCAGCTCGGACGGCGTTTTCGGTAACCACAGGCTGGAATCGACGAAGTTCTCTACTCGCACCCGGAGTGCTCAAGCTTGCCTTTCACACGATTGACTGCTGTATCGACTTGTTCGGAAACACACTTCATCTGCTCGCAATCCGCTGGGTCGGGTTTGAATTGTCGAGCCACCCGGCCCTTTTCTTCGGTCAACAGAATGTTCACTCGATCCAGAAGTTTCATCGCATTTCGATACTGGACACATCGCTGGGTCGGAGAAAGATCGCCTGCGGACTCGGAAATGCCCGCTAGTTCTTGCAACCAATACAGGCTGTCTGTTGAGAACGGAAGTGCTTTATCTCGGTATAAGAGTGCTTCCGTCACGTCCTCTTCCGCGTGTTCGTCATCATTCGCCGCCTTCTTCAAATAAAGAGCGGAAACATCCGCGTAAATCCGGCCATTCCAACCATTCGAGGCAGCATCGGGGTACTTTTGCGTCCAAGCGATTCCATCCTTTATGGCGTTATCATAATGACCTTTTTTCTCGTCTTTCTTCATGCTCCGAAGCACATCGGCCGCTGTCGAATCCGAAGCCCAGCCCATGTGACTCGGCAATGCTCGGACAAGGATGCCTAATACGGAGCCGTCATCGAGGAGCAAGACCACGATCCAACCAACCAGCGCGACAATTCCTCCGGCTACAACCAGTCTTTGTTGACGGCTAAATGACAAAGGGCGGTCTCCCTAATTGACATCGTAGGGTGGTTTCGCCCATCACGCCAAGTTACTTCCGCCCTTGCGTCCGACAGGGGTCTCACTCCGCAAAAAGGCGCAAGGCGCTCGGAAAATGACGAGATGCTCACGCCGCAGGTCGGGCTCTTGAAGGTTCCTTTTTTCCCTGGATCTTTTGTAATCCGTTTTTCGAAGCTCTTGAAAGCAGCGGTCGAGGACTTGAAGGCCAAGGGTTGCGACCGCCTCATCATCGATCTGCACGGTTGCGGCGAAGGGACCCTGAGCGTGCCTCGCATCCCGCGAGTGATGGCGATCTACCAATTCCTGCTGGGGATGGTGCTGGCCCTGTATGTGGGCTTTTCGCGTTTGAATCACTTGCGATTCGTGGCGCACGACGCGATGCTCACCGGGATTTTGAAGGTGGCGGAGCTGCCGCCGCAGTGTACCTTCTGGCGATTTCTAGCCTCCTTACATTTGGGGGTGGGGCGGCAACTGCTGGTGGTGCAGCAGCGGATGCGAGAACGGGTATCCTCAAAGAAAAACGTCAATTGATCGGCCCCCTCGGCTCTCCCGAACAAATCGCGCGCGATCCGTTCGCAATTGTTGATAAGGTTCCACTTGCCGAAATGCCGATGATCTACATCGCCTGCGGCGGACAAGATGTTTTGCTTCAGGATTCACGTACTTTTGTTGATCTCCTATCCAAGAAGAAGATTCCATACGAATATCGCGAGATCTCTCCCGGCGACCACAATTACGATTTTTGGGATCAGCAGATAAGCGTGTTCTTGGAACTGCTAATGGAGAAGCCCGGGTTCACGCAATAGAAGTTCTGAACGGTCAAGGAGTTCAACTTTTCACAGGCTAGGCACTACCTCGGGGGCCGGGGCCAAGCGGGTTGTTAAATGCCAAACCTAGATTGCAATAGGTCTTCCCGTCCACGCCTGGTGCAGTAAACGCCCTTCCTCCAAGTCCACAAAAATTGGTGAGCTGTATTCTGTCGTAAGGCAGCGTAGAACCAAAGACCTTTTGGGCTAGTGCTATCTCCGGCGCAAGCATGTCCCGGTACTGAATCTCAGCATTGGCCACAACACCAGTCAGAGCGCCAGCTGCCACGCCCAAAATCAATGCTGTCCCCAGAGGCAGCCCCGCGATTGCTCCGATAGCAAAAACCAGCACGCCGCCGATCACCCCAAAGGTTCCACCCGGCCCAAGAGTCGCTCCGACCCAACCAATCGCCTCTTGCGTCAAGGCGATCACCACTCCCAGCGCTCCGCCCACCGCGCTGGCGCCAAGATCCGACAAGTCACTCACCAACCCCGCCAGCGTTCCTACGGCCCCCGACCATTGATAGTCATGAGCCACAGAGAAATTCCCCGAGTTGACGATTTGGTTCCAGTACATCTCGATGAGGGAATTCGAGCCCCCCTCGGGATGTGTGTCATCCGTCCCGAGTGGCGAAACGTGGCCGGCGTGATAGAGAAAAAGCGTTGGGAACCCAGGCCCTGACAAATAGGCGCGCAGCTGGAAGTCAAATGCGGCAAAACCGCTGCTCGAATGCATCACGAATTCAACCGAGTAGCTGCCATCACTGCTGATGATGAGCGTTACTGAACCTCCCAGAGGTGTTCCCTCTGGAGTTACGACTTGCTGCGTGAAATGTTTTCGTTGACGGGATTGCACTCAATTGGCTGCTTATCTGAGCAAGTGAAAAAGGCCGGCTCATGCCCAGTTTTTGCGCGATTACATTCACGTTGACCGAAGAATAAACATGATACCTGCCGAGAACGGGCAGGAAGCCCTGAACGTCGCCCACATTTCCCTCCATCATTTTTTTCGCTTAAGGATCGCTTGACGGAAGCGACTGTGCTTCAAATTGGCTGCGTTGTCAAAGAAACTGACTGTTAAATCTCCCTTAACTGAGAAAGCATTGTTTCACATGAACTTACGGCCTGATCTTAACTGAGAGAGGGGTATTGCGGTGCCACCACCTTCCGACCCTGGAGGATGCTGGCGGGTTGAGGACCAAGTTGTTCCTTATATTCACCAATCCGAGCCAAGTATGAGGGTCGGTTCGGATCACGTTCGAAAATATTTTCGATACTTTTTACCCGCGCATGTTCCTTTATACAGAGAGGGGGAAATCTCGTGACGGATCAATGATCGATCTGTTCCCGCGGATTCCGGACATATTTGCGGAGGAACGCTCGGACGAATTCGTTAACAAGGCGAGATTCATCGCCGGCTCTCATGATCACGGATGTGTCGAACCACAATGACGTATCGGAGAGCGGCCTTATTATTACACCGTCAGCATGAAGGCTTCGGGCCGTGGGCTTCGTGAGGATGGCGACGCCTACATGCTCCGATACGAGGTCAACCGCCTGCTGTACCGTAATGATGTCGTGAGCGTGCTTGGGGACAATCGATTCACGTCGGGCTGCATCCATGATCGCCTCATGCACAACGGGATGAACTCGTTTCGCAAACAGAATCCAGTCGTCCTTTGCCAGATCCTCGAGAACCAAGCGCTCTTTGTAAGCAGATGAGTGGGTTTCGAGAAGAACAGCGTAGAGCGGAGCCCGAGCGAATGGTACAGCGGTGATCTGAACGTCCTGGGGCGGCGCCGTCACGAGTGCGAGGCTGAGTTCGCCTACAAGAACGCCCCGGAGGGACTCCATTGCGAACTGAGTCATTAGCCGGATGCGGAGAGTCGGATATAAAGGAATGCGGATCGCGAACATCGCGGCAATCCAGGCGTGATCGGCATAGGGCGAGTGCCCAACCGTCAAAATGCTATCGGACCCTTCGTGTGCACCCTGAGCAAAATGCACAGCGCGCTCCGTATGCAAGAGCGCTAAGCGAGCCTCTTCGACGAAGGCACGCCCGGCATCCGTGAGTTTTACAACCCGTCGCGTATCGCGAGTGAACAGGTGAAATCGATGCTCTTTTTCGAGGTCGGTAATCTGTTTGCTGAGCGCAGGCTGGGTGATGTGCAATCTGTCCGCGGCTCGCGTGAAGTTCCGCTCTTCGGCCAAGACAATGACTGCGTGCAGGTGGCGGAATTCGAGGTTGGGGAACATTGCTCAAAATCCCAGTCGGTTGACACCTCGCGCTTCGTCCCACGAGGCTGTGCATATTCTGATCGATTTCCGTACAGGCATGATTGTTTTTCTGTTGGGTGGCCCGGATTCGGGACAGAATTAGGAAGGGGCTGAAGCTAAAGGTTCTCGTGAGGCGGGTACCGTCAGCCCAACTGCGGAGCACGAAAACGGGAAGCGCCGGTAGGAGCATCCTCTGCCCTGAGGGCGGGGGACCCTTCGACGACCGTAGCTGTTCCAAGGCGGTAGCACACAGACGGCTGCGCGCTGCCTCCTTGGTGTAAGTTCCGACTTCGGATTGCCGACGATTCGCGAACTGCCTTATGCTTGGACGGAAGGGCGTTTCTCAGTACCGATCCGCTCTCCTTAGCGGCCAACTTCCTGTTTGCCGCTCACTCGGGGGCCATGGGGTTATCGAAAGCACAAGCACTTCTTGGGCGAGGGCGACCAGATCGATTGCCCTCATACGGGCAATGTCCACATTGGGGCAGCCTGTCTTGTGGGCACCTCGCGAATGCTGTGTCCTATCAGTGAGATAGCGATTGGGACGTTGGCAGACGATTTGCCAATATATATGAGATAGGGCGGCAGCACAAGGCAGCCGACACCGGGAAATGACCAATGTTTCGCGCAGAGTTTGATCGGCTTGCGAACAGTCCGACGCTTCGGTTGGAGGGAAGGTTCGTCGGTGACTGTGCTGCGCAGGCAACGTCTCTGGTCACGAAGACTTCGGTCCCGGCAGGACTGATCATTGATCTCACGGACGTGACCTACGTCGATTCTGTGGGCGAGGAAGTACTGATCTGGTTCCGCATTATTGGTGCAATGTTTGTCGCGGAGACTAGTTATGCCTTGGACGTCTGCGAACGACTTCACCTACTGCTCAAGGAAGACCCAAGTAATTCTACCGGCGAGCGGCATAGCGGGACCGTTCGCAGACCCTCCCCCGGCCGTGCCCGGGGGAGTTGACGTTCGCCTGGGCACGGTCGATCAATGAGGAACAGCACATGTCCTGGTTCCACGAAAAAACGAACGGCGCAGAGAGTCGGGATCATGCGTCGGAGTCGGAGATCCTGGCGTGCTTCCGAGATGAAAGAGATCTAATGTTTCGGCTCGCATTGCTGATTGCCGGCGACACAGCAATAGCAGAGCAGTGTGTAGTCAATGCTTGCGAGACGACTATCCAGGGACGAAGTCCATTCCGTGATTGGCTGACCGATTGGGCAAAGTCGGCGACCATTACGAGTGCAATAACCAAAACCGGCAACGCAATCCGCTGCTGCGAGCCAGCATACGCAAATCTACACTGCACTCATAGCGAGCACTTTTCCTGCGGAAATGATGCCGAACAACGCATGAGTGTTGTCTTTGGAATCGATCCCAGCGCCCTCATCGCTGAGCTTGATCCCCTGGCCCGAGCAGTTCTGGTCTTGAGAACGGCCATTCGAGCTTCGATCCAGGACTGCGCTCTACGATTGAACGTCTCGCGGAGCACCGTGCTTGCGGCCAATTGCCGAGCCATGACCTGGCTTCATGACACGCAACGGCAACGCGCGTCTGATGAAGAAGCCGCCGTCCGAACGGGAGCTCAATCCATCAGGGAACCTGCACACGAGGGACTGTCAGAGTGAAGAACGTATTTATCGTAGCTGCCGTAATCGTATTCTCTTTCTGTTCCACCGCATACGCACAAGTTGGAAATGCGGCACCGTCAGGCAGCGCCAGTTATGATGCCACCACTGCCCAGCCGATCCAGCTAACTCTTGCCGACGCGCTGCAGCGTGGATTGAAGCACAACCTGGCGTTGCTTCTTGGGGACCAGCAGTCCCGCGCCGCGGACGCCCAGCGGCGGCTGGCAGAAAGCCGCCTCCAGCCAAACGTAACCGGCGCAGTGAGCGAATCGGTTGAGCAGGTGAACCTGGCAGCCTTGGGACTGTCGCCAAGTTCATTCCCTGGTATCCCATCCATCGTCGGTCCTTTCTCTGTCTTTGACGGACGAGCGAGACTTTCACAATCACTCTTTGACTGGAGTTCGATTGAGACCGTGCAAGCGGCACGGCTGGATCAACGGTCAGCGAAGCTGTCATATGAGGATGCGCGGGAACAGGTGGTCCAAGTCGTCACTAGCCTCTATCTCCAAGCTGCCGCCGGAAAATCGCGGGTAGACACGTCGGAGGCACAGCTCGAAACCGCAAAGTCTCTCTACACCCAAGCGGTGAGTCTCAGGAACTCGGGGGTTGCAGCTGGTATCGACGTACTGCGCGCACAGGTGCAAATGCAAACGCAGCAGCAGCGCGTACTTTCGGCCACCAACGATCTGGAAAAAGAGAAGATTGCGCTGGCGCGGGCGATTGGATTGCCAGGCGACCAGCAGTTCCTGGTCGCCGATCCGATTTCGTACTCGGACATGGACCGGCCGAATTTCAGGGATGCTTTCAACTCAGCCCTGAACAATCGAGCGGATTATCGGCAGGCAAAAGCTGCCGTCGCCGCAGCCCAGGCTGGCAAGCGCGCCGCGCAAGCGCAACGCTTGCCCACGATCCACTTCGATGCCGACTACGGCACGCTCGGGAATCGTCCGGGCAGCTCTCATGGGACTTTCACGACCGCGGCCAGCCTGCAGGTTCCCATCTTCGATGGCGGTAGGATTCGCGCCGAGACCGAGCAATCCGACGCACTCCTTCGGCAGCGCGAAGGGCTCCTGACAAACCTCAGCAGCCGTATCGAGGAGGAGATCCGCGTCGCGCTGCTCGACCTGAACAACGCAGCCGCGCAGGTCCAGGTAGCACAGAGCTCCGTTGAACTTGCTGCCCAACAGCTGAAGCAAGCGCAGGATCGTTTCCGCTCGGGCGTCGCCAACACTATCGAGGTCGTACAGGCGCAGGAGACAGTTGCCAGCGCCAATGAGAGTTACATCGGCAGCGTTTTTGCCTACAACCTAGCGAAAACATCTCTGGCGCGAGCCACCGGAGTTGCGGAAAAGGACTTGGCATCGTGGCTGAGGGCGGGCAGATAGGCAGGGAGGAACTTTGATCGAAGTAGTCACCATCGCGCGCGAGTACGGAAGCGGCGGAGCGGAACTGGGACGATTAGTCGCGTCGAAGCTGGGCTGGGAATTTCTGGACCGCCAGCTAGTTGACCGGGTTGCGCGCATCGCCGGGCTGGACCCGAAAACGGCGGCCCGTCTCGGTGAAAAGGCGCACCGTTGGTGGCAGTGGGTATTGGCGGGGATGAGCCACGGAGCACTCTATAGCTATAGCGTGCCCGACGGCCTCGGCGTAATCGACGAGGGTTTCGTGCATGGCATCACCATGCGATTGATTCAGGGAGCGGCCGACTCTGGGAAGTGCGTCATCATCGGACGCGGTGCGCAGGTTTTCCTTCACGGAAGGACCGACGTCTTCAATGTTCTCGCCTACGCGCCGATCGAGGAACGAATCCGCCGACTGCGGGCTCGGCATGAGAACCGTGTGGATGTCCAGGCGCTCATTAAGCAAGTAGACGGACAGCGTGCAAAGTATGTCCGCGAATACTACCGGAGAGACTGGTTGGACAAGACACTCTACGACCTGTGCATCAACACTGCGCTGGGTCTGGAGGTTGCCGCCGAACTGATCACAACCGCAATCGGCATTGTGAAGAAGGAAGAGCCGCTGTAAGCCAAGGAGCGACCTAGTGGCGACCACAGACAGTGAAATGGTGTTGGATGTACCGGTGCAGGACCAGGGCGATAGTGCTGAAACGCAGAAGCCCAAGCAATCGCAGTGGCTGGTTACGCGCAGGATGAAACTGTTTCTTGCGATCGGGAGCGTAAGCGCTTTGATCGGCAGCCTCATCGCCTGGCGTTACTACGCCGCTCGCGAGACCACCGATAATGCGCAAGTGGATGGATACATCACCGTGGTTTCCGCACGAGTGAGCGGAACTGCGCAACAGGTGAACTTCAATAACGACGATGTGATCGAGAAAGATCAGGTTCTAGTTCAACTCGACCCCGCCGATTACCAGGTCGCGCTGGAACGGGCGCGAGCGGAACTGGCCGAAGCACAGCGCAATGCAGTTGCCTCTCGGACAACTGTCCCACTCACGTCGACTACAGCCAACAGTGGTGTCACAACGGCCACGGCCGGCGTCGCGTCCGCCGAGCGCCAGGCGTCTGCTGCCCACGCCCGTGTGCGTGAAGCTCAAGCCGGACATACGCGTGCCGCTCAGGATCTCGAGCGGATGCAGGCGCTGATCGCGCAAGATGAAATTTCGCACCAGCAGTACGATGCTTCGGTTGCCGCCGAGCAAAGCTCGCGAGCAACCCTGGATGCAGCTTTGGCCGAGGCTTCGGCTGCCGAAAGCCAAGTCGCACAGGCTCGCTCGCAATTGAACGCAGCGGAAACCGCGCCCGAGCAGATCACAATCAGTCGCTCCCGCGCGGGCTCTGCAGGGGCTTTGGTCGCACAGAAAGAAGCGGCCGTGAAACGCGCGGAACTCGACCTTCAATACACGACGGTCAAAGCCCCAAGCCGCGGTATTGCCGGACAGAGGAATGTTCAGGTCGGCCAAGTGGGCCAGGCAGGCGTTCCTTTCCTTGCGCTGGTCAATGTGGACGACCTCTGGTGCACGGCGAACTTTAAAGAAACGCAATTGGCGAACATGCGGGTCGGCCAGAAAGCCCAGTTGCATGTGGACGCGCTCCAGCGCACCTTCGCGGGTCATGTGAGCAGCATTGGGGGCGCTACGGGTGCGCGGTTCAGCCTGCTTCCTCCGGAAAACGCCACGGGCAACTACGTGAAAGTGGTGCAGCGCGTGCCTGTGAAGATCTTGTTCGACAAAGATCCAGAACTCCAGAGGATACGGCCCGGCATGTCTGTCGTCGTAACCGTCCCGACGAAATAGGTGATCTCTGCCGTGGAGATTTCAAGACAACACCGTGCCGCGCTGGCCCTGCCGCACATTAACCCATGGCTGGTTGCAATCGCCGTCATGGTCGGGACCTTCATGGAGGTTCTCGACACCACCATTACGAATGTCGCTCTTCCCCAGATCGCTGGGAATCTTTCGGCGAGCGTGGACGAATCCACTTGGATATTGACCTCGTATCTCATCTCCAACGCTGTCGTTCTTCCGCTGACGGGATGGTTATCCAACTACTTTGGACGGAAACGATTGCTTATAGCTTCCGTTGCGGGATTTACACTTTCGTCATTGGCTTGTGGTTTAGCGCCGAGTCTTCCATTTTTGATTCTCTTCCGCGTGATCCAAGGCGCAGCCGGTGGCGGACTTCAACCTTTGTCTCAGGCAATTCTGCTGGAGGCGTTTCCGCCCGAGCAGCACGGCAAGGCGATGGCATTTTGGGGCATAGGGATTCTGGTGGCGCCACTGCTCGGCCCCGTGGCCGGCGGATGGATCGTCGATAACTATAGCTGGCGCTGGATCTTCTACATCAATATCCCGCTCGGCGTGATCGCCATCGTGCTGGCATTGTTGTTTGTCTTCGACCCACCCTATATCAAGCGAAATTCAAGCAAGATCGACTACTGGGGAATCGGCTTCCTCGCACTCGGAGTCGGCGCTCTCCAGATCGTCCTCGACAAGGGGCAGGAAGAAGACTGGTTCTCGTCGCACATGATCATGGTCTTCACCGCGGTCACAGTCGCAGGACTCTCTCTGTTTTTGATTCGCGAGTTCACTACCGAGGATCCGGTTGTCGATCTGAGGGTGTTTCGCTATCGAAATTTTGCAGCCGGCGTCCTGCAGGTGACCGTGGTGGGTGTGGTGCTATACGGAACCACCGTCCTGATTCCCCTCTTCCTGCAAACCATCATGGGCTATCCCGCCGTTGATTCCGGCATTGCGACCCTCCCGCGGGGTTGGGGCTCGATTGCGGCAATGGCGGCGGCGGGGTTCCTGGTGTCCAAAATGGACGGTAGGTTGGTGATGTTCGTTGGGTTCCTGATTGGCGGGTGGTCCACGTGGGCGCTCGGAGGGATCAATCTGGCTGCCGGACAGCAGGATCTATGGTGGCCTCAGTTCTTCCAGGGCATCTCGATGGGCTTCATTTTTGTGCCGCTCACAACCCTCACCTACGACCGGATCTCGAAAGAAGAGTTAGGCAATGCGACCGCCATTTTCAACTTGCTTCGGAACATCGGAGGAAGCATCGGCATTTCCTTCGTAACCACGATGATCGCCCGTAACACACAGGTGAACACGAACATCCTGGGCGAGCACGTCACTCTGCTCAATCCGGTCAGCGAATGGTTCGTAAGCGGCGCCCGCGGCCTGTTGATGTCCAAAGGCCAAGACTATGCTGGGGCTTCCACACGGGCTTACGCCATCGTTTTCGGAATGATCCAACGTCAGGCGTGGCTGTTGTCGTTCAACAAGGTCGTTCATCTGCTGGGTATCTTGTTCTTTCTGATGATCCCTTTCATGCTGCTGATGCGTAAACCATCGCGTACGGGCGAAAGCATTCCTTTGCACTGAAACTCGATGTCTGGTGGAAGCATGGCTCATCCGTCAACGCCCGTACTCTTTTTTCGCGATACCAAGCCGCCGCATCTTGTTTTGCAGGGTCGTGCGTTTCAATCCGAGGCGCTCGGCAGCGCCTCCCTTGCCGGAGATCTGGCCTGACGCCGCTTTCAATGCATCGATGATCGCGTTGCGCTCGGCCTGCTGGAACGTCGACACGGGAACGGCACTGCGAATGGAAGCGATTCGAAGCTCCGACATCGGCACGTTCAATTCTTCACCGTGAGAAAGGATGACTGCGCGTTCAATGAAATTCTCCAACTCCCGAACATTGCCTCTCCAGGGGCTGTTCGTCAAAGCGTCCATGGCTTGTTTGGGAATTGTCTTAATCGATTTCCGCATCCGGCGCGACAACTGGGACACGAAATAGTGAACCAGCAGCGGAATGTCTTCGCGGCGCTCCCGAAGAGGCGGAATTTCAATCGGAAATACATTCAATCGATAAAAGAGATCCTCGCGAAAGGTTCCGTAGCGGATCATGGCGGAAAGGTCGCGGTGCGTGGCGGCAATCACACGCGCATCCACTTGAATCGTCTTGGTACTGCCGAGCCGCTCGAACTCCTGCTCCTGCACGGCACGCAATAATTTCGGTTGCAGTTCCAAGCTGATGTCGCCGATTTCATCCAGGAACAGCGAGCCACCGTCGGCCAGTTCGAAGCGTCCGCGCTTTTGCATCAGAGCGCCCGTGAACGCCCCCTTCTCGTGGCCGAAGAGTTCGCTTTCAACCAGTCCCGACGGAATGGCCGCGCAGTTCAGCCTCACGAACGTTCGCTCTCGCCGGGAGCTGCGGTTGTGGATCGCCCGGGCGATCAATTCCTTCCCGGTCCCGGTCTCTCCGTGTAACAAGACCGTCGAATCGGTGGGCGCGACAATGGAGACTTGCTCCAGCACTTTTTGCAGGGCGGAACTCTTTCCCACGATGTCTTCAAAGTTGTATTCCGCCCGAATCTCCGATTCCAGATACAACCGCTCAGCTTCCAGGCGGTTCCGAGACGCAGTGAGTCGTCCATACGCCAGCGCATTGTCGAGCGCCAGAGCGATCTGGCTGCCGATCTGAGAAAGCAGATCCAGGTCCGGCTGTCCAAAACTATTCTCGCGTCTGCTCCCGAGTGTCATGACGCCGATCGGACCAACGGCCGTAATGAGCGGGGCGCTCGCCAGGGTGACGATGGCATCCGCCTTCAGCACATCGGCAAAAACAGCGGGTAGTTTCGCAATCTCCGGAGCCGTCATAACCATGGGTGTCCGCGTTCGTAGCTTCTCCAGATCTTCTTGAGAAATCTCGGCGGTCGGAACGTCGCCCAGGAATCCGCGACTGAGTGGAAAGTCCAAGACCGCGCATTTCAAACGATTGGATTGCTCTTCGAAAAGCCAGAAACTGGTGAAATCGTTGGCAAAATACTTGCGGATCGACGCCGACGCTGCCCGGAACAGCTCGTTTACATCGAGTTTGGTTACGATGTGATTGTTAATCTCCAGCAGAAGTCTGAGCCGATCGCGTTCCCGTGCTAACTCACGCTGATACGCTTCCGCCGCGTCGTTTGCCAGCGCGTTCTCCAGAGCGACGGAAACGTGTTCGGCGACAGAGCCCATGAGTTCCACATCGCCGGGACTGAACTCACCTTTTTCCCGTGTACCGAATACCAGTGCTCCGAGTTTCTTGCGGGAAGTTGAAACGGGAAAGACGTATGCGCTATGCAGAACTGCGGGGTTGATCCGGGAAGCAAATTCCAGAGTCTTCAACATCTCCTGCTTCGCGTCGGGAATGAATACGGGGACCTGTTCCTCAAGGGCACGTGCAACAGCCGTCCCAACATAAGGAATCTCACTCCCAACCTCGATACCCGGATCATGGACACCACGCGCGAGCGCGTGGAGCGTTAACGTTTGCTGGTGGCCGTCAAGCAAAAGCAGTCCGACGGATTCACACGCTACCACATTCGACAACAAACCAGCGAGACTGCGAATAACAGCCTGGACGTTCGGCTGCGTTGCCACTGCGCTAGATATTTTCAGGAGGGTGTGGTATCTGCTGTGGTCCTCAGTGGCACCATGCTGGTTCTGTTCTGTCATTATTTATTTGTTCATGCGGTCGTAATCGGTCGCGCCGCTGCTCAGACACCGTTAACAGTCGCCCGTTGCCTTTTATTGAGTGTACCCCGAGCCTTTGAGTTTTGCGCATCGCACCTTGGCCTGGCGGCGGGAATCTTCTCCCAATTCTTCCCGGCCCGCTTCGCAATTGATAGCCGGGCCTTCTAGTCCATGCTCACTCGCGGCGGAATGACAGGATGAACACTTCGCTAATAAGACCTTCTCGATCAAGACTCTTCAGGGCTAGCGTAAGTACGGACTCTTGAGGGCCGAAAACGTATCCTCAACAAGTCGCAGGAGGCCCTTCATGTCGAAGCCAGGGCTATGTGTCAAACCAAGTCGCACTATAACGAGGCCTGCCGAAGGGATGATAACGATGCGTTGTCCGAGATTGCCGGAGCCATAAAAAGAGTCCTCTGGCATGCCGGCGTGCATCCGCCCATCGGCGTCCCCATGAGAACCGCGATTCGTCAAGAAGCCAGCGCCGTAGTCGGTGTCCAGGGTTGGCGCGGCGGAATAGTTCACCCACCCCTCAGGCAAAATGCGTTTTCCATGGGCGACACCATCGTTCAGATAAAGCTTACCGAACCGGGCCCAGTCGCGCGCTGAGGCAAGTATGTACATAGAACCTACAGGAGTACCGGTCGCGTCGAACTCGATGGTTGCCGTGGTGA
>Ga0182010_10001018_pt1 | contig 15289 bp, 13 predicted proteins | sample 611E1MmetaG_FD_120488 | JGI IMG/M metagenome (GOLD analysis project Ga0182010, IMG submission 120488) | Permafrost microbial communities from Stordalen Mire, Sweden - 611E1M metaG | ecosystem: Environmental > Terrestrial > Soil > Wetlands > Permafrost | place: Sweden: Stordalen | collected...
AGCAGCTTACTTTGTAGATGGGATAGTACATATCAACATTCAAGCCGTCGAGGGTCTGGTTCCAGTTGAGGTTGGGAGTGTAGACAGAATAGATATCTCCTCTGGCAACTCTTCCCAGAAAATTCATCTCCTGGCTCATCACTGCAAGGTGATGATCATGGTTTCCAACAACATAGCTTATCTTTACATCCAGATCTGAAAGCCTCTCAAATAAATACCTGGAGTCTCTTAAGGCTCTCTCCGGCCTTGCTCTCCACAGGTCGAATATGTCTCCCAGGAGGACGATCTCTCCGCAGCCTTTTCCGTACCTCCATATCTCCCATATCAGGCAATCGACCTGTTTATGGTTGGTTAAAGTGGATGAGTTTAGACCAAAGTGAGTATCTGATATCACCAGGATTGAAGCCATTATGATCTCCTTGACGTATGGAATCTTATAACAGTTATTATTTATAAATATTTTGTGCAATGTAAGTCCAGAATTTCGAAAGAGACCCAGGTGACTTGGATGAACCCCGGGAGTTGGATGTCGCGTGTGCTTGGCAAAAAACCAAGCAAAAGACAAAAATATCCGATCTTGAACCAGAGACATGGAGTCTCATCGATGATAGATATCGCAATTCCCAAGGGCAGCCTCCTGAATCAAACCCTGCAGCTATTCGAGCAGGCTGGCCTGGAGGTAAGAAGGACAGAGCGAGAGTACAACGCGAAGATCAACGATCCCCGCGTGGGCAAGGTCAAGATCCTCCGGCCCCAGGAGATACCTTCCTATGTTGCCAAGGGCTACTTCGATCTGGGAATATCGGGCACCGATTGGATCAGGGAGTCCAAGGCTGATGTAGTGACTGTTACTGAGCTGAACTACGGCAAGCAGGGACCTGGAAAGGTGAAGTTGGTTGTGGCCGTTCCAGACGGTGAGAAAATCGCGTCGGCGAGAGACATCAAACCCAACAGCCGTGTAGCCACTGAGTACCCAGAGCTGACGAGGGCCTTCTTCGAGGAGTTGGGAATACAAGTGGACGTCCAGTACTCCTATGGTGCCACCGAGGCAAAGGTGCCTGAGCTGACAGACGTGGTCGTAGACCTCACGGAGACAGGCTCCACTCTTCGGAAGAACGGTCTGAAGATCGTTGATGTAATGATGGAGTCCACATCGGAGCTGATCGCAAATAAGAAGAGCTGGGCTGATCCGGAGAAGCGCGAAGACATCCAGGCCATTGAGACTCTGCTGTCGGCGGTCATAAGGGCCCGGGGGAAGGTGCTCATCGATCTGAACGTTCCCGAGGGAAAGATCGAAGAGGTGATATCCATCCTGCCGAGCATGAAGAATCCCACAATCTCCAAGCTCTACAACTCCGGTTACTACGCTGTGGAGAGCGTTGTGGACAAGTCTCAGATCAACCTGCTTATACCCAGGCTTAAGAAGGCAGGAGCAGAGGACATCCTGGAGCTGGCAATCTCGAAAATTGTTCCCTGAAAATTCCCAATAATATTTAGCAGGAAAGCGGGCGCGGGGGGATTCGAACCCCCGATCTACAGCTTAGGAGGCTGCCGCCTTATCCTGACTAGGCCACGCGCCCTCTGGCTCTTCCTCGTATAACCAACACGTATATCAATCTTTCCGGGTGGCCCTGATATTCTTGTCACGGCTATCTTCTTTTCGGATTTATCTAATCAGCACAAGCTTAAAACTACCACGAAAAGCCCAGGAAGAACCAGCCCAAGATCCCCTCGAACATGGCCAGATGCCTGTAAACCACCACGGGGATAATTGTTTGGAGGTAGTTTTTATTTAGATTATCACGACCGAATCTTGAGCTATCGGATAAATATGCCAACTAGGATAACCACGAAGAGCATCATGAAGAACCAACCCAGTATAATTTCTAACATCGCCAAATGCCTGTAAAAACCCACCGGATATCTATTCACTGGTCCCTGCGCTGAGTTGAACTGGGCGACACTGAAGTACATGGCATCGATAAGGGATACACGCTGTTTCTGGATACCTTTTGTTCTGCCCGGAATCCTCTGTCCGATTTGTTCGAACCCCTTCATTCCGTTGCCTGCCCAGAAAACAACTCCAAAGAAGAGGGGCGTGAAAATGCACCAGAAGGCGGTGTAGCTCACGCGCACGCCGTAGCCGCAGGAGAGCCAGGCGATCACATCTGCCAGCTTTGCCCAGCCCAATGGCTCGTTTGCCTGGCTGATCTGACGGTATTCATAGTAACAGTCGTCTGCATCATTGAACCACTCAAGATTCTTGTAGTTTTTAACCAGAGCCAGGTAGGCTGCACCATTGAACTCCAATCTGTCTCTTATGGTTGACCAGGGGACAACCAGCCTTGTGAAGTCCGCATCCTTCAGACTAATCGTCGAATTCTTTCCGAAGGTTGCATTGTCGAGCTGCATGTTGTAGATCCTGGCGCTCTCGAGGACCAGGTCTTTATTGAATTTCGCGTCCAGAAAGTGAGCATTGTCATCGAATTTTGCCACGGCGAAGAATGCAGCGTTTTCAAAAGTCACGTTGGCAAAGTCAGCAAACCCGCCGAAGCCGGCAAGGCCAAAGCTGGAGCCTCCGTAAAAATGGGACGATCGGAAAATGACGTCTCTGACGAACTGAGTTCCGGCAAAGTCAGCATCCCCTTTGAAGCTGGAGTCCATGAAGATAGTAGTTCCGCTGAATTGGGAGTTGGTGATGCTCGCATCTCCGGAGAAGACGGCACCCATGAAGGTAACCGGCCGGGAGAACTGGACCAGGTCGAATTTGGCGTCTGTATCAAAGTTTGAGCCTTCGAAGACGGCATTTCCGTCAAACTGGGAGTTGGCAAAGCTGACTACCCCTTCGAATCTCGCCAGGCTGAAGGAGACTGCACTGTCGAACCTGGCAAACCTGAAATCAGTATTACCGGAGAATCTCACGCCACCAAAGTTCGCATCTCCCTGGAACCGGGCTTTAGCAAAGCTTGCGTTACCCTTGAAGGTCGTTCCCTGGAAGTCCATAAGATCCCCGAAGGTTACTCTCTCGAAGTTCGCAGGTCCTAGGATTATGGAGTTGGTTATCGTTACCGACTGACGAACCGGCCCTGTCAGTGTGCTCAGGTCTAGGTTTCCCGAGACGGAGACGTTATCATAAGACACCGCTTGGTTGGCTTCGATCTCGGTCAGGATCTGGGATGCTTCGATCTCTTGCGGGTGGCTGATGCTATCCTTCGTCGAGTTTCCTGAATCCCGCAGACTCGATGCCTCAGCAGCAGAGGCCAAAAGCAGGAACAGAAATAATACCACTATCCATCTGACTATTCGGAACATGCCCAACTCCCGGGAAACTCTCAAGGATATAAAGCATTTCTGTTCTGCTATTTGATCATGTTACCTGATCATAATTCTACCCAAAGTCACCAGGAAGAGCGCCAGAAGAAGCCAACCCAGGATGCCCTCAACTATGACGTAGTACCTGTGCTTTCCCGTCGGCAAAAAGTCGATTGGCCCCTGAGAAAGGAAGATACAAGTACTGAAAAACAGGGCGTTGCGGAAAACCACTCTTTCCGGAACGGAGTTCTCCTCGACAGGGCCCTGCAAGGGCTTGGCTGATCTGCGAATGCCATCTCCCATCCAGAAGATCAGGGCAAAAGCGAGGATAGTCAAGACCGCCCATGCCACAGTGTAGCCGGGCCGAACACCGTAGCCACAAGACAGCCAGGCTAAAACGTCTATGGCCTTCGAAAACTCAAACCCTTTCTCTGCCTGGTTCAATCTGCGATATTTGTAGTAGCAGTCGTCTTCGTCACTGGGCCAGCCAAGGACCCTGTAGTTGTCGATAAGCGCCAAGTAAACTCCGGGATCGTAGACCACACGATCTTTGATTTCATTCCAGGGAGCCTTCAGTCTCTTGAAATCTGCATCCTTCAAGTTAATTTTGGAGTTCTTTCCGAAGCGGGCCCCATCCAGAAGCAGTGTAGAGATTTGGGCGCTCTTCAAGTTCAGTTCACTGTCGAAAACAGTACTTTCATAGCTCACGATGTCCTCAAACTTGACAAGGCCGAAGAGAGCATTATCCTTGAAATGAGCCTTAGAGAAGTAAGCAGCGTCGCTGAATCGTGCCAGGTTGAAGTTGGCCTCCTCGGAGAATAAAGCGTCGCCGAAGGAGGATAGGCCTGAGAACCTGGTCAGGCCCGAACCTGGCCGGGCCACTGAAGTTACAATTACCGAAGCTGGTAGCACCGAATTGGGACCCAAAAAAGTTCGCTTCTTTGGAGAAGTTAACCGAGCTGAAGTCCGAGGTCCCCTGGAACTTAACGTCTGAGAAGAAGGCGTTCTTCATGAACTTCGCCCCTGAGAAGTAGGTGTAGTACCAGAAGTTGGTGTAGTTGAGGTCGGGCATCGCCCAGGAAACGGACACTATTGAAGCTTGTATCCTTGTAAGAACTGCGATTCCTCGAAACTGATGTTCTCTTGGAACTCTGCTCCGTCGAATATGACAGGGAGGACAAAGGCTGCATCCATGAAGCTGGCACGATGAAAGGAAACTTTGCTGAAGTCCGAGTTTTCTAAGAATGTTGTCTTGTTAAAGCCGACGTTGAAAAAAGTTGTACCCCAGAAAGAGACATCCTTCTCAAAGGATACACCATTGAAACTCGCGTTTTGCACTGTGGAGTTGACTATTGAGAACGCACTATGAACCTCCGCAGGGTTTAGTCTGCCAAGGTCCAGATCTCCAGAAATAGTGACACCTTCGTAGTTTACTGGCTGATTGTTCTGGACCTTCGCGATGATCTCGATGGCCGGGACTGTCTCTAGGGCGAACGACACCGTAGCATTGGACATCATCAGAACTGCGAGAATAATAATGAATAGCTTGGCCATCTCACGGACAGTGAGAACGATCCATGCTTTATCTTTTCCCTTGCAGAAAACTTTGGGGTATTGCGGGATCGTGCCTCGGGAAATAAAGTCCGCAACTTTCGGTCCTCCCTTTTCGTTAATAAGGTCAGGCATCAATTTAGAGCTCAGCCTTTGGCGATATTGATGACCAGATCCAGAACCGCCTTTGGCTGAACCCGTGTTGTTTTAATGCCGGCGTCTAGCGCCTTGCGGCATAATGAGCCCCTCAGAATCAGCTCCTTTCCGGAGATGCCCCTGACCAACTCATCAATGTCTCGATCGCTCATGTTTCTCAAGGTTTCAAGAGACGCCCTGCCCAAGCGGTATATCCTGCCAAACTCGGACCGCCAGAGGCGCTCGTAACGGGACAGCGAAGCTTTGGACACTTCTCCGGCTGAAACCGACTCGCCTGCCACTGTGCCGCAGATGGACCCGGCGCGCATACCGTAAATAAGCCCGCTCTGGCCTGCGGCCCCTCCTGTCACCATAAAGCTGTCTGAGACTATCTCTCCCGGGAGAACGGCTATTGGGTCGCCTCCTTGCTTTATTGAGAGTACCTTCATCTGTTCGATTTTTCTGTAAACTCCGGCCTTGTATGTTTTGAACCTACCGAGGAAGCTCTGGAAAAAAGGATTAACGTTCATACCGTGTCCTCTAACAAAGACGCCTAAGGTAGCCAGGTCTTCTCCTGCAGGCGAGAAAGTCGCCTTCCACCCTGGGGCCATGCTGCCGATCCAGTACTCGAAGAAGTCCTCTTCACCAAGGCCGGGATGCTGGACGGTGGCCTCCATGGCCCAGGCAATGTCCTGAGGATGGCGAATTGGAGAAAGGCCCGCTTGACGAGCCAGAGCGGGCTGCACTCCAGAGGCGTCTATCGTTACCTTTGCTTGGATATCGCCCTGCTGTGTGGATATTCGACTGTTGCCCGATCTGATCAAAATTCCAGATGCTTTGCCTTCAACAAGCATAACACCCTCTTTTTCAGCGATGTTAAGGTAATGATCGTCGAAACGTCTTCTGTCGATGAAGTAGCCCTCCGCAGGAATGGTTGCACAATAACCGGAAGGCGAGATGATTCGCATCCCTCGCAAGGATCTTTTTATGTAGCAATCATCAACTTGAAAGCCCGTCTGGGAGGCCATACCATTGAAGAAGGTGTTGGCAGAATGATCAACGCCCCAGGGGTTCCTGTCCAGAAGGATCACGTCAGATCCGCATCTTGCTGCAGAGATCGCTGCCATCATGCCGGCAGCAGAAGCGCCCACCACCAGCACGTCGCATTTCATAGGCATAGGTAAACATTGGATCAGATGAACCTTTCCAAAAGGGAGCTGGTTGTAATCAAATTACTGCTGAAGAATTCCGGCCGGATTAATCTGATGATAAAAATTAGGTCGTGCATCCGTTCCACTGAAAACCGTGATTCGTTGCTCTAGCGTTAGAACTATGAGATTTCGTCCACTAAATATGGTTTTGAATCGAGCTTTCAGTTAATTAGGTGCACGACCAAAAATTAAGGAGGGATGAGGATATAACGGATATAAATAGACAAAATAGGATATGAAAAAAAGAATAGAGATGTAAAATTAAAATATGAAATGACCAGATAAATCTGGCTCAAGCGGTAATCTTGGACTTGGCGATGTACTTGATCAAGTCGGGACCCAAGCGCGCCTTCTTCTGGATCTGGCTTGCCATCTCATCCATGTCCAAACCGGTTGATGTCAGAGTTCTGATCTCTTCCATGGTGGTGTCTTCTACTGTGAAGTACTCATCCAAGTCCTTCCTGTGGCCCCAGACATCCCCTTCCAGGAGTTCGATGCCTTGCATTTCCAGGAATACCTGTATAGCGTTGGACATAGTCTTGTGGTAGGATGGAGGCACCTGAATCATCCTGAGCCTGGGACATTTCTGCATCAGGTTTAGGAAGTCGACGTTGGATGCCCTGAAGGCAAGGTGGACCAGCTTCTCATTCGGGTTCAGGCTAGTTATCTCGTTCTTTGAGCTTACTACTCTTAGTCTCATTTTTTTAACTCTCCGATCTTGTACGAAGTATATGCTATTATTAATAGACACTTACACTGTACACATCCGTATAAACCAGTTGCAGATAGATAAGGACATAGGAATTAAAAGTTTATTGTGGATTGTTCTGAGCTAAAATCCTAAGATATCTTGCGGTAAGAAAAGATAGCATGAAATATACTGAAACCCCGACCAAACGATAGCCTCTGATGCTTTGGCCAAAATAGCTTCCTCTTAAGATCCAAATCTTAAGCGCACAGCTGCTGTATCTGGACCTAAGCCCAACAAATGAAAACTTCGATCAATTTTCGGTTTCACATCCTTCTCAAGATGATTGGGTTGACGAGCCAGCATCTGAATTTAACCTTGATTGAATTGAAGATGACTGATCAATGAATCCCAACAGGTCTTCGCGCATGATCTCAAAATAAGGCGCCAGGCTGGAGAAGGCGTATATGTCGGCTGCGTTTGTTTAGGTTCAAAAGGTAGTTCTGTTAGCACGGCATGGGACTCAACCCATTATCTTTGATCGAAATCATTCTAGGTTTGGGATACTCAATATCTCATTCAAGCTTCCTTGTTCTTCGGCAATTGATTCAAAGCATACAAGACCAAGAATGCCCATAATCTGAGCTCTAAAAGCAAGATGCTGCACACCTCGCATAAAAACTCCGGCGTATTTCGAGTCCAATTGCTCCTCGCACGAACCTAAACTATATAATGACACACTGAAGCGCACGTTCCATGTAATCGGCCGCGTCACGCGAAGGTTAACGTTTCGAACTTCTCCAGAGAAGTGCTCTGTCGCTGTCGGTACATATCCCTCGAACACCTCAACTTCAAATATATCCTGAATCTACTCGATCAGCTCGTAGAGGCTTAATGCAAGGCACTGGAATGCGGCAAAACCTCTTCGTCTAACTGGGCCAAGGCTAACAGAATCAAGCTGCTTCATGATCGGAGATCGGCAGTTCAACCATCGACTCCACCCTCAATTGGTGAGTTGTTTATGAATAAAGGTTGACGTTGTACCGCGAATCTATCTTTCTATAAGGTCTGAAAGCTATACTATCCTATTATCGATGTCGAATTCAACTTCAAATTGATAAGATTTATCAGTATTGCAATCATTGTCAATTGATTTCGGGTTGTTATTATTGGGATGGTTCCTGTACTATTAGTTCGCCATCTTCGGTGACGTAGATCTCGATATCCTGCAAAAGAGAACGCTTCTTGAACAGCTCGGGTGCCTCTCTTCTAAGCTGGACGATTATGTCCAGAGATGTTGCAGGAAGCTGAATAGACATTCTGTCTGCTGCTTGGAAGACCCTAGCAGGAATGTCGAAGACATCTGTTCCAGCTGTTACCTTAAGGGAGATGGGTGCCTGAATGGTCATCCACCGACGGAGAGTATTTTGGGCTCGGGCAATGTTCTGATGAGCCCTTTTCTCCAGGATGCTGATATTCGACCTGGTGGTCCCCATCATGTCCGCTACCTCCTGTTGGGATCGGCCTTTGTGGCGAAGTTTCACCACCTCAATTTGTCTTTCTGTTAGGAAGGTGGAAGCATCATCTTTCAGCTCATCATCCTTCAGTTCGTCATCTTCTTGCTTCATCTATGATGCGGAATATGGATCTCTTAAGATAAAAACCTCTGCCCAATGATTCGTAGATCTGGATGTAATGTTTAAGAGATTTGGCAAACTCCTTTACGACATCTGAATGCATTTTAACATCTACTAGCTAACCGTGCCGTCTCTACTATAGTTTATAACAATTCTGCTGACAATATAATAACTGACAGTGCCACGAGAAATATGAGCACCACTCGAGGTTAGTTTTCGAGATTAATTATACTAAGTATAGAATGTTACCTAAGAAAAATGGCCCACCGAGTACTTAATCTGAGCATGCGTAGATATAGAGAGGATGATCCTCAATCTGCTCCACGACAGACACTCTCTGACCGAAGTGGCCTGTATTAAAAGAGCAATTGAAGATCGCTACGGCCTCTACGGAGTTCAGGTCCACGATCGAGGCTACCTTTATGTTCCGTTTAAAGGGCCAAGGCTGGACGCATCTGAGCTGCTGAGATACATGGCAGGAGCGTTGTTAGGTCCGAAGATGTGTCTATGGGTTGTGGACGAGGAGCTGTTCTACCCAGGGAAAGGTGCAATTTTCGGTTGTTCCGCAGGAAAGTCCGCCGTCCTTTCCCGATCCGGGATGGACCAAGCCGTTCTCGCCAAAGAGGCCATCCACGAGGTTGGCCATGTCTTGGGACTGAACCACTGCCAGGAGAACTGCGTCATGAATCTCTCGATAAGCAGGGATGAGCTGGGGAAGAAGTCCTCTTCCCTCTGCCCAAGCTGCTCCACACGGCTCCTGATTAGAGCTGCAGCCGACTCTGAGTTTAGCCGTTAGCCCACAGTTACAACGTTGCTCTGGCCCAGGATCTGGTAAGCCCCCTCACCTACCTCAGTGATCGCAGAGCGGAACATCCTGAAGTCGTATTGCCCTGGATCACCAGGGAGCTGCCAGGTTATGCTGCCGCAGCTCTTGCTGCCAATGTTCATCATACCAAGGTAGAACTTGTCAGGCCTGTTCACGCCGTACATGCCGATCACACCTGTTCCTTCTGGAGGCGCTCCCCAGTATGTGACCGTGACTGTCCCTCCCGGCCCGACCTTGGATGGCGAGGCTATGACTTTGTTCCCAGCCATAGCCGTGGCCTCTATGTTGTTGCTTGTGGCAAGCCTTGTGAAGCTATCGTTCTCGAAGAGCCTGAAGTTGTAGCTGCCCGGATCGGGAGCTTCTAGTGTCACGGTGCCGTTCTCATTTCCGTTCAGATATTGTCTGGTTACATAGCTGCCGTCCGGTGACCCGGATTTGTACATGGCGATCCAATCGTTTTCATATCCAGGAGCTCCGGAGTACTTGACAGTGACCATCTCGCATTCGTTGACAGAGGCAGGCGTCGCTGCGATTGTCGGGACGTTGACATCGAAGTTCAGAGAGGCCAGCTCTTCTCCGCTGGCGTTGTACATCCTCAGGTCATAAGACCCATTCTCTGCCGGAACCTTTAGGTTCAGTAAACCAGATGAGCCTGCTATGCTTTGGTGAGGCAGAGACTTTTTCTGATCGACATATCCGCTAGGAAGATCCGCCCTCACGACTCCTACCCAGCCTGAGATGTTCTTAGGAGCTAAATACATAACATCAACATCACTACCTGGCAAGTAGGTTCTATGGTCGATCTTCAGCTCTGAGCCCATCAAACCCTTGGACTTGTAACTGAGTATAGCATCAATAGAAGCTTTGGGCAGCTTATCCACATCGTGCCCCCCAGGAATGCTATATCCGGAATCGCAGATCCCGTCCCTGTTGCGGTCCTTGCAGCCTTGTTCTCTGGCATCGTAACTGCTATAGTGATTGCCCGTTTTGCCATTGTCCCACTGGTTGTACCCGTCATCAAATGCGCTTTCGCCATTGTACAGGAGGTTGTTCTGATAGAGGAGATTTGAGTCAGGAGACAGATTCGTGCTATTCTTGTCAATTTTGTAGCTGGTTGCCTCATCAGTTGGATGGTATTTAATGGATACACCCTTGCCATTTCCATTGGTGTTGGTGGTGATGCTCTCGCTGAAGTTGTAGTTTGAGATATTGATGCCGATTTTGTTCCTGGTCAGGTTATTCGCATCGATTGTATTGCCTCTGGAAGTCCGAATGGAGATTCCGTCTTGGTTCACGCTTACATCATTTCCTCGTACTTGATTGTCGTTAGAGTGCACGAGCATGATCCCGCTGTTCTTGTTCTCTGCTGCTGTATTGCTGAAGAGGGTATTATTGCTTGCATGGTAAAGGAGAATTCCGTAGTTGTTATTTTTAATCGCCAAATTACCCTTGATTATGTTCTCCCGCGAAAGAACCCTTATTCCGGCATCGTTAGGTCCCACTCCGGAGCCAATAGCTGTAAATCCCAACAGAGTCGAACCGTTGGCCGAAATTGTTATAGCGCTTCCATCATCGCCTGCGTCTACCACTGGTTCGCCTACGCCTTTGAGGGTGAGCTGTTTGGTCACATTGACTCTCTCGTGATAGGTACCATTTTGTACCTCAATTATCTTCCCTGGCGAAGCCGCATTTATTGCCGTTTGGATGCTTTGTCCAGGTTTCACGTAGAATGTAGAGTTTGCTGTGCCTGAGAGCAACGCCATCATTGCCACCAGCATGATAACCGTGGATTTTCTCATCTTTAGCATCAACCTCTTCTGCACGGTTCACTAATCTCATGCAATATAAAGCTATGATCAGCATGACAAACAACTGTCAGCAATATCGGTCCATACAGGTTTTTTCCAATCCTCAAGTTCATTTCCCGCTTTCAACCGTTTTTCCAATTCAACCGTTCTCCAAGTTCAACCGATCCCCCCTAGTCAGCTTTTTAAGCCTTGAAGGCGAATTCTCTGCTATGGATTGCAACCGAAGCTGCCAGGATTTCTGCCGCTGGATCGAGACAGTGCCTTGCCACGTGAGGTACAGCATGCCCAAGGAGCGTTTCCCGGTGCTTCCGGAGTGCTTCAAAGAGACGGTTCTGGGAGAGTACGTTGACGGCGCAGGCAAGCAGTTTCGCGGACCGAATGGAGCTCACGTCCACGAGTTTGAGGATAAATGGGTTCTGCATAGGGACATCGTTGATGCAGACCGCGATCCCTTTGGCCATTTGGTCAACGATGCGCCGGAGTACCTGGTATCGGTGCTCCTGGGGGCAGTCGTGGGCCTAGCCACAGAAAAGAGGGGAAGAGATAAAGCGCTAATCGCAGCAGGGCTGACTGGAGCCTTTGCCCTGGTGTCAGGAAAGGTGCTGAAGATGCTCAACGGGGACCCGTCGGACGGAGATGAGACGGTCCCTAAGCTTGGCTAGCATGGGTTGCATAGATAAATGGCATCGTTCGACTTTATCTTCTATTTCCTTTATGTGTTCGCCTCCTTCTTCACCATAGTCAACCCTATCCAGGCAACGATAACTTTCATCACCTTAACTCCGATCGCAAGCTCGGAGGAACGAAAGAGGATAACCTTACGTACTACCTCGGTCGCCTTTGCGATCGCTCTTTTATTTGCTGTCGGTGGAAACCTGATCCTTCAGTTCTTCGGGATCACTGTGGATTCTCTGCGGGTGGCTGGTGGAGTGCTACTCTTCCTAGTAGCCATAGACATGCTCAGAGGTGAAAAAGAGCACAAGAAGGTGACCGAGGCTGAGATCCAGGATGCAAATTTGCGGGAGGACATATCTGTGTTCCCCCTGGCCATGCCGCTTCTAACAGGTCCAGGAGCCATCACCACGGTGATCGTTCAAATGGACACTGCTCTGACCATTTTTCAGAAAGCTCTTGTCATGACGGCCCTGGTCTTGACCTTCGCCACCACATACCTGATCCTCAGGTCCTCAGAGTACATAGACAAAGCCCTGGGAGTAACTGGTATAATGGTTTTGACAAGGATTCAAGGGCTGGTCCTTGGAGCTATAGCAGTCAATTTCGTGGCTATGGGTGCATGGAACATATTCGTCTCCCTGAAAAGTGTATCTCCATGAAGGGACTTTTCCATAATCTCAGTTCTGAGCAGCCGATATAGGTTGACTTAGGTCGACCTTGAGGCGATATAATCCCGTAGCGAAAGTGATGTTCAGGGCATAGATTCCAGGAAAGACGAAGGCATGGTAGGAATGGCAAATTCGAAATCGATAGCAGAGATAAATGAGCGAATCGCGAGAGGGGATGCAGTTGTGATGACCGCCCAAGAGGTCTGTGACGCTGTCTTGGGCGGCGAAGATCTCACTCTTAGGGACGTGGATGTGGTCACCACTGCAACCAGGGCCATCATGAGCGGGACCTATGCTGTGCTGTCGTTTCCCATTGGGGAGCCTTGCTCGTTCACCCGTGCGGAGCGCGCCTGGATCAACGGTGTCCCCGCCAGCATCGGGCCGTGTCCAAACGAGCGGCTGGGCATCATCGACATGATGGTCTTTGGTACATCCCACAGCAAAGAGAAGCCGGATTACGGCGGAGGACATCTTTTCAGGGATCTCGTTGATGGTTCGGATGTTCAGGTCGAGGTCGAGACAGAGGATGGTAAATCCTTTGAAAAGTCAATAAGGCTGGAGGATATCCCCTACGCTCGCATCTTCTCAACCCGAAACGCCTTCAAGAACTATGTGGCCTTCGTCAACCCCGGAAATGCTCCCCTGCCGACGATCTTTAGCGCACTAGATTTTCCTCCCAACCTGACCTGTGCCACAGTCTCGGGATGCGGCCAGCTAAATCCCATTAAGAACGATCCAAACCTTGAGACGATAGGCATAGGCACACGGGTCCTCATCAACGGAGCGCAGGGATTTGTGATAGGCACTGGATCTCGAAGCATGGCATCTAGACCGAACCTCTTAGGATTAGCCGATATGCATCTGATGAACCCGGAGTACATGGGCGGCTTCGTGACGTCCGCAGGACCCGAATGTATCGGTTCCTGGGCTGTTCCGATCCCTGTACTGAGTGAGTCCATACTGGAGAACATAAAGAAGCTGGATAGAGATATACCGCTCCCAATCATGGACGTAAATGTGAGACAGACGATCTGCAACACAAGCTACGAGGACGTCTGGGGCGATACGGACCTGGAGACGAAGTTCGATCCGAGCAAATGCATTAACTGCATAAGCTGTACCGTGGAACCTGTCTGCCCCATGAGGGCGATAACCTTTGAGGGCGATCGAGTAAAACGAATCGAAGAGAGATGCTTCAACTGCGGCCTCTGCATAACGCAGTGCGTTGGCGGCGCTTTCGGAGGTAATCTTGGAGCAATCAACTTTGAGGGCAGGAGGATACCTGTTGTTCTTCGTCAATCGGACAGAGCCAGAGCGATCAGATTAGCTGATGATCTCAAACAACAGATCCTGGACGAATCTTTCAGGATGACGCAGATGGTTGATCGGATATGAACGAATTAAGCAGCGTATGCTATATCCCACAAACATGGACCGCCACTCTATCCGGCATCGCTGCATACTCTATTAAGCTCGTCCCGTCCGGGCCTATTGTCCGGTCTTCGACCACCTGTTTTAGGCTGTGCCCCAGCGCGTCCGCTGGAGAAGCGCCACCGACTGGGGGAGCCGATCTGGATAACGAGATCGATTAAAGGCATGTCTATGCATAGCTCGAAAGATGTGGATGAGTAGACAACATTCAGCTCCACGCCTTCAGAAGGTCCTCTGTTTCCTCAACGTATAGTTTCTAAAGGAATCTTTCCGTTGTGTACTGCCGTGGCTACCAGTGCTCCTCGGAAACCAAGGTCCTCAAGGGTTCGCAGGTCCTCCACTCCTTTGACACCTCCTCCCAGGATCAACGGATGGTCGCTTACTGAAAAGGCCTTCTCTAAAAAATCCGTATCAAGGCCAGACGAAGTTCCCACGCGGTCCAGCTCGAGCAGAATGACTCCGTCTATTGGAAAACCGTTCAACCTTCGGATTACATCCAGCGGCGTCGCGAGCATGACTTCAGGATCGCGAGTTAGAACTTTCCTTCGCTTCATGTCAATGCTAACTACTATGTCCCTCTGCAGGGCTGCCTCTACCATGAGATTCATAGAAGCGGTCTCCGTGCCCAAAACCGGGGTGATTCCCTTAGGCAGGTAATCCATATCGTCCGCCAGAGATATTCCGATATCCGCCATAGTCTTGGCGGTTCGGGATATATCCGATATCGCAGCAAGGTTATCCCCTGGACCAGTCAGCAGGTTCAGGTCTGCGACGTAAACCTCCTTCGGCCTGATCTCCTTTAAAACGCCGAGGGGGTCGGACGAAGACACTATTTTGCTGTATCTGCCGATGGGCTCGTACAGGCTGCGCTCGCCACGCACTGCATGGACTACCGCACCGTTAAATATATCGAGTACGAAGATGCACCGCACGATGCTCCTCTCAGGATTGGTTGAATATGAGACTGTTGGTTAGCCCTATGAACATCGAGGAGGCGCGGGCAGCGCTCTCTGGCGGTGCAGACATCCTGGACGTCAAGAACCCCAAAGAGGGCTCTCTTGGGGCGAACTTTCCTTGGTCGATAAAAGCAGTGACAGAGCTGGTAGGAGGGCGGGTGCCAGTCAGCGCCACCATCGGCGATCTGGACTACAAGCCTGGCACAGCCAGCCTTGCAGCACTGGGCGCAGCCTTCTCTGGAGCAGATTACATCAAGGCCGGTCTTCTGGGCGTTAGATCAGCCGAACAGGCTGAGGACATGGTTAAAAACATCGTCCGAGCAGTCAAAGGCTACGACCGGAGGAAGAAAGTGGTGGCATCGGCCTATTCCGATTACAGTCGAGTTGGGTC